>CEAP01010994.1_pt1 | contig 107127 bp, 124 predicted proteins | sample 557771 | NCBI WGS metagenome assembly CEAP01 (sample SAMEA3182073, study PRJEB8094) | gut metagenome | biome: human; feature: gut; material: Stool; isolation source: human stools | place: Canada | collected 2012-02-15
CCTCTTGGAGCGCCCGGCCGCCCTCCAGACAGGCTAGCACCGCCTCCAGCCGTTCCTCTATGGTGTGGTCGTTCCTCATGATAGTTCCTCCTCTTTCTCTCTTGGAGTTTCTCTCATGATACGCCTTTACCCAGTCCAATACCAGATTCCCGGAGCGCAAATGATACTTTTCCGCGATGGCCATGGAACTGCCCTGACCGGACAGGTACTCCTCCGCCACTTGGCGCTTGAAGTCCTCGCTGTACTTCCGTTTGGAGCGATTCCCATTCTCCTCCAATGCCGAAATTCCCTCCGAGCGATACCGGCTGATCCAACTCTCCATGGTGGTGTGCCCCACTCCGGCCCGACGCGCCGCTTCCCGCATACGCAGCCGTCCTGCAAGATATTCCTCCACCAGCGAGACTTTTTCCTCAAAAGCAACTTCTTTTCGTTTGCCCATCCTGTATTCACTCCCAATGTTATTTTCCTGTCTGCTTTATTGGGAGCATACCAGATTGTCCTGCAAAATCAGCGACAAGGAACACCCTGCGTCTCCGCTGGGGGGTGCCGGGCCAGTATTGAGCGTCGAAGACCTTCCACGCCAGGGAGAATGCAGCTCCCACTCGTAATTTCCCAGCAGGTTGCCAGCCCCAGGGGTGAGGTCGAGTGAAAGGTATGGAATTGTCTGCAATTCCGGCGATCTGTTCCAGGACGAACCGGAAGTCCTCCCCTTTAGGGAAGCCGCTGCTGAACACGCCGGGGACATTCTCCCAGCAGAACCATCTGGGGCGAACAGACTTGCCTGTCCGCCCTCGTCGTATATCCGCATCCCGCATCTCCTTTGTCACCCGGATCTGCTCCAGGAACAGCCCGGACCGTGCGCCGGCCAGTCCGGCGCGGGTACAGGATGCCACGGATAAGTCCTGACAGGGTGAGCCGCCGCAGATAATGTCCACCGGCGGCAGCTTCGCCCCGTCCAGCCTGGTGATATCCCCCATATGGAGCGTCTCCGGGAAATGATGTTTCGTGACTTGAATGGGGAAGGGCTCAATCTCGCTGGCCCACAGTGGGGTGATCCCCTGCCGTATGGCGGCCAGCGGAAAGCCGCCGATGCCGTCAAACAAGCTTCCGAGGGTAAGGGTCATTTTACCGCCTGGACAATGGTGCGGGTGGTATTGACGGCAGCCTGGGCGGTGTAGACGGCGCTCATGATATTGGCTCTGGTGGTGGTGTCCAGGCCGAAGGCCCCGGCGATGCGGGGCACCTCTCCGGCGGCCAGCATGAGGCCAAGCCCCAGGAGGGCTTTGTCGCTGAACACCATAAGCCCCGCCACCAGAATGGTGGCCTGGAGGAAGGCGCTGAGACACAGGCCAATGACCTGCTTGCACCACTGGGTGAAGCCGTCCGTATAGCCCCGGGGGATGGAGAACATGTACAGGGAGCCCACCGCGATCTGGATGAGCAGGATGCCGCCCCGTTTCAAGTTTGAGAAGAACACCTTGATTACCGCATAGGCCATGAAGATCATGGCGAAGAGGAGCATGATGGGGTTGGTACCCAGGCCCCATTTGGCCTGGGCCGCGATATCCGTCAGGCCAGCCCCCTCAAGGCCTGTGAGGATTTCATTGCCCAGCTCCCCGATGCTCTTTCCCGCCCCTGTGATTTCCATGGCGAAGGTACCCTGGAGGGAGACGGAGAGGGCGTACAGCCGAACGGGCACAGTGGTGAACAGGCTGACGGCAAAGAAGCCCTTGAGGGCGTTGAGGGCGGGCTGCTGGAGATTGCCCCGGCCAGATGCGTACTCAATGCCGCACTCAAAGGCAGATACCACCACGCTGACGGCAAAGAGGGCCCAGCCCAGTTGGGAGAAGAAGCGCACCACTGACCGCACCCAGGAGAGGTCAAACAGCTCCACCCCCATGTTTCCCATCTGGGCGAAGAAGGCGCCCAGGAAGCCCACCATCTGGCTGTAAAACCAGTCCAGGATGGACTCCATCACCGGATTGGCCACAAAGTCCCAAATAAACACTCGCCTTCACCGCCTCAGATGCCTACGATATTCCAGATGTAATTGGGGGCCAGCAGCACGAAGATCAGGCAGACGAACAGGATGGCCGCCCCCGTCCACTCAAACTGGCCGTGCTTGCGATAGTCGAAGAAGCACAGTGCCACCTTGACAAAGAATGCAATCCCCAGCACCATGGTGAGGGCGGGGAACACCACAGTATCCACCACGGTCTTAATCTGGCCGGCGGCATCCGTCCAGGTCTGCTCCACGGCGTCCGCCACATTGCCGGCGGAGGAGGCGAAGGCCGGGACCATGCACAGGGCGGCCACCGTCAGGGCCAGGAGCAGCACCCGGATGCCCTTTTTTCTGATACTCATTCTGACACCTCCATAAAATTGGAGGGTCGCCCGACTGGGGCGGCCCTTCTAACGATAGTTTGCTGGAATCAATAGCCGGTGCGGGGCAGGGGCTCGGCGGGCTTGTAGACCTTGGTCACCCACCGGGAGGTGGCCATAATCCACTGGCCGTTGTACACGCCGCCCACATCCGCCTGGTTGACGAATTGGCTGCCACCGGTAAGCCAGGCGTAGACGGTGGCATAGACCTGGAGCGCCTCCACCTGCCGGAAGTTGGCGGGCACCACGCCGAAGGACACCATGAATTCGGTGACGTACTCGTTGGAGGCCAGGCCCAGGGCGGCCCTGGAGGCGTCCAATACATAGTTCTGCTGGGTGCTCAGGTTGTCCGCCAAGGTGCGCCAAGTGCCGCCACTCAGGTTGGTCTTGTAGACCACCTTATAATTGCCCGGCACGTTGTAGGTGCCAGTGACAATCTTGTCCAGCCGCACCGCCTGGCCGGGCAGAGTGTCTCGCCAATAGAACGATGTAAGGCTGGTGGTGGAGTTGTTGCCGATGCCTCCGAAATCGTAGCGGATCTGTTGGCCGGGCATGACCTCCACATAGCCGGTTTTTTGGATGCTTACATTGGTGTAGAGGCCCTTGTTGGTCATGGCTGCCTTTACGATCTGCCCTTCAAACTCAATCTCCACCTCGATGGGGGTCTTGTCCAGGCCGTAAAAGTCTGCGGCCTTGGATTCCACGATTTTGTAGCGGCCCAGGGGGAGAGGCCGGGAGGATGCAACGCCGTTCTTGTCCGTCTCAACCGTATCGACCAAGTTGCCGGTCCGGGCGTTGTAGATCTCAAACTCTGTGCCGGGGATGGGGGTGCCGGCGGGCCAGCCGTTGACACTGTTGTAGTCCGCGGAGGTCTTTGTTATCTGGATCTGTCCAGTGATGGGGGTGTTCTCCCACTCCACCTCGGTGGTCTCCCCAGACTCCACATAGACGGTCTTTTTCTCCGTGTCAGGAACATAGCCCTCATTCTCTAACTCTCTGAGATAATACCGCCCGGCCTCCAGACCCTCGATCAGTACATACCCCTCGTTATCCGAAGTGTACTGGCCAACGGGGGTGTTGGTGCTGTCATAGAGGATAAACGGCACCCCATAGATGCCCTCGCCGGTGGCGCTGTCCGTCTTGTGGATGAGGATGGCGCTGACCGGCGTATTCTCCACCTGGAGGGTGGTTGTCTCCCCGTTCTCCACCTCGAAATAGTGGGGCGTATCGTCCATGTGGAAGCCTTCCGCGCTCTCGGTTTCCACGGCATAGTACGATCCATTCTCCAGGGACAGGAACACCCGGCCGTTTCGGTCTGTTGTCACGGTACCCACCAGGGCGTCGTCCATACGGCGGATTTCAAATGTAGTGTTGGGAATCCGCTCCCTGGTGTCATCCGCGTTGACCTTGATGATTTCCACGCCGCCGATGGGGTCGTTATACACCGTGATGGTCTGGGTGTCGTTAGGGTTGATGACCACCGTTTGGGTACGGGTTTCCTCATGGATGGTGTAGCCCTCGATGGTCTTGGTCTCTGTGACGAGGAATGTCCCCACCAAACCGTCAATCATGATCTGGCCGTTTTCGTCAGTGCGGTAGAGGCCCATGCTGGAGGTCATACCGCCGTTGTCGTCCACCACCGTGCCGTCCGCCTCGGTGATGGTAAATTCCACCCCCTCCAGGGGCTCATGGGTGACGGAATCCAGCTTGTTGATGACAAGGCCGCCCTTGGGGGTGTTGGTGATGACCACCGTTTGGGTATCTCCACCCTCCCCGATGACTACATTGGTGGAGGGGGCGTCCATGACGTACCCATGGGGCGCCTTGATCTCCGTGAGCACGTATGCGCCGGGGGCCAGGTTGGTGATGCGGATCTCACCGCTGCTGTCGGTGGTGAAAATACCGTTCTGGGTGAGGGTGGAATCGCCAATTACCCCGTCCAGTCCCACCTCGCAGCCGGCGGCCGTCGTCACTCGGAACTGGGCCCCGGCGAGAGGCTGGCCCGTGGCGCTGTCCCGTTTCTGGATGATCAGCTCACCCTTCGGCTGATTCTTAAAATTGAGGCTGACCGTCCGGCCCTCTTTGATCTGCACGGTCTGGGCCTGGGTATCGATGAGGTAGCCCGGAGGGGCCTGGGTTTCCGTCACCACCACGCTCTTTCCGGGCTGGAGGCCGGAGATCAGGATCTCACCATTTTCGTCCGTCCGGTAGATGCCGTTGGAGTCCCCAATGAGGGTGCCGTCCGCATAGGTGACCTTGAACTCTGCGTCAGGCAGGGTCACGCTGGGGTTGGCCGAGCACACCTTGCGGATCAGGAGGTTCCCGTCCGGCATGTTTTCAAAGCGGACAGTGATGACACTCTGCTCCCCGTTGTCTGCCAGGTAGACGGTCTCGGAGGACTGGATGATGCTGTACCCGTCCGCCGGATCCACCTCCTCCACGATGTACGATCCTGGCTTCAGGCCCGTCCAGATGGCCATGCCGTTGGAGCCGGTCACCTTCTGTCCAATCACGGTGCCGCCGGTACCGGAGGCGCCTCCCAGGTAGCGGAGCTGGAAGGTGGCCCCGCCCAGGGCCTCGCCAGTGACGCTGTCCGTCTTGTGTACCACGATGGCGTTGAGGGGGACGTTCTCAAATGTCAGAGACTTGTTTCCGCCGCCCTCAATATAGACCTCCTGGGTGGCAGGCTCCTTGATGGTGAAGCCGGGGGCGGGTTCCAGCTCCGTCACCCGGTACCAGCCGTCCCGCAGGCCCTCCAACACGATCTGGCCGCTGGCGTCAGTGAAGTAGATCCCCAGGTTGTTGAGCTCGCCGGTGTCGGTGCCATTGCTGCCGTACCAGAGCTGGAATTTGGCCCCCCGGATGGGGCTGCCGGTGATGCTGTCTACCTTCTGGATGGTAAGGGTGGGCTTTTTGTGGTTCTCGAAATAGACGGTGTGGTTCCGGTTGGGATAGAGGGTGACCAACTGGGGCTCCGCATCCATGAGATAAGGGGAGGGAACCGATTTTTCTGAAATTTGATACACCCCGGGCAGCAGATTTTCCAGGGTGGCCGTTCCGTCTGCCCCGGTCTTGATTTCATCCACGCTGTGGCCGTCCGCCGCTTCCACCAGGAATACGGTATCCGGCACGGGCTCCCCGGTGTCGGCATCCCGCTTCACCACCGTCAGGTTGGGGCGGATGTCGTTCTCCAGGATGATGGTGGAGGTCTTGCCGGGGAAGAGCTCCACATGGCGTTCCACCGGGTCGCTGATGTGGTCTGAGGTGGTGTCCAGCTCCTTGACCGAGTACACCCCCGGCTCCAGGCCGGAGATCAGGATCTCTCCATTTTCATCAGTGGTACGGTCCAGATACCGGCTGCCGTCCTCGATTTTGGCGATGCGGAAGGTCACCCCGGCCAGCCGGGAGCCGTCCGAACTCAGCTTGATGAGATGCAGGGAGGGCTGGACGGAGTTGGTGAACACAAAACGGGCTGTCTGGTTGGCCTCCATCTGGATGATGCGCTGGGCCTCGTCGATGAGGTAGCCGGGGCAGTCCAGTTCCGTCACCACATAAGCTCCGGTGGGCAGTTCAGACAGGTCGATTTCGCCGTTCTGGTCGGTGGTGAACTCCGCCGGGCCCCACGATCCGTCTACCGCCTCGATGCGGAACCTGGCGTTGGGGATCACCTTGGACGGGTCGGCGCTGTCCACCTTGACCAGCCAGATCCCGGGCTTCTGGTCGTTAAAAAAGTAGAGCTCCTTAATACTGTCTCCGGCCTTCAGTTCAATTTCCTGCGGGGTGGAATCCACCAGATGTCCACTGTCCCCAGTGTCCACCTCCTGGACGCGGTAGGTGCCCGGCACGCAGTTGGTGAGCAGGATTTCTCCCAGGGCGTCCGTCTCATAGTCCCCCAGCAGTTCCCCATCCCACCAGATACGGAAGGTGACGCCGGACATGGTCTCATGGCTCTCTCGGTCGTACTTGATAATCTTCAGGCCGGGCAGGGCCTCGTTCTTCAGGGTGTAGGTGACGCAGTCCCCTGCCACCACAGTGGTGGTATAGGTCTGGGGATCCCGCTGCCACCCCTCCGGGGCGGACAGTTCTCGGATTTCGTATGCCCCCGGCTTCAGCTCCGTGAAGGTATAGGAACCGCCGGTGCCGGTGGTACCGGTATAGGTGGCGCCGCTCTCAATATGCTTGATCTGAATCCGTGCCCCGGCCAGGCTGGCCCCGGTGGCCCCGTCAATCTTCTCAATCCGCAGATCGCCGTAAGGTTCGTTTTCAAAGGCGACTTCGGCCACCTCGCCATACTTCACAGTGACCTGTTTGACCGGCTCCTCGTCCATCAGATGATACTCCGGGGGCACCCGTTCGTAGATGGTATAGTTGCCCACTTCCACCAGGGGGATGGTGATGGAACCGGACTCCGGCGTGGTGTAGACGCCGATGGTGTCTCCGTCCGGGCCCACCACCTCGAAGGTAGCGCCGGAGAGGGTGACAGTAGTGCCCGCCTCATACTTGGTGATCTTGAGGGCGGTTTCGCTGGGAGGGGGCGTAGGCTCGTCCGGGTCATCCGGCTCGTCGGTATCCGAATAGTTAGAGATGGCGTTGCGCAGCAGACTGGTCTTGGGGTCCGTGTCGCAGAGGTAGCTCTGGAGGTTGCCGTACTGGTCCGTCTCCTGGCAAAGCGCGTAAAACACGACGTACTGGTACACATCGGCGGAGAGGGAGAGCTGGACGCTGCCGCTCTGGCCCGCCACGCTGTCTTCGGGGTAGAGCACCTTGAAGGTACCCTTGTAGCCATTGCCGGTATTGGAGACCTTGACCTGGGTGATGTCCTGGTTGTTCTCATCCACGATGCGGGTACCGGAGGGGACGGCGGATGGGTCCTGGAACGATACATTGACAGCCTGCCCGTCCACCCAGGTAGGGGAGGTGACGGTAAACACCTGCTGGCGGTAGGCGGCCCCGTCAATGGTGACGGGGTAGGCCGTCTCCTGGTCCGGGGAGGTGGTGAGCTGGGGCTCCGCCACGCTGGTCCACCGGGTGCCCTCCGTGTAGATCTGGACGGCGGCGTTGAGGATATTTTCCCCAATCTCCCGCTCCGTGCCAGTAAGGCCGGGGGCCACGGTGACGGCGCTGATGTCCCACTCGGGGATCAGGTAGCACCACAGGGCAATCTTGCCGGCGTAAAAGGCCTGATATTTGTTATCCAGCCCCAGTTCCTCCAAGGAGCGGTGGGGGTACATATTGGCAATCAGCCCCACTACCTTGGGATCGCTGGCCTTCTCCTCAGCCAGATAACGGATGCTCTCCCCCTCTGGAACTGTTTGGGGCACGCCGTACTGGTTGGGGTTGACACAGTACGCTGGGATTTCCTGGGTTTCCCCGGCGCTGTTTTCATAGAGGAAATAGGTATAGGATTGGGTCTGTACCTTTCCATTGACGGCCAGGTACTTCATGGAATAGCCGCCGCTGTAAATGTTGACCTCACCCAGGGCCTCCTCCGGGGTGGAGGCGGCGCCCGCCAGCAGGACCAGCAGGGACAGGGTCACCGCCAGGGTGAGCATCAGGCTGATGATTCGTTTCATTTGCAAACTTCCCTCCTAAGCAAAAAGCGGGAGGCTTGCTGCCTCCCGCCGGTTTGTTTGGGACGCTGTTGGGTCACGTCCCTCTGATATTATATTCAGTATAGAGATATTTCCCGTCGTGGTACACATCCCAGGCTTCCACCTCGAATCGGGCCCCCGGCGCGGAACAGAACACCTGGGTAAGCTGATCCTCCTGCCAGGGCCAGAACATCTGCACCGCGTTCTGCGCGGAGATACCCAGGTGCAGGTTGAGGGTGGGGCTGCCATCCGCCCACAGCTCTGGGCAGTTCATCGCGGCGTTGTAGATGGTGTACTCCATCCGCCGCGTCTCATAGAGGTTTCGGATAAACAGGCCATCCCCGTATTCATCCTGGAACCTCCGCACCTCGGCCTTCGGCAGCTCCAGCTCCGGGAAGCGTGTCTGGTCATAGGTGGGCAGGGATTCCGGCTCCTCCCACAGACGCAGGTCCGTGATCTCATAAGTGGTACCGTCATCGCAGAGCACCTTGTCTCCCTCCTTCAGCCGGAGGGGCCCGTCCGTCTGGGGGATGTCAATCACCCCGGAGGGGGCGGGCGCCGCGCTTTCCTCTGTGTAGGGGGAGCTGGTGTCTACCAGGACACGGTTGGCGCCCTGGTCATACGCCACGCCGAAGTCTACCGCCCGGCCGATGTCCCGGAGCTGCACATAGTTGTGGCCGTGGATGACATACGCTTCCAGATCCACCTGTTTCCCGTCCACATAGAAGGTTTGGGTGCTTGGGGCCGCAGTGAGGGCGGCCACCCCCGCCGATGCTGGCCCTGCCAGGGCCGCGCCGGCCAAGGCACCTACCAATACTGCTGGAATAAGCTGTTTCCTTTTCATACGGTTGACCTCCTTCTTTCCTCTGCTGTCCTTGTGTTCCTTACAGCAACAACATACCGGAAATCTGGGGAAAAGTCTACAGCAAAGAGCAGTCCCCTGTGGAGAAAATGAGCTCGGAAACTCAAGCAGGTTACACAACCTCCACCGCCTGCACCTGCCAGCGGTAGTCCCTCTGATTACGCACGCAGGTGTAGAGAGTGAGCATGTTCTCGGTGGAAGGGGCGGTGCCGCTGGTGTCCGTCTCCTTGACCTTTTCCACCGAGGTGACCTCATAGGTACGGACGCCCAGCTTGGTGGTCCAGGTGATGGTATCTCCCCGTTCCAGGGTGTGGAGATCCCCAAAGTCATCCCGTACCCCCCGGTTGTGTCCGGCGATGGCGCAGTTTCCATCCCAGATGCTGGTGCCTTTGAAATGTCCCGCGCCTTTCATGAGCGTGGAGCTGTCTGTACCCTCATAGACCCGCACGCTCAGGCCGATGGCGGGGATTCTCAATGTCCCCAGGTATCCGCTGGAATAGTAGAGATCCGAAGTCACCGGGGTATAGCCGAGGGAGGTGGTCTGCTCCTCCTCGGTAGCCGGAGTGGAGCTGTTGGTATCTACAGAGGGCGGGAACACGATGGGTGTCCCGCTGCCGTTGACGGCGCCCACTGCCATACCCTCCGGGGCCAGATTGGGGGTAAGCCAGGTTCCGGTGTTCAGAGTGTCTGCGCTGGCGCTGCCGAAGCCCGGCGGGATGAGGGCGGCATTCTTGCTGATGTCCTCGTTTTTCAGGGCCCCGCCGTCTGCCGTGTGTACCACCTCCACCGAGGTGGGCTTGCCGTAGTCCGGCCCCTCCGGCGCGTCAATGGCGTAATCTAAAGCACCCGCCGGGGTAGCCAGGGCCGCCGCCAGGCAGGCGGCCAGGCACAGGGTGGCCAGCTTCTTCACTTCGAATCCTCCTTGTTCTCCCGGCGCCGCTTGACGAACAGGCAGGCTCCAATCACGCCGCCCACAGCAAAGACCACGCCCAGCGGGAGCAGGATGGCCGCCCAGTTGAACTGGGCCAGGCCATCCCCAGACTCCTCCATGGGTACGGCGGGCTCCAGGGGCTCCCCCTCAAAAATTGCAACGTAACGCACCCGGTTCAGGGCGATGCGGCTGACGGTGCCGGTGTAGTCCGCCGTGACAGTATAGCCGGTGACATAACTGCTGGTGGCGGTGCCGGTGTAGGTGGCCACGGCGGTGTAACAGTCCCCCAGGTTGTAACCGGCCACGCTGGCGGTGTTGTCCGTCCGCCAGTCAATATTCTGGAGGGTGAGGGTACGCCCGTCCTCCTCAATGCTCTTGGGGATGCTGGCGGTATCCTGGCTGGCCAGGTTGGGATAGGAGCGGGTGGCGGACACCTCCCGGGTGGAGCTGCCGTAGCCCGCCGCTTCCACCTGGACAGTGTCCAGCTGGAGGGACAGGGTGCCGGACAGTCCGTCCTCCGTGACGAACTCCTTCTCCTGGGGCAGCAGGGCCAGGACGGATTCCATATCCTTGCTTTTACTCTCCAACGATACGGTCTCCGTGTGCGGACGGCTCTCATGCTCCGGCAGCTCCTGCTGGAGCAGGTCTGTCAGGGTGTAGTGGAAGCCGTCCTGCTCGAAGTCCGACCGGGGGATACCGGCAGGGTCCTGCTCCGGGGACAGGTCATAGACCTTGCGGATCTCCGTGCCGTCCTCACTGCGGGTGATAGAGGTTGGATAGCAGACCTGCACCTCGGTGACCGCGGGGAATGGCTCCGCCGCCAGGGCGGTTGGGAGCAGCGCCGCGGCTATCAACAGGCCGGCGGCGCATCTCAGAATGGTGCGTTTCACGATGGGGTTCCTCCTTCACATTTTGTCATATTTTGCTCCAGCCGCTCCAGAGTGCGCCGGGCCAGGAGGCGGAACTCCCAGGGCTCCAGCTCCAGGGGGCGGTAGTCGCCTTTGTCCGTGATGCCGTCCGCCCGCACCTTGAGCACCAGGGGCAGCACGGCAGGGTGCTCCTCGAGCACCGTGGGGGCCAGCCAGCCCTTCCCGGCCAGATACACCCACCGGAGGGCGGAGGCAGGATTACCAGGGACGTCGGGCCAGAGGTATTTCCCCGCCAGCTTCTTGCGGCGCTGCTTCTTGTTGACGGGGATGGGGGCCAGGATCTTGCCCTCAATTTGGTAGCGAAGGCCAAGATCCTCTACACAGGCGCGGAATGCCTGGCAGGCCTCTGGAGTGTCCGCCCATTGAGGCAGCGGCTCCCCCAACTCTGAGGCCAGCACATCTTCCCCCTCTGGATCATCTGGGAAGAGGGGCACGTTCTTCACCAGCTCCAGCACATGGAAGCCGTCCGTCAGGCCCAGCACCTTCCGCTTGGTGATGGGCATGCCCCGGTAGTGCGCCAGGGCCTCCCCCAGCTCCGGGCGCTGCCGGATCGTCCAGCCTTTCTGTAGGAAGCCGCCCCGGCCCAGCCGCAGATCATCCATGGTGTAATAGGCCAAGCTCATTCGGCATCCTCCTCCCGGGTCAGCAGGGCGCCCAACCCGAACAAATCCACGCCGCAATGCTCCAGCATATCCAGGAACTCCGCGTCATAGGTTCGGAATACCTCGGACGCTCTTTTGCACGGCATACCGCTGGCTGACCGGCTGTCCAGAGCCAAGCGGACAACCATGCCGATGTTCAGATCGTAGAGCAGCCGGATGGCATCCAGCCGCTCCCTTGCAGTGCCCCCCTGCCGGGTAAGCACGATGCAGCCGTGCTCTGTATGCAGGGCCAGCCGCTCCGCGTCCTCCAGTCCGGAGAGCTGGAGGGCGGCCCGGGGGATGGCCAGGGTCTTCTTGCTTGTGTCATGGCAGATGGTAAATTTCATCTTCTGTTTTCACCTCGTATTCTTAGTCCTGCGGCCAGTCCCACACCCGAGGCAGCCGCCCGGTAGGGGCGGACAGGATCCGCAGCTCCGGCCGGTCGCTGGACACCAGTCCGGGGTTATCCAGCAGGGAGAGCTGGCGGTTGAGCATGGGGCTTGGGTCAAAGTTGGTCATGAGCAGCTCGTGGTACCTGGAGTCCTCCTGCCGGGCCATGGGGTTGGGGCGGTCAAAGCCCACAATATAAAAGTCCGGGGCGAAGAGGTCCAGAATGTCCGGATGGCTGTTATAGGACAGGACGATGTGGCTGTCCCGCGCCGCCGGGGCGCACAGGCAATCGTGGAGCCGGACGTGATCCCGGAGGGCAAAGGAGGGCGCGTACATCCTCTCCGCCTCCAGATAGGGCGGGTCCGCATAGATCACCGCACCCGTCCGGGCGTACTGCCGAACCACATCGCAGCAGTCCTTGTTCTCCACCACCACGCCCTGGAGTGCGTCCGAGGCGCGTCGGAGCAGGCCAAGGAAGCGGCGCAGCTCCACGCTGCGCCCGCCGAAGCTGTTTCCGGTGGCACTGTAGCTGTACCGAATACTCAGATAATAGGCCGCAGCCCGCTGTACGTCCGGCAGGTTGGCCCGGCCCACCAGGAGCTTCTTCACCTCCTGCCTGTCCATGGGCGGGAAGTACCCCTCTGCGATCTGGAGCTCCTCCTCTAGATAGTCCATAGGGTCATACTCGTGGTGGAGGAAGCGGAGCACCACCTCGAAGTCCGCCCGGGCATGGAGGGGCAGGAAGTCCAGCTCCCTGAGCAGCGCCAGGGGCCGGTCCCGGGCACAGCGGAACAGGTTGGCCAGATCCGCGTCGATGTCGTTGTACACCCGCAGGGGTGCGTACCCGGCGCCCAGGCCCAGGGTCACAGCGCCGCTGCCGCCGCAGACCTCCAGCAGACGGGGCGCCCTTCTGGGGAGCAGCTGGAAGATATAGGGGAGCAGGAACAGCTTCCCTCCTACCCAGGGGAAGAAGGGCTTAGCGATCCGCCTCACCTCCCCCATGCAGGCGGAAGGCGCCCATAGCCCGGGTCATGCCCGAGGAGGCCATCCGCAGTCCGAGCTCCATCCGTTGGAGCTGAAGGATTGTGGTATACACCTCCCCGCTGTTGGCGGGGTAGAAGTAGCCGGTGCGGTCGCTGCAGATAGGCGCCCCGTCCACCCGCAGGTTATGGACCAGCTTCCGCAGCTCTGCCTCATGGATGCGGAACCTCTTTTTCAGCTGTTTGCCACTGATGGCGTTTTCCCGGCCGGGGCAGTAGCGCTGCAGATACTCCAGGAGCTGCTTTTCTTTTGCTTTCATGACGTCCTCCTCTGGGCTGTCCTCCCGAAAAAGGGCACAAAAAACAGGGGCCGCTGTCCCCTTCGGGAAAACGGCCCCTGTTTCGTTTTGATATAGATTTGATCTGGGGTTACATCTGCTGCATCTGTTGGGGCGCCTGGGCTTGCGTCTGCTGCCTAGCAATGTATGCACATCCGTCCTCTGTCAAGGTATAGCCCTTCTTCCGCAGCAAATCCAGTCCGTACCGTTCCAGATCAATGCAGCCTGACAGGGCCCGATCCACACACCCCAACCGCACACGCAGATCCATCCGCGCCATGTCTTGGAGCTGATCCGCCCGCACCACCTGGTAGCGGTTCAGATTCTGCGCCAAATCCAGGGCGGCGGGCAGGGTGGCACAGTGCTCATACTCCAGTATCCAGAGATAGGCCTGGAGGAACCCCTTCTGCCCCTGGTTCTGTTCCTGGAGGATAAATCCCAGGTTCTGACCGTCATAGATGAGATCCTCCAGCCGTCCCCTATATGCATCCTCCAGGCCGGTGATCCCCGGCAGGCTGCACCGGGCCTCCAGCAGGGTGCACTTCCGGATGGTCTGCACACCCAGAGCGTCCAGGGCCAGCCGGATCTCTCCGGGGCGGGCATCCGTGACGTCGTTGTAGTCCGGCAGCGCCAGCCACACCCCCTCCGGCACCGCGGATGAGGCCAGCTTTAGCCGCAGGCTCCAGCTGTAGTCCGGCTCCGGCAGGGTGACGCCGTCATATACTTCTGGCTGCTCCCGCTCCGGGTATACCACATAGCAGCCTCCAACAAACAGTCCGGGGTGCTGTTTCTCGTAACGCCTGCCCAGCTGGTCCATGTCGATATAGTCCCGCAGCGCCAGGAGCCTGGCGTTGGTCTCCTCCAGGTAATACAGGCCCAGATCCTCATAACTCTGGATGCCGCCCAACACCTCATACTCGTCCAGGCTGGCCAGCAGGCTGACCACCTCTGTACTGTCCTGGGCGGGATGGCGCTGGATGGCCGCGTCCAAGGCGATCCCCTCCCGCACGGTCAACACCTCCAGCCGTTCCCGCAGCCATGCCTGCTCCTCCGGCCTGCCGGGGAGCTGTAAAAGTCCTGCTTTGTCCATATCAGGGGCACCTCATTCCCATACTGTTCAGTCCGGGCTGGGGCGGCAGCGGTTTTTGCACCGGCTGGCCATCCGCCCGGGTTAGCAGGCCATAGTCTGTCAGCTCGCCCCCGTACTGCTGGATCAGCGCCTCGCCGTAGCCGTAGAGGTTCAGGTACCGGCACAGCAGGGCGGCATTCTCCTCCCCCATGGAGCGGCGCAGCTCCCCACGGGCCACGTCCTCCGGGGAGGCGGTGGCCCAATTCAGATTGTAGGCGTCCAGCTGTTCCGTCAACGCCATGGCATCCTCCAGGCTGGCGGGGGGCGAGGCCTCCAGCACCGCCTTGTACTTGATCAGGGCCAGAGAGTCCCGCTCCGCCAGCACTGTCAGCTGCGATGCCAAGCAATTCAAGGTATCCAGCCGCCCCGGGGCTGCCCACGCCGCCGGGAGCTGGTGCACCCGGCTGTGGAAGGCGGTGACGGTGCAGTTGGAGATGCCCACAGCCTCCATCTGGTCACGCACCTCCACCAGCTCCTGTCCGGCGGGGAGGGTGAGCTCCGCCCGTTCCTCCCCGAGCCGGAGCTCCAGCCGAAAGAAGCCAGTCGGGGCCTCCGGCGCGATGCGGGGTTCCTGGCCCTCTGTGGGCTTCCAGTTCCCATCCGGTACCACATACCCCTGCCTGGTAAAGACCCCGCCCGCCGACTGACGGATCCGGCGGCCCAGGAGCTGGAAGTCCAACAGTTCAAATACCTTGTCCGGCACATCCTTCACCTCGGGGATGGAACCGTTTGCCGCGTAAACCCGGCCCAACGAGGCGTCGTCCGTGGCCTCGGGCACCACGTGGCAGTGCTCTGCCTGTTCCGACAATGCGGTAAACGTGCGCAGAGGGATGACACCGCTCCGACTGCTTTCCAGCCTGACCAGCCCCTCGAAGGCAGTGCGCTGTCGGCTGTCCAGGCTGGCCAGCCGCTCCGCCAGGGCATTGAGCGCGGGGAAACCCTCGCCAGATTGCAGGCTAGGGAACAGGATGGGGAATTCCCCATAGTCCTCCATCTCCCATTCCACTCTGGTGTCCGGCGCGGGCCGCAGCCGTTCCCAGGCATCCAGGACAGCATACGGGTCTGCTGGAAGCTCCAGTGTCACATAAGTATCCTTGTCCGGATTGCACAGGGATACTGTAAAGGCCTTATCCACGGCTCATACCCCCCATCGTCATGCCCTGGGCCTGCGTCAGCCCGAACTGCTCAGCCTCCGTCTGGATGCTCCAGCCCTCCGGCTGCCACATGTGGACGTAAAGCTCCCCGCCGTCCACACGGATTGCCTGCTGCTCCAGGCCCTCGCCAACGCCGTCCGCGGCCTGGCCGGTGAGATAGTCCTTCAGCCCGGTCAGCTCCTCCGGAGAGAGCTGGCCGACGACCTGGCACTCCGCCACGCCCCACAGCCTGCCGTCTCTGGCCTCTGCCGTAAACACGGCGGAGCGCACCTTGACGTCCAGGAACTCCTTGTCGCACCAGAGCATGAGGCCCCGCTCCGCCTCCTCCGGCACCCGGTTCCGTACCATGAAGCCCAGGATCCTGTCCTCATAGTCCAGAAGCGTTCTGCCGTCCCATTCTTCACCCGTCTCATCCCAATCTCCCCACTCATTCCGGGCATAGAAGCTGGCGGTGAGGGGCATGTACAGCTTGAGCTGGGTGGACTCAGGCGGGTGGACGGAGAACATCTCCTCCCCAAGGGTCAGGACGCACTCACCTCCGTCGCTCTGCCGGACGTGGAACCGGCCCGAGTCATCAATGTGCTCCAGAGTACCAGCCTCCTCCAGCGTGTTTCTGGGATCATCCAGCTCCCATGTTTGGATCCGGCTGCCCGCGGGGAACTGATTCCGCAGGAAATCCAGCCACTCCTTCGATACACCCTGCATGATGATCTGTCTCCCTTCATTTTGCCTCAAGTGTCATTCGGATAGAAAAGGCCGGCTTCCAAAGCGGAAGCCGGCCTTCAACGGAGTCCCTGTGCATGCTCTGTTTCCTCTGATGGTTCATAGTTCTTTCCCGTCCTTTCTTCTGGTAAGCACACAACATACCACAGTGTGCCCGTAATATCCAGCATTTTTTACATCTGCGGCTGCATGGGCGCCTGACTCTGACTCCGCTCCAGCCACAGCGGATAATAGGCCACCTCTGTGATACCCAGATCCGCATTACAGGTGATATGGGCGGCCACGGCGGGGCAGGCTGACGAGATCTGGAACAACGCCTCGGTGAGCTCTGAGCCCAGGCCGTCCAGGATACAGCGGGGCCCGCCGGGCTTTTCGGCAAACTCCGGTTGATCCATGGTGAGGCGGGCCATGGCCTGGGTGGCGGATATGCCTGTTTCCCGGCCGTATGTGATGGCCCGCTTCAAGGCATGCTGCGGATTGAAGCGCCCAAAGTCCATGGTGTAAAACCGCTGTTCCTGCCCGGACTCCACAATGGTGCAGGTCGCAATCCGGCTGAGCTCCTCCGGCCGCTCCGGGCCAAAGAAGCCCATAAGCCGGCCCTCCTTGGCCAGGCCGGACACCTCTGCCGGTGTGCGCCCGGCCTGAAAGTAGACGGCAGCGGCGAACAGCTCGCTGGGCAGAGCGGCGTTTTGGTGCTGGATGACCTCATAGGCGCCCTGGAGGGTTTCCTCACCGAAATTCCGCGCCACCACTCGCAGGGCGGTGAGCATATCGATGTACTCCGTCTCCGCACACTCCCGGTCAAAGCGGTACAGTGCCTCGGTGGTGACGGGGTCCGGCCTGGGAACCAGTTCATTGATCTGCCGGATAAACTCTTTTTTCTGTATATTCTCTCCCCCTCGGTTTACATGGATAGCCCGCCCAGGGATGGCCCCTGGCTGGGGTGATCCTTGTCGGCCAGCAGTTGTACCAGAGTTTTCAAATCCTCCGGTGCAATCCGCTCAACCGCCTGGCACAGCCGGTTGAGGCCATTGATGGACAGGCGTTCCGCCGGAATGCTGCGGATGACCTCGCCGGGCAGGGTGCTGTCTACTATCCAAAAGTGGGGGCTGTCCCGGATGCCGGTGCGGCACAGGAGACGTTCCAGCCTTTCCGGGCTGTCCGGCAGAACCAGCAGTGTGCTCTGCCCCTCGCCGTAGGATGCCTCCAGGAGTATGACGAACTCCCGGTCAAGATAGTCCGGAAAGGGGCCGCCCTCCTTGTAGAACTTCTCCAGCTCCATACCGTTATCATAAACCACGCCATAGGGTGTGATAGTGCCATGCTTGTTGAGGATCAACTTCAAAGCCGCTGCTCTGCCATCCACCTGTTCCAGCTCCTCCTCACTGGCACAGCCGCCCTCCAGCGTCATGTAATGCTGGCGGCCTACAGCGTCCAAATCCGAAAAGTCCGTGATCACCGTGGCCTGCTGGCCGCAGAAGGTAAGATTGATGAAGTCCGTCATATCAAACGTACCCAGCCTGACCGCCATAGCCTGGAACTGGGCGGCCTCATAGTCGTCAAAGCCGTCCAGCCGCCGGGCCAGGTAGTCCAGCTCGTCCAGATTGGCGCCCACCTTCTCCAGGCGTTTGAGGATGGGGAAGCCGCTCTCCAGCTCGTCCACCCGGCAGTCCCGTTTCAGGCGGGCTCCCAGTTCCATAGCGGCTAGAAGTTCCAGGGTACGCTCATATTCCATGACGGGGATGGGGAAGGGGATGGTCACCTGGCCATACTCCGGGTGCGCCGCGTTGCTCAGGACACAGCGCAGCACCGGCTGTCTATTCTGTGTGGTCACATCTGCTGCCCTCCCATCTCCTGGCCATGGCGGGCAATGTAATCCGCCAGCGGTCTGGGGTTCTCCTCCCCATACAGGTCATAGACCATATCGTCCACCGCCTTGCGCACCGCCGGGTCATCCGTCAGGGTCTCAAAGCGGAAGCCGGTCCCATCCTTTGTGGGCAGCTCCTCCCGGATGGTCCGGAGGTAATCCTGCGGGGCTGTGAACTCCATGTGTTCGCCGTTGGCAAAGGACACCCGGCCCACCGGCCTGTCCAGTGTCTGCTGGCGCAGGTCATAGCAGTAAAGATAGCACTGGTATTCCCCGGGGCTGGGGGTACACCGGAGGCAGAAGCGGTAGTCGCCCATCTCCGCCAGATACCCATAGCTCCGACCGTCCTCCGTGATGGCCCCGCCGTTCTGCCGGCAGAATTGGCCCATAGAGGGCAGATCCTTCAACGGCCCATCCTCCCGCACGGCGTCCACAAACTGCTGCAGGGCCTCCTTGAACTCCGGCGTGTTGAACCGGTCCCCATTGTGAGGCCACCAGGTATGGTAAAACCCCTTGCCGCTGGAGCCAAAGTCCATCCGGACATGGCCCACTGTACCCAATGATCTGTCTGTCTGGTCATCTGAGTAGAATAAGCTGGCCTCCTCACGGGTGGCCGGCCGCAGGGAAAAGCAGTTGCTATTTGGTTTCACCGCGAAATCACTCCTCTTTCACTTCTTGTGTCACCTGCCTGTCCGGGGCATTGAGCCGCCGCATCTCCGAGCGCAGGCACTTCCCGTCCTTTCCCCAGCAGAAGAAGCCGTTGGCGGGGTAGGGGCAGCCCACGCAGAGGGGGGAGCGGGTGCATACCGGCCTGGGCGGCGGTTCCGCCGGGTGCTCCGGGGCGTACGACTTGTGGGCGCAGAAATGAAATAAAATCTGGGCATAGAAAAAGGCGGCGCCTGATTTGGCGCTGCCCTCACATGGACGGTTCAAGATTTGCTCCCTACTTTCTATTAGATATTGCGCTGCCGCCGGCAGTTAGCCTCGCCCTGGGTCAGAGCGGCCTTTCCACTCCAGCGGAAGTAAACGGTCCTTCTCTGTCGCAAGGGCGAGGGGCTGTCCTTGGACAGCCCCTCCTGTATGCTTCCGTCTTAGGGCTTGGATAGCCCGCACTCTGCGATCCAACTATCCAGGTTCAGGCTTTCCGCCATGAGAAGGGCCAGCTTGTGCATCGCCGCCCGGTCTTGGGCATCCTCCAGCCTGGCCGTCGTCTCAAACAGGCCCCAGAGCAGTTCGGCAATCATCTTGCCGTCGTAAGGCTTCAGCAGTTCGCTGTTGGGCAGAGCGTCCTCGCTGCTCCCGCTGCGCAGAAGCTGCCGTTCTCCTTCAATCAGCTCCAGGCTGGCCTGCAGGCTCTCCCGGGGCACTCCCCAGGCTTTGGCAATCAGCTTCACGCCTGCCTCCATGGGAGCCTCATCCCCGATCTTGTCCGGCCCGCCCAGCGCCAGGGCATTGATTGCCTCCTCAGTTATCTGCTGAAGCAGCTTCTCCGGCGCGGGATGCTTCTCAATCTGTTTCATACGTGTGTCCTCCTCGTTATTTTTTGGTGGGCTTCTGACCACAACAATACCCGCTTTTGCGGGATAAAGCTATCACCATACGTAACGAAAAAATCGCCGCAAACCAAGCAATACCAACAATTCCTGTATAGAAAAAAGCGGCGCCTGATTTGGCGCCGCCCTCACATGGACTGTCCAAGCTCCTGACTTTCGCTCTGCATCTGATCCTGGTTTTTTTCCGGCAGCTGGGCTGTGATCTGATCCAGGAGGCGCCGGCATTGGAACTCCTGCTGGTAGGAGGCGGGGCCCTCTCCATAGAGGAAGCCCTGCACCGCCTGGCGCAGCCCCTCCAGCTGCTCCTGGTCAAAGACCCGTTCCCTGGCCACCAGGCCGGAGCGGAGGGCGAAGTCCTCCCTGGCGCCCTGATAGTCCTCCATGTAGTAGTGGCCGTTGTTGACCCCGCTCCGGTCATAGTCCCGGGCCCAGGTGACGAACTGGGCCCCCAGCAGCGTCTCTGTCCCGGCCAGCACTGTGCCGTTGAACTCTGCCAGCACCCGGTAACCGTCCGCCAGGCCATCCGCCTTCAGAGGTGCGGCATTCTCCAGAAGTGTCATGTACTCCATCACCGTCCCCGCCGCCTCCGTGACCTGGGCCAGGGCGGCCTTTGCCCTGCTGGTGTCCACCCAGGTGGGGTCATACCGGACGACGCCGCTCTCCGTGACCCGACACAGGATGCGGCCGTTCCACTCCACCGGGAGCAGGCCGTCCTCCTCCAGCGACCGGGGCAGCAGCTCCCGCCGTCGCAGGGCGTAGGACAGCTCTTCGAAATAGGTTTTGGCGGTCATATTCATATTCCTCCTTTGGACTCAGCGCCCTTTTTCGATTATCGTTCTGTACCCCTGCCCGGGAATTTCACCATACCATCATCTCTATAAAAATCTATTCAGCAAAGCGGACACAAAAGTGTGCGCCCTTTTTGAACTTCCTGGGCAACAAAAAAGCGCCGGTCTGATGGTTGCGAAACCAACAAACCGACGCGCTACTTTTTGTATATATTTTTTCCTCCATTTGGTGGCCTTGGAGCCTGAAAAAGGGCGCAGGGGAGGGTTAACCGGTATTTTATGGAGCAATCCGGGGGGCAATGTCCTTCTGTGGCTCCATAAACCTCGAAAATATCTTTTTTCCAGAACGCAAATTTCAGGAAAATAAAAAAGCCACACCCTCTGATACTCTAAGCGTTCCGCTTAAAATATCCAGATTGGTGTGGCTTTATGGTGCCGGTAGTGGGACTCGAACCCACACGATGTTGCCATCAACGGATTTTGAATCCGTCACGTCTACCAATTCCATCATACCGGCAACGGGACTGCAAAATATTATACACGACATTGAAGCGGTTGGCAAGTCTTTTCGATGGAGGAAAATCAGAAAATAATCGGTTAATTAACATACCATTTCCGGTAGAGATGTGCTATGATAATCTTGATTTTATAACTTATCCCATGGAGGGGTTCCGACGATGAAAAAATGCAGGCTGCTTTTGGCGGCGGGGCTGCTGATGTTTCTGACCGGCTGTTTTTCCCAGTCGGTGGAGGAATTCTACGCGCCTCCCAAGGCGCCCGACGATTATCTGAAGCTGGACAATGAGATCAACAAGGTGCTCACGCAAGGGGGCGAGTACGCCGCGCCCCTCAGCGGGGAGCTGACCCAGAAGGTGCAGCTTCAGGATTTGGACGGGGATGGCGTACAGGAGGCTATTGCCTTTTTCCGGGTGAGTGCGGATGAGCGGCCGCTGAAGATCTACATCTACCGCCAAGTGGGGGAGAACTACGAGGTGGCGGCCGTGATTGAGGGCTCAGGAAATGCGATTGACTCCATCTACTATGAGAACCTTGACGACAGCCCCTCCAAGGAGCTCATCGTGGACTGGGAGACAGCGGGGCAGAGGCACTCCCTGGCGGCTTACTCCATCGACCGTTATGAGGTGCTTGAGTTGATGCGCACCGACCACGCCGGCTTCCAGATTTATGACGTTGACGGGGATGGACAGAAGGAAATCCTCGTGCTCCAGATGGCGGCAGGGGAAGTGGGCCAGGCAGAGAGCTTTGTCAACAGCGCGCCGGGCAGCCGAGTGGAGGTCTATAACTTCCGGGATGGTATCCTGGAGCTGGACGCCTCCGCACCACTGTCCAACGGGGTGGAGAAGCTGGTCAGCATGAAGACGGGCTATCTCCAGAACATGGCGCCGGCGCTGTTTGTCACCTCCACCTACGCTGAAAACGGGCAGATCACCGACATTTTCGCCTGGAAAAACGGGGGGCTGGAGAATGTGACCCTGGAGCCGGACACCGGCGAGAGCGACAGCACCATCCGGTGGTCCACCGAGGTGGAGAGCACGAAGGTATCCTATACCGACATCAACCACGACGGCATACTGGAGCTGCCATCCGCCTATGCGCTCCCCGATCCCAACAATGTGGGGACGGCCCCCAACTTCTGGGCCATCCGCTGGTGGCAGTACGACATCAACGGGGTTTCTCATCTGGTATATACCACCTACCACAACAGCCGGGACGGCTGGTACTTTGTTCTGCCCGAGGCGTGGTCGGGGAAGGTGACGCTCTCCCGCAGCGACTTGGCGGGCGGCGGCGAGCGGGCCGTAATCTTTTCTTACTGGGAGGGAAGCGCGGACACAGCGCCGGTGCCGTTCCTGGTCATCTACAAGCTGACCGGCGACAACCGCGTAATGCGGGCCAACATGGCCGACCGCTTTCTCCTGCCCAACACCGGGGAGGAGAAGGAGACCATTTATGCCGCGCGCCTGATCGAGAGTGGTTGGGACTGCGGCTTGGACGAGGAGGGCGTAAAGGCCAATTTCGCCCTGATTACCAGCGATTAGCGCCCACGGCGGACGCCTGTGTGCGAAAGGAGGAAACGGGATGAAAAAGGTACTGGTGCTGGAGGATGAGGCGAACATCCGCAGCTTTGTGGTCATTAACCTTAAGCGGGCCGGCTATGAGGCCATCGAGGCCGAGACCGGGGAGGAGGCGCTGGCCCAGCTCAAGCGCAACCCGGACATCAAGGTGGCGCTGCTGGACATCATGCTGCCCGACATGGACGGATTTGAGGTCTGCCGCCGTATCCGGGCGGGAGACAACAACATCGGCATTATCATGCTTACCGCCCGCACGCAGGAGATGGACAAGGTGACCGGGCTGATGACCGGGGCGGACGACTATGTGACCAAGCCCTTCTCTCCGGCGGAGCTCACCGCCCGCATCGATGCCCTCTACCGCCGTACCGGCGGAGGGGACCCGGTGGATACCGGCGAGATCAGCCAGCCGCCTTTCCTGCTGAACACCCGCAACCGTACCCTGGAGAAAAACGGACAGCGGGTCAAGCTTACACAGGTGGAGTACTCCATCATAAAGCTGTTTATGGACAACCCGGGAAAAGCCCTCTCCCGGGAGGAAATTCTCGACTCGGTGTGGGGACGGGACTACTTCGGCGAGCTGAAGATCGTGGACGTAAACATCCGACGCCTGCGCATTAAAATCGAAGACGATCCCACAAATCCTGCTTATATCACCACCGTGTGGGGCTATGGATATAAGTGGGGCTTTTAATGCCGGCCGGGTGGCCGGGATCTAGAACCAAACCCAGGTGGTGACAACAAGATCCATGAAGAAAATCACAGGTATCCGAAAGCGGTGGATGGTGAACTCCATCAGTGTGGTGCTGTTTATCGTGCTGCTGGCGGTGGCGGCCTTCTCCGCCGCGATGGGGAGCTACTACTATTCCACCCTGAGTGAGTCTCTCAAGCAGAAGGCGGAAAACGCCATCAGCAGCTTTGACTACTACCGCACAGAAGCCGAGTATTACGACAATGCCCGGGCGGTGGTGGCCGGGGAACCCAACAGCGACAAGCTGGAGGTAGAGTATCTGGACGCCGACGGCCAGATCCGCTTTTCCAGCTCCGACCTGACGGCCTTTCGCTCCCCCGGAACGCCGGACATTGCCGAGGCCATCAGCATGAAGCGCACCAAGGTGTGGATCGGCGCCGACCCCAGCACCGGCGAGCACATCATGGCCGCCTCCAGCCCCCTGATGATCGACGGGGAGGTGGTTGGGGTCATGCGGTATGTCACCTCCCTGAATAAGGTGGACAAGCAGATTATCATCATCGTGGCCATCGCCCTGGGCATCGGTCTGGGTATCCTGGGCATGGTGTACTTCTCCAACCTCTACTTCATCCGCTCCATCGTAGACCCGGTGGCGGGCATCACGGAAACCGCCAAGCGCATCGCCGCGGGCTCCTACGGCGTACAGATTGAGAAACGCTATGATGACGAAATCGGCGCCCTCACCGACACCATCAACGACATGTCGCTGAAGATCAACCAGAGCGAAAAGATGAAAAACGAGTTTATATCGTCAGTGTCCCATGAACTGCGTACTCCCCTGACCGCGATCAATGGCTGGGCGGAAACCATCATGAACGGCGAGGTGCGGGACGCGGGAGATGTGAAGAAGGGGATGGGGATCATCGTCTCCGAGGCGCGGCGGCTGACCAACATGGTGGAGGAGCTGCTGGAGTTCTCCCGCATCCAGGACGGCCGCTTCACCCTGTCAGTGGAGCCCATGGACATCAAGGCGGAACTGGAGGATGCGGTCTACACCTACCGGGAGTTCTTCCGGCGGGAGGGCATTGAACTCAACCACTTCGACTGCGACGAGGAGTTTCCGCCCATCGCGGGGGACCCGGAGCGGCTGCGGCAGGTGTTCTGCAACCTGTTGGACAACGCCGCCAAGCACGGCGGCTCGGGCAAGCGCATTGATACCGCTATCGCCCGGGACGAGGACCAGGTGGTTATCACCATCCGGGACTACGGCCCCGGTATCCCGGCCGAGGAGCTGCCCCACGTGAAGTACAAGTTCTATAAGGGGTCCTCCAAGGCGAGGGGTTCCGGCATTGGACTGGCGGTGTGCGACGAGATTATTACCCGCCACGAGGGTACCCTGGATATTGACAACGCCGAGGGGGGAGGGTGCATTGTAACCATCCATTTGCCAATCCGAGCTCAGGCGGTAATCGAACAAAAGTTCTAAAAATCAAACCCGCGCCCCTTGCAATCGGGGCGCGGGTTTGGTACAATAGACGAAACGATTGAATCCAATTAGTTAAGGAGAACAGTGTACGAATGCCAAATGAAACAAAGCAATCCTGCGCCACAGCCTACAAGACCATGATCGGCGGACAGGCACTCATTGAGGGAATTATGATGCTGGGACCGGAGAAGAAGGCCGTTGTGGTGCGCAAGCCGGACGGCGGGTTGGAGGAGCAGGTGGAGGAGCGGGTGCTCATCAAGGACAAGCACCCCGCCCTGGGCCTGCCGCTGCTCCGGGGTGTCTTCAATTTCTGCTCCTCCCTGGCCAACGGCGTCAAGGCGTTGATGTACTCGGCTTCCTTTTTCCCGGAGGACGAGGAGGAGCCGGAGGAGCCCTCCCGGTTCGAGCTCTGGCTGGACAGACACCTGGGCAGCGAGAAGGCCGCCTCCTTTTTTATCACCGTGGCGGTGGTGCTGGGCATCGTTTTCTCCGTGGGGCTGTTCATCCTGCTGCCCACCGCCCTCACCGGACTGGTGGGCCTGGCCGTTCCCCTGCCCATGTGGCTGCGCAACCTGCTGGAAGGCGTGGTGCGTATCGTCATCTTCATGGGCTATCTGATGCTCTGTTCCCATATGAAGGACATCCGCCGGGTGTTCCAGTACCACGGCGCGGAGCACAAGACCATCTTCTGCTATGAACACGGCCTGCCCCTGACGGTGGAGAACGTGCGTATTCAGCCACGCCACCACCCCCGCTGCGGAACCAGCTTCCTCTTTGTGGTGATTGTGGTGAGTATCCTGCTGTCCAGCGTGCTGTTCTCCTTTGTGGAGGTGACAAACACGTTTGCGAGGATGGGGCTGCACCTGCTGCTGTTGCCGGTGATTGTCAGCCTGACCTATGAGCTGAACCGTGTGGTGGGGCGCTACGACAACCGGCTCACCCGGCTGGTGTCCGCTCCCGGCATGTGGCTCCAGAACTGGACCACCTTTGAGCCGGACGACTCCATGATCGAGGTGGGCATCCGGGCATTTACACTGGTGCTGCCGGAGGAGAAGGGGAAGGATCAGTGGTAAAGGGGACCGGCGGGATGAGGCACCAGCAGAAATAAAACCGCTGTGCCGCCCAGACGGCAGAGCCCACGTGAGGCGATGCATAGTTGTCCCATGAAGAAAATGGGGGGATAACCGCCTGGTATTCCCCTGGAGAGAGGAAATTAGAGAGAGACAGAGGAGTGGTTTCTGTATGGCGGCCACGTACAACAACCTCTACCTGGATGCCCGCAAGCGGCTGAGAGAGGCCGGCGTGGAGGGCGCCCAGCTGGAGGCGCGGGAGCTGGTCTGCTGTGCGGCCGGCAAGAGCCGGGAGCAGTTTTACCGGGATATGGCCCTTTATGCCTCCGACCCGGTGGAGGAGAAGCTGGCGGAGCTGCTGGAGCGGCGGCTGGCCGGGGAGCCGGTGGCCTACCTCATCGGGGAGTGGGAGTTCTATGGCCTGGGCCTGGACATCACCCCCGACGTGCTGATCCCCCGGATGGATACCGAGGTGCTGGCCGAGCGGGCCATCCTGCTGGCCCGGGCCGCCGGAGAGGGGGCGAGGGTGCTGGATCTGTGCGCCGGGAGCGGCTGCGTGGGTCTGGCGGTGGCGGCTAATGTGCCCGGCTGCCGGGTGGTGCTGGCCGATGTGAGCGAGGCGGCCCTCCGGCTGTGCAAGCAGAATGTCCGCCGCAACGAGCTCAACGCCCGGGTGACCTGCGTTCAGGCCGACGCCCTGGAGCCGCCCGACGCGGCCCTGTGGGATTTCGACGTGATCGCCTGCAACCCGCCCTATATCCCCACCGGGGACATCGCGGGGCTGGACGTGAGCGTGCGGGACTACGAGCCCCGCTCCGCCCTGGACGGCGGGGCCGACGGACTGGACTTTTACCGGGCCATCGCCGCCCGGTGGGGGGCCGCCCTGCGGCTGGGCGGAGCCCTGCTGTTTGAGGTGGGCATCGGCCAGGCCGGCGACGTGGGGGCCATTCTGGCCCAAAATCAGTTTGAGCAGATTCAGACCTTCCAGGACACCCAGGGCATCGGCCGGGTGGTGGAGGGCGTTTTGAATTCATAAGGGCGGGCAGCGGCCCGCCCGCCGTGAGAGGAGAAGTACACACATGGCAGACAAGAAGAAGGCGGTGGTGGAATCCGCCGCCCCCGCCTCCGATAAGAAGAAGGCCCTGGAGACCGCCATGGCCCAGATCGAGAAGGCCTACGGCAAGGGTTCCATCATGCGCCTGGGCGACAACGCCGACATCGTGGTGGAGGCCATCCCCACTGGCTCCCTGTCCCTGGATCTGGCCCTGGGCATCGGCGGCGTCCCCCGGGGGCGCATCATCGAAATCTACGGCCCCGAGTCCTCCGGTAAGACTACCCTGGCCCTCCACATCGTGGCCGAGGCCCAGAAGCGGGGCGGCGAGGTAGCCTTCATCGACGCCGAGCACGCCTTGGACCCCTACTATGCCCGGGCCCTGGGGGTGGACATTGACTCCATGCTGATCTCCCAGCCCGACACCGGCGAGCAGGGCCTGGAGATCTGCGAGGCCCTGGTGCGCTCCGGCGCCATCGACGTGGTGGTGGTGGACTCCGTGGCCGCCCTTACCCCCCGGGCCGAGATCGAGGGCGACATGGGCGACTCCCATGTGGGCCTGCTGGCCCGCCTCATGAGCCAGGCCCTGCGCAAGCTGGCCGGCTCCATCTCCAAGACCAATTGCGTGGTCATCTTCATCAACCAGCTTCGCGAGAAGGTGGGCGTGATGTACGGCAACCCGGAGGTCACCACCGGCGGCCGGGCGCTGAAGTTCTATGCCTCCGTCCGCATCGACGTGCGGCGCATCGAGTCGCTGAAAAGCGGCTCGGAGATCATTGGCAACCGCACCCGGGCCAAGGTGGTCAAGAACAAGGTCTCTCCTCCCTTCAAGGAGGCGGAGTTCGATATCATGTACGGCGAGGGTATCTCTAAGATCGGCGAAATCCTGGATCTGGGCGCCAAGCTGGATCTGGTGCAGAAATCCGGCTCCTGGTTCGCCATGGGGGAGACCCGCCTGGGCCAGGGCCGTGATGCGGCCAAGCAGTACCTGAAGGACAATCCGGAGGTGTGCGACAAGCTGGAGGCCGACATCCGCCGCAACGCCTACAAGCTCATGAGCAGCCAGGCCCGGGCCGCCGCCCGCGCCGCCGGCCGCGCGGTGGATATCTCCGCCGAGGACTTCGAGGATGCGGATTCGTAAGCTGGCCCCCTCCGGCCGGGTGGAGGGCCGCTGGCTCTGCCACCTGGAGGACGGAACCATCCTCCGCCTGGGGGAGAGTGAGGTGGTGGCCTTCGGCCTGGGCACCGGAAAGGAGCTGAGCGGGGCGGAGCTGTCCGCCTTGACTGAGGCCGCCCGCGCCGCCCAGGTGCGGGAGAAGGCGGTGGAGCTGCTGTCCGCCCGCCCCCTCTCCCGGAAGGAGCTGGTGGAAAAGCTCACCGCCCGCCCCCGGAACCGGGAGAAGGAGCCCCTCTGCGGCCGGGAGGCCGCCGAGGCGGCGGCCGACTGGCTGGAGGGGCTGGGCTATCTGGACGACGGGCAGTATGCCCGCGCGGTGGCGGAGCACTGTGCTGCCAAGGGCTACGGTCCCGGCCGCATCCGGGAGGAGCTCTACCGCCGGGGGGTGCCGCGGGACTGCTGGGACGGCGCTCTGGAGGGGCTGTCCGGCCCGGAGGAGGCCATCGACGCCTTTTTGCAGAAGAAGCTGCGGGGGGCGGAGCTCTCCGACCCCAAGGTGCGCCGGCGGGCAGCCGACGCTCTGGCCCGCCGGGGCTACCGCTGGGAGGACATCAGTGCCGGCCTGCGCCGCTATGGTGCGGAGCCGGAGGAATGGTAGGAAGAACGCGGCGGACCGCCGCATGTGAGAAAGGAGCACAGACCATGGACACGATGGAAGCCCTGCTGACCCGCCGCAGCATCCGGAAGTACAGGCCGGAGCCGGTCTCCATAGAGGATTTGAAGGAGATTTTGGCCGCCGGGGCCACCGCCCCCTCCGCCGTCAATATGCAGCACTGGTATTTTGTGGCCGTACAGGACCCCGCCGCGCTGGAGGAGGTCAAGGCCATCATGGGCGGCGTGGTGGAGAAATTCCAGCCTGTGCTGGAGGAGCGCTTTTCCCGCCACCCGGAGCAGATCGGCATCACCAACCGCTTCCTGTCCACCCTGGGCGGGGCGCCGGTGTGCCTGCTGGTTTTCATGCTCAAGCCGGACTATCCCGATCGGGACGGAGCCATGCAGAGCGTGTCCGCCGCCATCGAGAACGTGCTGCTGGCGGCCTGGGCCAAGGGCATCGGCTCCTGCTGGCTGTCCGCGCCCCAGCGTATGGGCTTCGGCCCTGCGTTCCAGCGCCGCTTCGCCCCCGACAAGGGGGAGTTCGTGGCAGCGGTCACCCTGGGCTACCCCGACCAGCAGCCCAAAATGCCGCCCCGGCGGGACGGCCGCTATCTGATCGTATAAGGAGAAGTTTTCATTGAAGGTTGCATTTGTATCCCTGGGCTGCGCCAAGAATCTGGTGAACACCGAGCAGATGATGGCACTGGTCCGAAGCGCCGGGCATGAGATCACCGCCCAGCCCGAGGGGGCGGACGCGGCGGTGCTCAACACCTGCGGCTTTATCGACTCTGCCAAGAGCGAGGCCATTCAGAATATCCTGGAGCTGGCCGAGCTGAAAAAGGAGGGGAAGCTGGGCAAGCTGCTGGTCACCGGCTGCCTGTCCCAGCGCTATCAGGACGAGCTGATGGAGGAGCTGCCCGAGGTGGACGGCGTCATGGGCACCGGCAGCTACACCGAGATCGTCCCCGCCCTGGAGGAGCTGATGGCCGGGGGCACGCCCCACCGCTTCGGGGATATCGACCACACGGAGGAGGACGGGGCGCGCATCCCCGCCACCCCCTCCTACACCGCCTACCTGAAGATCGCCGAGGGCTGCGACCATCGGTGCGCCTTCTGTATCATTCCCAAGCTGCGGGGCCGCTACCGCAGCCGTACCATGGAGTCCCTGCTGGCGGAGGCCAAGACCCTGGCCGACGCCGGGGTGAAGGAGCTCATCGTCATCGCCCAGGACATCACCCGCTACGGCATTGATCTCTACCACAAGCGGATGCTGGGGGAGCTGCTCACCGAGCTGTGCAAGCTGCCCTTTCACTGGATTCGCCTGCACTACCTGTACCCCGACGATCTGGACGACGCCCTCATCGACGTCATCGCCCGTGAACCTAAGGTGCTCAACTACATCGACATCCCCCTCCAGCACATCAACGACGGCATTCTGAAGCGCATGTGCCGCCGCTCCACCAAGGCGGAGATCCTCGCCCTGCTGGCCAAGCTGCGGGACCGCCTGCCTGGTCTGGTGCTGCGCACCTCCCTGATCTGCGGCCTGCCCGGCGAGGGGAAGGCGGAGTTTGAGGAGCTGTGCGAGTTTCTGCGGGAGGCCCGTATCGAGCGGGCGGGCATCTTCCAGTTCTCACCGGAGGAGGGCACCCCCGCCGCCGAGATGGGGGATCAGGTGGACGCCGCCACCGCCGAGCGCCGGGTGGAGCTGGTGGTGGAGCTTCAGTCCCGGGTGATGGACGCCTTCAACGGGGAGCGCCTGGGCGAGTGCCTGGAGGTGCTGTGCGAGGGCTTTGATGCCGAGATGGGCTGCTATGTGGGCCGCACCTATGCCGACTCCCCCGACGTGGACGGCAAGGTGTACTTCACCGCCGGCGGCCTGGTGCCCGCCGGGGCGTTCGTCTGGGTGCGCATCACCGGCACCAGCGACGGGGATCTCACCGGCGAGATAGAGGAGTGAAGCAATGAATACCGCCAATAAGCTGACCATGCTCCGGGTGGCGCTGATCCCGGTGTTCCTGATTCTGCTCTATCTCCGCTTCCCCTTCCACATGTATTTCGCCCTCACGGTCTTTATTCTGGCCAGCGTAACCGATTTTGTGGACGGCTACATCGCCCGCCACTACAACCAGGTCACCGACTTTGGCAAGTTTATGGACCCTCTGGCCGACAAGGTGCTGGTCATGGCCGCCCTGCTCTGGTTCGTAGAGGCGGGCCGCTTGCCCGCCTGGGTGCTTCTGGTGGTCATCGTGCGGGAGTTCGCCGTCACTGCCCTGCGGCTCATCGCCGTGGAGCGGGGGCGGGTAATCGCCGCCGCCTGGTCGGGCAAGGTCAAGACGGCCTCCACCATGGTGTGCATCTGCCTGATGCTGCTCATTGCCCGGCCTGCGCTGGATCTGGTGTGCGCGGCGGTGATCCTGGTCACCACTGTCTACTCGGGCGCGGAGTATTTTGTGAAGAACAAAGATGTGGTGGACTGGAGTAACCTGTAATGCTGGATTTTACGAAAGAGCTTTGCCCCGACCGGCCGCTGATCCACCCAACCTCCCAGACGAAAAACTGCCGGTTCGGCCGCTATGTGGAGATCGGCGACCACTGTGTGCTGGAGGAGACCGAGGTGGGGGACTACACCTACTGCTTCGGCTCCAACGACATCATCTATACCGCCCTGGGCAAGTTCAACTCCATTGCCACCGGCGTGCGCATCAACCCGGTGCAGCACCCGGCCAAGCTCCGGGCGGCGGCCCACCACTTTACCTACCGCTGCTCCCACTACGGGCTGGGGCCGGATGACGCGGCTTTGATCGACTGGCGGAGGCAGAACCACCGGGTGGTCACCGGAAACGACGTGTGGCTGGGCCACAACGCGGTGCTCATGGGCGGCGTCACCCTGGGCGACGGCGCGGTGGTGGGCGCGGGGGCCGTGGTGACCCATGACGTGGCGCCCTACGAGATCGTGGGCGGAGTACCCGCCCGGCACATCGGCTGGCGCTACCCGCCCGAGCTGATTGCCGCCATGGAGCGCATCCGCTGGTGGGACTGGAGCCACGACATGCTGAGGGAGCGCCTGCGGGACTTTGACGACGCGGCGGCCTTCTGCCGGAAGTTTGACCCGCAATAGAAAACGAGGGCCCGTTGCTTTCATCCAGAAAGCAACGGGCCCTTGCATTAAAAGACCTGCTGGAATAGATTGAACAGGAACGTTAGCAGGGGAATGGCGTTGATACCTAGCACAATAGCTAAAACGGTCATCCAAAAGCTCAACGGCTCCCTCTGTGTTCGGACAGGCGGAATGTAGATGGGTGAGGAGACCTCCTCGCCTACCACAATTTTAGAGGAGATACCGTACCCGGCCAGTACTTGCACCAACCGCTGGGCCTCACGCGGCTTCAGGTGAGTGACCAGCACCGCCGGGGCCCGTTCCAGCAGGGCTTGCGCATCCTTCTGAGAGAGGCCCAGCTCCTTGGAGAGACAGTGCAGAGCGGCCGGGATATCCGCGTGTGGGCCCAGACCGGTGAACACGAGCGAGTACTGCCTAGGGGCCCGCTTGGGGGGAGGGAAACTCTGGAGTGGATAACCGCAGTGAATGCAGGCCAGGGCTTGGTCAGATACCTCTTTTCCGCACTCAGGACAGGAGATCAAGGCCATAAGATACCTCCTCTTGTGTAAAAGCTGGGGGATTCCGGTTCCATAATAACAGGTTAATCTATGGTTTGCAACCGTACTCCGCCTTGACACATTTCCCGGAACATAGTAGTATACTAGAACAGTTGAATTGCGTGAGGAACGGAAATGGTACCCAGCGAGTAACCCGCCAAAGAGAGAGCGTTACCGGCTGAGAGCGCGCCCAGGGGGTAACTGGGGAATGTGTGTCCGGGAGCGCGGGGGATATGGATGCCCCACGGCTGGCCCCGTTACCGACCTTTGAGTGAGAAATGAGAGTGGAACCGCGATTTGTACCGCCTCTTATGCCGTCCGGCATGGGAGGCGTTTCTGTTTTTCAGGAGGTGTTTGGACTGACGCGGCTGTGCCATCCCTGAGACTGATCACGGCACCCTGGCGGTCTACCGCCCGGAGGAGTGGCTGGAGCGGGTGCAACCCTTTTTGGAGGAGACCCCGGTCAGCCGAACAGACTGGTGAACAGCAGACTCAGCAGAGACCAGATGACCAGGGCGGTGAGTGTGGCGAATACGACGGAAGTGAAGGTCAGGGCATCGCCCGGCACCGGAGAGGGGAGCTGGGGCGGCTCCGGCACCGCCCCATCCACCAACTGGACGGGAGCGCCCGCCCGACGGAATACCTCCAGCAGTGCAAGGGCCTCCTCCTCGGTGAGGCCCTCCCGCAGGGGAACCGGCTCCCGGCGCGCTTGCTCCAGCAGACGTATGCCCTGCTCCCTGGAGAGGCCCAGCTCCTTCATGAGGGCGCGGAGCGTTCTGCTGCGGGCATCCGGATAGGCGGGGCGGGCGGTGAGGCGGACGGTAAAGCGGTTGGGCCCTGTGATGGGGCGGAAGTCCGCATACGGTGCGGCGGAGGAGAGGGGATAGCCGCAGTGAATGCAGGCCGGAGCCCGGTCGGATACCTCTTTTCCGCACTCAGGACAGGAGATCAGGGCCATAAGATGCCTCCTTTTGTGTGAAAGCGTGTGGTTTCAGCCCCATACTAACAGAAATCCCCCTGAATTGCAACCGCAAAGCGCCTTGACACATTTCCCGGAACGTGGTAGTATACTAGAACAGTTGAATCGCGTGAGGAACGGAAATAGTACCCAGCGAGTACCCGCCAGAGAGGGAGCGTCACCGGCTGAGAGCGCGCCCAGGGGGTAACTGGGGAATGTGCGTCCGGGAGCGCGGGGGATATGGATGCCCCCCGGCTGGCCCCGTTACCGGCCTTTGAGTGAGAAATGAGAGTGGAACCGCGATTTGTATCGCCTCTTATGCCGTCCGGCATGGGAGGCGTTTCTGTTTTTCAGGAGGTGTTTGGACTGACGCGGCTAGGCGAGACCCTGCGGGCCTATCAGGCCCGCGACCCGGCGGCCCGGAGCCGGCTGGAGATTTTTCTGCTCTACCCGGGCGTGCACGCGCTCATCTACCACCGGATTGCCCACTTTCTCTACCGGCACCGGCTCTTCTTCCTGGCCCGGCTGGTGAGCCAGTGGAGCCGCTGCTGGACGGGAATTGAGATCCACCCCGGCGCGCAGATCGGCCGGCGGCTGGTTATCGACCACGGCATGGGCATCGTCATCGGCGAGACGGCCGAGATCGGCGACGACTGCCTGCTCTACCACGGGGTCACCCTGGGGGGCACCGGCAAGGACCACGGCAAGCGCCACCCCACCCTGGGGAACAATGTGATGGTGTCCGCCGGAGCCAAAGTGCTGGGCCCCTTCAAAGTAGGGGACAATTCCCGCATCGCGGCCAACGCGGTGGTGCTCAGCGAAATACCGCCGGAGGCCACCGCCGTGGGCGTCCCCGCCCGGGTGGTGCGCATCGCCGGGGAGAAGGTGGACTTCGCCGGGCAGGTGGACCAGATCCACGTGACCGACCCGGTGCAGAAGGAGCTTCAGGCGTTGAATTCCCGGCTGGAATGGCTGGAACAACTGATGGATGAACAGGCAAGGAGTAAGAATCTATGAAAATCTACAATTCCGCAACCCACACCAAGGAGGAGTTTGTCCCCCACGAGCCGGGCAAGGTGTCCATGTACACCTGCGGCCCCACAGTGTACCATTTTGCTCACATCGGCAATCTGCGCAGCTATATCATGGAGGACGTGCTGGAGAAGCTGCTCCGCTATGCGGGCTATGATGTCACCCGCGTCATGAACATCACCGACGTGGGACACCTGGCCTCCGACGCCGACACCGGCGAGGACAAGATGCTCAAGGGGGCCCAGCGGGAGCACAAGACCGTGATGGAGATCGCCCAATTTTATACCGATGCCTTCTTTGCCGACTGCAAGAAGCTGAACATCAAGTACCCCGACGTGGTGCAGCCCGCTACCGGCATGATCGGTGACTATATCAAGGTCATCTCCTCCCTCATTGACAGGGGCTACGCCTACTTCGCCGGCGGCAACGTCTACTTCGACACCTCCAAGCTGGAGAAGTATTATGTGTTCAACGACCACGACGAGGAGGATCTGGCCGTGGGCGTCCGTGAGGGCGTGGAGGAGGACGCCAACAAGCGCAACAAGAACGACTTTGTGCTGTGGTTCACCAAGTCCAAGTTCGAGGATCAGGCCCTCAAGTGGGACTCCCCCTGGGGCGTGGGCTACCCCGGCTGGCACATCGAGTGCTCCTGTATCTCCATGAAGTATCTGGGGGAGCACCTGGACATCCACTGCGGCGGCATCGACAACGCTTTCCCCCACCATACCAACGAGATCGCCCAGTCGGAGGCGTACCTGGGCCACCCCTGGTGCAAATACTGGGTGCATATCCACCACCTGAACACCAACTCTGGCAAGATGAGCAAGTCCAAGGGGGAGTTCCTCACCGTCTCCCTGCTGGAGGAGAAGGGGTATGATCCGCTGGTGTACCGCTTCTTCTGCCTCCAGTCCCACTACCGCAAGGGGCTGGTGTTCTCCTGGGAGAACCTGGACAACGCCAAGGCCGCCTATGACAAGCTGGTGGCCCGTGTAGCCGCCCTGAGCGGTGAGGGAACTGTGGACGAGGGGGCCGTGGAGCGGTTCAAGAACGACTTCCTTGAGGCGGTGGGCAACGATCTCAACACCTCTCTGGGGGTCACCGCCCTGTACGATGTGCTCAAGGCCGGCGTGAACGACGCCACCAAGCGGGCGACGCTGGACAGCTTCGACCAGGTCCTGGGCCTGGAGCTGCTGTCCCACGCCGACGCCCTCAAGGCCCAGCAGGCCGCCCCCGTGGAGGGCGCGGAGGAGATCGAGGCCCTGATCGCCAAGCGCCTGGAGGCCAAGCGCGCCAAGAACTGGGCCGAGGCCGACGCCATCCGCGACCAGCTCCGCGCCATGGGTGTGGAGATCAAGGACGGCAAGGACGGCACCACCTGGACGCGGATCTAAGCCATCAAAGGGAGGAGACCGGAAAACGGTCTCCTCTTTGCTTCGCTTCGTGTTTACACATGCGCCGAAGGGACTTCCCTTGCCAAACAGGCGGAATATCGGTAAAATAGAACCACTATAGCGGATTCAAGCGCGGAAAAAGGGGGGAGAAGGACGGAGAGGCAGACACAGAACGACTTTTCCAGGGGGAGCATGGCGCGGAACATCCTTCAGATGGCGCTCCCCATGACGGTGGCGCAGCTCATCAACATCCTTTATAATATTGTAGACCGCATGTACCTGGGCCGGTTGCCGGGGCACCTGTCCCTGACCGGGCTGGGGCTGTGCCTGCCCATCATTTCCATCCTCATGGGCTTTGCCAACCTGTGCGGCATGGGGGGCGCGCCCCTGTGCTCCATTCACCGGGGCAAGGGAGAGAACGAGGAGGCCGAGCGGATTTTAGGCAACTCCTTTACCCTCCTGCTCCTGTTTGGCGGGGGACTGACGGTGTTCTGCCTGGCCTTCCGGAGGCCCATCCTCTATCTCTTTGGGGCCAGCGACCTGACCTTCCCCTACGCCAACGACTACCTGACCATCTATCTGCTGGGCACCCTCTTTGTGATGATCGGCCTGGGCATGAACCCCTTTATCAACGCCCAAGGCTTCAGCCGCATGGGGATGATGACGGTGGCCCTGGGGGCGGCGGTGAACATCGTGCTGGATCCCATCTTCATCTTTGCCCTGGATATGGGGGTGCGGGGGGCGGCCCTGGCCACGGTGCTCGCCCAGGGCTGTTCCGCCCTGTGGGTGCTGAAGTTCCTCACTGGACGGCGGGCGCTCCTCCGGCTGCGGTGGAACACCCTGCGGCTCCAGGCGGCGCGAGTACGTCGGATCCTCGCCCTGGGCACCTCCGGCTTTGTCATGTCCATGACCAACAGCCTGGTGCAGGTGCTGTGCAACGCCTCCCTTCAGCACTACGGAGGCGACCTTTACGTGGGGGTGATGACCGTCATCAACTCCATCCGGGAGGTGGTGTCCATGCCGGTGCAGGGCATCACCAACGGCTGCCAGCCGGTGCTGGGCTACAACTACGGCGCGGGGGAGTACGAGCGGGTGCGCCGGGGGATCCGGTTCACCACGGTGCTTACGGTGGGCTACTCCGTGGCGGCGTGGGCGCTGGTTATGGCCGTGCCCGAGCTGCTCATCCGTATCTTTAACGACGAGCCGGAGCTGATCGCTGCGGGCATTCCGGCCTTCCGGCTCTATTTCGCCGCCTTCTTCTGTATGTCCTTCCAGTTCATCGGGCAGTCGGTGTTCGTGGGACTGGGGCGCTCCAGGAGCGCGGTGTTTTTCTCCCTGCTGCGCAAGGCCTTCATTGTGGCCCCGCTGACGCTCCTGCTGCCGGGGCTGGGCATGGGGGTGGACGGGGTTTTCGCGGCGGAGCCGGTCTCCAACGTGCTCGGCGGGCTGGCCTGCCTGCTCACCATGTATATCACGGTCTACCGGCGTCTGGGCCGGTAAGACCGGGGGCGGATTTCCCCAGAGGGAAATTCCGCCCTCTTTTTTTGCCCGGCCTGAGATATTTTCCGCCGCCCGCGGGTATTCTCAGTGAAAGGCCTTTCAAGAGACGACCGCAAGGAAGGGAGTACCCATGACAGAAGAGACATTCGAGCGGGTGGCCCGCACCTACGGGGACATGCTCTACCGGGTTGCTTACCACGCTCTGAAGAACCGGGCGGACGCGGAGGACGTGACCCAGACCGTCCTGCTCAAGCTCTACCAGCAGGGAGACCGCTTTGAGAGCGAGGAGCACCGGAAGCACTGGCTGCTGCGGGTGGCGGTGAACGAGAGCCGGCGCCTGCTGCGCTCCTTCTGGCGGAGCCGCGCCGTGCCGCTGGATGAGCAGTGGGACGCGCCGGTGTCCGATGACCCCGCCAAACGCGAGCTGTTCCAGGCCGTCATGGGCCTGGAGACCAAGTACCGCCTGACCATCTATCTGTATTACTACGAGGGCTGCTCCGTCAAGGAGGTCGCCGCGGCCCTTCATGCCAATCCGTCCACGGTGCAGACCTGGCTCCAGCGGGCCAGGGAGCGGCTGCGGAGGGAGCTGTCCGAAGAAGAGGAGGGAAAGGGCTATGTTTGAACCCAATCAATACCGTGAACTCTGCTCGGAGCTGCATGTATCCGAGGAAAAATTAGAGGAGGTTATCCAAATGACTGAGCAGGAAAAGAAGCGCAAGTTCCACCGTCCCATGCGTCTGGGCTTGGTGGCCGCCGCCGTGGCCGCCATGCTGGTGGTAACGGTGAGCGCCGCCAATTCCGAGGCGATTATGACCTATCTCACAAGTCTCCGCGACGCTGCGGTCGCCGGGGAGGCCTGGGCGGATTCCCCGGTGAATACGGAGGAGGGGACGGGAGGACTGTGCCTCCCGGAGGCGTCCCTGGAGGAGCGGGACGGCCGCACCATTCTGATTGTGGACGGAGTGGAGACCGATGTAACCCAGGCGCTGACCGACCAGGGGGAATACCTGTATGAGTGCGGCGAGGGGGAGGAACAGGCACAGGTACGGGTCTATTTGGACGAGCAGGGCGCGCCCCGGCTGATGACCAGCTTTTTCACAGCCGGAGAGGACGGCGGAACGGGGGCGGTTGTGGTTGTCCCGGCGGACGGGGAGGAGTAAGGAAACGCCCCCATAGAGCTGGATTGGCTCCTTGGTGCTCTCCGGATTGTTGACTCAAATAATCTTAAATGTCATACTGCTCCACGGAAAAAACCAGGCGGCCCAAGGAATTGGGCCGCCTGGTGCTGGCAAATGTCAATAGGTAAGCGTAACAAAAAGTAAAAAAATTTTCAAACGCCCCCAAAAATCTGGTTGAACAGGTCTGCGCTGCTATACCACCCCAGGATCTTGCGGGGGTATCTGTTCAGCCAGTCCTCCACCATGCGGACCTCTTTGGGGGAAACTCTGTCGAAGTTGGTTCCTTTTGGGAACTTCCGCCGGATCATCTGGTTTTGCTTTTCGTTGCTCCCCCTTTCGCTGCTGCAATAGGGATGACAGTAATACACTTTGGTGCGCTGGCCGCCTGCCTTAAATATGGAGGTTTCCATGCCCTCGCAGTTGGAAAACTCCGTGCCATTGTCCACGGTAATGGTCTTGAACACTTCCGGGAACATTTTTCCGTATTTCCGCTCCAGCGTATTCATGGCCCGTACCACGCTGGCGGCGCTCTTGTCCGGGATCAGGCGCATGATTTCCTGGCGGGTCACCCGCTCGGTTAGGGCCATAAGGCACTTGTGGCCGCCGCGGCAGGACACCACCAGATCCATTTCCCAGTGGCCAGGCTCTTGGCGTGTGTTTACCTCCTCCGGCCTTTTCTCTATGCTGTCCCCCTTTGCGGCGGATTTCATGCGGCGTATGTGCTTGGTTTTCTTTTTCTGGCGGGCCCCCTTAAAAGGCAGGTCTTTATTGGTCAGGCGGGCAAAGATCCGCTTTTCTACATAGGAATAAAGTGTCTGCCGGCAGACGCGCACCCCGAACTCCCCATATATTTCCGGGTGGTTTTCAATTTCATGCAGGGCGGCGGAGGGGCTGTAATCGTAATCCACGATCAGCTCCTCCAGCTTTTCGGCATAGTCCCTATGGTTTCCGATCTTCAATCCCGGCCCTTTAGCTTCCAGATTGGCTTCGTACCTCTTTTGTGATCGCTCCGGGATGTATTCGGTCACCTCGATGTAATCCGCGTTCATGTAGGTGTATGTGCCTCTCTTTAACTCACGGCAGACTGTGGCCGCACTCACATGGAGGGCCGCACCGATCTGGCGCATAGTCGCTCCCTCTTTCCGCATTTTTGCCATTTTGTTCCGATCATGGGCGGTTAAGTGCTTATATCCTTTCATGGGGGCGGCCTCTCTTTCTCTGTAATATGACAATAGGCCGGCGTGGTTCTTTCTACCACGCCAGCCTATTCTTTGTCCAGCAGCCACAGCACAGGGACCTCCAGCACCTCCGCAATGGCCACGGCCTCGAAGTCCGTCACAATCCTGGCCCCGCTCTCCATGCGGCTGATCACATCCCGCTCCACCATGATCCCCCGCAGTTGTAGCAGTTTGCATAGTTCGGACTGGGAAAGTCTCCTTTTCTGCCTGGCCTCTCGGATCCGGTCCCCGCACAAATTCCTTTTCCCGTTGATTTCGTAAAACTTCACCCGGCGCCCCTCCATTGTGGATATGGCCCACATTTTTCTTGATATTAACACAGGTCGGCGTCAAAACCCGTGGTAATATTCAGCACAAGAAAATTATAGGCCCTTTGGCGCAGGGTTATTCATTGGGGGCGGCGGTTCCGATCCTATGTCCCACCGTCAGCGGGTAATTTTCATAATGTCATTTGGGGTGCAGTCCATCAGCAGGCACAGTTTTTCAATGGTTTCAGTTGTGACCGGCTTCCCCTCTCTTAACTTTTGCAGAGTGCTTTGTGATAGGATGTTTTCCTTTCTGATCCGGTATGTGGTGATCCCGGCTTCTTTCATTTTTTCAAATGCTCCCTGGTAGCTGATTGCCACTTTCGCCACCTCCTTGTGCGGATATTGTATCACACTTTTATGCACTCTGTAAAGTGCATAAAACACACAAATACAAGCACTCCATTTCGTGCATGTTGCCACTTGATTATGCACTCTTTAAGGTCTATAATAATACTCGTAAGGCAGGGGCACCCAGCCCCTTATGAAAGGAAGTGAGGCAATGGAAACCGGGATGACAAATGCGGAATTTAACGCCTTTCTTGAAACCTTGGCCCAGCTCGTGGAAAGTAAGGCCAAAACGGTACAAGAGGCCGCCGCGCTAATTCGGCAGGCGCAAGCAAAATAAAAGGGTGCGCGGCCCCACCTCGCAAGTGAACCGCGCACCAAACCCAAAAGGGTGGCCGGTAGCCTTACACCGGCTCACCCCCATTTTACAAAAGTAAGGCGAATAAATCAAGGGGGCTTTTCAGATGGCTATTTTTGAAGTGGGCAAAAAGTATTACGACACCAGTGCGTGTGACCATAACTGCATTTTCGTTGTTGAGATCGTCAAGCGCACGGCCAAAACGGTGACTTTCCGCCGGGGTGGACAGGAGCGCCGGGCGAAGATCCACACGGACAACAACGGGGAATATATTATCCCTGAGCGGTACAGCATGGCTCCCGTGTTCCGGGCCAGCCGTGAGTATGTGGAGGTCCCGGAGGAGGCGGCTACCGCCTCCCCGGACCCCGTGGCCGCCTATATCCCCCAGGCCGCGCAGCCCACCGATCACCCAGGCGTGGTCATGGTTGGCCAGCCCGTCGTGGGCAACTGGGGCGCCATGTGTCCTATGGGTATCGGCGTGATCGTCGGTTTCACGGAGAGGGAGGGCACCCGCTGGATCCCCGCCGCCACCATGGCGGTGATCCGCTGGGACGATGGCCACACCTCCATGGAGGCCCTGGAGGACATACACCCCCGCGGGTGGCGTTCTCCCAGTGGTAGCCCCTTGGGCGTGTTCTTTGCCCGATAAAATAATATATGCCGGGCCGGGCGGCTACTTCCCGGCAGAAAGGCAGGAAATTATGAGATACGGCGAACAGCAGCGGGCCTATAATCAGGCCCGGCAGGCCAGCGAATTGGCCGGGGCCAGGGCCGCCGCCCACGAAAGGGCGTTTTTAGTAGCCAGGGGCGCCACGGATCGGCGCGGGCGTCCCGCCCGGTGCCTTTGGCAAATCGAAAATGACGCCGTTTTCGACGCCCTGGAGGCGGAATACCAATCGGACCCGGAGGCCGCCAAACTGCAAAAGGCCGATATGGCCGCCAGGGCGGCGTTGATAAAAGCAGAAAAGGACCTGGTGGCCTGGGCGCTCTCCATTGTTCCCACTGGTATTCGCGCCACCCTTGCCCCCGCCGCCGAAACGGACCACGCCACCCGGAAAAAGATCATTGACTTGGCCATGCGGTTGGATGCCTCCACCGTGTCCCACCGCGTCGTATAAAATGCCCCCGGCACCTACACGGTGCCGGGGGTTCTCTTACTCCGTTTTGTCTTTGTTCCAGTTCGTGATCTGCTCCAGGGCCTCCCGCAGTTTATCAAATCCGAACATAGCCGCATAGGCTACGAACAGGCCCAGGGCCACCGCGCCGGCCACCATGTACCAGGTGACGGCCCACCCCATGATCTGGAACACCGCAAAGAACGCCACCAGGGTGACAGCCATGGCCACCACCACCGCCAGAATATTGGTGGGGATCTTGTTCCAGGTGATTTTCTTCACCACCTGGGTGATGATGTTGGTGATTACGGTCAGGATCAGTGCCGCCAGCAGGATGGCAGACACCGCCAGGGGAATGTACTGCATGATGGTTTCCATTGATATGTCCTCCTTAAAATTATTTCACAGCCCCGCCCAGGGCGCACAGCAGCAGGTCCAGGGAGGGGAATGTGTCATAGTTGGCCAGCCAATAGTCCGGGGTGTTGATCACGCCGGCGGCCACCAGGGCGGCCACGCCCTCCTGGGGTGTGCCCGTGCGCGGCTTTGCCTTGGTGATGGTCTGCGCGGCCTTTTTCAGCAGGATCTCCAGGTATTGTACCTTTCCGGCCTCCGCTGCGTCCGCCCAGTAGTCCGGGGAGTTGATCACCCCCAGGGCCTCCAGCTTGTCGGCCGCGGCCTGTGGGGTGTCCTGGAGCATAAGCACCTGGCCCGCCCGGATCAGGTTCCGGTTTTGGATGGCGTTAATCTCCGCCAGGGTGTCCACGGTGGTTCCGTAGGTGCTGGCAATCTTGGAAAGGGTGTCCCCGGATTTCACCGTGTAAACGGTAGGGCCGCCCGCCGTGGCCGTTCCCCCGGAGGTCCCGCCCAGCTTCTTGGCAATAGCGGCAAAGTCCGGGCAGATAAACCCGCGGATGTATTTCCCGTTGATGGCCATGGTCCGCTTGCCCACCTTTCCACCGCTCATGTTGCCCTCTGTCACCACAAAGGTGCCCGCCGTGCTGTTTACCTGGGTCACAATGCCGATATGATCCACAGCTCCGGTACAGTCTCCTTTTCCGGTGTCGTCCCAGTCATACACGCAGGCACCGCCTACATGACACACATGGGCGTCATTTTCCACCCAAATGCCTTTGCCCTTTGCGATCTGCACGAACTTCTCCACGCCGCACTCGGTCCCGGTGTACTCTGCGATCCCGGCCTTTATGTACGCCGCGCTCACCGTGGCCGCACAATATGCGTCTTTCACCTGCATTTTGTAGCCGCGGGCCAGGGGTTTGTGGCTGTTGTATATCTCCAGGATCTCCAGGTGTTTGGCGCTCCCCTTGGTAGCGCCCACCCATGTGTTGATAATATCGGCCACTTTCTGCCGCAGTTGGTTTTCTGTCATTGGTAAAGCCTCCTTAAATGCCCACATCCGGCGGCTCTGTCCGGTCCGTGGGCGGTTCCTCCGGGGCGGGCCGGTATCCGCTCCCGCTCGTTCTGGCGGCCTCTGCCGCCTTGTCCTTGTTGGTCTTGATCCATCCCATGACACCGTTTTCCAGGCCGCACACGCCGAACACGCAGGCCGTCAGGGTGGATGGCTCCCCGCCGGTATGCCAGAACACGGCCAGTGCGGCCACAGTATAGGCCACCAGGATCACGCCCTCCAGCACCAGCACCTTGTCCATGACGCCCATTTTCTTGGGGTCGTCCCTTGCCTTTAGCGCCGTTCTCTGGCCGTGTGTGTTTCGGTGCAGGCGCCGCGCCGTAGCTCCGCACACCAGGAAGCCCAGCACGGTCCCCAGTGTCATGGAGGCAATGGCCAGAAACATGGTTTTCATGGTTCGTCCTCCCTCAAAAAATCGTGCTTGATCAGTCGGTCATCATATACCCGGCTGATATTCGCCACCGCATGGGTGGTCCGGTTGTTCTGGTAATCCGGGTTTGCTTTGCAGTATTTTTCGTACTGGTCGATTTCCGCCAGGATCTCCACAAATTCCTCTTGTGTGTGCGGAATGTCCCGCAGCAGCTCATTGTTGAATTGCAGGATCCTGGCCCGGTGCGCGTCCGCCGTCCTTGCTCCATCCATTTTTATGTGTGTGTCCAGGATCTCGCGGGTTTCGTCCAGCTTGTCGATCACATCCTTGTTGATGGCCCGCCCCACGGCCCGCGCAATGGCGGACCATGGATCCAGCTTGATGGGCGCTATCTGGATCAGCGTCATAGCCGCCAGAACGATCCCGCCGCCGGCCAGGATTTCCGCCGCCGTCATGTGGACACCTCCCCAATGGCCTGGGCGTAGTCCCGGCGAACCGCCGCGATCTCCTCCTCATGGTGGAGCGCATGGAGCTGCGCCAGCTCCATGGCCTGGGCCTGTAAAATCACATTCATCCGGTCGATGATGTCGCACAGCTCCGCCACTAGCTTTGTGTTGTCCATGGCCGTCACCCCCTCGCTCCGATCAGGGCGGCAATGTGCCGCAGATCCTCCACCGGGGCCTCGTAGAACGCATGTCCCCACAGGAAAAAGTCCTCATGCTCCGGGCGTCGGTACTTCTGGCACACGGGATCCTCCCACACCAGATCCCAGCGGCCTTGATACCCCGCGTCCCGTTTCTCCAGCCTGAATGTGATGGCCAGCGTCAGGGCGCCGCGTTCCAGCCCCTTCCCGTCGTCGTTCTTGGCGAAATGCAGGTGGGCATTTCTGCTTGTGATAGCGCACACGGCCGCGCCCTTATATATGATCAGGCCGTCTACCTCCTCCACCTCTGTCCCATACGGGATATTTACATGGCCTGCAATCCCCGCCTCTTTCATCCTCTTTTTTGTTATGTACTTACTCACGGTCTGCCTCCGTTTATGGATACAGGGAAAGCCCGCGTTTCAGCAGCACCGTGCCTCACCCCGTGGGCTTTCCCTTTTCCATTGTTCCTTACTCCTTACTACCGGGCAGCATACCCAGCAGTTCGGTGTACTCCTCCTCGGTCAGTTTGCTGGCAGCGAAGAAAATGTCCATCTTGCTTTCCAGCCCCTCGGTCTGGCCTCTCTCGATCATGCGTTTAAGGGTCCGATACAGCATCTTTTTTCACCTCCTCTTATGTTAAAACGCTTGCGCGTCGGTGCTTGAAATCCCCATTTCCAGCAGCGTCAGCCGCAGTTCCTGGTCCACGTTCATGGCGTCCACATCCTTGGCCGTGTCCTGGATCCGTTTCACCAGATCCCCGGCGTCCGTTTTCTCCAGGATCACGCTCTCCGCGCCCTCCAGGGCCTCCCGGCCCAGTAGGTGGTACACGGTCCCGTTATGGGCAATCCCTGCGGCCTCCGCCTCCTGGCACAGCACAAAGCACCCGTTTCCGGCCTGCCGCACATAGCTGGGGGCCTCAATCAGCGCCAGCTCGGCCCCGTCTTTTACAATCCGATACATGCTTTTTCCTCCTCGGTTTTCCTGCCCTTGATAAACAGGGCATAATACAGGCGGCGCAGTTTCAGCACCCGCCCATGGTCGTTGAATTGCTCATAGTAGGCGATTGGGCCTTTTAGCCACTCCGCCACCTGCTCCACGGTCTTTTCCCCGGCGTCCACCTGCTGGCGGAAATATCGCATTTTCCGCCGCGCACGCTTCATGCCGTCCCTGCACCCGTGTGTGATGATCCGCCCACTGGGCAAAATCTGAAACTTGGCTTTGCAGAAACGGAAAGGCTTGTCCAGGCTGATCACATGGCATTTGTTCCGGTTGATCGTCAGCCCCTTTTCCTCCGCCCGGAAGATCATGGCCTCCAGGACCTCCTCCGCCCGCTCCACACTCTCCAGGATCGCGTTGTAATCATCCATATAGTGGCCCATGCCGTGGAGGGATAGCTGGCATTTCATCCAGTTGTCCAGATAGGATGGCAAGGCCACCATTTCCTGCTGGCTCGGCTCCACGCCCAGGTACATGCCCACCTCTCCCGGCACCGTGGCCACCATCAGATCCGCCAGCGCCCGCAGGTCCGGGTCCAGGATCAGGCGCCGGTGTCGCTCGTACAGCAGCGCATGTGGGGCGGCCGGGAAAAAGTGGTGAAAATCCGCTAGCATGATGGCGCCCCGCCGCCCGTGCCGCCGGTAATGCCAGCGCAGTTGTTCCTTTAACCTCTGGTAATGGAAGTGCAGGCCCTTTCCCTTCTGGCTGGCTCCGTTGTCGTAGATCGTGCTGGGGCAGTAGAGCGGTGCCAGCACCTCCCTGGTGAAAACCTTGTGGATCTGGCGGTCCGTGATGTGCGGGGCGTCGATGATCCGAAACTTTCCCCGCTCCCGCAGAGGAAAACGGATCGTTTTTCCCGGCCTCCATTTCCGATCCAGAATCTTGCGCCGGCGCTTGGCCGTGCCGGAAAACAGGTGCAGCTCAAAGTTGTGTGTGGATCCTTTCCAGCGCACGCCGTTGCCGCACTTTTTCCCGTATTTGAACATGTTTCGATAGCTGAAAACACCCGCCAGTCCTCCCAGGCTGTCGCTACGGGCCTGTCTGTTTCTTCTCCGCCGCGCTTGGCGGCGTCGGTATCGCGCCTCCCGGCGCTCCTCGCTGGTCATAATATTTTTATTCGCCCTCCGCATAGTTGTCTTGTTGGTGCGCGTTCTCTGCGCGGCCGCCGGCGGCTCTGCCGCTTTGTGGCCGCGGCGTCCCCTTTGCGGGGAAAACTACTTTGGCCCGACACATGAAACGGGGATAGCGCAATACCCCGCCATGCAAGCAGCGTCCGTGTAAGGCCGTCAGTGGGCAGTTTTAGGGATTTACACCCAGGGCAGTATTTCTCCTTTTATACGGGTTCGGGACGCTCCTGGCGTCCGCTTTCAACCCATTCTATAAAATCCGGGGGCCAGCGCCCTTGAATTGTCCGCGTTGTTGTTGTTGGGCGTGCCGTCCGTGTTGACAAGGCAGAAATTATCGTTGTTTCCGGCATAGGCGGAACGGGTCCACGCATTGACAGCCGCCGGAGTGTCGCCCTGCCGCACGGCACTTGTTCAGAAATACACCCGGTTATGACCTATTATCGTTTCTTGTCGCTCTCCATGATGTTCCGCAGCAGGGTTTCCTCCTGGTCGATCAGCTCTCCCAGCTCTTGGGCCATGCGGTCCAGCCGCTCCGCGGCCTCCTTGGGCGGCACGCTCTTGCCCTTGCTGTCTGTAAAAGCGCCCTGCGGGTTGCAGTACAGGATTTCATAACAGTGGGTCAGGCGCACATCCAGGGCAGACAGGGCGGCCAGGGCCTCCAGGTGGTGCGCTTTCCGCAGCTCCTTCCTTTGCCCGTCGGACGGAAAGATTTTGTTTGCCTGCTCAGCGTGGTCCATGGCCTGGCCGGCCAGGCGGGCGGTGTCTGCCGCGATCAGCCGGGAATATCGGGCGGACAGCCGCGAAAGAAAATCTACGGTTTTCACATAGATCTGGTTGGCGGTGTTCACATATTCCGCCTTGCTGGTGGTGCGCTTCTCTTTTAAGACTGACATGGGAAACATCCTTTCGTCCGCCCCGCAGGGCAGGGGGTTCCTCAAAGGGGGACTAGTCCCCCTTTGAAGCCGCGCCGGGCGTCAGCCCGGTTTTGGCGTTTTCGCAAAAACGCCCGCGGCTTTATCCCGCCCGCTTCCGCGGGACGGGATTGAGGCCGGATATGCTGCGGCGATTAGACGGCAAAGCCGGGGGCCAGCGCCCTCGAACGGTCCGCGTAGTAGGTGGTGGGCGTGCCGTCCGTGCTGACAAGGCAGAAACCATCGCCGCTGCCGGCATAGGCGGAACGGGTCCACGCACTGACAGCCGATTCCGGGTTTTCAAATCGGTTGTGTACCTTGCTGTTCCCCGCCTTGTAATAGTCATACTGCTTTTGATAGTTTTTCTCCGCGCTGTTGGCGTAGGTCCGGCTGCCGTGGTATTCAAACTCTGCCAGCAGAAAGAGATAATCTGTGGTGCCCGTCACATAACTGACATGGTCGGCCCCTCCACCAGTATTGTCAGTAAACTTTCTGACATCCTTCATCACCGCCCGCAGGTCGGCTGAGATGGCCGCCAGCAGGGAGTTGGACGGCGGGCTGGACGGCGTGCCGCTGTTGCCCAGCAGAGTTTTCCGCATGTAGCTGTCATTCCATCCGCCGGCATTTGTGCGATATGTGTTCATGGAGAAATACCCGGATCCGCTCACGCTGCTCCCGTAACGTCCGTCACACAGTCCAATCAGTTTGTTCGAGATCTTTCCAATCTGGAAATGAATTTTATTGTTTCCTTCAATAATGCTGTTGTGGTTGAATCCAATGATAAAGGCTGCAATGGTTATGTTCTTATAAACGGATTCCCCCACGTTCCCGTTGATAACAATATTCCTTGTATCGCCCACATCCCAGTAATTATCTCCCTTCCCAGCGTCCGAAACCGCCTTGATTGTGGCCCAGCTGTTGGAGTCCAGCGTGGTGTTGACGGTGGTCACCTTGATGGCCTGGGTGGTGGTCTTGGTCACATCCCCCTCCGTGTAGGAAACCGTGATGGTGGTATTTCCCGCGGCCAGGGCGCCGGTGGGGGAATAGGTGTACCCGGTCACCGCGCCGCTGCTCCCGTCGGTGTAGTAGGCGGTCACCACCATGCCGGCGGTGCTGAACTGCTCACCGGAAAAATAGCTGGTGCGGTTGGGAGGCGTGGTGACTGCGATCCGGTCCAGCACCTTGGCCACCGTGATGGCCTGGGTGGTGGTCTTGGTCACATCCCCCTCCGTGTAAGAAACGGTGATGGTGGTATCACTCAATTTCAGGGCGCCAGTGGGGGAATAGGTGTACCCAGTCGCCGCACGGCTCTGGCCGTCCGTATAGCGGGCCGTGACGGCCATACCCGCCGGGCTGAACACTTCCCCGTACTTGTAGGCGGTTTTTGTGGGCGGGTTGGAGATCTCAATGCTGGCCAGCACCCGCACCGTCACCGCCACGCTGGCGGTCTTTTTGATCCCGCCCCGCTGATAGCTCACCGTGATGGCCGTGGTGTCCTTGGAGATGGTGGCAGGGGAGAATGTGCAATCGTCCGTCACATTTTCGGTGGTGTCATCCGCAAAGGTGGCAGTTACCACCATTCCCGCCGGGTCAAATGCTTCTCCGATGTAATAGCTCTTTTTATTGGGCTGGGTGGTGACTGCGATCCCCTCGGTGATCATCAGATCCACCTCGTACAGCAGGGTGCCGTTGACCTCCACCACCTGGGTGGCAGTCTGTTCGTTCAGGGTGGCCGTCACGGTCCAGTTTCCCACATTGGGCAATTCAAATTCCGTGGATCCCGTTCCCTCCAGGGTGGTTTCTCCGTCTGAACAGGTCACAGTGGCGCCCGTGCAGGTGGTCACCTTGATGGTGGGGCTTTGTACGCCTATGGCCTCTTTCAAGCTCTGGAGGGTGGCCCGCATGTGCTGGCCGCTGGCGTGGTCGTAGAATGGGATAAAGTCCTGCGTGGACATTTCCTCCGCTGCCGTCAGCTTGTTGGTGGGCTGCTGATAATCGGTGCCCGGTGTGGCCGCTCCCACGCTGTATTTTTCGCCCTCCTCGGTGGTGGTCTTGGTCCCTTTCAGCAGTCCCTCCACCTTGATGGTGTCCTGCTTGTCTTTCAGGGCGCCGTTGTGGGCGTTGGGATCCTTGTTGTGTTTGTCGATCAGGTCATCCAGCCCGGCCTCCAGATCCGGCTTTAGGGTCCCGTTGAAGTATTCCGCCACATCCTCGGCGGTCATCCACGCCTCCGCGGGGTAGGACACTTCCACCTCCACGCCGGCGGTCACGGTGATGGAAACGGGGTAGCGGCGCACATCCGGGGCGGTTCCCTCCACATAGGCGCTCACATACTGCTTTTGCTCCCCCAGGGACCCATAATAGATCATGGTTTCGGTCCCGTTCTCTACCTTGCCGAACACGGCAAAGCCGCCGATCCAGAAACCCTCCTGTAATCCGCCGTTCAGGTCGCTGCGGTACTCCACCAGCATGTTGACAGCGGCGCCCTCCACCGTTGGCACGGTGCTGGTGCCGTTGGGGCCTGGGTCAATGGGGGCGGTCAGCTTCCGGGCGGCCTCCGCGCTCTCCGCCGTGCCCTTGTCCATGACCACCTTTGTAATGGTCAGCTTATCACCGGCCACCATTTTGGCCAGCAGATTGTTGCTGGCCTCTGTAATGACAAATCCGTAAAACATGGTTGCCTCCTCTTACTCCGCCGCCGGTATGGCGGTCTGTGTGATAGTCCCGAAAACCCCGCCCGCTCGGATCGGGGCCTCCATGCCGTAGTCCATGGGCGCCGCCGGCAGGGCGGTGGACATATAGCCCCGCCCCATGGCGCCCGTGATGGTCAGGGCCGCCGGATCCATCTGCGAAATGGTGATAATATCATCCAGCCAGGAGGAAAGGCGCTTGACGGAGGCCAGGACCCGCCGGAACTCCTCCAGCTCTCCCGGCCCTACCTCGCCGCCGTCCCCCACATAGGCCCGGAAATGGTGCGGATCGCCGTCGTACTCGTACCACTCCTCGATATACCCAGTTTCAAAGATGGTTTCAATGATCCGGTTGACCGCCGCCGGGGTGCCCATCTGCGTGTAAAACAACAGGGATCCCTCAATCAGCGCCCGCTTGGTCTTGATCGAATAATTTTCATCATAGGACGGGGTGCGCAGCTCCACGGCCATATAATCCAGCAGCCACTCCGGCATGGTGGCAATGGCCGCATAGGTCCGGGCGGCATCGGAATAGGCACACAGCTTTTCCACCTGCCGCCCCACCGCGTAGGCAATCGCCTGGACCTCCGCCTGGCTGGCCAGGTTCTCCGGCATGATGTCGGTAAAGCGGCTCCCGGAAAGTTTAATCATCCTCCAGCCCTCCATAGGTCACGGTGGCCTCCCCCTGGAGGGCGGACACCTTGGTGGCCGCCACGGCGGTGTATGTGGGGGCCGTCACGGTCACCCGCTTGGCCCCGGCCTCCATGACCATGGCCACCAGCTTGGAGGGGTTTATGTCCCGTCCAATGGCCCGCTGCCAGGTCTGATAATCCGCCACCGCCTGGGCCACCGCCGCCTGGATGGTCACGGCCTTGGCGCTGTCGCTCCGGTTGATGTAATAGGTCAGGCCGATGGTATAGGGGACCTCCTCCGGGGCCGATACATTGACCAGATCCGTCATGGGCCGGATCGTCTTGTCTTGCAGATAGCCCTTTAGCCCGTTGATCATTTCCGGCCCAGGCTTTGCTCCGTCGGCCATGATGAAAACAATATCCACCGTGCCGGCCTCCTGGTCGCTGGTGGCCACCACATCCCCAATGGCCGGGCTGTACGCCTTGGCGTGGTATAGGTAGCTGTCCTCTGGTCCCGCCGTGGAATAGGCGCCGGGGGCCAGAAAAACCCGCTCCGCCAGGTCTGCGTCACTCTCGATCTCCGCCCCGCCCTCCGTGGTTGCGGTGTTGGCCACGCTGGCCACATAGGGGACAGGATCCACCATGGTGGACAGCTCCCCGGCGGTCAGGCCGTTGCCGGCGCTTCCGGTTTCGGTGCAGGTGGCCGCCACCTCCACCGCGGTGCTGCCCGGCGGGATCTCTGCGTATTCGTCCGTGGCAAAGTACACGGACCCGGAGGACGCCACCCTGGTGCCCTGGGGGATGGCTGTTGCCGTTTCCCGCTCCGCCGCCAGGGTAAAGCGCAGGGTACAGGTTGCCGCCGTGGCCGGACTTCTGGTGACGCCCTTAAAAAGCGCCAGGTTGTCCAGGTAGTCGGAATAGCTGTATTTCAATAGGCTTTGCTTGCCCTGCCGGTCAATGTACTGCATGGCCTGGTAGATCTGCGCCGCCGCGGCGTACAGGATCATGCGGTGGACGCTGGCCCGGTCCAGGGACACGGCCACGCCCTGGGCCTGCGTCATATAGTCCTCATAATCGGCCACCATTTCGCCCCGCACATCCTCCACCGTCTTATTGTCAATAAAGCTGATTTCCGGTGTGTTCTCGATTGCTGACATGTCAGGCACTTGTGATCACCACCTTGGGATAAAATACGCCCTCGCCGCCATGGGTCCATTGGACGGACTGCACCCGCACCTCCGGGATAAATTGGGCCGTCTTTTTGGTGATCTCCGCCGTGTAAAGGCTCTTGGCTACCTCCGGCGGCATGTCCACAAAATCCATATTGATCCCAAATTCCCGATCCAGCGGCATGGTGCCCTCTCTGGTGGAGTACAGCAGGGCCAGCTTGCGGTCCAGCTCCGCCATAGCGTCATTGGCAAAAGTGAATTGCAGTTGAAAATCAAAAGGTGAAATATTCATGCGTATTCCTCCAGCGTGATGGACAGGGCGGCCTTGACCAGCTCCCCGCGGCTGAATATGGTGGACCAGGTTTCGCTTGATCCGGTCAGCCGAAACGGATTTTTCCCCACCGGCCTGTTGCCGATGACCAAATATTCCGCCGTCCCTGCTTCCACCATGCCCTCCACCGCCTCCAGCACGGACCGGGGGCGCACCCCCAGGCCGGCGGACAGGTATATGGTCAGGTTTACAGTCTGGAGGCCAGGGCCTAAAAACTCCGCCTTTGGCTTTGCTCCCATGGCTTCATGGATGGCCCAGCGCCCGGAGGTTTCCCTGGTCATTTCCTGGAGGATCAGGGCGGTTTCGTCGCTCACCTCAAAGACGATTTTCCGCCCCAGCGTTCCAATGGTCACAGCTTATCCTCCTATCTTCACATCAGGGCTTCCGCCCGTCACGGTCCCGCTCCCGCTGTGCGCGGCCAGGGTGTCGCCCATGCGGGCCGCCGGTTTCCCGTTGATCCGCACCGTCCCGCTCCCAGCGCCCACGGCGCCCTGGCTGGATCCACAGCACCCGTCCCGCTCGGTGGTAATGCTCCCCACCGTAGCGGCGGACAGGCCGTTGATCCGCACCGTCCCCGAACACGCCCCGGAGATCTCCCCGCTGAACGGTTCCGGGGAGTGGGTCGGTACATGCCCCGTGTGTTCCCCGGCGGTGGTTCCCGCCACCGCGTCGGTTATTCTTGCCGCCTGCGGCATGGCTCCCGCCTCCTTTAGTTCAGGTCGATGGTGGCGCCGTTGATGGTCACCGCTCCGCCGGCCTCAATGTGGATGGCCCCGGCGCATTGGATGGTCAGGGTGCTTCCGTCATACCGGATCACGGCCTCCCCCGGCGTCCGGCCCAGGTCCTTGCGGAACAGGCCCTCCGCGCCCTCCGGGGGTTTGTGATTGCCGGACCAATACCGGCCCAGGACCAGCCCTGCCTCGGTCCCGTTGGATAGGTGCAGCACCATGACGGGATCCCCCACCTTTGGCATGTTGTACTCTGTGCAGAGCATGGGCAGGGGGGCGGTCACGCTGTTGTCCTTGTCGGGGTAGACCACCCGCACCAGGCCGGCGGCGTAGTCAATGGATGAAACCTTGCCCACCCTGAAAATTTCATTTGCCATATCGTCCTCCTCAGTCCGCCGTCAGGGCGTTGGCCGCCTTGAGCAGCAGGGTGTCCAGCCACGCCAGGGAGGTGTAGGCGGTGGCCCAGTAGTCCGGGGAGTTGATCACCCCGGTTTTGGTCAGCACATCCAGCGCCGCGTCCACCGTCGTGATACTTGTCCCGCCCAGGTTGACTTTGATCCTTGTGGCCATGTTCAGGATTAGGCCGTCCAGGTTCTTCACGTCTTTGTAATGGGCCACCCAATACTCCGGGGAGGCCATGACACCCACGGCGGCCAGCCGCTCGGTGGCGTCCTTGATCACTTCCTCTGTCATGGCTTCCACCAGGGACAGCTCCAGGTCCATGGTGTAGCCGTTCCCGACATGGTGTGTAATACTGTCGATGTAATACTTGCCGGAAAGGCGCCCCAGGCCCACCACGGTGACGCATTGGGAGGCCACCAGGGTGGCATTTCCGGTAATGGTCAGGGAAAGGGTGGTGTGGCCGTGGTTGGCGCTGTCCACCGCCGCCTGGATCTTTCTTTCTGCGTCCGCCAGGTTGTCGGCCTTGCCGGATTGTTTCAGGATCCTGGTGCCCGTCCCCACCGTGGCCTTGATCTCCGCCTCGGTGATCGGGTCCGTGTAGGTGTATTCCCCGCCTGTGTAGGTTCCGGCCAGGGTCTTTTTCCAGCTCCAGCTCTCAATGTCGCTTTCCCGTATCGTTAGCACAGGGTCCTTTTTCTTGTATGCCTCCCGGTCAAATACCACGATTTTTTGGGCATACACTTTCATAGCGTAGCCGTAACTTTCGCACACCTGCATGTAAAAATCACAATCCGTCTGGCTTGACTGCTCAATGGATTGGATCGTGAACGGCGTCCCCTCCACATCCCAGGCCAGGGCAATTCCGGCCCGGCTGGCTATCTCTTTTCCGATCTCCTGGACCGTGACTTTCTCCCAGGTCTTTGTCCGCTCGGTTTCCCGAAAGGCTCCGTCCGCCGGAACGGACACGGCGGAAATAGTCCCCGTGATCGGCCACCCTGCAAAATCGAAGTTGTCCAGGATGAAAAACCCGCAGGGGAGGGCGCGGTTATCGTCCTCCCGCTCCCAGTTAGAAAGTTTTATGGCGGCCTCCAGCGTGTCACCCTCCAGGGGCAGCCACGCCACCGTCCATTGGCGGTCCCGGTCATGGATCGAAATGTCCAGGCTGTCCGCCTCTCCGCTTGCGGGATCCGTGTATGTGATCTCCGTGGTTTGGCCCAGCATTTTGCTTTTGACTGCCGCGCCGTTCCAGGTCAGCTCCACCGCCGCGCTGCGTGTTCTCATGGCGTCCTCCAGATCGGCAGGTTTTCCGCCTTGTCATCCTTCGGCGGGTCCGGTGTTTGAAGCACCGTCCCCGCCTCAAATACGAAAATATCCAGTAGGGGAAGGTTGTTCTGCATAAGCCAGCCGGTATAGGTTTCGCTCCCATATACCTTGTGCGCGATAGCGTCCCAGGCGTCCCCCTGTTGGGTGGTGTAGGTTTTTGCCATGTGCAGGCCTCCTTACGCCGGTGCAAACTTTTTGCGCCGCTCCTCGGCTTTCATCTGCTTGTACATCTTTTTGAACTCCGCAAAGCTCATGCGGGCGGCTTCCACAGCCTCCTCCTTGGTGGTGTTGCCGTAGAAATGGAACACAGGGGACCACACGATCCGGTTCCCGTCGCCGTCCTCCGGGTCCCCGCCGCCCTGGGGCTTTGGCTTGTTCCATTCGTCCAGCAGGGCCGCCAGCTTGGACAGCGGCATGACAGCCTCCGGTTCTCCGCCCTCACCGATCATGGCCAGTGTGGGGGCCGTGGCAATGCCGCCGGCGGCCAGGGCCGGAATGGTCGGGATATTAAAGCCCAGGGTTTGCCCGCCTACCAGCGGCACCCAATCCGGGATGGTCACCGAAATGCTGTTGATCTTCTCCAGCACCCAGTTGATGGCCGAAATAACCCCGTTGATAGGCGCTTTTGCCAGGTTCACGATCATGCCGAACAGGTTTCCGAAGATGTTTACGATATTATCCCAGGCGCCTTCCCAGTTTCCTGTAAAAACATTTTTTACAAATTCAATGATATTTGTGAAAATGTCCTTTACATTTTCAACGGCCGCCTGTATGCTTTGCCACCATCCTGTGATAAAGGCGGACAGCATTGGGAAGTTGGCCTGGAACGCGGCCACCAGATTGGAAATGGTAGTTGTGACCCAATTTTTAATATTCCCGAACACTTGTGCAATTTGAGCGCCTAGTTCTGCGGCCTTCGCTATCACGGCGTCCCAATTCTTGTACAGCAGGACGCCGATAGCCACTACCGCGGCGATGGCCGCCACAACGGCTAGGACAGGCAGATTAAGCGCGGTCATGGCTCCCGCCAGGGTAAAGGTGCCCGTTGCGCTGGCTTCGGTTACTACCTTGTAGACACCCATAACGGCGTTGTATGCAGTCACCGCCAGCTTATACGCCTTATAAGCGGCCACCGCTGTCAATATGCCGGCGGCCAGCGCCAGGATCAGATCCTTGTTTTCGGAAACCCATTTTACCGCCGTTTCTGCTGCCGGTAGGATGACCCCTGTCATGTAGTCCCCGATCCTGCCTAGGGCTTCTTGCACGACGGGCAGGGCCGCCTCTGCCAGCTCTCTGACATACGGCAGGATATTGGTGCCCAGCTCCGTCAAAAAGTTTGCGCCCAGGTTTTTGATCATCTGAATGTCATAGGCCAGCGTGTCGGTTTGCCGCTCAAAGGCGGTGTTTGCCGCGCCCGTGGCCTCGTACATTTCTGCTGTCTTGCTGGTCAGGTTTTCCGCCTGGGTTCCCGCCATGGCCAGCACGGCGGTTTGCGCCTCTACGGAGGAGAACAGCCCGGCAAACGCCAGTTCGTTCCCGCCCACGGATTTTTTTAGGGCCTCCAGCGCCCCTTGCAGGCCCTCGCTCTCCAGCAGGGCTTGCCCGCTTTCATAGCCCATGCTTTGCAGGGCCGCGCTCATGTTCTTGGACGGCGATAGGAAGCCCTGCATAGTAGCCTTTAGCTGGGTCACTACTTCCGCGGTGGATCCGGTTACGCCTGTCAGGGTGGCCATGGCGCCGAAAAGCTGTTCCTGTTCCACGCCCAATGTGCTGGCCAGCGGTATCACTTTCCCCATGGCCGCCGCCAGCTCCGGGAAAGTGGTTTGTCCCAGTCGAACCGTGGCAAAGGATAGATCCGCCGCCTTTTGCACGGCCTCCGCCGATGTATCGCCGTAGCCCTTTGTGACTGCGGACAGCAGATTGATACTGTCCGTTGTGGTGGCGTTTCCTGCCGCCGCCGATTTTGCGGCGGTTTCCAGTATACTGGCCGCGTCCGCGCTGTCACCAAATGCGGATACCACCTGATACATGCCGTCGGTCAGATCTGCCGTGGCTACGCCCGTCCGGTTCGATACCTCCATGATCTGGCTCCCGATTTCCGAAGTGCGTGCCGCCACCTCTGCCTCTGTTCCTGTCAGCAGGGTTGCGACATTGGCCAGCTGGGCTTCATAATCCGACGCGGCCTTTACCGCGGCCACCCCTATGGTTCCCACGGCGGCGGCACCAGCCGCCGCCGCTCCAGCGATCATTTTTCCTGCGTTCTTTGCGGTTTTTCCCAGCGCGTCGATGTTCTTGGCGGCGGTATTGCAGGCGGCTTTCAGGCTGCTGTCGGTCTTTCCCGCGATTTTCAGCAGCATTTCATAGCTCTTACTTTTTGCCATTCCTGCGCACCTCCTCCGAAAGTTCGTTTACCGTGTCCGCTAAATCGTTCAGATCATCCACAGACAGGGCCAGCAGATAGTCCAGCCCTGTCCGCAGATGGACGGACATTCCGACGCAGGCTTTCCGAATGACGGCGGGTGTCAGTTGTTCCCATCCCCGCCGTAAAGAAAACCCACAATTTTGCTTTTCAGTGCGATGGCGTCCCTGGCCGGAAGCCTCTGGAAAAATTCCAGCGGTTTTCCGGTCACCCTGGCCGCCAGCAGTTCACAGTAACCCATTTCCATTTCGATGGTGGCAGGGTTCAGCCCAGGGGATTTCTTGGCCATGATCTTCCCAATGTTCTCCAGCGTTCCCGCCGTCACATTCTCCAGCCCGGACAGATCCAGCTCGGTATATTCCTGGCCCTCAAACGGATAGGGCCGGCGGAATTTCAGGATCAGGCTCTCCTCCTGCTCCTCCGCCTCCAGGGCGGCGTTGTTCTTGATTTCATCCATTTAGCACATCTCCTTGTATTCGGCCAGCAGATCCACGCCGTTGACCTTGTATGTGGGGTTCATCTTGTCCAGCTCCACGACGCTTTCCCCGTTCACCTCAATCAGGATGTAAAGAATGTTCAGGGTCACGCCGCTGTCCATGGTGCTGGCCCGTTTCAGCTTGCCGCCGGTCAGCTTGGCCGCCCGGCCCCGGACCACCACCCGGATGGATTTGGGTACGATGTTGCCGGCGCTGTCGATCTCCTGGGCGGCGCCCCGGATCGTCAGCTGCACGGCCCTGGTCTGGTCCATCATGTTGGTGGCCTCTTTGTCCAGGGTGCGGAACGGGATTTCCAGCTGCATATTGCCGAAATGGCCGATGGTGGGATCGTCGATCTCACCCAGGATCCCGGCGCCGCTCACCGTTTCGCTGGTGGCCTCAAAGTCCGGCAGGGTCAATTCATCCCCCACGCCCAGCAGTTTTTCCCCCTCGTTGTACACATTGTAGTTGTTTATCTTGGTCGGGATATTTTTGCTCATGGTTTACTCGCCTCCTCCGGTCAGCGCGGCCTCCAGGGCCGCGGTGTCGTACTCGCGGATGTTCACGATCTTCTCCGCGGGGATGTAAGGCGCCAGGTAGGTGTGGGTGGTCAGCTTCCCGTCCAGCAGGTCGGTGATCGGGTTTTCCTCCGCATGGAACTCCAGCCGATACCCGGCGCAGTAGTCGCGGGCCACATACCCGTTGCCAATGATGTTCTGGCTGTCCACGATGGACTGGATCAGCCGCTTGTTGCCCGGCTTGTCTACCTTCTGGAAGTAGGTCAGGATGAAGTTGTTTCCATCCCAGTCAAAAAAACGCCGCACCGCCAGCCAGCGGTCCTTCGGATCCGTGGTGGAGGGGTAGGCCGCCGTGTTGTTGCCCCACAGCTTGAAGCCGTTGGCGTTGATGGCTGTGATCACGCCCTGGCCGTTCAGGAGGTTGGCCTGCTCCTGGTCCAGCGCCACCTCGGTGCCGTCGTCCAGCACAGTGGCGGTGATTTTCAGGTCCTTATTGGAGGGGCTTTCATAGGGCACATCCCCGTTGGCCGCGTCGGTGGCCGCCGTTTCCGCCGCCGCCATGGCGGACAGGCAATAGATCTTTTCACCCACCGCCCCCTTGGGCCAGAATACCGCCGCGTGGTTGGAGCTTGCGCCCAGCTTTTCCTTGGCGGTCTTTACCGCGGTGTAAACCGTGGCGCCCGTGCTGTCTGCCGCAATGTCCAGATAGGTGTTGCAGTCGAAATTTCCGTTGATCTTTCCGGTCTTTGCCTGGAGGGCCGCGGCCACCACGGGATCGTGGGACCATCCGGGGGCCAGCAGCAGGCCAGGGGTCAGGCCCAGCTTGGGATAAATCTGGCGCACCAGCTCCAGGCCCGTTTCCTTTCCGGTCCCGGTGTCCACGCCGCCCACAACATCCTCCTTGGTCACGCCTGCGGGGTTCAGGCTGGTGGAGGACACCATCAGGCTTTCCGCCTCCTTTGCGGTTTCAGAGATCAGCGTGATCACCACATTCCCGTCATCGTCGTGGGCCGCTGTGTAGTCCACATCCGCCTCCAGCGGGGAACTGTCTTTCTTGACCACCATTGTGTGGAGGAGGACATAGGGCTTTTTATAAACGGCCTGCCCGTTGGTCACGGCGCAGCTCTCCTCCCCGTTGTTCTTGGTGTGCTTGGAATTGCCGGGATCCAGCACATTCACCAGAACAATGGGGGCGTTATTGAACACCCGGAAATTGGCGTCAATGCTCTGGCAAAGAGTGAAGTTTTTGAAATCGTCGGAATAGCCCACAGCGGCCTGGCACTCCGCAAAACTGTAACACAGCTTCAGGGTGTTGGCCGCTTTGGTCGGATCGTCCGCCAGGTGAACGGGCGCCGTGCCGAAAATCACCTGGAGGGCGGCGCTGCTTCGGATCGGCGTGGTCAGGCTCGTGGCCTGTTCCTGGTTGTACACGCCATGCTGATAGGTTGCCATGTTGCTTTACCTCCTGTTAGTTTCGTTTCTGTGCCTTTCGGTACAGGGCATAAATGGGGCCGGTTTTCTCCCGCAGCTGGCGCATGGCCTCCGGCAGCTGGTCCAGCGGTACGGTCAGGCCGCCCAGCACCGGGGTTTGCTTTTGTGCCGCCGCCAGGGCCTCCGGTATGCCGCCCTGGTAGGATGTGAATTGCTTGGCCACTCCGGGGATCGTGGGGCCGCAGTACACCAGCGTGCCGGCCTCCGCCGCCGGTTTGGTCTGTTTCTTTGCTGTCATGCTTCTGGCACCTCCTTGTGGACCGCCGGCGCCTGGATCCGCAGGGACATGGCCGTGAAATAGTACGGGTGTGTGTCCTCCTCCTGGGTGGTCCATTCCATAGGGTAAAGAACCTCCCAGCGGTTGCCGATCACGGCGCAGGCGGAATAGTGATGATAAATTTTGTTGATGATGTGCAGGGCGTCCCGGTAGCCCTGGCGCCCCGGATCGGGGTCGTAGACACATGCCACCAGCACCGCGTCAATGATCTGCGGGTCATCGTCGCTTTCGGTCTTTCCGCCCCGGAGGCGCACCACCACATACGGCTCCGGCGGTGCTTTCTTGTCCTGGGCTTCATCGTCGCTTTCCCGGATCGGCACATCCTGGGGGTAGATCTGGATCTCCCGCTCGACGCCCAGGGAACTTTTCAGCCTCTCATGGGCGAAAAGCTCCTTTAGGTCCGCCACCATAGCGTCCTGCAAAAATTCTTGGGTCACATGCTTGCGCCTCCTTGACTTTTTACCGTTTCTTTCGTATAATTACGGTTGTGTTAATGTTCATAAAAGCGTGGTAATAATCAGTAAAAAGGAGAAACAAAAATGAAAAGGAAAAGAACGCTTGCACTCTTGCTTTCTCTCGCTCTTTCGGTTTCCCTCTGCGCCTGTACAGTCACGTCGTCAGAGGAGGGGGGCGGTAGATCTTCCGTGGAGACTGGATCACCTGCTCCCGTAGAAACGCCTGCCCCCACGCCCTCCACCATTTCCTTTGAACAGGAATTTTCCAGCGGCAACTACACCGCCGGTATTGATTTCCCCGCCGGGAAATATGACATCGTGGCGGTCAGCGGCGGTGGGAATGTCAGTTCCAGTAACGCCTTTGACGGCGGGATCAACGCAGTCATGGGAACAGAGGACAAAAACGAACTCATGGATATGTACGAACAGGAGTACAGCAACATTGACCTGCCCGACGGCACCACGCTTTCCATTTCCGGTGTAACTGTCCGCCTCACCTGCGACGCGGCCAGCGGCGCTCCGCTCACGCCCCGCAATCAGGTGATCACCGAGACGGTGGATCTCGGAAACGGGAACTTTGTTGCCGGAGAGGATTTTCCCGCCGGAGTTTACAACATTGTGGCGGTCAGCGGCGCCGGTAATGTGTCTTCCGATAACATGTTCAACGGCGGCCTCAATGCCATGATGGGCACAGAGGAGGAAAATCAGATCATGGATATGTACGAACAGGAATATAAAAATATTGACCTGCCCGATGGTACCACGCTCACCATTTCCGGTGTCCAGATCCAGCTTGTCCCCAGCGTTTGAGCGTTTGGCTTTTACCTTGCGGCCCCCTACATGGGGGCCGCTTTTTTATGCCGCTCTCCCGAAACCGTCCAGCACCCGCTCCACCTCTCGCTGGATGTGCTTTTGCAGGATAGAATAATAATCCTGGGTGGCCTCCTCGTAGGTCTTGCCATACAGCATGGGCACCGCCGGGGCCATGAGCTTTCTTATCTTGGTCATATCTGCTTTGGGGCCATATTTTTCCTCGCGTTTTGCTCGGCCTCTTGTGTAGAACTCACCCGACACACGCTGTACAATGGCCGTGTGTCCGCTCTCGAATGTAGCAACAAATGCTTTTGGACCCCTTTTTTCTCCCAGCCCAACAAAACTGCTTTCGTTCAGCACTTTCAGCATGGCCGCGGTGGTTTCGGTGTTCCTCCTGGTCATGTAAGCCATGACCTCCACCATGCCGCCCATGGAGATCAGGGTGGCCTCTGTGCTGGTTCCGGTGGCCCGCTCCAGGTACATGCCGCCCTGTTTCCTGTCGGTCAGGATCTTCTTGTCGCTGATTGCATAGCGTTTCCTGGTCCGTTGCCCGATTTTCCGTTTCATTTCATTGGCCGTTGCGTTGATGGCGCTGGCCAGCACGCCGGGGGCTTTCAGTTGGTTGGGCAGGGTGTTCAGCTGGCGTATGATTTTTTGGATTTCCGCTTGTTCGTCAATCTGTATCACGCTTTCGCTCACGATCTCACCGCCTCCAGCGTGATGGCCAGCATACCGGCCTCCTCGGTGCAATCGGCCACCCGGAACAGGCGCCCGTCAAAATGAAGCTGTTTCCCATGGGCCGGGCGCGGGCCGTATTCCTCCTTGGCCACATAGATCAGCCGGCGGGCCTTGTAGGTTCCATCCACCTGGATCCCCATTTTTGACTTGTCCCGCTCCAGCAGCTCGTTTTCATCCACCACCACGGCCATAGGCTTGCCGTCTATTGTGTGGGTGCCCGCGAACTCCTGGTCATTCAGAAACACGGCAGAAATATCAGCCGCCACCAGGTCCTTGAAGCCTGGGGCGCCCATCAGTGGGCGCCCCCTGTTTCATTTGCGGGGGCCTGAACGGTGGTTGCCGCGATCAGCTCCGCCCGTTCCTTGTTGTTCTTTGCACCGGAAATATCCACGCCCAGCCGGGCGGCCAGTTTTTCCAGACCGGCCTTTTTCATGGTGGCCAGCTGGTCAGGGTCCAGGTGGCCCTCCACCATTTCCGCTCCCTGGCCGTTTTCCTGGGCCTCCTGTCCCCCGTTCTGGCCCCGGCTATCCTGGGACCCGTCCGCCTGTTTTGCGCTCTCCTGGGCCTCCTGGCGGCTTTCCTTGGCCTCCTGACCATCCCAGGCCGCGCTCTTGGCGTTCAGCCATGCGGTGACCATCTTCTGGTCGTTGGCGGGGAGGGTGTCCCCTTTGTCGTACATCCGCCCCAGGTACAGCACGGGGCGCTTGGCGATCAGCTTTTTCATGCCTCCCGCCCTCCTTATGTCCGCTCGGTAGCCGTCAGGGTGCCGCCGGTGGCCACGGTAATGTCGTACACCTTGCCGTCCGTGCATTTCAGGGCCAGGCTGTTGTGGATGGCCGGGGCGCCGTCCGGGTCCCCGATGTTCACCAGCACGGTGGCGTCGCTGGCCTCCGCGTCAGCGGCGGCATAGCCGGCGGGGACATTGCCCTTTTCGGTGGCGGTGATTTCGTCCGCCGTGGTGTCGTAATACACAGGGGTGCCCATGGTGATCTTTTCGGAGGCTTTCTTGTCCATGACATACACGCCGGTGACATGCAGGGCGCCGGTTGCGCTCTCCGCAATGTCATTCCCGGCCACGCCGATCCGATTTCCCAGGCTCACCACCTGGCCGTTGGTCACGGCCTCGGTGGCGGTGTAGTCCAGGGTTTCGCCTCTCTGCCAGTATCTTGCGTTCATTTCTCTGTACCTCCTTACTCGGCAATAGCTACGCCGTTATTGCGGACAATGCCCCGGTAGTCCATGACGGTGATCCCCCAGTCCAGCCAAATGTCCCACACAAAGCCCAGGTAACCGGCCTTTTCGCTCCGGCGGAAACTGGGGGTTTCCATGCCGTTCAGGTAGTCCACCTGTACGCTCTTGGCCGTGGTCTTATCGCCCACGATGTACCAGGGCACCGCGCTGGATCCGGCCAGGGCGTTGATCGCGCCCTCCTCCACCACCTGGAGCTGGGTCCGGTACTTGTAAAGCGCGTTTGCGGTGTGGCTGCCAATGCCCTCCACATCCACCTGCGCGGTTTCAAGCAGCTGGGACATAAGGAAACCGTACCCCACGGGCACCAGGATGTACTTGGGCTGTACCATAATGCTTTCCCCGAAAGGATCCGTCTGGCGCAGCAGCTTCATCATCATTTTCTGGACGCTCTCAATGGTGGGGGCGGTGCCGGTGGCGATCAGGTTCTTGTGTGCGTCGGCTTCAAACAGGGTCACACCGTCATATACGGCGGGGTTCTTCACGATGACCTCATACACCTGCTTGTTGATCTTCCGCTTTGCCACGCGGGCGTACTGGCCCGGCATTTCGGACAAAAAGCCAATATCATCATTGATGAACGCCTCACGGGTCATGGTGAACTGGGTCCCGTAGGTGTCCAGCTTGCGCAGGGGGTTCATGCTGGTGTCCAGGGTGCTGTGCTTCAGCTCTCCGCCCTCGGTCACCTTGTCGAACTGGCCGCCGCCGATGGTGTATTCATGGGCCTTGCTGGGCTTGAAGTCCGGCAGGCTGCCCTTGCTGGTCCACAGGTCATAGGTGGTGGGCACAAGCTGGTACTGGTGTACAATGGATTTCTGGATAGCCTGATCCAGAATAGCGGGGAAAGAGGCCGTGGGGGAAAGGAACTGGCGCACCGCCATGTCCCACAGGTCGTTCTTGCCCATGCGCAGCAGGGAGGTGGTGGACCCCTCGCCGCTCCGGGCCATGCACTCGATCATGAGATCCCGCACAGACATGCCACGCAGGCTGTCCGCTTCTCTGGCCGGATTGCTCACAGGCACACCGGCACGCAGCAGCAGGGCGTCCACCGCCGCGTTGCGGAACTCATTGCCCTGGCCGTCATCGGTCCGGGTGCCCACGGGGCCGTTGTTGGCGATCATAAACTCCACCGCCGCCTGGCGCACCTGGTCCATGGTCTGGCCGCCGCGGATGTACTCCGCCGGATCCATGCCCACCTGCCGGCACAGGGCCACAATGTCGCTGTTGCGCTGGCGTTCCGCCTGCACCGCCGCCTGGCGGGCTGCGTCATCGTTTCCGCCCTCGCCCTCCGCGCCGCCTGGATTTCCTGCGCCGCGGTTGCCCTCCGCAGGGGGTTCTCCGCCACCCTGGTTCCCGTCCTGGCCTCCCGCGTTCCGGGCGGCGTCAATCTTTCCCTGGATCTGGTCAAACTCCGTCTGCTCCTCGCGGGTCAGGCCCCGGCCCTCTTTCCGGGCACCGTCCACAATCGCCTGCTGTCTGGCAATCATTTCCTGAATGGTCATTGCTCTTTACCTCCTAAAAGTATTTTGATTGATTTGGATCTGCCGCTCGTATGCGGACAGGTCCGGTGTGTCTGTGCTTTCGCTGGATCGGCCCACGCCCACGGTGGCGTCCGCCGGCACGGAAACAACGGAGATCTCCAGGGGTGTCCACCGTCTGGCGATCTGGCAGGGGCCGGTGAAGCGTCCATCTGCCGATGTGGCCCCGGCCCGCACCTCCTCCCAGCTGTCCACGCTGTAACGCACCGATGTGGTTTTCAGGGTCCCGCTCTGCACCTTGCTGAAAACCTTTTCCGCGTCTGCGTCGGTGTCAAATTCCACCTCTGCCATGCCGCGGTTGTTTTCCAGCCAGGCGCGGATCACGCGCCCCACCACCTTGTCCACATCATGGTTGAAAAGCAGGACCCCCACGCTGTTCAGCCGCCCCAGGTCCACGGCGCCCTCTGCATGGTCCAGGATCTCCATGCCAAAATAGCGGCGGTATGGCGCTTCACTGGAAAAGCTAATTGTCCTCCGGCGGCTGTCCTGCCCCTCCTCCTGTCGGGCCAGAATTTGCCCCATGCTCCTGGTTCCCTGGTTCTTGTCCCTGGGTTCCGGTGTTCTGCTGTGCTGCTGTTCCTTGGCCATAAATTACACCTCCCATCTCAATGCCGGCTTTACGGCCATATTTCAGGACCTCGGCCATTTCGTCCACGGCCTCTTTCCAGTCCTTACCCTGTTCGGCTGCGACATCCTGGAATGTCTTTTGGCCCGTTGCCAGGGCGGTTTTGGTGGCGGTGGTTTCCTTGGCCGGGTCGATCCATTTTTTCGGTGCCTGCACCCATTTGTGCGCCAGGTAATCCGCCTTTTTATCCCAAAATCCGGGCGGGTTGATCAGCCCGGCGAGATAACAGGAAATGACAAAAGTTTCGTAGATCTCGCTCATGATCTCGGACAGCAGCTCGATCTCCGCCGCGAATGTGGCTTCATCCTCATTCGCTCCCTGCCGTGCGCTGGAATAATTGCTTTCCGACATGTCCCGGCTGGTGGCCTCGTAGCTCATGCCCTGTCCGGCGCCGATCAAGCGCCATTGCATTTTCAGGAATTGGGAGGCGTCCGATCCCGCGCTTTTCGGCTCCACGGTTTCGATACTGTCCCCCACATTCATTTCCTTGATCATGCCGGGGGTCAGGCTCTTGCCCTCGTAGGTCACCCGGTCCCCGCCAGCCACCACGCCGCCGCGGCCAAATCCGCCCGTAGGGGTTGCCCGCTTAATGAACACGGCCAGGCAGGCCGCGATCCGCTCCTTGACGGAAACGGCGGTGATAAATTCGTTTGTGTCCCGTACCCGCGTAATGGTGGGGGACAGGTCCGAAACCTCACGCAGCTGGCTGGGGCGGTGCTTGGTCCAGTACGGGATCACATGCTTGGCCTCGATGTACACCGGGGTGGTCAGCTTCCAGCCCTCCACATCGTACTGCTGGATGAAATAGCCCACCGCCCGGCGGGCCGGGTCGTACTCGATCCCACTCACCACGGTGTTGCCCTTGTGCCTGGGGATGGAGGCGGTGGTGTCCAGTTCGTCCACCTCGATCATTTGGAGCTTGAACGGCACCAGGCCGCCCCTCGTGTATCGCTTGATGAACAGGATCCCGCCGTCCACCTGCTTCCGCGTTACGGCCATGCGCATGATCTGGGTGAAAGACTGGGACGCGGTTATGTCGCAGTTTTCCTTGCGGCACCATTGCTTCCACAGCTTGTCCAGCTGGTCGTTTAGCAGCTCGCTTTCCGTCTTTGCCTGGAGCTTATAGCCTTTCCCGATCACATTCCGCCGAAAAGCGTGGATCACGGACTGGGCAATGTCGCTGTTACGTTCCAGGTCGCGGGCGCGGGCGCGGATCACATCCCGGCTGTAACGGTCTGTTAATTCCGCGCTTTCGTTGAAAACCCGCCACCCGGCATTTAGGCGCCCATGGCTGGCCGCGTCATATCCCCGCAGCTCCTCCAGGGCTTGCCGCCATGCCTCCCGCCGGTAGCCCCTTTCCGGCGAAATTGCGGTGATGATGTTGTCCAAAAATCCCATGCGGCACGGTCACCTCCCGTCAAAGTAGGCCACAAAGGTCCGATCCAGCAAGTGGGAGGGGGTCCCCGCCGCCACCTGGGCCTCCAGATCATCCCGCATGGCTTTCAGCATGGACAGGTCCGCCCGCGTCAGGGACCGGCTGCCGATCTTGTAGGACTGGCCGCCCACCAGCACCGCCGCAATGGCCTTATTGACCTGCTCCAGCAGTTCCGCCGGCTTCATTTGTGTATTTTCCATTTCGTCCTCCCGTTTTTATACCCAGCTCTCATTTTGCCGGATCCAGCTTTCCTCCGGGGTCGGTGCAGGCTCCGGCTTTGGCTTCTTGGGCTTCTCCGGCTCCTGGCTTTGCAGGTATAGGGACCGGACGCCCTGCATGTCTGCCGCCGCCGCGGCGTACACCTCGCAGTCCAGATAGTGGTTGTCCGCGTGGGTGGTTTTCGGCACCCACTTCTGCACCACTTTTCCGTTGGCCCGCTCGGTCACTTTATGCTCTGCGGTGACCTGCTCCGCATATTCCAGATCGCAGTCCTTGTAGACCATCCAGGATCCGCTTCCGTTTGGCTTCCTCATGCGGGCGGCGATCATGTCCTTGTACTTCCCGCCGTCCACCAGCACCAGGTCCATGCCGTAGGCATTGCTGCCGGCCTTGTTGACTTTTGACAGGCGATAGTGGGACAGCATGGTGGGTACGCCCTTGCACGGCAGCACCCAGTCCGCATTTAGGGCACAGAACTCGTAAACCTCCTCGGTCTGGTCGCCGCTGTCCATCAGGGCCAGCGACACCAAAAGCCTTTGCCCGTCCGGGTGTATAAACTCGGTGTTCATGATCTGCGCCACCTCGTTCATGGATAGCGCCTGGCCGTGGGCAATGTTCTGGCTGGTCATGTAATCGCCCCAGGCCCGGATCGTCCAGTACAGGCAATTTTCCTGCACATCTATGCCGGCGGTGATCAGCTTCGCCCACTTCGGCAGGGCGTATGCCTCCACCTCGGTCTGCCGCTCCAGCACCAGCTCCGCATTGGTCCGCAGTTTGGTGTCCTCCCATGGCTCCGCCAGCCAGCTGTTGACAAAGTTTTGCAGCAGCTCCGGGTCATCCTTACACCGCAGGAACTCCTTGGCAATCTCTGAAAACCGCGTGAAAGGGGAGTACAGGGTGTTCAGCCAATAGGCCACGCCGGAGGGCCTGGCGGCGGTCTGCCGGACCGTCTGCCACCTGCCGGCGGCCAGCATCTTCCCCTTGTCCTGGTCAGTGATCACGGCCCCGCAGGCTTGGCAGACATAGGTTGCCATTTCCGCCCGCTCGGCGCTGTCCGGCACATCGTCCTTGCTCGGCCATTTCAGCTGTGCAAATACAAATTCGATGTACTCCCCGCAATGGGGGCATGGCACAAAGTAATGCTTTTCCGCTTCCGCCTCCTCCTTGGCTTTCCAGATATGGCCGGATTTCAGCGTGGGGGTGGAGGCCATAAATATCTTGCGGTTTGTGGTGTAGGTCTTGGTGCGCTCAATGGCCAGGGAAACCGGATCCGCCTCTTTTTTGGAGGCGCCCGGAAATTTGTCCACTTCGTCAAGAAACAGATACCGGATCGGGGTGGAGGACAGGGAGGCCGGGCTGTTTGCCCCCGAAAGGAAAACAAACATGGTTTCAAATTTCAGCTTTAGTTTTTGGCTTTCCGCCTCCCGGTACTTGGCCGCCAGCGGTTTGCATTGCCGGATCATCGGCTCCAGCTTCGCCTCCACCGTCCGCTCCGCCAGTTTGTCGGAGGGGTAGACGATCATGGCCGGCGCCGGGTCCTGGTCAACCGCGCTGGCCAGCATGTTCTCCAGGGCCGTGGTGCCTCCCACCTGGGTGGGTTTCACAAATACGATCCGCTCCACATCCTCGTTGGAAAAGGCGTCCATGATTTCCGCCAGATACGGGGTCACGCTGTTGCGGAATGGTCCCGGTATGGCGTTGGTGTCAGGCAGGACCCGCCATTTCTCCGCCCATTTGGAAACCGGCAGGCGTTCCGCTGGCCGCAGGGACAGGAGCGCCCGGTGGATCCACGGCGGCACCGTGTACGGCTTTACCCTGTACGGCCTCATGGCTCCGCCTCCTCCGGTCCGATCTCCGCCGCGTCAACGAATACGGCCAGCATGTCCTCCAGCTCCTTGCGCATTGCCTTTTCCATAGCCCTGGCCGTTTGTGGGTCTGCATATCCGGCTATGGATTTCACAGTGCGGGGTGGAATGTTCATGGCGAATTTCTTAAACATGGCCATGAAGTCCGCCAGATCCCTGGTGGCCTCCTCGGCCTTGATGTATTTTCCCTCGGCAATGGCGGTTTTCAGCTTGTGGAGCTGGCCCTGGCTTTCTTTCAGCTCCACCTCCGCCTCCAGCTTCCGCAGGTTCAGCTCCGCGGTGGAGCTGGCCGCCGCCGTTTCCTGGGCCTTTTGCTCGATGTGGGCAATATAACGCTGGATCGTTTCGCAGGTTTTATATTTTCGGGCGCCGCCGCCGGGCGGCACCTCGGTTTCCAGCACGCCGTCCTGGGTGAGCTGCTGGATCCGCCGGGTGGTTTTCCCCAGCAGCTTGGCCACCGCCGTGGTGCTGGCCCACTCCGGGACTGTATTCAGGGCCGTCGGTGCTTTCGCCGCCTTACTGGCCGCCCCTGCTTTGGCCTTTCCGGCCCCTTTTTTCTCCGCCACCGGCTGCACCTCCTTTTGTGCCGCTGGCCCGGTTCGCCCCGCCCTGCCGGATTTCGCTTTTTCGGCGTGGGCGATTTCGCGTTTTCTTCCTCCCCTTTCCGCCTGATACCCCCTTTAGGGGGTATGGTTTTCCCGCTTTTTGAAAAAGCGTAACGAAACACCCCTGAAAATTTTTGATTTTTTGTGGAAAATAATCGGACTTCACTTGCCCCGCAAAGATTTATTTTTCGGAAAGGACCCGAACAGGGGAGGGGGTGGCAAATTCACAAGGGAGGCCCTGGGCCGCCCCTCGGCATGAGCGGCCCAGGGCAAAGGGTGTTTGGGCCGGCCCGCCGCGCTCGTGTACAATGCGGCGGGGCAGGGTGAAAGGAGAAAAGCCCCTGCGGTTCTGCTCCCCGGCCCATGGTGTGGAAACAGAAAGGCCGCCAGGTTCTCACGCCCTGGCGGCCTTTCTCTATTTGGCTGGGGCTTTGCTCTTGCCCCTGTCGTTTTCCACGATACCAGAATACCACAGGTGAATGTCCTGTTGTGTCCTGTCTTTTCAAGATGGCCTATTTTTTTCTGTGCATATCTCCGGTGCCTGCCTTTGCTCAAACTCTTGTACTAACTTCTGCGCCCGTGCATTGGATAGGATAATATCCAGGGCGGCGTTGTAGTAGACATTTACCCTTGACCTGCTCATGTGGACCTCTTTGCAGATCCGTTCCCATTTCTTGCAATCTATATGCCGCAGCTCCACCACAGTGCGCTCCATGCTGTTCTCTGGCAACAGGTCAATGAGATCCATTACCATGGTAACAGCTCGGCCCATGGCTATCCGCTGGGCCTCTATGCGCTCCTCAACCTCTGACAAGCGAAAGACAACGGACACGGCCCCCTCGCTTTCTGCCGCAGAGTGGGAGGCCGGCATGGTCATGTATGCCGATCCGGGCGCCGGTGCCTTTAGCTCTCGCGCCAGTACATCGTGCCGCCGCTCCAGTATGCGCCGCCGTTCCCGCGCCATGTGGTACTGCTGTAAATATTCTTTTACGGCTTCGCGGGTGGCCCCGCCCGTTGCCTGCTGCTTCATGTTCACACCTCGGTTATGTCAATTCCGCGCCGCTCTTTCATCAGCTTTCGCTTGATCAGATATTCCCGCGTCCTGGTGGGCTTGCTTTTTACATCCTCCACCACCATCCGCCCGTCCCGCTCCCTGTATGTAAAATCTGCCCGGTATCGGATGGCCCGTACTCTCCGCCCCTCCTGGTCTGTATATGCCTCTTGCAAAGTAAAATCCACCTGGAGGCGCAGATCATGGATTTCTCCGGCTTGCTGCCGTAGGGTCAGGTGGTCATATCTCCGGGCCTCTTTTTGACTGTCAAAGCGGAGAACGGCCCCGGAGGCGGTGACCCGCTCGGTGGGGGTGTTGCGATATTTCGCCGCCCTGTCCGTATTCTGCACAGCGGCGGCGGGAGGCGCAGGCCCCCGCCGCTTCTGCTGCTTCATGTACTTTTCCACGGCCTGCTGCTGATATTTGGGCGGCAGGTCCGAAAGGTTGATGGCCATTTATTCGTCCTCCAGGTCCGGGACCTCTACATATTGCCACGACATAGGCGGACGGTTTAGCCCGAACTCTGCCAGCGGGCTGGGGGTGTCGTATTCCTCCGCCTCTCCCACAATCCAGCCATACAGCGATTTTCCGCCGCCGTCCTCCGCACCAGCGGAATGGCCTTTTTCAGCTCATTCACCGCATAGGACAGGCGCCAGCGGGCGCAGATATATGCGTCATGCTCTGCCAGCGCGCAGCCCTCACATTGCTGTGGCCTTTTCTGCTCGGTCACTTCTGGCCACCTCCCGGCAAAGGAATAAACCGGCATTTATCCACGGCAAACTCCGCCACATATCCGATGGCCGTACATGCCAGCATAATGTCCGCCATGAGATCGTCCGCGTCCTCCTGTCCGCGTCCGTCCCTGTTCATGTTCCGCAGGTTCCGCGCCATGATCTGGCCAAACTCGTGCAAATTTTCCGACGCGGCCAGCCACCGCTCTTTCTCCACGGTGTAGCCGATTTCGATTTCGCCCACGGGTCACACCTGCCTTTCAAAGCGCCCCATGTAGTGGGCGGCCCATTCCGTTGTTGCGTCCTCCTGGTCATCCCACGGTGAGGCAGAGGGCGGGAGATCCGGGAAATGCGCCCGCAGGTTGTCCTTGTAGAAAACCGGGATTTCGTTCTCCGCGCAGAACTGCGTGATCCAGTCCACCCACTCCCGCCGCGGTGTCACCTTGTCCGCCCGGTTCCCGGTTTCGGCCCCCAGGATCACCCACTGGGGCAGGCCCTCCGCCGCGCTCATGTCCACCGGCCCCAGCAGCGGCTCCATGGACCAAAAGCTGTTAATTGCCACGCCCTGCATGGTGTACATGGCCGCCGCGTCCTCATTGGCCACCGTGGACCCATACCAGAAATTATTTTCATGCGGGAGTAAGCCCATGTAGTCCAGTTGCAGGTATCTGGCCGGGTTTTTCGTCAGGAACAAATAGCGGTGCTGCGGTGCGCGGCGGCAGGCGTCCAGGACCTCCGCGATCCAGGAGGTCGGCACCCAGCGCCCGAACAGATCCGCCATGCTGCACACAAAAATCGTCTGCGGCTCCGCCTGGCGTTCCGGCTGGTTCAGGCGGTATCTGTGCATGGTGGGTTCAAATCCGTATGGGTATGGCGTGGCCTTGATCTTCTCCTCCAGCACATGGAGGCCGTCAGCCAGCGGATCAGGATCCGCACACCCGGCGTCAAAGCGGTGGGCGGTTCGTCTGGCGTAGCAGTATGGGCACCCATGGCGGCACCCGGTTACAGGGTTCCAGCTCATGGTGGCCCAGTCAATTTTCGTCTTGTTCATGTCGCTTCCCCTTTCAAAGTTTTTCCACGATTTTCCCCAGCCACCGCTCGGCGGCCTCCACGCAGCTGTCAAACAGGAGGCCGTCCGGGTGTTCTTCGATGTAATGGCACACGCCGCCGTCTTTTTCGTAGTCGCAGCACTCGCAAAATTCAGCGGTGCATAAGATCCTGGCCAGCTCCTCGCGGGAGGCCGCCCCGATCATGTCCTCCATGGTGGCCAGGACCTCCGGTGCGTTTTCTTTTCTCCAGTGTTTGCAGGCTTTCCCCATGTAGTCCAGCAGGCACCCGCCGGCGCCTTGGCACCTATCGCATATTTTCATTTCTCTGGCCTCCCAGCATAATCATTTTTCTCTTACCAGCTTGTCAATTATGCGGCCCTGCTCCTTGTAGCCGCACATGGCTGCCAGCTTTTCCAGGTTATAGGCCGTCTGTGCGGTCACCAGGACGCTGATCCGGCGCATATTTTTTCTTTTGCTCATACGGTCACCGCCCTTTCCAGTTCCTCCATGGTGTTGATCTCCACCCCTGCACACCACTCCGGCAGATTAGCCCGCACCAGGGCCGTGGCAAAGGGAGGCGGCACCGCATTGCCGCACCGGGCCACCTGCTTGCTTTTCCCGTAGGTCTGGCCGGTGTAGTCCCGCTCGATCTTGTAATCATCCGGGAAACCGTTGGCCCGGTACAGTTCCCGCGGCGTCAGCATACGCAGGCCAATGTCCGCCATGAAATACCAGGCACCACCGATCTGGAACAGGATCACATCCTCCGGCCCCAGGTCATAGCCGCAATATGTATTCAGCAGCTCCCGGATCTCCGGCCAGTGTCGGAGATCCGCCCCCGGCTCCGCTCTGGTGATCTGCGTGGTGACCACACCATGGTGGCCTCCGCCGGCGGTGATAGTCTGCACCGGCTCCGTGGCCGGTCCTCCCAGGTTTGTGCCTTTCATCTTGACCAGGTGGGCAGTTGTCAGCCCCTCCCGGTCCTTTGCCGTTACCGTGTGGAGCGGGTCCTGTATGTTCTGGCCGTGCTGGTCGCTCCCGTAGTATTTGACCAGGCTGGCCGCCGTTAAGCCGTAGCGGTTGGCGGCGTCAATGGTCATAATCGGCCCGGTGATCTCCTGGCCTCTCACATGCTCGGACTGTTCCGTGTGGTACTGGATCAGGGAGGCCCCCAAAAACATTTGCCCGCCTCCGCCGCCGGTCCGCGCCGTGTCTATTGGCTCATTGACTGGGTGGCCCGTGGAGTTAGTGGTGTTGGTCACTGTCCAGGGCACCATGGCCGGACTTACCACCCCATACCCATGCTTTGCTGTAATGGTCTGGAGCGGGTCCTCAATCTCCTGTCCCCGGAACTCTCCAGCATGGTTGACCACCACCAAAAACGGGTTTGCAGACTTGACCACGAACTTGTCCACGCCCCTGGCCACCCGGCGCATGGTGTTGGGCCGGAGTGGCCGCTGGGCGGAAAGGCCGTATTTCTCCCGGATTTCCTCCCGTGTGTCAAAAATGGAGGGACAGGGCAGGCTCCAGTCTATGATCTCCGCCGCACTCCGCCAGGGCAGTTTCTTCCCGGCCAGTACCTCCGGGCTGTCCGCTGGCGCGTGGGTAGGCTCCGGCCATACAATGGGCCGCCCGTCACAGCGGGCAATCAGGAAAAATCGCTTTCTGGTTGTCGGCGCCCCATAGTCAGCCGCCACCAGCTCCCGCCATTCCACCGCATAGCCCAGGCCCTCCAGTTGGTCAATAAAGCGCCGGAATGTTTGCCCGGCCTTTGCCTTTACCGGGTGCCCACGGCGGACCGGCCCCCAGGTCTGGAACTCCTCCACATTCTCCAGGATGACCACGCGGGGCCGGACTGTCCCAGCCCACCGCAGGACGATCCAGGCCAGCCCCCGGATGTTCTTGTCCACGGGCTTCCCGCCCTTGGCCTTGCTGAAATGCTTGCAGTCAGGGGAGGCCCACAGTAAACCCACCAGGCTTCCTCCTGTGACTTCGAGCGGGTCCACATCCCACACGCTCGCCTGATAGTGGACGGTGTGCGGGTGGTTGGTCTTGTGCATGAGGATGGCGTCCGGGTCATGGTTGATCGCTATGTCCACCACCCGGCCCGTGGCCAGTTCAATTCCCGTGGAAGCTCCACCGCCGCCGGCGAAACTGTCCACGATCTTTTCCTCCCACATGCTGATCTGCGCCTTGCTCATTTTCCTGCCGCCTCTCTCATGCCGTCCACATACCTGGTGGCCGCCTGCTCCGCCTCACAGTATGGGCATTTCCCATTCATCCACCCAGCGCGGAACATGCCGCCACATTCCCGGCATGTCACGGCGTCGTGTTCTCCCGTGGCCAGTTGCACCATAAAGCCCCGCAGGTTCATGGCCCAGGTTATATATACCTCCTTGGCGTAGATTGCCGTTGCCAGGTTGTCCGCCATGTCCACAGCCTCCCAGCGCGGGATTAGGATCGCGTGATTTTCCCGCGTCCGTTTCCCCGGCTCTGCCCATCCGGCCCTTTTTGCTCCTTGGTATTCCCGCGCTTTGGCGCTGGCCGCTTTGTATGCTTCTGCAAAGTCTTTCACTTTGTTCTCCCTCCTGTCATTTCCAGATACAGGGCGCAGTCTTTCCCAATCCTCTGGCAGTACGCCCATTCCAACATGGCGCCCCGGCTCTCCTGGTAGTCCGGGAGGAACACGGCCAGGTCCGACGCCTCCAGCATGGCCAGCGCGATCCGCATATAATCCCCGTCGGTCAGACCGTCCGGCAGGGTGGCAGGGTTCAGGACTACATGGCCCGCCGCCTCCAGGGTCTTGGCTGCCTCCCGGAACTTGGCCCGATAACGCCGATCCCCGGCAATCTTTCCCGCTATGTAAATTTTCATTGTCTGCGCCTCCTATTCGTTGAAAACCTCGAAATATTCCTGGTATGGGTAGCCGCTAATCTCATGCCACCCGCTCCGGGTGGTGGATCCGTCATCGAACTTGTACAGCACGGCGCCCTTGCTGGCCTTTGGCTCCTTGCGCCAGGAGGAGGCAGACACGGGGGTGTATGTAATAACGGGCTTGTCCATGTTTTTGGTCTTGCTGTACCGCTTTCCCCGTTTCCCCAGCTCCCTGTATTTCTCCATAGTGGATCGGCTTTCTTTGACCAGGTAATGCGCCAGCTTCTCATGGTTGCCTCTGCGGTCCAGGGGTTTGAAACTGATACCCCCGCCGCCCCTTGGGACGCTCTCCCATGCCTCGGTGATGATCTCCGGGTCCATGCGCGTTATTACCACATGAATGTGCGGGTTTGTCATCCGCTTGGTTTCGATGACCACCACGGCCTTGTATTTGATCCTGCGCTTTTTGCAGATCTTCCGCAGGTTGGACAGAAAGGCGGCCTTGTCTGCCAGTATCTCCGGGAAAGTGGTGTCCTTGGCATAGTAGTGCAGGACGGCGTGGAGATCCCGGTGGTCAAAGTTGGCGTTTAGGTCCCAGCGCAGGTGTTCCTCCGCCACCCTCTCGTTGACCTTGGCCTGCTTCTCCGATGTGGTCCCATGGTTGGGGCCTCTCTGGACCCCCTTTGTGTGGATCCGGTATGACTGCATTTTCCTGTGTTCGATGGTGCGGCCAGCCTTTACCCGCCTATGGACATAGGCCATGCTGTACTCCTCCTTTGGGCCTGCTGGTCACTTTACTAATAGCTCTTACCGGAGCTATACGGGGCCGCGGCCCCGTTGAATTTTGCGGCTTGCAGGCCGTCCGGGAGTATGCTATAATGCAACTATCCAGGACGGCCTCCGCGCCGCCTCGTATCTGTCCACCTGCGCCGTGTTGTCAGCACCGGGCGCAGGTGGTTTTCTTTTTATGATATGATAGGTAGTCATTGGCCAGCTCCAGCAGCTCCGCCGCGTGTTCCTGGTCCACGATCTTGACCTTTCCGGGCCGTTTCGGATCTTCCTCAATGGCCCAGGTCACTTTCTTTGCCATGATTTCCCATTCACTTGACTTGGCGGCCATTTCCTTGGTGTACCGCTCCCGGTCCTTTTTCCATGCCATGAACTCCTTGAACTCCTCGGCTCTCATATTTACAGTTACTTCCATTACTCTGATACCTCCAGCCCCAGCCACCACGCGGGGCTGTTTCTTTTTCCCTCGTGTGGGCATACCTTGGGGCAGTTCTCCATGGGGCAGTTGTCGCAGAAAATCCGGTGAAAATCGTCATCCCATGGCGCGTCCAGGCAGGGGAGGGAGGCCAAAAAAGAGGCCAGGGCCTCCGGGGAGGCGGTAATCCGGTCAAAATTCGTCTTTCCCATCGTCACGCCTCCTCTTTGTGCAGGTCCACGCCCTCCAGGGCGTTCCACACGGCCCGCTCCCATTCCTTGGCCCAGCTTGACCGGGCTTTTCTTACTGCGTCCATGGCCACCACCTCGGTGTCCCCACGCCACAGCAGGCGGTCCCCGTCGATCACGGCGGCGGCTCCATGTTCCACCATTTCCCGCTCCATAACCACCAGGTCAAGGAGGCTTACCCCGTAGCAGGCCCCGCCGCCGTCCGGCTGGAAAATCTGGTAGCCCTGCATGATCACCGTGGCCATGGTCACCGCGTCGGTGCGCTCCCCGGTCCTCCAGTGTTCAATTTCATCCGCCGCCACCTCCGGCATGATTAGCTGCGGCTCTCCATCCTTTACGATGGACACGGGTTCCGTGTCCGGTATCATTCCCATGTGTTCCACGATGGTGGCCAGCACCTTGCGTGGGATGGCCGCCCGCTTGCATTGGATATACCATTGTTCTGTGTAAATCGTCATGCAATCGCCCTCTGCGGCCACCGCATACCCGGCGGATTTATAGGCCCGCTTGATACAGCGCACCAGGCCGCTTTCGTTGATCAGCATTTCGCCGCCTCCTTTATTTATGTAATGTAGGCATGGGGGCCGCCTGCTCCCCTTGTGCGGCCCACACTTGCGCGTCCAGGATTTCCACCCAGTTGCACCCCCACACCTCCGCAGCGTTCAGGATCGCCGCCAGGTTTGAACAGTGTGGGACCACCACGGACCCGTGGGCCGGGTGTGTTACTCTGGCCCTGCCGGGGACGCTCCAGCGGTGGATCCGTGCCCGCCTGGCTGCCGCCGCGCGTGTGTCTGTGCGGTTCAGGTTCCATTCCATGCGTTCACGGTCACCTCCCACCGCTCCATGGCCTCCACCACAGCGGCGGAGTAGTCGGTTGATGTGCCCCCCGCCTCCCAGGCGTTTTTTGCTCCGGCCACTCCCATGTTGTACGCCATGGCCGCCTTGTGCGGGTCCTTATAGTCTGCCATGTACTTGCCCAGCAGGTAGCACCCGGCGGCGATATTCCCGGAGGGGGTAGTGGGATCCAGCCCCGTGGCCGCCTCCAGCTCTGCGTGGTAGGCACCATCCGGCCCCGGATTTAACTGCATGATCCCCACCTCTCCGGCGGTGCCCACGGCCTCCATGTTAAAGTGGCTTTCAACCTCCGCCACGGCCAGGGCCAGAGGATAGGGGCACTCATAGGCCGTGCAGTAGGTCCGCATATAGTCCTGGTATTCGTAGCACATAGGCACCGCCATGGAGAAATACCCGGAGGCCAGCAGGGCCTTCTCGATCTTCTCCGCCTCTCTCGGATCCTCGCCCTCTCCGTCCCACACATCCGGCTCCGCCGTCAGCAGGGTGACAGGCCCACAGGTTGCGGTGATCTCCAGCTCCTCCGCCGCCGCTGTGTCCGCCGTCATAGCTTTGATGGCCAGTGCCAGCAGCAGGACCACCACCAGGGCACCGGCAATCAGGACAGCGATCTGCCGTCTGGCAAGCTGCCGCCTCCGTTCCTCTGCCCGGATCCTCCGCGCTTGCTCCATGCTTTTCTTTCTTTTTTTCTCCCACTGCTCCGCCTCCCGGCGGGCCTGCCTGCGGCGGATCTCCTCCAGCTGGTCCTCCCTGCGGTGGCGGGCTTCCATGGCCCCGATCCGGCGTTTCAGATCATCCACATCCTCTACCGCGCCCCGGTACTGCTCCATGGCCTGGCGGTACTCCTTGGCCTTTCTCTGGCTCATGTCTGCTTGTCCTCCTTTTTTCCGCGGGTTGCTCTGCCTGTCACCTCGTAGGTGTACCCGAAACGGCGGCGGCCACACTCCGCGCAGGTGATTTTCTCGCACCGCCCGTAGACGGGCTTCACGGTCTTTCCCCGGCTTGACAGGAAAATGGCGCAGGGCCTACACAACTCCTGTTTCATTCCCTCGCCTCCCGTTCATCCACCCAGGCCGCGCACATGTCCGCCTCCTGTAAGCGCCATACCCATGGGGAGGCTGCCATGGCCGCGTCCATGCTCCTGGCGCCGGCGGTGGATGTGTCATAGGCGCCCATGTGCCACCGGATGGCCAGCGCCTCCTCCGGCAACAGGTCCATGTGGCGCTGGATCAAGTATAGGCTTTTCTCTCCATGTCCCAGCGGCAGGGGATCCTTGTATGTATATCCCTCGTAATCCTCCCAGCGGCCAGTTTCCGGGTTCTTTCGCCGCTTGGTTTCCGTGCAATAGCAGCCCACCTTGCACACATCATGCAGCAGGGCAATGACCGCCACCGTTTCCTCCTGTTCTTCCGAAAGTCGATATTCTCCCGGATCTTCCTTGCCCGCCATGTCGCGGATCGCAATATCCCGCAGGCGGTAGTACACATTCAAGCTATGCACCAGCAGGCCGCCGGGGTGTGCCCCGTGGTGCTTCGTGGAGGCCGGTGCTGTGAAAAAGTCCGTTTCCCGCTCCAGCCAGCCCAGCATGGTGTCCGCATAGTTCCGGTGGATATTGTTTTGAAAAATGTCCTTGAAATGGGTCTGTGTTGTTTGAAGCCCGTTCCTTTCCAAAAAATTCATGGCTATACCTCCACCCCCTGAAAACTTTCCTTTACCGCTCCGCCGCGTGTCTGAAATTCCACTGTATGGAACAGGCCCCGTGGATGGATATACACGACGCGGCCCCACATGGGCCGGTGTTCCGCCTTTCCCTTGGCGTCAGCCTCATAAAAGGTTTGTGGGGTCCTCACTACCTCCGCGCCCACCTCCAGGCGGGCGGGCCCTCCTTTTGCTTTGCTCATGTGTCCTCCTTTTCTCCCGGCGGGGTGTCGTATGCCACCCAGTAAACCCCGTACAGATCCAGTAAATACCCATCTTTGTCCCGCTCTCCCTTGATACAAAGCCGCCCGGCATGGACATGGGTGGCGATCTCCCAGCCAGGGCTTTTCTGTAATTGGTGTAGGCCGATCCACTCAATCCAAACCGGGCGCGGCTTTTGGATCTGTTCAACCTGGGCGCGGGTCATCGGTTTTCTTTCGTTCTCCACATTGCCCTCCTATCTATCCGTCGGCGCTCCGCCGCCGTTACGAACTCCTTCACCATGCCCCGCTCCCAGAGATCCCGGAGGGTCAGGGAATAGGTGGTGCGGCTCGCCGTCTTTCCGGTTTCTCCGTCCCGGATCTCAATGGATAGGAGGGAGTGGCCCATGCAGGTTGAGAAAAAGGCGTTGGCCGTGTTCCATTCCGGGGTGATCCAGTTCAGGGCGTAGTCCGGTGTGCGCGAGTATTTAATGAACTCTGTCCCGCTCCGCATGGGCGGGAGGTTGTCCACATAATCCGCCACCAGCTTATACAGGGCGGTTTTATTCGCTTTTAGTCGCAGCATTACAGGATCTCCTCCCGATACCAGGCCAGGATCCGCTTGGCGTACTTCTTGCGGATCCGCTTCTTTTTGGTGCGGTGGTAGCGGGCGGCCAGCGGCCTGTTGGCCGCTTCCGCCCACAGCAGGGCCTTGTGGAACTCCGCCGCCGCCTTGATCGCCTCCCATGCGTCTGCCACCGCTCTGGCGGCCTCCTCCAGCTGTTCGCAGAAAACGCGGAACGCTTCCGCCAGATAGCTGGCCGCCTCATTGGCCTGCTCCATCGTAAAACCCATTGACGCAAGGAGCGGCGGCGCCGGGCGTTCCGCTCGCTCCGGCAGGGTGATTTCTCCGGCGTATTGCACCGGCTGTCCGTCTATGTAGACTGCCGCCTGGGCGGTTCCTTTCCCGTCAGGTCCCATCCGGCCAGCCTTCCCCTCGGTGGTATCCCATAAGGATCTGGTGTCCCATTTCCCCCAGGGCGTGGCGCATGACCTCCAGTTCCAGCAGGTCGGTGTACTTCATCCCGTACCCCTCCAGCATGGCGGTCAGCCTCTTGGCCTTTTCCGTGGTCTTTCTCACGGCCTCCCGCTCCTTGGCCATGTCCTCCGCGTCGAACTGTGCCCGCAGGTCCTCCAGGCCAATTTCACCGCCCGCGATCTTCTGGCAGAACTCCACTGCCTCCTCCCAGGTAAATTCCCGGTATCCCGCCGTGCTTATCTCTCTCCCGGCCCCTCTTGTGTCGTAGCAGCTTACGGTGTGGCCCCGTTCCTGTGCGTCCCACAGCCGGAAAATCCGAAAAATGATCCCGTCCTGGCGCCCGGTCATGGTGCCGCGCCCCTCTCTCCGCCACTTGATTTCCTTTCTCTTTGCCATGTCCGTCTCCTTTCTCCGCCCCTTGCGGGGGCGGAATTTCCGTTGATACGCTCCGCCGATTAGATCCAAAAGCTGGGGGCCAGCGCCCTTGAAAGGTCCGCGTTGTTGGGGGAGGGCGTGCCGTCCGTGCTGACACGGCAGAAAATAACGGTGTAGCCGGCATAGGCGGAACGGGTGTAATGCGGCCATGTCTGCCCGTTCCACATCTTCACGCGGTCCCGCTCGGTCTTGTAGACCGGGAGCTGCTCCTCTGTTGGATCGTCCCCATCTGCCCACGGCTTGCGCCCGAAAAACTCTGTTGCACTATGTAGCCATAGCAGATCCGTGGTCACCAGCTCCTCGCCCTTGATGGTCTGGCGGATGGTGCGGGGGGTGATGATGGACACCAGATCCTCCGGGAGATCCTGGACCAGATCGCTGTTGCACCATTTCCGGGCGTCGCTCTCTTTCCAGGACACAGGACGCTCCAGGCGGTTATACATAGGCCGCTCGGCCACGCCGTCCACAAAGCCTATCCAGACCCGGCCCGGCTCCACCTTTTCCACCATGATGGCCGCCTCGGTGCCGCTCCGCAGGTGGAAGCGGATCACATCCCGCTCCGCCAGGAGCTTGTCCAGTACGCCCATTTCTCTGGCCCTGGCGATCTCCGCCCAGTTGATTTCCTCTTTCGTCTGCTTGATGATGGTTGCCATTGTCATTTCCTCCTTTGTTTTATCCGCCTCCATGGCGGTGGGGGCACTCATTCATTGGCCGCCCGCGTTCTGTTCAGGGGCTTTCCGCGCCGGCGGAGGCTTTCCTGGAAACGACGCTGGGCCAGATCCGGGTTGTATGCCTGGCGTCCAAACTTGTCCAGGGTGCCGTTGCTCCCGCGGCGCAATTCCTGGTAGATGGTTTTGGGTGCCACACCTACCAGGGCCGCGATCTCCCGCACAGACGCATAAGCGGCCCACTTCTCTGCAATCAGCCGCCGATCCGCAGGCCCCAAATATTTGTTGCTCATGGTCCTTTCACCTCCGTTTTTTGATAAAAAAATAAGAGTAACAAGGCTTTACGCTTTGTTACTCTTATTAGTAGCATTTTCAGGGCCGCCTGGTGCTATTCGTATTTTTGACTAATTTATTGTAGTATGGTATAATATTATCTCATTGAATTGCTCCGGGCGTGCCCGGGGACAGGAGGCTACCGCATGAAACTCATGGTCATTGACGGCAATTCCCTCATCAACCGGGCCTTTTACGGTATACGGATGCTTACCACCAAGGACGGGCAGCCCACCAACGCCGTCTATGGCTTTGTCAACATCCTGCTCAAGCTGCTGGACGAGGAGAAGCCCGACGCCCTGTGCGTCACATTCGACCGGAAGGCCCCCACCTTCCGCCACCTGGCCTACGAGGGCTACAAGGCGCAGCGGAAGGGGATGCCCGACGAGCTGGCCGCCCAGCTTCCCGTGCTCAAGGATGTGCTGGCCGCCATGAATATCCCCCGCTACGAGCTGGACGGCTGGGAGGCCGACGATCTGATCGGCACCATCGCCGCCAGGGATACCGCCGCCGGGTGGGAAACCGTGATCGTCACCGGCGACAAGGACTCACTCCAGCTGGTCACGGACAGCACCCGGGTCAAGCTGGTGTCCACCCGTATGGGACAGACTACTACGAAGGAGATGACCCCGGAGACCTTTCGGGAGGCCTACGGCTTCGACCCCGTCCACATCGTGGACTTGAAGGCGCTGATGGGGGACACCAGCGACAACATTCCAGGCGTCAAGGGCATTGGGGAAAAGACGGCCATGGACCTGATTCAGCGCTACCAGAGCGTGGAGGCCATCTACGCCGACGTGGAGGGCGTGGAGGCCAAGCCCGCGGTCAAGAAAAAGCTGACCGAGGGGGAAGAACAGGCCAGAATGTCCTATGATCTGGCCACCATCCGCTGCGACGCGCCCATTGACTTTTCCCCCGAGGACGCCCGGCGGCGGGAGCCGGACGGCCCCGCCCTGTACGAGCTGTTTCTGGCGCTGGAGTTCAACAAGCTCATCGACAAGATGGGGCTGAGCGGCGGCCCGGCGGCCGGACGGGCGGACAAGCCCGCCGCCGGGGCCGTCCGGCAGGAGCGCGTCACCGACCGGGTTCGCATGGAGGAGCTGGTGGAGCAGTGGCGGAGGGAGCCGTGGGTCGCGGTGCTGGCCCTGCCCTCTCTGGATGTGGTGGCGGTGGCTTGGGACGGCGGAGCCAGGGCTGCCCTGTGCGCGGCGGACCGGCTGGAGGGGTACAATGAGCTGCTGCGGGCCCTGTTCTCCGGAGAGATCCAAAAGGTGTCCCACAATGTCAAGGATCTGATGCACCTGCTGCTGGACGAGGGGCTGAGCACCGACGGGTTCTGCTTTGACACCGCCCTGGCCGCCTATCTGCTCTCTCCCACCGACGGCAGCTACGAGCTGGAGAAGCTGGGTATCACCTATTTCAACCAGGAGTTCCCCAAGGCAAAGGAGTACCTGGCCCCCGACGCTTTCGGCCCCCTGGCCGACCCGGCGGGACCGGCGGAGGCCATGTGCGCCCACGCCGCCTTGACGGCCGCGCTGTACGGGGCCCTCGCCCCCAAGCTGGAGGAGCTGGACATGCACGAGCTCTATTACGGGCTGGAGCTGCCCCTCTGTCCCGTGCTGGCGGAAATGGAACGGGCGGGCATGCTGGTGGACCGGAGGGCGCTGGCCGACTTCGGTATCCTGCTGGACGGGCGTATTCAGGCCGACGAGGCCCTCATCTACGAGCTGGCGGGGGAGGAGTTCAACATCAACTCCACCCAGCAGTTCGGCCGCATCCTGTTTGACAAGCTGGGCCTGCCCCCGGTGAAAAAGACCAAGACGGGCTACTCCACCAACGCCGACGTGCTGGAGAAGCTGCGGGACAAGCACCCCATTGTGGAGGCAGTGTTGGACTACCGGCAGTTGGCCAAGCTGAAATCCACCTATGTGGACGGGCTGACCAAGGTCATCGCCGCCGACGGACGCATCCACACCTCCTTCCAGAACACCGTCACCGCCACCGGGCGGCTGAGCTCCACCGAGCCCAACCTCCAGAACATCCCCGTCCGCACCGAGCTGGGGGCGGAGCTGCGCAAGATGTTTGTGGCCCCCGCGGGGAGGGTGCTGGTGGATGCGGACTACTCCCAGATTGAACTGCGCCTGCTGGCCCACATTGCGGGGGACGAGCACATGATTGCCGCCTTCCGCACCGGAGAGGATATCCACACCGTCACCGCCTCCCAGGTGTTCGGTGTGCCCCCGGAGCAGGTGACCCACGAGATGCGCCGCCGGGCCAAGGCGGTGAACTTCGGCATCGTCTATGGCATCTCCGACTTCTCCCTGTCCCAGGACATCGGGGTGACCCGGGCGGAGGCCAAGGCGTATATGGAGAAGTACTTTGAGAAATATTCTGGCGTCCACGCCTATATGACCCAGGTGGTGGAGCGGGCCAAGGCCGACGGCTATGTGTCCACCCTCATGGGCCGCCGCCGGTGGCTGCCGGAGCTCAAGTCCTCCAACTTCAACCTGCGCTCCTTCGGCGAGCGGGTGGCGCTGAACATGCCCATCCAGGGCACCGCCGCCGATCTCATTAAAAAGGCCATGCTCCGGGTGGACGGCCGCCTGCGCCGGGAGGGGCTGGAGGCCCGGCTGGTGCTCCAGGTCCACGACGAGCTGATCGTAGAGTGCCCCGAGGGGGAGGCGGAGCAGGTGCAGCGCCTGCTGGCCGAGGAGATGGAGCATGTGGCCGAGCTGGCCGTTCCCCTCACCGCCGAGGCCCACGCGGGCAAGAGCTGGGCGGAGGCCAAGGGCTGACCGGCTCTCCCGGCGGATTTTGGCCGGCGTTCTGACGGTAGGGGCGGCTATTAGCCGCCCGCGGGCGCACAAAGTGCGCCCCTACATGGGTTTCGCCTGTATGGATCGAAAGGAGAGATCGCTATGGAGTTGCGCCCCATTCCCGCCCGGGACTGGGCGGACTGGTACACCCAAGAGCTGTGTGCCTCCTTTCCCGCCTGCGAGTGCAAGCCGCTGGAGGCCATCCGCGCCCTGGCGGCGGAGGGCCGCTATGAGCTGCTGGGCCTCTACGATGGGGCGGCCCTGCTGGGCTACGCCACCCTGTGGAGCACTCCGGAGTGGCCGGACTATGTGCTTCTGGACTACCTGGGGGTGACCGCCGCCCGCCGGAACGGCGGTCTGGGCGGGGCCATCCTGAAGATGCTGGCCGCCCGGGAGGCGGGGCGGCGGACGGTACTCGTCGAGGCCGAGGCGGAGCGCTCCGGCGGCCCGGAGGAGGAGCGGCCCCTGCGGCTGCGCCGCCTGGGGTTCTATGCCCGAAACGGCTGCATCCCCGTGTATGAGAGCTTCAACTGCGGCCTGCTCTGCCAGGTCTTTGTGCTGGGGCCCGCCCCGGCGGATCAGGTGGACCTCAAGGCGGCTCACCGTGCCATCTACGGCCCGGCCCGGACGGACGTGGTCATAGACCCGCCCCCCGGCGCGTCGCCGGAGCCGCCCTACTGGATGTAACAGAGGTGTTGACATGATACAATTGCAAGTGTGTTTCTGCCTGCTGGGGCTGGCGCTGGCCGCGCTGGGCGTGGCGATGCTCCTCCGGCCCCAGAGGCTGCGGCGCTTCCTGCGGCGGCTGGACGCCCGGCTGTGGAAGTGGACGGGGCGGCGGCTGGCCTGGAGCCGGCTGGCCGGCAGCGGCCTGCTGCTGCTGGGCAGCGTCCTGTTCCTGGTGCTGCTGGCGGCCCTGCTGCTGCGGGCGCTCTACTGAGGGGGGCGGAGGGATGAACTACAGGCTGATTCCCATGGAGCGGGCCCATCTGCCCCAGGCGGCGGAGCTGGAGCGGCAGTGCTTCTCCGATCCCTGGACGGAGGCGCAGCTGGCGGGTGAGCTGGACAACGAGCTGCTCTCCCTGTCGGCGGCCGTGGGGGAGGACGGGACGGTGCTGGGCTACGCCGAGGTGCGGGTGATCCTGGACGAGGGCACCCTGGAGCGCATCGCCGTGGCCCCCCGATACCGCCGCCAGGGCATCGCGGAGGCCCTGCTGGACGCATACATACAGTACGGCCGGGAGCACCTGGCCTTCCTCACCCTGGAGGTGCGGGCGGGCAACGCCCCCGCCATCGCCCTCTATGAGAAGCTGGGCTTCCGGGAGGTGGGCCGCCGGAAGAACTACTACCGTGCCGAGCACGAGGACGCCCTGCTGATGACGGTGGAGTTTGACCGCCATGGCTGAGCTGCGTCTGCTCACCGCCCGGCAGCTCCGGCAGGTGTACCGGGAGCGGGTACGGTCCGATTTTCCGCCCAGCGAGCGGCGGCCTCTTGCCTCCATGGAGCACCTGCGGGCGGCAGGGGTATACGACACCTGGGGGATGTACGAGGGAGAGGAGCTGCTGGCGTACGCTTTCCTGTGGCGGTCGGAGGCGTACGGCGTGGCGTTGCTGGACTATCTGGCCGTGTGCCGGGAGGGCCGGGGGCGGGGAACCGGCACCCTGGCGCTTTCCCTGCTCCAGGCCCGCTATGGGGGCTGCTCCCTGCTGGTGGAGGCGGAGGCCCAGGAGGAGGGGGTGCCGCCGGAGGAAAACGCCCTGCGGGCCAGGCGGCTGTCCTTCTATGAGCGCTCCGGCTTCCGGCGGCTGGACTACCAGACCCGGATTTTCGGTGTGCAATACGCCATGCTGGTGTGGCCGGAGGAGGCCGCAGCAGAGCCGGAGCGGCTCCAGGACGCCCACCGGGGTCTGTATCGGAGCCAGCTCCCGAACCCGCTGTTCCGGCGGGTGATCCACATTCCGGCAGACGAGCACTGAGGCGGAGCCGGCTTTTTCCGCCGCCTGATATGTACCTGACGATCCCGCAAGAAAGGACTGATTCGGATGAATATCCTGGCCTTTGAATCCTCGTGTGACGAGACTGCGGCGGCGGTGGTGCGGGACGGCCGCACCGTGCTGTCCGATGTGATTGCCTCCCAGGCGGATATGCACGCCGTCTACGGCGGCGTGGTGCCGGAGATCGCCTCCCGCAAGCACGTGGAGGCCATCGCGGGCCTGGCCGACCAGGCCCTGGCCCGGGCGGGGCTGACCCGGGCGGACATCGACGCCGTGGCGGTCACCTACGCCCCCGGCCTCATCGGTGCGCTGCTGGTGGGGGTCAACTTCGCCAAAGCGGCGGCCTATGGACTGGGGGTACCGCTGATCCCGGTGCACCATGTCCGGGGCCACATCGCCGCCAACTACATCACTCACCCCGAGCTGGAGCCCCCCTTCGTCTGCCTGTGCGTCTCCGGCGGAAACACCATGCTGGTAGACGTGAGGGACTACACGGACATGGCGATTTTGGGCGCTACCCGGGACGACGCGGCGGGGGAGTGCTTCGACAAGGTGGCGCGGGTGCTGGGCATCGGCTACCCCGGCGGCGCGCCCATGGACGCGCTGGCCCAGGGGGGGGACGACCGGCGCTATGAGCTCCCCCGTGCCCACGTGGCCGACGCGCCGCTGGACATGTCCTTTTCAGGCCTCAAGACGGCGGTGCTCAACCTGGCCCACAACGCCGCCCAGAAGGGGGAGACGCTGGATCTCCCTGGCCTGGCCGCCTCCTTTGCCGCCGCGGTGAGCGATACCCTGGTGCCCCGCACCATGGAGGCCGCCCGCCGGACGGGCTATGGCAAGGTGGCCGTGGCGGGGGGGGGGGCGGCCAACAGCCGCATCCGGGCCGATCTGGAGCGGGCCTGCCGGGCCAGCGGCCACAGGCTCTACCTGCCCGCCCTGTCTCTGTGCGGGGACAACGGGGCCATGATTGGCTGCCAGGCCTACTACGAGTATCAGGCGGGCCGCCGGGGGGATCTAGCCCTCAACGCCTATGCCACTCGCTCCATCGAGCAGGGCTGAGAGAAAATGCACCGCCCTGGAAACCTTGGTTTCCGGGGCGGTGCATTTTTGACAGAGGGCGGCAACGGGATGCAAAATTGTGTTATGTCTACTATGACTCCGAAGCGGCCAAAAGTGGGGACTTCGGTTGAAGCATGTGGATAACTGGGTGGATAAGTGCATAACTGACTGGGACGCTAAGGAGGAGAGGGGGTGGAAAACCCGGTGGACAATGTGAATAACTCTCTGTAGAGGCGCTGAGATGGGTGAATTATGTCAAATAAATGGAGAAAAAATCCAGGGGGAAATGGGGGCGAAACAGAAAAAACAGGGCGGTGACTGACTGGTTTTTCGTCTGATTGGGCCTTGACAGGCGGGCAGAGCAGGGGACACACCCGGCCCGCCCGGCAGGAAATTTGCAGCTTTTCCGCCGCGGGGCAGAGGCGTATACAATGGGTATTGAACAGGAATAAAACTTCATGCGCCACGGGCGCACCACGAACGCAGACAAAAGCCGGGGCGCATGAAGTTTTTGCGCATGTGGGCCGTCCCGGCCCCCGCGCTTTTAATTTTATGGCCGTGCCGCTGAAAGCGGCACATGGCCAATTTTGCTATGCTTTTGCATAGCAAAAAACCGGCCGCAGCGCACGCTGCGGCCGGTAGAACGTGGGAGTAGCTCAGGCCAGCTTGGACTTGGCCAGCTCAGTCAGGGTGGTAAAAGCGGCCTTGTCGTTGACGGCCAGCTCCGCCAGCATCTTGCGGTTGATCTCCACACCGGCCTTCTTCAGGCCGTTCATGAAGGTGGAGTAGTTCATCCCGTTCATCTTGCAGGCGGCGGAGATGCGGGTGATCCACAGGGAGCGGAAGTCGCGCTTCTTCAGGCGGCGGCCGGTGTAGGCGTAGGACAGGGACTTCATCACCTGCTCGTTGGCCATCTTGAAGTGCTTGCTCTTGGCGCCCCAGTAGCCCTTGGCCAGCTTGAGGACCTTATTTCTTCTCTTGCGCGTCATCATCGCGCCTTTGACTCTAGCCATTGTAAAAAGCCTCCTATGTTAAGGTAAAATCAGTCTTATCTTATTTGTAGGGGATCATGCGCTTGATGGCGGGCTCGTTGGTCTTGTCCGCATAAGCGCCGGCGCGGAGGCCTCTCTTGCGCTTGGTGTCCTTGTCGTGACCGTTGAGCAGGTGACGCTTGTTGGCGTGGGCGCGCTTGACCTTGCCGGACTTGGTCAGGCTGAATCTCTTTTTCGCACCGCTGTGAGTCTTGAGCTTAGGCATGGTGGTAAAACTCCTTTTCTTTCAATTCAAAACGTGCGGGGTTCAGGACTTCTTGGCTTCCTTGGCAACCTTGGGGGAGAGGAAGATGGACATGTGCCGTCCGTCCAGCTTGGGGTCCTTGTCCAACGTGGCGACCTCGCCGCACTGCTCGGCAAACTTGAGCAGCAGGCCCTTGCCGATGTCGGTGTGAGCCATCTCGCGGCCGCGGAAGCGGACCGTGACCTTCACCCGGTTGCCCTCGGCCAGGAACTTCTGGGCGTTGCGGAGCTTCACATTGAAGTCGTTTACGTCGATACTGGGAGACATGCGGACTTCCTTGATCTCCACGACGTGCTGGTTTTTCCGTGCCTCCTTCTCCCGCTTGGTCTGCTCGAACTTGTACTTGCCGTAGTCCATGAGCTTACAGACGGGGGGATTCGCGGTGGGAGAGATCTTCACCAGGTCCAGATTCGCGTCCATGGCGCGCTCCAGCGCCTCCCGGGCGGACATGATGCCCAGCTGCTCTCCGGTGTCGGAGACCAGGCGAACCTCCTTGTCGCGGATCTCTTCGTTGATTTGATGACCCTGTTTGCTGATACGAAAGCACCTCCAATTCTCAGATACATACAAAAAAACGGCTACCAGTCCGGTACCCGCATCCAACCTGAACACGCACGCGCCGCATCGGGCGCGCACGGGAAACCTGATTGACCTCTTTGCCGTGGGCTGGAGGTGAGGACGGGGGTACCGATCCTACTTTATTTTGCTCTGATAGTATAACAGACCCTTGGCGTGGTGTCAAGAGAAATTTCAAAGGCCCGGTTGGGGCTTCCCTTTTTCGGAGAAATGTGGCAAACTAGGGGTAGAGGAGGGAATGAGATGCATCATCCGATTCGCATACGCGCGCTTCGGCTGGGCCTGGCGGCCTGCCTGCTGGCCGGGGCGCTGGCCGGGCTGGCCTCTGCTAACGCACCCACTTATGAAACGACGATCCTGTTCACCCATGACACCCACGACCACTTCCTCCCCATGCCGGATGAGGAGGGCGGGGAATACGGCGGCTATACCCGTCTGGCCACCCTGATCCAACAGGAGCGGGCGGCCCACCCGGACGCCCTGGTTCTGGACGCCGGAGACTTTTCCATGGGCAGTTTGTTCCAGACCATCTACGCCACGGAGGCCCCGGAGCTGCGGGCCCTGGGCGCGATGGGGTACGACGCCACGACGCTGGGCAACCATGAGTTTGACTACCGCGCCCGCGGCCTGGCGGAGATGCTCAACGCCGCCGTGGAGAGCGGCGATCCGGTGCCCCCCATTGTCCAGGCCAACTACAAGCCCCCGGCGGAGGACGTGGATACCTGGGCGGCGTGGAACCGCTACGGCATCGGGGACTACCTGATTCTGGAGCGGGGCGGCGTCCGCTACGGTATCTTCGGCCTGATGGGAGAGGAGGCGGACAGCAACGCCCCCATGTCGGGCATGGAGTTTGAGCCGATTGCCGATGCGGCGGAGCGTACCGTGGCCGCCCTGGAGGAGGCGGGAGCCGACTTTATCATCTGCCTGTCCCACAGCGGCACCGGCGGCAGGGGAAAGGGCGAGGACTACGAGCTGGCCAAGCGGGTGGACGGCATCGACGTGATCCTCTCCGGCCACACCCACACCACCCTGGACGAGCCCCTGCGGGTGGGGGACACCCTGATTGTGTCCTGCGGGGAGTACACCGCCAACCTGGGCGTCCTCACCGTGGAGTGGAAGCCAAACGGGGAGAAAACCGTGGCCGACTACCGATTGCTCCCCGTGGATGAGACCGTGGCGGAGGACCCGGACATGGCCGCCATGGCGGCGGCCTTCCAGCCCCTGGTAGAGGAACAGTACCTGTCCCAATTCGGCGTTGGCTTCGACGAGGTGCTGGCCCGGTCCCCCTTCGCCTTTACCCCCATCGGCCGGTTCGGCGCGGAGCACCGGGAGGACACCCTGGGCAGCCTGATCGCCGACTCCTACGTGTACGCTGTGCAGCAGGCGGAGGGGGCGGACTACGTGCCGGTGGACTTCGCGGTGGTGGCCGCGGGGGTGATCCGCGGCTCCTTCCCCGCTGGGGAGATCACCACCTCCGACGTGTTCAATGTCTCCTCCCTGGGCTCCGGGGCGGACGGGACGCCGGGCTATCCCCTCATCTCGGTGTGGCTGACGGGGAAAGAGCTGAAGGACGCCTTTGAGGTGGACGCCTCGGTGACCGCTCTCATGCCGGAGGCCCAGATCTACGGCGCTGGCATGACCTGGACATGGAACCCCCACCGGATGATGTTCAATAAGGTGACCGACTGCGCCCAGGTGCTGCCCGACGGCTCCGCTGTTCCCATCGACGACGACCGGCTCTACCGGGTGGTGACCGGACTCTACACCGGACAGATGCTGGGCACCGTCAACGACCAGTCCTTCGGCATCCTGGCCATCACCCCCAAGGACGCCCAGGGCAATGTGATCACCGACTATGAGGAGCACATTATTTACAACCCCAACGGCTCCGAGGTGAAGGAATGGTACGCCCTGGCCTCTTACCTCCAGTCCATGGGAGAGGTGGACGGCCGCTATGCCGCCCCCGAGGGGCGCAAGGTAGAGCACGCCACCTGGAACCCCCTGAACCTGCTGAAAAACCTCAACCTGTTTGGCTGGCTGGCCGTGCTCGCGGCGGTGCTGGTGCTGGCCGCAGTCGTGTTCCTGGTGTGGCGGCTCTGCTTTCATCACCGCCGGGGCCGCTACGGCGGCAGGCGGCGGGGCGGCGGCTACCGGCCCTACCGGGGATAAAGGAAGAGAGAAAGAGAGAATATATGAAGGAGAACAACTACGACAACCCGGGGTTTTTTAGCCAGTACCGGCGCTTCCCCCGGTCGGTGGAGGGCCTCTCCGCCGCCGGGGAGTGGCACGCGCTGCAAAAGCTGTTCCCCGACTTTTCCGGCAAGCGGGTGCTGGATCTGGGCTGCGGCTTCGGCTGGCACTGCCGCTACGCCGCCGACCACGGCGCGGCGGCGGTGATCGGGGTGGATCTGTCGGAGAAGATGCTGGAGAAGGCGCGGGCGGATACCTTCGACGGCCGCATCCACTATGTGCGGGGGGCCATGGAGGAGGTGGACTTCCCGCCCGCCTCCTTTGAGGCGGTGCTCAGCTCCCTGGCCCTGCACTATGTGGAGGAGCTGGGGCCGGTGTTCCGCAGGGTGTGGGACTGGCTGGCCCCCGGCGGGGACTTTGTGTTCTCCTGCGAGCACCCGGTCTTTACCGCCGAGGGCTCCCAGGAGTGGTACCCAGGCCCCGGCGGTGCGCCCCTCCATTGGCCTGTGGACCGATACTTCACCGAGGGCCGCCGCACCGCCCGCTTCCTGGGCTGCGATGTGGTCAAATACCACCACACCCTGACCACCTATGTCCAGACCCTGCTGGAGACCGGGTTTGTCCTCAAGGCCCTGGTGGAGCCCAAGCCCGATCCCCGGCTGATGGACGTGCCCGGCATGGCCGACGAGCTGCGCCGGCCCATGATGTTGCTCCTGTCTGCCCATAAGCCGGAATAAAACGACGAGAGCCGTTTCAGACAGAGAACATGTGCTGCTGGTGCCCTGTTTGGAGGGAGTGCAACCCGGAGTTGCGGATTTGAGTGCAGGTGGTAGGTGGTATGCAGCCGCTGAAACATGCATGATTTAAGTACGGCCGGTCACGGCTGAACTTAAGGAGGATTCAAACCGTAAGTGTATCAAAGCAGCTCATTCATCTGAGAAGCATATAGGGGATCTCCCAGGAGGAGTTGGCCTCTTTGATGAATGGAACCAGATAGGCGGTACCGAAATGGGAGACCGACCTTTCACATACTTTAAAATATAGATACAGAAACCGCTCCCACACTTGGGAAGTTCTAACAGTTGCCCGACAATAAACGATATTCGGCCTCCGTCCTGCTCCATGAGAGAGGCAGGACAGGGACCGGGCCCAGAAAGTGAAAAAAGGGCTTGTCAATTTTGCTCTGACTGGGTAATATAGGAGCCAAGAGGTACAGAAATATTGCGTCGGATCCCAGGTGTAGCGAGCGCCTGAGGCCCTATGTGGGTGACACGACCACCCATACAACGGAAAATCCGTACTACGCTGTTGTTATAACCTTTCCTGCCCCATTCTGGCAAGAGGGTTTTAGCGGCTGTGTTGCAGACTGATATGCTGTGTGGGGATATACATACCCCGCACAGCATTTTTTGCCTCTTGCGGAAGGGCCAACAGGGGGCAGCCGCCCCCCAAGGGTCCCGACGCAAGAGAAGCAAAAGCACAGGAGGCCGCTGATATGAAGAAAAAAGTCACCGACTTATCCCAGGCGCTGGCCGTGGGCTTGCCTGTCCCGGCCAGCGCCGCAGGGGAGACCTTTTCCGACGTCCCCGCCCCGCCCTGGGCCGTCCCCGCAGCTCCGGAGTGGAAGAACGGGGGGAAGGCTGCTCCGTCCGATCCGTATCTCGTTCCACCCCTTTGAAAGTGCGTATTCAACCAGATTGCCCCCCGGCATAGTGTTCCACTCGTACTGTCCGCAGAGGACACAGGTAAGGCCGTGGGCCTCCGCTATGGCCTTGAATTTCCCGGCGCCTCCGTCCTGTAGTAATTGCGTCAGCAAGTCTCGCTTGCGAGCTTGCTTGATTACCATACGACACAGGCGAAACAGGCCGTCAAGACTGGTGTAGCCACTTGCGAAAAAACTGCCCCGACTCTTACGAAACCGGGACAGACTTTTTTCGGTCCTGACCGCCTGAGGCGGCTGTGGCACGGTGGGCATTCCCTACACTGTGTAATCCCTCAGTACGGAGGCTTTCTGCTCAGCGTCCAAACAATACTTAAACAGGAGCAGTAAGTTCAGCTCCTCCCGGCGATAAATAGGGCTTTTCGGGATGCCATCCCCTGTGATATGTGTGACAACGGCGAACATGGATTGAAAGCTATCCTCATTCCATTCCAGCTCCCTTGCCTGCTTCTCCGCAAGCTGGGATATGCGTTCCGCGGACTTTGAAATTTTAGATCGGCCCCTGTTCCAAATTGCCAGCCATTGAAACAGGTCCGGGGAAAAAAGTTTATGATTGAGTTCTCCTACTAAAAAAGACAGCTTGCGCTGGTTGATTGCTTCTGTTATGTGTCTTATGCGGTCATCCTCAAAGGTACTGATAGCCTTCCTGAAAGCAATATCATAGCTGTCAAGGCTTTTACAGGCGGCCAGATTATCAAGCAATATTTGTGCGATTGTGGGCTCCATATGGAGCATGGAAGCCCTCAGAGCTTCTATGGAAATTTCCTGTGTATAGGTATCGAGATAAGCTTTCCTTTCGTATTCCCGATAAAGCCGCTCAATCTCGCTTTTGACCTGTTGCTGTCCCTTTCTGATGGCATTCTCATTCGTCCTGTCGGATAGAACGGCGCTTTCAAATGCGGCTGTCACTATGTCTATACAAGTCTGGCACTCCATATCAGGCCAAGTCCGGTCATACAGATAGCCGCCGATGGTTTCCTCTCCATACTCCACGTTTTCATCTGCCCATCCTTTACGGCGGTCGTTGAACGACTCCGCAAGTGCGGATTTAAGGTTTGTGACCGATAATCCGTGGCGGTTTCCGATTTCCCGGATTGTAGGTCCCAAACGCCTGTCAAGCGTGTCCTTTTTCTTCATCGGAGAACACTCCTAAAATTATAATAAAAATATCTAATTTCGATATAGTGATAAGTTAAAATATCCCTGGTTTTCACAGTGTGATCCATGCGAGAATCAAAATGTGCGTTTTTAGTATATTACAAAGCAAAGTGCGTGTGAATTTTCTGCTTTTGTCTGCTTTCCTGGTCCTGCATAGAGCCTTTCTCCAGAGGTGGGAAATAGTAGAATAATTGCATATCTAGAGCGGAGCAAGCGTCCGGTCAGTGCGGCATGGAAGAAGATTGAAGCCCGCCCTCTGACGGACAGCTGCGATCTGGAAAATGAAATTTAGGCATCAACTATAATTGTCTTTTGGAGCGGTTATGGCGGCGCGGAGAGCGGCATCCCATCGGCAGCCGACGGCAGGCCATGATCGCCGGCAAATACGGCGGCGTGTTTTGCAATCTCCCGGATGGGACCGTGTGCATGTGTAATTACTCCTACCAGCATGAGGACTCCGATTTCCTGGTAGGAGACACCGTGATTCTGGTAGTCCAGCGGTATGCGGAGGAGAAAAAGCAGATGTACGGCAAAATCCTCTCGAAGTGGTGATCCAAAAGCGAACAGGCCCGCCCCTTTATAGGGGGCGGGCCTGTCACCTTTACTAACTCAAAGGTCCATACCCATATTATTTTGTGAAGGAAGGTCAGATTGACATATGAAAGTGAGACGACTCGTTGCCTTGTGTACGGCAATGTTCCTCAGCCTACAGATGGCGGAGCTCCCCGCCTCCGCCGCGGGCAGATTTTCCGATGTCCCCGCTGGTTCTCCCTTTTATGAGAGCGTGACCTATCTGGCGGAGTGTGGGATCACAGCCGGTACGGGCGGACACAGTTTCAGCCCGGAGCGTCCCATCACAGTCCGGGAGTGGGCTGCCCTGCTGTTCCGGGCTTTCGATGGAAGTACCTTGTCCTGCGATTCCCCAAAGGAGCGGTCCGAGCTCAGTATCCAGCGGTGCTATCAAAACGGCTGGCTGGGCGTGAGTGCTGCCATATCCCCTGATGGGACTCTCTGCCGCGGAGAACTGCTGCTCAGTGCCTTCCATGCGGCCGGACTGCCGGTATACAACGCCTCTCTCTATGGCTATGAGGAGGCAGGATGTCTCCGCAGGAAAACGCGGTACGCATTGGAAAGGAACTTGGACTGTGCCCCGAAGCGGCCGCACCATTTGGAGTGCAGTTGCTTCCGTCTCTCAATAGAAAAATCTTTCAATCGACGATCTATGGAAGAAAAACAGCAGCAGGATGCTCCATACGAGCAGTATTATGGCACAAGTCCGTAGGTTCTACTGATAGTAGGTCTGGGAGAGCGTGCAATAAACTACGAATGCGATTAGCAATTATGATTTATTTGGGGCGATAAAAATTTTGGAAGCCCCTTCAGCAATCTGAACTTCATATCGCTGCCCACGATAATAAAAGTGAAACTGCATGGATACAAGGCCATTGGGGAGATGAGGGGACAACTTTGGAACGCCGTTCTCGATATGCAGTCCGGCAAAGCCAAAGATAACTGTATTCCAAGTCTCACCGAGACAGGCCAGATGGAGCCCTTCCTTGCCCGTGTTGCCCATAACCTCCTCCAGGTCCAGATAGAGGGCCTTCCGCCAGTAGGCTTCAGCGGCCTCTGCCAGGCCATTCTGGGCCGCAAAGAGGGCGTGGCTGGCAAAGCTGAGGGTGGAGTCATGGATACACAGGGGCTCAAAGTCCTCCCAGGCGGCCAGCTTTTCCTCTTCGGTAAACTGCTCTGGCAGACGGGTTATAAGGAGCAGCGTATCCGCCTGCTTGATCACCTGATAGCGTTGGAGCCGGTCGAAGCAGACCTGGTGATAGCTGGCCTCGTCGCCGGATTTGAGCTCCGCCGGCTCAACGCGCTCCAGCAGGTGGAACGTATCGTCCTGGCGGTAGTGACCGGTGATTGGATCCCTGGGAAGCTGGATGGCATCGCGTAGTATCTCCCAAGCAGCGCACTCCGCTTTGGACAGGCTCAGGGCCGCATACTGCTCCGGCGCCTCTTTCTTCAGCCGTGCGGCGGCGGTCAGCGCCAGAGAGAGATTGTGCTTTACCATGGCATTGGTGAAAAGATTGTTGCTGGTAATGCCGCAGTATTCATCCGGGCCCTTGCAGAACAGCAGATTGACCTTCCCGGCTTCGGGGGCGGGAGAGTAACGGCTGACCCAGAAGCGGGCTGTCTCCACCAACACCTGTGCGCCCCCCTGGAAGAACAGGCTGTCATCGCCGGTCCAATCCAGGTATTGGCCCAGAGCATAGGCCACGTCAGCGGTGACGTGGACCTCGCTGCACCCGATGTCCCAGCTTTCACACTGCTCGGTGCCGTCATAAGACACCATCCAAGGGTAGCGGGCCCCGGCGCCATTCATCCGCGCCGCATGCGCTCTGGCCTGGGGAAGCGTGCCGACCCGGAAGCCCGCCAGACTGCGGGCAGCCTGTGGATCGGTCAGGTCATAAAAGGGCGTCAGAAAGAGATCTGTGTCCCAAAAATAGCAGCCTTTGTACCGCGTGTGGGTGAGCCCTCTAGCCCCGATGCTCACGGTGTGGTCCCGAGGAGAGCAGTTGGCCGCCAACTGGTAGATCACATAACGCAGCGCCGTCTGCGCGTCGTCATCCCCCTCCATGACAATGTCGCAGTCCGCCCACTTTTGCTCCCATGCGGCCTGATTCTCCGCCAGCGCACTTACAAAGTCCCAGCCTGGCTCCACATCCAGCTGGAGCAGGGGATCCACATCGCGGCTGGAAGTCAGCCGGGCGGCGATCTCCAAGGCGATGGGAGCATCGGAAGCGTCACTGGTGCAGCGCACTCCCACGCCGTCACCGGTATCTGCAACAAAAGCGGGGGATGAAAAGCCCTCTGTGCGGCAGGAAACCGTCTGAGCCAGTTCCAGCCTTGTATGATTTGTCTTATAGCGGGCGGTGAATCCGGCGTCGGTCGCCTCGCCGGAGCAGAAACGGGTCATCTGGATGATCTGGGTGTTCTCCTTCACCTGATCGTCTGGGATAGGGCTGTTGCAGCTCTGGTGGTCGATCCCGGCCAAAAGCTCCACCTGCCCGCGGCCCTGGAATTCAAGCCGCTGGAACAGAAAGCTAGGCTTGGCCAAGGAGAAAAAACGCTGTTCCTGCACATCCACCCAGTCATCCGCAATACTCAGCCGGTAACGGAAGGTGAGCAGACCTGTACGGAGATCCAGCGCGCGGGACAAATGGGAGGGAATGGCCGGTATGCGGCCATTCAATCGGATCTGGTACCAGATAGGGGTGGGCAGATTGACAAAATCCGTCAGCTCTGTGCTGTCGGAGATCCGGTCATAAAAGCCAGCCAAGAAAAGTCCGGCGTCCAACGGCCGGCGGATCGGCCGGTAAGCGGGGTAACCCCGGGCCCCCATGCGGCCGTTGCCGGTAAAGAAGACGCTCTCCAGGAAGCGGTCGGCAAGATCGTTCCCCTCCGCTGAAATTGTCCAGCCCCGGCGCTTCACGTCAGTTCTCATAGGACACGCCTCCTAACGCATACCGCAGGGCGTGGCACACAAACCCCGCGCAAGTGGCAAAGGCGTCTCCCGTCGCGGATCGGCCCGTGTGCTCATCGATGCTCTCACAGACGATGCCGTTGTCCATCACCGCCCGACGCAGAAGATCCAACGACCGCTCCGCCTCCCCGCTGAGCAGGCTGTTGGCCACACTCAACATCCAGGGATGGGGGGCGTGGGCGCAGCCGATTTCCGCAAAGGCGCACCCGGCGAAGCTGTAAGGATACTCCGGGGCGCGGATCTGACGCACTGTATTCTGATATGCGGGGTCATCCGGCGCGCAGAAGCCCAGGTAGGGCAGGAGCAGCAGGCTTCCTGGCGGCTCGTCATATACATCTGTATGGCCCTCCAGATCCGTGGACCAGGCATAGTATGGGCCGTTCGGGCCCTGGACAACACAGTGCTCCAGGATCGACCGGCGGAGCTCCTCCGCCTCCCCGGCAAGGTCGCCGTATGTTTCAGGATACAGGGAGGACAGCGCGCGAAGCGCCTTCCATACCAGCACATTGTCATAGGTCAGGTAGGGGTAGCTGCGCACGTCATCGGTGGGCTGAAGGAAGGTCTCGTAGAGTGCGATCGACCTGTGCCGTTTGGTGCGCAAGGTGCGCAGAATATCCGTAAGCCCGGAGCGGATCGCGTTGTCCTCCAGACAGTCCCGGTCGCCTGTGGCACCCACATAGCGCTCCAGGGCCAGCACCGGGGCCATCAGTTCATCCAGCTCAAAACCAGGCTCCAGGACTGTGCCGTCGATGTACCGCGAGTGGACGCCCAGGTTGCGCCGCTGACGGCCGAATACATAGTCCAGCATCCGGCGGGCCAGTGCCGGGTCGGCGTCCACTACCGTAGGAAAGCTCCACAGCAGGCTGTCCCGGTCCCAGTAAGCCGCGCTCACATAGTAGCGCGGGCTGCGGCTGGTGACCAGAACCAGCTCCTCGGTATCCAAGGTGATCCCGGCGGAGTAGAACAGGCAGAAGAACAGATTGGTATTGTAGAGGCGCTCCAACTGGGCATCCGGAATGGGCCAGCGGCGGGCGTCCAGCCAGTCTGTGGTCACCTGTAACTCGTGCTGCCAGCCTTGGCGCAGCATCTCCTTGGCGCTGGTGGCGGCCGCCACCTCCTCGAAGCCGACCCCCCAGTAGAAGGTCACAGTAACAGCTTCTCCGGGTTCCAGCGTGCAGGCGTGGGCCAGACGGTAGACGATACCGGCATCCGTCTCCTGAAAGGTGGATGAGCAGGGCTGATCCATCATGGGCGCAAAAGCAAAGAGGGGCAGTCCGCAGCGCATATCAAAGATCAGACTGTCGTTCCAAAGGCTGGTGTAGCATCTGCGCGCCCCGTCGATCTCCTTGTCTTCGTTGACGCAGTGCCATGCGGAGGCCCAGCACCCTTCCAGACCGAAAGTAGAGGACAGCGGCTTATCCGATGTGGAGCGTACTGTCAGCTGATAGAGAAAACCACGTTCCCCCACCGGAGCCAGAAGCATTCCCTCCACCGCTAGGGAGCCGGCCGTGCCGCAGAAGGTCGGAATCCAGTCGGATTTCCGTCCCCAGGTCAGAGACTGAAGCGAGGCCCTTTCTCCTTCCGTCTCAAAAAAAGGCGTCATCAGCGGGAGAGAAGCGCCGCCCCTCTGCTCGATCAGGCCCTTATATCCCATGTGCAGGAAGGAAAAGGACTCCAGCGCCCCGGTGCGGGCCTGGAGAGTGGGAAGAGAGACCCACTCGTTGCCGGTAGGCAAATAACACTCTTGCATAGAGATCCCTCACTGTCGGATTTAATCGGTTAAACCATTGGCAATCTAACTATAACATATTTTGGGCGCAAGTCAATAATTGTTTTGTGAAAAATGTTAATTTATATCTTGACAATAGAGTTGTTATTGGCTATTATTTGCTTATGGAATAGTTTAAACGATTAAATTAAACGAGGTGGTATAGCATGTCGGCCAATCGGGTCACCATGAGGGATGTCGCCAAAGAGGCTGGCGTCACCAGCGCGGCCGTCTCTTATGCATTGAGTGGGAAGCGCCCGATTTCTGAGGAGACACGCCGGCGGGTTGAGCAGGCCATCGAGCGGTTGGGTTATACACCAAACATGGCAGCCCGTACCCTGGGCAGCGCCAGACAGGATTCCAGGCTGATCGGCGTAGTGGTCCCTCAGACCGAGGCTGGAAGCCGACTCATGTTTCAGAACCAGTTTTACTCTGAGATATTGGGAAGCATTGAACTGTGCGCCAGACAGAAAGGCTACCATGTGATCATCTCTGCTACGGATGCCAACGAGAGCTATCTGACCCTGGCAAAGGAGCGCAATCTGGACGGGATCATTGTCATCGGCATGTATCCGGATTCCTTCTACCAGCAGATGAAGGAGAGCCGGATCCCTATCGTATTGATCGACAGCTATTGCAATGACCACTATTACCATAATGTACGCATCGACGATGCTTACGGCAGCTATCTGGCGACCAAGTACATTTTGGACTGCGGTCACCGTGCCGTCGCTTTTTTCAGCGGCCGCATCAAGGAAAACGGCGTCATGAAGAAACGCCTGGCCGGCTATCGGGACGCTCTGGCAGAGTATGAGCTTCCCTTCCGAGAGGAGTTGGTCTTTGAAGGGAACATTGACTACAAAGACGGCATCGCGTCTGCCCAAAGGCTCATGGACGCGGGACTCCCTGCCACAGCGGTGGTAGCTGCGGCAGATATTCTGGCAATCGGAGCGGCAAAAGCTTTCTATGAGCGCGGTGTCAAGGTACCGGACGAGATCTCCCTTATGGGGTTTGACGATCTGGAGATTGCGCAGTACATGACCCCGGGACTGACTACCGTAAAGCAGCAGATCTCAGCGAAGGGGGAAAAAGCGGTGGAGCTGTTGATCCGCAATATCAATGAGCCGGAGTTGACCAAGCAGGAGTTGATCCTGCCGGTGTCCCTGGTGGAGCGGGGCTCTGTCCGCAAGATCAAAACGGAGACAACCTGAAAAGGTCTCAATATAGGGTAAGAATGGAACAACACATGTCTTAATTTTGAAAAGGAGGAACCATGCAATGAAAAAGCGGTCTCTGGCGATCCTGGCCGGCGGAATGTCGCTGGCGCTCCTGCTCTCATCATGCGGCCCGTCCAGTGCTCCGACCGAAAGCCCATCTTCTGCCCCTGCTGATGAAACCGGCCAGCAGACGGCTGAGGAGCCTGTGACCATCACTTACTGCAACTTCAACGCGTCCGGCGGCAATGAGGAAACCCTGCAGAAAATGTACGAGGCCTTCCATGAGGAATATCCCAACATCACGGTTGAGATCGAAACCATCGCCATGGATGACTATTTCACCCAAATGCAAACCCGCGTGGCCGGCGGCACGGCACCTGACTGCTATGAGCTGAACATCGAGAATTTCGCCTCCTATGCCAATAAGGGCGTGCTGGCCGAGATCAGCGGTGTGGACCTCAGCCGCCTGGACGAGACTGCACTGAGCGCGTTCAACGTGGACGGCAAGCAGTACGGCCTGCCCGGCAACTTCTCCAATGTGGTGCTGGTCTACAACAAGGACCTGTTTGACCAGGCCGGCATTGATTATCCCACCGCAGACTGGACGCAGGATGATGTGCAGACGGCGGCTGAGGCCATCCGCGCCTTGGGCGATGATATTTACGGCTACTACCAGCCTCTTACTTACAACGAGTTCTACAAGGTTTGCGCCCAGTTCGGCGGCAGCCTGCTGAATGAGGACAAGACGGAGTTTACCATCAACTCCCCCGAGAACGTGGCCGCCGCTCAGATGATGGCCGACCGCGTGCTGGTCAGCAACGTCCAGCCCACGGACGTGCAGATGGGCGGCATGGGTGACTGGGATCTGTTCATGAGCGGCCGTCTGGGCATGATCCCCACCGGTATTTGGGCATTCCAGTCCTTTGCCGATGGCTGTGGCTTTAATTGGGATATCACGATTGAGCCTGGTCAGGAGCAAAAGGCCACGCACTTCTTCTCCAACGGCCTGGTGATCAATGCCGACAGCGAGCACAAGGATGCCGCGGCTACTTGGATCACCTGGCTGGCCTCCAGCCCCGCCGCCGCTGAGATCCGCATTGAGGCGGGCTGGGATCTGCCTGCCGTCAGTGACGAGGATACCCTGGCCTCCTATCTGGACATGACGCCGCCCGATAACCGCCAGGCTGTGTTTGACTCCTTGGACTATCTGGTGGTACCGCCAGTGATCGAGGACTATGCCCTGATGAGCGATATCATTGGTCAGAAGCTGTCCGCCGCCGCCAATGGCTCCATAACCGTACAGGAAGCCCTGGATCAGGCGCAGAGCGAATGCGAGGCGCAGATTTCCCTTAGCTGATAAGGGGCAGGGGAGGGGCTTGTGCCCCTCCCCTGTTCGATTTTCTGAGGAGGTGTTTCCCAACCATGTTAGTCAAACGGAAGCGGCGAAAGGGACCCGGGCAGGAGGGGCTGATCACCGCGTCTCCCTTTTTGATGCCCAGCCTCATTGGCTTGCTGGTATTTTCCCTGCTGCCCTTGCTCATATCCGCCTTTATCAGCCTGACTGACTGGAACGGCTTGGATCAGTTGACGGCCCCCGGCTTCTTTCAGGAGCATTTTATCGGGTTGGATAATTATAAAGCCATTCTCTCCAGCCCCGAGTTCTGGGGGGTGCTGTGGAACACCTTCCGCTATATCATCATGTACATTCCGCTGATGCTGGTGGCGTCTCTGGGGGTGGCCTATCTGCTCAGCCGCCAGCGCCCCGGCGTAACAGCCTTCCGTATCATCTACTATATCCCGGTGCTCACCTCCTGGGTGGCAGCCTCCATGATCTGGAAGTCTATGCTATCCCCGGAGTATGGCGCGGTCAACAACATCCTGGCCGTTTTCGGAATACAGGGGCCGGGCTGGCTGCTGGACGAGGCTTGGGCCATGCCGGCTATCGTACTGGTGTCGGTATGGAAGGATATGGGGTTCTTTGGCCTCATCCTCTTGTCCGGTATGGTGGGCATCAACAAGTCCTACTATGAGGCGGCATCGCTGGACGGCGCAGGCTCTTGGCAGAAGTTCTGGAAGATCACCTTGCCGCTGATGACCCCAGCTATCTTCTATGTGCTGATCGTCAGCCTGATCAACGCATTCCAGCTCTTCCCGCAAATCATGATCATGACCGACGGCGGCCCCAATGGCGCCACACAGGTCATGGTGGAGCGCATCTACAAGTATGGCTTCCGCTACTACCGCATGGGCTATGCGGCGGCCTTCTCCTGGATCCTGTTCGCCATCATTATGGTGTGCACCGCCATCCAGATGAAGGGCCAAGAGAGGTGGGTCAACTATGACAGCTAAACGCAGACTGGGCACCACAGGCTATTATGTGGTCTCCATCCTCATTGCCGTGGTGGCCATGATCCCCTTCCTGTGGATGATCTCCACCTCTCTCAAGAGCCGGGGTGCTCTCATGTCCATCCCCATTGAGTGGATTCCGGCAGAGCCCTCGTTGGATGCCTATGGTGAGGTATTTTCCCGTTTTCCATTCCTAAAGACGATTGGAAACAGCCTCTTTATTTCCGTGTCCTACACTGTCATCACCCTGATTTCTGCCTCGATGGCAGCCTTCGCTTTTGCCAAAATCCGTTTCCGCTGCGCGAACCTACTGCTCAAGCTCTACCTGGCCACCATGATGATCCCCACACAGGTGACTATGATCCCGCTCTTTGTGATCATGAATCGGCTGGGCCTGATCGACAGCTATGCCAGTGTGATCCTCCCCTCCATCTTCCGCCCCTTTGCAGTTTTCATGCTGGTTCAGCAGATGCGTACCGTACCGGTGGACTATTTGGACGCCGCACGGGTGGATGGGGCAAACATTTTCCAGGTCTATTCCCGGGTGGCCCTGCCGCTGTGCGCGCCGACCCTGGCAACGCTGGCGGTGACCACTTTTATGGAGTCCTGGAACGACTATCTCTGGCCTCTGCTGATGTTGACTGACCGGGCCAAGATGACCCTGCCCATCGCCCTGTCCACACTGAACGGCCAGTACAATACCGAGTACAATGTGCTGATGGCAGGCAGCCTGATCTCCATGATTCCAATTATCATCATCTACCTGTTCGCGCAGAAGCACTTCAAAAACGGCCTGATGGCAGGCGGCATCAAGGGGTGAACCGATGAGAGAGATTTTGTGTTCCGGCCAGGCGCGGTCCCTGGAATTTCCCTATCCGGGCGGTATGGCCGCCCTCTGCTGGAGCCCTGCGGGGGAGCGGGGGGAGTTGACGGTCTCCCTGCACTATGACGGGGCCTATGGCATGGGAGAGAAGTACAATGCCGTGAATCAGAAGGGACATACGGCGGTCAATGAGGTGGAGGAGAAGTTCTGCTTTCAGGGAGAGAAAACCTACTGCCCGGCGCCTTTCTTCTGGACAAATACGGGCTTCGGGCTATATGCGGCCACGGATGAGCGCACCAGCTTCCGATTTGGTGAGAAAGCGGTTTGCGCGGAGCTGCCTGTGGATTGCCGCGTCGTGCTGTTTTCGGGGATGCCCGGAGAGATCATTCGGGATTACATGGATCTGTTCGGCCCGGCAAAGCTGCCGCCCAAATGGGCCTTTGGGCCGTGGATCTCCGCCAACCACTGGGACAGCCAGGAGAAAGTGGAGCGGGCGGTGGCGCAGGCGGAGGAACACGGCTTTCCAGTCTGCGCCTTGGTGGCCGAGGCGTGGAGCGATGAGGCTACCTTTTATGTTTTCCGGGGCGCAAGGTATGTTCCTAAGCCGAATGGCGGCGCATTCCGGCTGGAGGACTTCGATTTTTCCGATTCCCCCTGGCCGGATCCCGCTGGTATGGTACAGCGGCTTCACGAGAAGGGGATCCGTTTCCTGCTGTGGCAGATCCCCGTCTACAAAAAGCAGGGGCCGGAGGAGCCGCTCAATGCGCAAAATGAGCTGGACCGGGCGGATGCCGTTGCCCGGGGCCTCTGCGTCCACAACGCAGATGGGAGGCCCTATACCATCCCGGAGGGACACTGGTTCGCCGGCTCCATGATCCCCGACTTCACCAACCCTGCCGCAGAGGAGACCTGGTTTTCCAAGCGAAACTATCTCACAGAGATGGGGATAGACGGGTTCAAGACCGATGGAGGCGAGTTCATCTACCGGGAAGATGTGCGCTTTGCGGATGGCAGCTCCGGCCGGGCCGGAAAGAACCGCTATGCCCAGGAGTATACGGCGGCTTACACCAAACATCTGGGTTCGGCTCAGGCGCTGTTCAGCCGGGCGGGCTACGCTGGTCAGCATACCACGCCTATCCATTGGGCTGGAGATCAGCAGTCCCAGAACAGCGAGTTGGCCAGCGCCCTGCGGGCGGGGCTGTCTGCTGCCCTGACCGGCATCCCGTTCTGGGGCTTCGACATCGGGGGCTTTGCGGGGCCGCTCCCCACATTGGACTTGTACCGCAGGGCTACACAGCTGGCCTGCTTTGTGCCGGTGATGCAATGGCACTCCGAGCCGGATGGAGGGCAGTTCCGCGAGTTGATGCCCGGGGGAGAGGGGAACAATGAGCGGAGCCCTTGGAATCTGGCGGCGGCTTACGGTAAGACGGAGTTCGTGGACGAGATGCGGTTCTGGCATAATCTGCGGATGGAACTTCTGCCCTACCTGTACAGTGTCGCGCTGGATTGTGCGGAGGCCTCCAGGCCCATGATGCGGCCGCTGGTCTATCAGTGGCCGGAAGATCCGCTGGTATGGGACTGCGAAGATGAATTCCTTCTGGGTGACAGTCTGCTGGTGGCGCCGCTGCTGGAAGAAAACGCCGAGAAGCGCGCGGTCTATCTCCCGGAAGGACAGTGGATCGGCCTGTTCGACCGCCGCGCGGCGGCCGGAGGGCAGACCATTGTAGCGGGCGGAGACCGGAGGCTGCCGGTCTTTCTGCGGGCGGGCTATGGTCTGGCGCTCCGTTCGGATGCGAACTCGGCCCCCGGCGCTCCGGCGGGAGAGCGGGCAGACGGAAATACTCCTCTGCACCTGCTGTTGGCTGGGGAATGCGGGCGTTTCCGCTTCCGGGACAAGCTGGGCACCGACTTGGATATCACCTGGTCTGATGGAGCCGTCCACATAGAGGGCGACTACCGATTCCCGCTGACTTGGGAAGTGCTCCCCGTGGAGGAATGCTGATATGGGGATGTGCGGTATCATTTTTGATTTGGACGGCGTGCTGTGCTATACCGACCACTACCATTATCTTGCGTGGAAGGCGTTGGCCGATAGGCTGAGCCTGCCTTTTGACGAACAGGTAAACAACCGCCTCCGAGGTGTCAGCCGGATGGAGAGCCTGGAGATTATTCTGAGCCTTGGCAGTAAGACCTACTCCCAGGAGGAGAAGGAGCAGATGGCAGCCGAGAAAAACCGGCTTTATCGGAGCTATCTGGAGCGTATGGGGCCAGAGGCACTGGCCCCTGGGGCAGTCGATGTGCTCCGCGCTTTGCGGGAGAACGGCTGGAAAACAGGCATTGGCTCCTCCAGCAAAAACGCCCCCCTCATTTTGGAACGAACCGGACTGGACGGATTCTTTGACGCGGTGGCAGATGGCAGTCAGATTACTAAGTCGAAACCTGATCCGGAAGTGTTCCGGCTGGCGGCGCGGAAATTACGCCTTTCCCCTGATGAGTGTGCTGTGGTGGAGGACGCCTCCGCCGGAATCCTGGCCGCAAATGCAGGCGGCTTTTTTTCCATCGGTCTTGGGGACGCCGCCCAGGCCCCCGGCTGCCGCGCCGTCCTAAACGCTCTGTATGAATTGCCCGAACTCTGCCGGCGCTTATACAGCCGCGCCCCAAAATTCAAGCCTTCCGACCCTACTCCATTTTCATAGGGCGGAGGAGCGGTCAAAAAGGAGGAACGTCCGCCGGGCCGGCGGTGCGGCAGTGTGGAGACCTGCCGTAACGTCCGCAGAGTGACGCTCTCTGCGGGCAAGAGGGTATTTGCGGAGGCATTGCCCTTACGGCCCTGAACATGGCAACTGTATCCCTGAAGAATGTGAAGAAGATCTATGACAACAAGGTGACCGCGGTTCACGACTTCAACCTGGAGATTGCGGACAAGGAGTTCATCGTCCTGGTCGGCCCCTCCGGCTGCGGCAAGTCCACCACGCTGCGGATGATCGCCGGCCTGGAGGATATCTCCGAGGGCGATCTGGTCATCGGCGGCAAGCGGATGAACGACGTGGAGCCGAAGGACCGGGACATCGCCATGGTCTTCCAGAGCTACGCCCTGTACCCCCACATGACCGTATATGAGAACATGGCCTTCGCCCTGAAGCTGCGCAAGGTGCCCAAGGAGGAGATCGACAAGAAGGTGCGGGAGGCGGCCGAGATTCTGGACATCACCCAGTACCTGGACCGCAAGCCCAAGGCCCTGTCCGGCGGCCAGCGCCAGCGCGTGGCCATCGGCCGCGCCATCGTCCGTGATCCCCAGGTGTTCCTGATGGACGAGCCGCTGTCCAACCTGGA
>CEAP01017185.1_pt1 | contig 107098 bp, 67 predicted proteins | sample 557771 | NCBI WGS metagenome assembly CEAP01 (sample SAMEA3182073, study PRJEB8094) | gut metagenome | biome: human; feature: gut; material: Stool; isolation source: human stools | place: Canada | collected 2012-02-15
GATAACGGATGCCTATTCCAAACGGATCGTAGGCTATGATCTGAATACGACATTGGAACGGGACGGAGCGCTCCGTGCACTGAGGATGGCCATAGACCAGACTCCGCAGCAAAAACGGCAAGGGTTAATCCATCATTCGGACAGAGGATGCCAATATTGTTCGAAAGAATATGTGAAATTGCTGACCGATAATGGGATTCGCATCAGCATGACTGAAAAGGGCGATCCGTATGAGAATGCCGTTGCCGAACGGGTGAACGGTATTCTGAAGAGCGAATGGATCGACGAGGAATGTTTTGAAAGTTTTCAGGCAGCAAAAGAACGCATCGACCAGATCGTTATCCTTTACAATTCACTCAGACCTCATGCCAGCTGCGATTGGCTTACGCCCTTGGAAGCGGAACTTAGAACCGGGAAACTCAAACATCATTGGGGCCGAAAGACGGTTGTTCGGAAGGCATATGTAAACTTATATCAGGACAATATTTTTTGAACCAAAATGTTTATCTTTAATTATCAATCACTGTAAACCTTTTTCAGGACGGGACAGTGCCGGACGGTTGTAATATTGCACCGGGAACAGACCCGGCCCCGGAAGCCGTAACGGAGGATTTTCGAAACTTCGGTCAGAGATTCTCCGCCGCGGATTCTTACCCTCGTCAGAGGGTAGCGAGCTGTACCTTTGTCCGACAAATTGGCATTTGTCCGACAAAGGTGCTCGCTCTGCGAGGCCGGGGTCGCTCCCCAGTCGCGACCCTTTTTTCAAGCTATCTATGGATACCAACCGAAAACTGACAGACATGACCGGAAAGAAGCCCCGAACGCCGGGTTATAAATACTCTTTCCGGCTTAACGAAGAGCAGAACATCCGTTTCAACGAACTGCTCTGCAAATCCGGATCGGAGCATAACCGCAGCCGGTTTATCGTCAAAAGAATCTTCGGCGAGGAGTTTGTCGTCATCAAGCGCGATCCGTCGAAGATGCAGTTTATTGCCCGGCTGAATGACTTTTATTTCCAATTTCAAAAGCTGGGGAATAACTACAACCAGATTGTAAAAGCCATCAATTCGCACTTTTCCAACGTCGCGATCCCGCATCAGATCGCTATGCTGGAACAGCGAACCCGCGAGCTGAAAGCCCTGAGCATCGAAATTCTCAACCTTGCAAAACAAGCTAAGGAATGGTTGCGAATATAAGGTCGGGTTCCTCGCCTGAAGGGGCCTTGTACTACAACAAGGAGAAAGTGGATAAGAATGAGGCCGAAGTGCTCCTCTGGCAGAAGATGCTGGAGCCGTTCGACAAATATGGACGGATGGATGTCGATGCCTGCATGGAGAGCTTCCGGCCCTACCTCGAAGCTAACAGAAGGACGACCAACACGGTCTTCCATGCCTCGCTGAACCCCTCGCCCGAAGATAAACTGACAGACGGACAGCTCCGGGACATCGCGCAGGAATACATGGAACGTATGGGTTATGGCAACCAGCCCTACATTGTCTTTAAACATAAGGGCATCTCGCGCGAACATCTCCACATCGTATCGTTGCGCGTCGACGAACAGGGGCGGAAAATCAACGATTCGCATGAATACGACCGCTCCATGTCCGTATTGCGGGAATTAGAACGAAAATACGATCTGCATCTGAGTATCAAGGGCGAGGAGTTGGCCGATAAGGTAAGATTGCATAAGGTAAACTACCGGGAAGGTAATGTCAAACAGCAGATATCGTTCGTCGTGCGGTCGTGCCTGCGCAATTACAAATGTTCGTCCTACGGAGAGTTCCGCACCCTGCTGGAACGCTTCAACGTCTCGGTTGAAGAACGCACAGGCATTGTCGACGGACGGAACTATGCCGGGGTGATCTACGGTGCCCTGACCGATGACGGCTATGGAACAGGCACACCCTTCAAGTCGAGCAAAATAGGGAAAGATGTCGGTTATAATGCCCTTCAAAAATATTACGGGAAGTCGAAGGCAGCATTGAAAGAAGAAGGCGCGCTCGACTGCCTGCGGCAGACAGTCCGCGATGCCATGAGCCCCCGTAACACACGGGACGAGTTCCGGCAGATGTTGAAGGCTGACGGTATCGACACGATATTCCGTATCAACCCTGTGGGCAGAATCTACGGGGTAACGTTCATCGATCACGAAGCCGGCATCGTCGCCAATGGTTCGGTGCTGGGAAAGGAGTTTTCGGCCAACGCTTTCAACGAGTTGTATCCGTCATTCCAGACGGAAGAACGGTATACCGTAGAGCAGTATCGGGAACAGCAGCACGAACAACGAAGACCCGCGGCAAGTTCTCTCTCCGGAATTGTCGATACGGTATTGGATCTGGCCGATGCGCGGGCCTATGGAGAACAGCAACGGCAGATGCAACGATTTCGAAAGAGGAGGTGGCGTCTTTTTTGATATGAAGACCGATGCTTACTGTACGAAGGATCTTTCGCGGGTGGAAAGATGTTTGATTCATAGGACATTATGTTGCTTTTTAGATAAGAAGTATATCGTTTATAGAGTAAAAAACGTAATTGTAAACGAGGTTTCGGTATCCAAAGCGTTACCTCGTTGACTTTTGCTTAGAATTGTGTATTGTGTTGAATTAGATCATGTTAATGCGTTGTTCGTCTTGGCGGCCGACTCTGCCGAAATTATTTTTGTAACCCTCAAGAGGCGTGTGCAGTATGTTGACGCTGTGGCATGTCGTCAGACAAGACGAACTGTTTATAAAGTGATTCTCTGGCCGACTATAATATTTATAACAAAAGTCCTATGTTCGTATATAGGACTTTTGTCATTTTGTACATTCAAGCGTATAGATGTCATCCGGAAATGTCGCAGTTCGGTTTCCGTTCAGGTATTCAGCCGTGCATGGTCTGCGAGGAACTTCTCCAGCCCGCTGTTCGTCAGCGGATGTCTGAGCAACCCTTCGATTGCCGCAAGGGGGCATGTCGCCACATCGGCTCCCGCATCGAGGCACTGGATAATATGCTGCGTATGACGGATCGAAGCGGCCAGCACCTGCGTCTTGTAACCATAGGTGCGGTAGACCTTCACGATGTGGGCTACCAATGCCACGCCGTCTTCGGAGATGTCGTCGAGACGTCCCACGAACGGAGACACGTAGGTCGCTCCGGCCTTTGCCGCCAACAACGCCTGCCCCACGGAGAATACCAGCGTGCAGTTCGTCCGGATATTCTTCGCCGCGAAATATTTTACGGCCCGGATTCCTGCGGCCGTGCAGGGCAGCTTCACGACGATGCGGGGATGCAGCGCCGCCAGCGCCTCACCCTCTCGCACCATTCCTTCGAAGTCTGTGGCTATGACCTCGGCGCTCACGTCCCCTTCGACGATGTTACAGATTTCAACATAATGACGGTTGCAGTTTTCCGTACCCCGGATGTTCTCTTTGGCCATCAGCGATGGGTTGGTCGTTACGCCGTCCAGGACGCCCAGTTCGTGCGCCTTGCGGATTTGTTCCAGATTGGCCGTGTCGATAAAGAATTTCATGGCTCAAATAGTTTTTACGGTTTCTTAAAGATACGAAGAAAATTCCAGACTACAGAAATCGTAGAGCGAATAACGTTAGAGTGTTGTCAGTTATGATCTATCAGCTTTGCTCGGTTGTGGGATTCGTAAAGGAGGCCGTCAAAAAAAATCATGTTGTTCTGCCAAGTATAGGTGTCGGTGCAACTGCCTCGGTATGCGTTGGCAGAGTAGCCTTTTAATTGACGCTAAAAGAGGTATTTTACAGAATACTTGACTTTAAAGCATATTAAAATTTTTGGTTTTGATATGCTTTGATGAGTTTTTGTGCTATCTTTGGATATTCATTTAATATAGAATTTGCCTCTTCTTTGAAAAAAAGAAAGGTAGATAAGCATTGTAAATACCCGGGCTAAATTTTTACTCGCAGATGATAAAAAAACTGTTTTTTACATTGCTTTGCACTGCTGTCTGCCGAACGATATCGGCACAGCTGGTTGATCCTTATGTCCCGGCGCCCGAAAACCTTCGGGCTCGGACGGAGTTTCAGGATGCCAAATTCGGCATTTTCCTTCATTGGGGGCTCTACTCGCTGCTCGGCACGGGCGAATGGACTATGACCAACCGCAATATCAATTATCAGGAGTACGCCAAGCTGGCCAATGCGTTTTATCCACATGATTTCGATGCCGCGGAGTGGGTCTCGGCCATCAAATCCTCGGGTGCGGGGTACGTCTGCTTCACGACGCGCCACCACGACGGCTTTTCGATGTGGGACACCGCGCAGACGGACTACGACATCGTGGATGCCACGCCGTATAAACAGGATATCGTAAAGGCGCTCTCCGATGAGTGCTCCCGTCAGGGGATAAAACTGCACCTATATTACTCACTGATCGACTGGTACCGCGACGACTGCCCGCGCGGCAGGACCGGGCTGGGAACGGGCCGCCCCGGCACGGCGATCAGCTACGAGCGTTACTACGATTTTATGAAACGCCAGCTCACGGAACTGCTGACGGGTTACGGTTCGGTGGGCGCCGTGTGGTTCGACGGGGTGTGGGACCAGGATCAGAACCCGGATTTCGACTGGAAACTCCGCGGGCTGTACGATCATATCCACGCCGTTCAGCCGGCGTGCCTCGTGGGTAACAACCACCACCTTGTGCCGTTCGAGGGCGAGGACATCCAGATTTTCGAGCGCGACCTTCCGGGCGAGAACACCGCCGGGCTTTCGGGGCAGGCGGTCGGCGGCCTGCCGCTCGAGACGTGCCAGACGATGAACGGCATGTGGGGTTACAAGATCACCGACCTCGACTACAAACCGTCCGGAACGCTGATCCGCTACCTCGTGCAGGCCGCGGGCCGTAACGGGAACCTGCTGCTCAATATCGGGCCTCAGCCTGACGGGAAACTGCCTGCAGCGGCTGTCGAACGGCTGCGGGAGATGGGCGAATGGCTTGCACGCTACGGCGAGAGCATCTACGGAACACGCGGTGGGGACATCCCGCCGCACGACTGGGGCGTGACGACCCGCAGGGGCGACAAACTTTATGTGCATGTGCTCGATTTGCAGGACGATGCGCTGTATCTGCCGCTCGGGCAGAGGATTGCTTCCGCCCGTTGCCTAAACAATGGTGAGCAAGTGTCTTATACGACGCTCAAAGAACGAGGAATCGTTCTGGATCTGCGAAACGTCCCGCAGGATACGGATCGGATTATAGAACTCACACTGCGATGAAACGAAACTTACAGTTATTGGCAGGCCTGCTGATGCTTGCGGGCTTGCTGCCGGGATGCTCTTCCGCCGACGGCGGGTTCATGCAGCGTGTGGAGACCGATTTCCGGCATAAGCGGGAACTGTTGTCCCGAGGCGATCTGTTCCGGGTGTTTGATGGGGCGATGACGCCGCAGGAACGCGATGCAATGACGTTTCTCTATGCCTATATGCCCGTGGGGGACATTACCGACTATCCGGGCGATTTTTATCTGGAAAACGTGCGCTGTGCGCTGTCTGTCCGGCAGGAGATGTCTTGGGGCAGGAGCGTCTCCGACGAGTTGTTCCGGCATTTCGTGCTGCCTGTGCGGGTCAACAACGAGTGTCTCGATGATTCGCGCCGGGTGTTTCACGATGAACTCAAACCCCGTGTCGAGGGGCTGTCGATGTACGACGCCGTGCTGGAGGTGAACCATTGGTGCCACGAGAAGGCCAACTACCAGCCGTCGGATGCGCGAACCAGTTCACCGCTGGCCACCGTGCGCACGGCTTACGGCCGCTGCGGCGAGGAGTCGACGCTGCTCGTCGCTGCGCTGCGGTCGGTGGGTATCCCTGCCCGGCAGGTTTACACGCCTCGCTGGGCGCACACCGACGACAACCACGCCTGGGTCGAGGCCTGGGCCGACGGACGGTGGCATTTCCTCGGGGCCTGCGAGCCGGAACCGGTGCTCGACCTGGGGTGGTTCAACGCCCCAGCCAGCCGCGGAATGCTGATGCACACCAAGGTCTTCGGTTATTACGACGGCCCGGAGGAGGTGATGAAAACCACGGCCAACTACACCGAAATCAACGTGATTTCGAACTATGCCGCATGCGCTCCGCTCACCGTGACGGTCACCGACACGGCGGGCAGTCCCGTGGAGGGTGCGACCGTGGAGTTCAAACTTTACAATTACGCCGAGTTCTACACCGTGTCGCGCAAAACGAGCGACGTCCGAGGGCGGGCGTCGCTGTCGGCGGGTCTGGGCGATATGCTTGTCACGGCTGTCTGTGATGGCCGGTTCGGGGTTCGGAAGGTCTCTTTCGGGAGGGAGACGGAGGCGACGGTGGTGCTGGAGCATGCGATCGGCGATGAATTCTCCTTTCCCGTCGACATCGTTCCTCCGGCCGAGAGCGCGAATTTGCCGGAGGTGACGGCCGCTCAGCGTGCGGAGAACGACCGTCGCTTCAACCGCGAAGATTCCATCCGCAACGCCTATATCGCCACGTTCCCGGCGAAACCCGCCGTTGCGGAGTTTGCGTGTTCCGTCGGTTTGAAGCCGGACGATGTGGCCGGATTTATCGCCGCTTCGCGAGGCAATCATGCCGGAATTATGGATTTCCTGCGCGGAGCGAGCCGGAAAGGATATACCGGGCGTGCCCTGCAACTGCTCGCTGCGTTGTCGGAAAAGGATCTGCGCGACACACCGTCGGCGGTGCTCACAGACCATCTTTATAACACGGACAAGGATGCTGATGCCGCGACCGTACTGGCCCCGCGTGTGGCCGATGAAATGCTCACGCCCTACCGATCGTTCCTGCAACGGGAAATTCCGACTGCCGATGCCGCTGCGTTCCGCCGTGATCCGCAGCGTCTGGCGGCATGGTGCCGCGACAGCCTGACCCTGCGTCCGGAGCTCTGCACCGTCTCCACGACCATCTCGCCCGAAGGCGTCTGGCGCAGCCGGACAGCCGACAAACCTTCTCGGGCGATCTTCTTCGTTGCCGCGGCCCGTTCGCTCGGCATCCCGGCGTGGATCGACCGTGTGACCGGCAACCTTTTTTATCGCTATGCCGGAAGGGATGTGCCCGTCGATTTCGACGCAGACGGGAACCGGGAACTGGAGACCGGACGGATGAAACTGAACTATGTGCCGATTCCGCGTCTCGACGATCCGGAGTATTTCCGGCACTTCTCCCTTTCGCGCTTCGACGGACAGTCGTTCTCCCTGCTGAACTATCCTGATTTCGGGCAGTGGAGCGAACTGTTCCGGGCTCCCGCCGATCTGGAAACCGGTTATTATATGCTTGTGACGGGCAGCCGGCTCGCCAGCGGCAGCGTGCTGGGGAACGTGTCGTTCTTCAACGTCCGTCCGGACAGCACAACCGAAACGGATCTGATGATGCGCGACAATTCGGAGGCTGTCCGCGTGATCGGGAGCTTCGACTCCGAATCGAAATTCACCGATGCCGCGACGGGAGCCGAAACGTCGGTTCTCACGACTGCAGGGCGCGGCTATTTCGTGATCGGATTGCTGGGCGTCGGGCAGGAACCTACGGATCATGCGCTGAAGGACATCGCCGCCAAGGCCGCGGAGCTGGAAGCGTGGGGGCGCTCGCTGATCCTGCTCTTCCCCGACGAGGGGGCGTACCGGAAATACACGGCATCGCCTGCTGCCTCGCTGCCGGCGACCGTCACCTTCGGCATCGACCGTGACGGCCTGATCCGCAGGAGGATTCTCGAAGCGATGCAGCTGCCGGGGAACGTTCCGCTTCCAGTCTTTTTGATCGGCGACACGTTCAACCGCGTCGTGTTCGAATCCCACGGTTACACGATCGGCCTGGGCGACCGTTTCCTGCACACCATACATCAATTATAACCGGATTATGACGACCGAACTCTGCACCTATACCCGCAATGCGTGCGACATCGCCCGGCGGACGGGCGTCGAGCGCATCGAACTCTGCGCCGCGCCCCTCGAAGGGGGTACGACCCCTTCCGCCGGACTGATCCGCTATGCCCGGAGCCTGCCGGGCCTGCGGTTGAGCGTGATGATACGGCCCCGGGGCGGAGATTTTCTCTACACCGACGACGAGGTGGCGCTGATGGCCGAAGAGATCCGCCTCGCCCGCGAATACGGAGCCGACGGGGTGGTTTTCGGGCTGCTGACACCCGACGGAGAGGTGGACGAGACGCGCACGGCGCAGCTCGTGCGCGAGGCCGAGGGGATGGAGGTGACGTTCCACCGGGCGTTCGACATGACGCGCGATTCCCGGCAGGCGCTCGAAGCGGTCATCCGCACCGGATGCCGCCGGGTGCTCACCTCCGGAGGCCGCAACACGGCGCAGGAAGGCATCGAAACGCTGCGTGCGCTGGCGGCACAGGCTACCGGGCGCATCGAAATCATGGCCGGAAGCGGCGTCGGTCCGTCGAATGCCCGGCTGCTGGCCGCCACCGGAGTGGATGCACTGCACTTCAGCGCCCGCCGGGAACGCGAAAGCGGCATGCGCTTCCGCAATCCGCGGGTCTCGATGGGCGGGTGCGCCGGCGTTCCGGAATACACCGTGACCGATGCCGACGAAGCATTCGTCCGGCAACTGTTGGCCAAGCTGGAATAATAACGGTATATTTCGCCTCGACTATTAGGATAAGGTAAGGTGACTTGATATTCTCCGCATGTGCGATGCGGAATTTAGAAATTTTTTATAAAATCATCGAAGCTACCACCCTCTATACCCATTTTTTCCTTCAGTCGCATTTTTCGTCTCGAAATGCTTCCTTTAGCGATATGATATATGGCAGCCAACAGCTCCATGGAAAACTCCATCTTGACCAGACAACAAAAGCGGACATCCTCTTTGTGTAACGCCGGATAACTTTTGTTCAGGCGGGAAGAAAAATCCTCGAAACAGGCATCGGTATTGCGCACGATACTTCCCCACTCGGATTCAGTCAAATGGATAGCTCCCAACGAGTTTGTTCCTTTTGTGATGACGGGGATACAAAGTTCGTTCAACCGCTTGTGAAACTCGAAACTTTGTCGAAGTTTGGCATTCTCAAGCTCTTTCCGATCCCGCTGTTCCTTTATCAATTCCATCTCCGTTCGTTGCTGGGTATCTGTAATCTCCGCCAAACGCAACTTTTCCGATTGCAAAGCCAGTTCGAGTTTTCTTCGATGTTGCAGAATCCGAAATATCCATGCGACCGATATGAGACATAAACAGAGAAATAAGATTGCAAAACGATAATAACGTAACTCGTGCTCCATTAATTCCCGTTTCATTCCAAGTATCTTGCGTCGCTGCAACTCATACTCCTGAAAACTTTTGATGTTTTCTATCTGATTTTTCCGATACAACAGGGTCACAGAATCCTTGTAGCGGCTGTATTGCGCCAGAAAATCCATGGATCTTTCAGAATCTCCGGTTTTCTTGTACAACAGGTGCATGTTGTGGACAGCCTCCATCTTTTGAAGAAGAGAGAAACTGTCGAAATTGGACGAGAAGTAATGCAGGGCGGAATCCGTCCGATTCATTTCCATAAAAGCACTGCCTTTGAGAAGCGCATACGAAGGCTGTTCCGCCAAACTTCCCCGCCGGATCGCCGAGTCGATATAAAAAAGGGCAGAATCGGGCTTTCGGCGTCCTATGTAGATTCTGCCCATATTTTTATAGTACCCGGCCGTCACAGCGCCGTCGTCGTCAGGAACAAAGTTTCTGATTCGTATCAGCAAATCTTTACCTTCATCGTATTTCCCATAAAAGAGAAACATATCGGACAGAGAATGCAGGGCTGTGGAGATCAATATGGAATCCTGCAATTCAAAAGCGATGTCCAAAGCCTCCCTCAATTTTGTTTCTTCGGTATCCGGCTGCATCTTGAAACGATAAAAATGACCTTGTTCCGTTTTCAATTGGAAAAGAGTTCTTCTATCGTTTTCTGCAAGTTGCTCTGCCAGGGAGTAGCATGCGGCGGCTCTCCCCCATGCACGTTTCATGCGGAATATTTTTCCCGAAAAACAATAGAGCCGGCATAAATGCAGGGAATCTCCATTCTCCACGAAAACATCGTAGGCCAAAGAGAGTCCTCCGTCCGGTCGGGGAAGTTCTCCGGTTGTCATCTCTTTTGCCTGATTCAGCAACAGATAATAGAGGCCCTTGTCGTTGTCGGAAAGAGGGATCGTATCCATGTTCACAAGAGTTTCGAAGACATTCTTCGGATATCTGCCCAAAGAGTCCTCCAAGCAAAGAAGGCGATCGCTATATAGCTTTATACGAAGTTCGCCACAAGAAATTGCGAATAAAGTCAATATAAAAGTAAAAAGACAAATATGTTTCACATGTTTGTAAATCTGTTCCTTACGCATGCTTATGAAATTATGTCCTTCGCTTAATTTTTTAAGGATCTATTTTTACAAAAATATAATAGACAGATATTAAATATCAAATCTTTGGATGTACATTTGTGATGTATAAGGTATTGATAATTAGTGTTGTAAAATAAATGGCAATGTATTTCCCGGACTCATAACCTCTCGTCATAGAAAAAACAGACAGCAATACACAGAATAGAAAAAGTACATCCGGCAAGGAACGTTGCCGAGTCCTTTGCCGGATGCAGTTAAGAAAATTCCAAACAAGCCTGTCAAATAGCGAGATTACGCATCGTACATAGATTGACGCATCCGCATCTGCGCATTTATGCTACAGGTACTTCGATGGTCAAGATGCTCGAATTAGAAACTGACTGTATCTCCACCTGCTCCACGTCCCACACGCCGATACCGTCACGGCGAGAAAGCGTCTTGCCCTGCACGTCGATATTTCCCTCCAGTACAAAAATATACACCCCGGTATTTTTCTTATTCATCCGATATGTTACATGACGTCCCGCATCGAAAGTTCCCATAGAGAACCATGCATCTTGTAGCAAATGTGCCGGAGCCTTACCTCCTTCCGGAGAGATGAATGTACACAACTCGTTGTGTTTCAATAGAGGTCGAATATCGTAGTTGTGGTATTCTGGTTTCGTATTTTTTACTTTGGGAACAATCCATATTTGCAAAAATTTCAGTACTTCGCTCATACTTGCGTTGTATTCGCTGTGAAACATGCCGGCCCCCGTACTCATAACCTGAATTTCTCCGGGAGTGATGGTACTTTCGTTTTTCACGCTATCTCCATGCCGTAAATATCCTTGCAACGGAATGGAAACGACCTCCATATTGTTGTGCGGATGCATTCCGAATCCCTTCCCCGGAGCGACCGTATCGTCATTCAACACACGTAAGGCGCCGAAATGAACTCGCTGGGGGTTATAATAATCGGCAAAACTGAATGTATGAAATGTTTTCAACCATCCGTGATCGAAATAACCTCTTGTTTCTGCTTTATCAACTATAAATTTCATATTTCTTGATTTTGAAAAATTAACGTATTCTTATTTTTCCATGCACCGTCTTTCAGTCAAAAACGATTAACTTGTCTTCAAGACTACTGTCTGCCTTGTTTTCAGGCAGTTGAAGAGGGACTCCAAAGGGCATTTGAGCGATTAATTCCCAATCCGGATTTATTCCCCACTCTTCTTCGACTTTTTTATCTATCAAGGGGTTATAATGCTGCAGGGAAGCTCCGAACCCTACATCCTCCAACATGGACCAAATTGCCTGCTGATGCATCGCCGATGTTTGTTGGGCCCAAACCGGAAAACGATCCTTGTAAGTCGGGAAAGACGCCTGTAATTTCTTTACGACCGCCATATTTTCAAAAAAGAGAACGGTTCCGTAGCCTGCTGCAAAACTCGTATCGATTTTTGCTTCCGTTCTGGCAAAAGCATCCGCGGAGGCTACCCGTTGTCTCAGAATTTCTTTCGTAATCATCCACAATTTTTTATGATTTTCTCCCAGCAGCAATACGATCCGTGTGGACTGAGAATTGAACGCGGACGGTACGTGCTGCAATCCGAATTCGAGAATCCCTCTGAGCTCTTCATCAGGGATGGGAGAGGAATTCGTTATATGGTAATAACTTCTCCGGTGCTCCAATGCTTCTTTAAAACTCCTTGACATAATGGCGATAATCAATTCAACAAATTTGTATAATTTTATATTACAAAAATACAAAGCAACCTTCAGTAACATTATAGATATTACAAACCGAAGTTTGTCAGAAACAAAACTAAGACTATATTTGTGGGAAGCATTGAACATCTCTAAAATATGAACCTCATTCAATACTTCGTTCAGACGAAAGACAAATGCATTTTAACCGATTCTCTTTTCTATGGAACGATTAAATATTCTGAATCTTCGGGAGAATTAAAGTGCGAAAATGCGTTCTTCGTCCTTTTGGTAACAAGCGGGAAAGCCAAGATTCACATAGAAAATGCACATGATTACACGCATGGTGTCGGAAAAAATGATTTGCTCATTATTCCGGCATCCATGACCGCAAGATTCAGACAATTGAGCGAGGATTATGCGATGCATTGCCTCGTTCTTACTCCTCCTTTTTTCCACAGTCTGCCATCGAGTCAATTTCTATACGGAAAACTGTGCGAATTCGTTACGAAGCATTCTTTTGCATCCATACACTTAAAGAATGTTGCCGGCAACTATTTTAGAAGGGTTTTTACGTTGTTTCAGGGATATACTGCAGACACTCTTTTACACCATGAGGGAATTTACGGGCACCTATGTAATTTTCTTCTGTTAAATGTCGGAGACATTTTCTTCGCCAGCATCGCAGATGCCTCGCCAGCTTTGTCTAACAAAACATGGATATGCCACAGGTTCAAAGATTTGATGTTCGAGCATTATCGCCGGCAGCACAAGATAAATTTTTACGCAGAACGTTTGTCCGTATCGGGTATTTATCTGTCAAGAATAGTTAAAGAGGAGACGGGACAGACGATACGTGAACACATCACGAGACTGCTTTATGCGGAAGCGAAAAAAATGCTTTCCTGCTCAAAAAATGACATTCAGAAAATAACCGATGCTCTCGGTTTTGCTGATCAGGGCTCTTTTAGCAAATTTTTCAGGCGATTAGCCGGAATGTCTCCCTCTGAATATAGAAACAGTATAAAAAAACGATGATGATATACAGGATGGGAGTGGATTTATAAGCCCTGCCTGCAACAGTGAGAATAAGTAGAGTGGCAAAACGGTATAAATATACTATTTTTTGTAAAAAACGGCGAGGATGACTTTTGTCATCCTCGCCCGGTGAATAATCTCGTAATTTTGAACTTTTTATTTTAATGTTTCAACACATTATAGCAAGAGATTTTCACTTAAAATATTTATCTGTCCGTAAGTTAGAAGCGAAATTCTGCCACAATGGCGCGAATATTACAGATTATAGCATTCGCCTCATTTCCAAAGAAAACTCGGCACGGGATGTTCGGGCATTGCGCACGTCATCCGGAATGATCGTCCGGGAATATACGCTGGTTTCGGCCGGCTCGGTTCGGGTGGTCATCGTCAGGGTGTTCCCGCCATTCGTCAACTCGAAATCGTAGCCGTTGCCCCAGCTCTCGCCGTCGTCGTACACTCCGGTCAGCCGGGATCCGTCGATCGAATAACGCCCGGTGTATTTGGTGTAGTTCGATGTTTCGACCTTCTGATAAAGTCCGAATGTCGCTGCCGAAGTGAATTCTACGTATACCTCAAATCCTTCGGGAGCATTCTCTGACCAAGAAGTAAGGCGCCATTCGCCTACGATTTCCGACTGAATGTTGGGGGCATCGTCGTCATCCGAACAGCTTGCGGCGAAAATGCCGAGCAGGGAGAAAACGAGCAGATGATAAAGATGTTTTTTCATTGCAAGCACTGTTTTTATAACCAACCTCCGTTTGCTGCGCCGGCCGAACGGGCGATGACGGCGAATTCCTTGGTGATGACCATGCCGCCCATCACGACGCCCGTTCCAGGTTTCGTACCGCCGGCTATCGCCGAAACCTTGATTTTGGCCGATCCGGGTTTCGTGCATTTGATCATCAGTTTTCCATTATACATTTTGGGAGCCGCCTTGATGCCAAGCTTTTCCATATCCTTGGCCGACATCTGGATATCGGTATAGGTAAGGTCTTCGGCACCCTGTCCGAAATGCTGCGTCAGCGGAATGAGCTGCACCTCGCCCAATGCGACCTGCAGACAAGGCGTTCCTTCAATCTGCATGAGCAGCTGATAGGCATCGGTAATGCCGGTGCCCATTTTGCCGCGGTAAATCGACACGTCGGCGATCGTAGCTTTCGAGCCTTCGCCCAGCCGGGAGTCGATTTCATTGACCGAGGTGAGCAGCATGGTCTTGAATTCGTCGAGCGAGTATCTCTTCCCTTTCTCCAGGGCATAGGAGAGGCCGAGTGCGGCTACGCCCGAGACGTGCGGGCAAGCCATCGAGGTTCCCTGCATGTAGCCGTAATCCGCTCCGTTGCTCGTTTCGGAGCAGAGCGTCGAAAGGACGCCGGCTTTCTCCCCACCGCTCAAACCGCTCGTTTCGCCGCCGGGAGCCGCGATATTACAGCCGGAACCGTAGTTGGTATAATTGGCCGGCAGGTAGTCGGGCGAGAACGAGGTGACGGAGATATAATCACGATAGCCTGCCGGATAGCCGGACATGGCTGTCGATTCGTTGCCGGCGGAAAAAATGATCAGTCCGCCGTCGAGGGCCTCGCAGTTCTTCTGGGCGGCGAAGTACTGAAGCGCCTCGTAATCCATCGGCGATTGTTTGATGAACATGTTGTCCGACGTGTATATTCCCGCCTTGATGCCCCACGAGCACTGGAGGATGGAGGCACCGTGATCCGCGGCGTATTTTACGGCACGGCTCGACACGAGGGCGTCACCCGTCAGGTCTCCCGAGAAGATCTGACACGACATGAGACGCACACCGTCTCCCTTGCCCGTACCTCCGGCCACGCCGCAGACGCCGATGCCGTTGTTATTGACGGCGGCTACCGTGCCCGCAACGTGCGTTCCGTGTCCCGAATCGCCCTTCTGACCCCATGAAATGGGACCGTCGGCAGCGAAGTTCCATCCGTGAATGTCCTGGTTCTTGTATTCGGGCGAAGGGTTCGGATTGATCCACATGTTGGCCGCCAGATCCGGATGAGTGTATTTCACCCCTTCGTCCACGATGGCGACGATGACTTCGGGATTACCTGCCGTGAGCTTCCATGCGTCGGCCACATTGATGTCGGCTCCGGCCACCGATGTAGTGGCAACGGCCTGGTCGGCATTGTTGATGTAATGCCACTGCCAGAAAAGATTCGGGTCGTTGAAATCCGCTGTAACCAAAGCGCGGGTCTGGCCGTTCGCCGTTGCTTGAAACGGATAGGTTTTGCAGTCGGAAGCCCGGTAGAGACGGGTGCGGAACTGTACTTTCGAGATTTCGGCGACACCTGCGAGTCTCTCGGCCGCCTTGTCGAGATCCTCTTCCGATGCGAACCCGAGCACATACCATCTGTGAAGCCCTGCCGCACGGGTGCGGGCCTCGTGTTCGCCGGCTTCGGGGAAGACGCGCTCCAGCGAGGTGACATGCAGGTCGTTCAGGATGTCATCGACGGATTCGATGCCCGAACGGGTCAGCGCCGAACGGGTCTTGGCCGCATTCAACGCATTCTGTTCGAGACTGGGAATGGCTTCTTCGCCAAATTTTACGATGAGCGAACCGGCCACGGCGTCGTCCGACGTATTGCAGATTTTGCCCGAAGTCTCGATTTCGGGAGCGGAATCCCCGCGGTTCGGTATTTCCTGCATGGGATCCGTCGAGCAGGCGGCCAGCAGCAGGGAGGCGAAAATCAGGAGTTTCGTTTTGTTATGCATATATCATGCTGATTTTTGAGTCCGGCAGGTTGTTTTTGGCTTGAAAAAAAGGGAGAGGCCGACACTTGCCGGACGACCGGCCTCTCCCGATCCGATATTACTTGAGCGTGATTTCGGCAGCGGCCGTTTTCCGGAACCGGAGTTCCGATCCCGAACCGTTCGCACGCTGCACAGCGTCGCTGAATCCGACCGTAGCCCTTACGGCTTTCGCTTCAGGAGCCGATGCGGGCAGGAATCTTTTCGCATAATCGGTCGGTACGGTTTTGACGGAACTGCGTTCTGTAGAAACGGAGAATTCGAGCCGTTCGACGTAATTCCGCGGCTGCCGGAGCTCTGCGGCCATCCGGCGCAATTCTGCGATCCGCTCTGCGGCCAGTTCGGGAATGCCGCCCATATCCTTGGCGGGATCGACGAGCAACATATCCGTAAGGATCGAATAGGGGGTCGTCGTACTCAACGTATACAGATAACGGAACGTGGCCCCCTGCTCGACATAGTTCGGAGTGGGCACGAAATAGATATAACCGTCGGCCACGGCGCCTCCGATGAACGGATAATTGACCGCATAGAGGGCTTCGGGGTTCTCCTCCGAGACGCAGCCGGCGAGGATGTCCTCTCCGTTGATGACACCGATCGGCGTTTGTGAAAGAAGCGGGGAGATAGCGCCGGTTATGCCTGCGAGCGGAGCAGTGGAGGGAACGTAGACCGCCGGAATCCGACCGCCTTCGTCGAACTCGACCCCGGGGAGTCCCGTGATGGTCAGCAGATCGGCCGAAATGTCGTCTGCCGGATCGTCTTCGATGGTCACCGTGCCGATCTTCCGTCGCATCGGCTTCTCATCCATGACGTTGACGGCATAATAGTTCCATTCGGTCGAAATCAGGTACTCCTTCGAGGGCTGCTCTTTCTGCGGCAGGAAGTCCGAGTAGAGGAACTCGCTCTCCAATCCCGGGTTGTATACACCGGTGGTCTTGATGGATGCCGTGAAGAGTTTGCTGGCATATCCGTTGTAAGCCAGTCCGGCGAACGTGTACTCCGTGTCGCCGTTCAGCCCCGTGAGCATGACGCTGTAATGTCCGCCGTTGATGGCGTCGAGCTGCTCTTTGGTGAAATCCTTGCCCTCCTCTTTGAGGAAAGCCGTCATGTCCAATCCTTGGATGTCTTTTGTCTTGAAGACTCCGTGTTTGACAGATTCAATCCCCTCGCCATAGGCCCAGAATTTCGCCGCATTGTCCGTCGTAATGCCTTGTCCCGCGAATTCGTTCGTGGCTTCGAGCCCGATGTTGAGAATGACGGAAACCTTGTCCTCGTCGCCCTTGGCGATATATCCGAACGAAATGGAAGCGTAGCCCTGCATTTTCAGATTCTGCGACGCCGTTTCGCCGCCCTCCGGATTCGCCTCTTCGTCCGAACCGTAGATGCAGCCTACAAGCGTGTACTTGCCGGTGCCGCCTTCCAGATCCTGAACGGAAATCGTCCCTGAAGCGGTGATTGTCTTGATGAGCTCCGCGGCGATCTTGCCGTCGGCCATCTCCTGTGCCTTGAGGCTCGCCTCGCCGTCGCTCAAATTGCCCGTGAAGATCGCATAGCGGAACTCTCGGGTGTCCTCGGAGAGGGTGGCGCCGATTTCGACGACACCGTCTGCGGGTTCGCTTTTGGTGAGGGCCACCGAGTAATCGTAGACCCTGGCTCCGGGAAGCATGATCCGCTGCAGACCGTTTGCGTTGGCATAGAAGAATTTTCCGGCATATTCACCTTCGCTCGGTTCGAGCACGATACCCTGCGCCGGGAAGGTAATCACGCCGTTATTGAGCGTGCCATATTGTCCGGCTGATTCGTCCATGGCGAAATTTTCCGGTGTCTGCGATGCGATGTACCACTCACCCATATCGGAAAAGAGGGTCAGACCGGTCGATTGGTAGGGATAATAGACCTTGTTCGGATCCGAGGCATCGACATAGGTCCAGACGTTGCGGTTCTCGTGGTTTACCTGTCCTCCGGCGAAGATGTTCATCAGCTCCGGAGTGTAGGCTTTCATGCGGTAATAGCCCTTCTTGTCCGAACGCTCGTAGATTTCGAGTTCGATTTCGGGGTTCGGATTAGCATTGGGGTTGTCTATCGACGCGAAGTTGCCCAGAATGTCGTCGCGGTAGCGGCCTTTGGTCTCACCGGTCTTTTCGTCGGTGACCAATTCCCATTTGGCCAGCACGAGCGATATCGAAAGGTTCACCTTGTCAGAACCGTAGATCGAAGCGTAGCGTGAATCTTCAATGTTGATATCGCAGGTGTAGGTCGTGCCCATTTGGGCTCCAGGGAAACTGATCGTAAAGGTCGTCTCGTCCTCTCCGGCATCGAATGCGATCGGCTCGACGACGAAAATATCCTCGACGTTGGACTTCACGACGACCGGAACAACGATCGGATCCACGGTGTTGCGCCGTTTGACCGTATAGGTCGCTTCGGTCTGGGTTCCCGGTTCGAACTCCAGATCGGTCCGGGTAGCCTGCTTCTTCGGGAAGTAGACACCGTAGCAATCGGGATTCTCCGCGGTTCCCTGCGTATAGTTCACGTCGTCCTCGCAGCCGGCAAGGACAAGAAGTGCCAGCAGGAACGGTAATATATGCTTGAATGTCTTCACGGTAATTTGCTTTTAGATTTGACAGCTTGATCGCAGATGGTCATCACCCGTTCCACGGCTTGACCGTTTGCGAAGGATCGGGATTGTTCTGCGTGGCGATGACGGGGTTGTTCTGCGTCTCACCGCGCGAGATCACGAAGTTCCAGTAGGGTGCACGGCCTTCCGTATTCAGCCGGTACGAGGCAGGAGAGTTGGTTCCCACATAGCCCCGTCGGGTGGACATGTCGAGCCGCTTCATGTCGAACATGACGATGCCTTCGCCCCAGAACTCGATACGCTTCTGAAGCATCAGCTCGTTGGTGAAATTTTCAACTGACGACGACATGTTCGTACAGTCGTAACCTCCGCCCACAATGCGGTAATTGTTCATGAACTCATTGAGCAGCCGAATTCCTTCGCCAAGATTTTCATGCGCCTTGGCCTCGGCCTCGATGAAGTACATCTCCTCGACGCGCATGTAGGGATGGTCTGCGGCTCCGCCGACCTTGAAATCCTCATAAGCGCCCTGCGCCGGACGGAACTTGATGTTCGCGTAATCGGGCAGTTCATTGAAGTATTCCTTGCCCTCTTTGCGGCAGCTTTTGTAGTCGTAGGACTCCTTCTCCGGGTCTTTGCGGTCGGGATCGAGCCACGAATGGCGGCGGAAGTCGCGCAGGTCGATACTGTTGTAGAGGTTGCTGTTGATGCAGCGGCAGGCGTCGTTTCCGTAGGCGCTCCACGCATTCTCCGTACTCATGTGCGCCGTGAAGCAGAACAGGTTGGCAACGCTCTCGCTCGGAAGCGCAAGGCCCCAGATCCAGGCATTGTTCGACATGGCGCTGTTGAAGCCGTTCGAGGGGTCTTCCCACTGCTCCTGCGTCAGGGGTGTACAGCCGCTGGCGTTAATGGCCAAGCGGGCGTACTCGGCAGCGGAAACATAGGCTTCGGCGTCGTTCTTGGCCGTACCGCGCTCAAGCCAGGCCCGGGCTTTCAGTCCGTAGACCAGCGCCGGACTGATCGTATACTTGTCGGGAGCAGTAAAGCCGCTCAACAGTTCTTCGGCCTTGTCCAGGTCGGGGAAGATCACTTGATCGTAGATGTCGTCGACCTTGGCACGGGGGTTGTTCTTGGCCTCGGCCTCGGTAGTCTCGGGCAGTACGATGGGCACGCCCAGCCCGAGAACCCCGGGCGCTTCGGTGTAATTGTTCTCCTTGAACTCGTACAGACGCACCAGATCGAGGTAGAACATGGCCCGATAGGCGTAGGCGAAGCCCAGATAGGACTTCTGCGTGGCGTCGAGCGTCGCGAAATCCGAGGCGTCGATCTGTTTGATGACGTTGTTGGCCGCCATGATCCACGCATAGTAGTTATCCCACGTGAGTGCACCCACGGCATAGTCGGCGCCGAGCGCTTCGTTGGTTCCCCACTGTGCGAACCAGTCGTAACCGATATTGCCGCCGATGGCGACGTCGCCCGTCATGGATTCCGTGGCGATATGGATGGCCGGCAGGGCGAAGTCCCATGCCTGCCCTTTCTCGGCATAGCCTGCGGAACCGGCCTGTACGAGCGAGGCCGGAATACCTTCGATCAGCGTTTCGAGGGTGACCTGATCCTCGGTAGCTATTTCATAGGGGTCGGCTTCTTTGATGCAGCTGCTTGCCAGCAAAGCTGCCGCCAGCGTCGCGAGCGTTATGTTTGTCGCTTTTTTCATATGCATGTCGTTTGTCGTAAAGTGTTTGAGGCCGATTAGAATTGAATGTTGATGCCGCCCGAAATCGTCCTTACAGGCGAATAGGTGGCCTGGCTCGTCGATCCCGAATAAGAGTAGCGGGGATCGAATCCCTGACGTTTGGACCAGTACCAGACATTCTCGCAGGCAAGGTAGACGCGCACCTTCTCGATTCCGACCTTCTTGGTGAAATTCGACGGCAGCGTGTAGCCGAAGTTGATGTTCTGTAGGTTCAGGTAGCTGGCGTCCGTAAGGAAACGATCAGACATACCGTTCTGATCCTTGTCTTCATACTGCAGGCGCGGGATGTTCGACGACGCATTGTCCGCCGACCATGCATTGAGGATGTCCTTGTGCCAGTTCATACCCGTCGTCTTGTTGGCCGGCGAGTACATCGCCGCGGAGTATCCCGAGTCGTAAGCCAGACCGCCGATCTGGTAGGTGAAGGCCACGCTCAGGTCGAAGCCCCGGAAATTGACACTCGTGCCGAAACCACCGTAGAGATCGGGAATCGGGTCGCCGCAGAGATAGTCCGACGCCTTGGCATATTCAGTCGTCGTAACGCGCTTGCCCGTCGGGTTGCCCTTGTCGTCGGTTTCGTTCATGTACCACATCGAAAGGCCCTCGTCCGAAACACCGGCATATTTCCTCATGTAGAAAGTGTACATCGGAAGCCCTTCTCCGAAGAAAGTGGAGCCGCTCACGTAACCGGAGTAGCCATCGACCTGTTTGGTCCGTCGTTCAGAAGGCAGCATGGTGATCTTGTTGCGCAGGTGCGTCATGTTGAGGTTGATGTCCCACTGGACATGCTCCCGTCGGATCGGCGTAAAGTTCAGCTCGATTTCGACGCCGCTGTTGCGCATGTCGCCCACGTTGGCGTAGTAGGACGAATAGCCCAGCGACGGAGCTACCGGGAACGACAGCAGCATGTCGGTCGTCTTGCGGAGGAAATATTCGACGCCTCCGGAAACCGTACCGCGCAGGAAGCTGAACTCCACACCGGCGTTGAAGTTGGAGTTGGTCTCCCAGGTGATGTTCTCGGATCCTTTGGCGTTGAAGACGGTCGAGACCTTTCCGTTGGCGTTTTCGATCGTGTAGGTGTTCGTGTAGCGGAAGTTACCGATGTTGTCGTTACCCTGCGAGCCGATCGAGGCCTTCAGCTTGAGATTGTCGAGCCATTCATAGGTGCTCTCCATGAAATTTTCTTTCGAAATGATCCATGCGCCGCCCAGCGACCAGAAGTTGCCCCAGCGGTGGTCGGGGTGGAAGCGCGAAGAAGCGTCGCGGCGATAGGAGGCCGAGGCGAAATATTTGCCTGCGTAATCGTACATGACACGGGCGAAATAACCCTCGTTGTTGTACTCAACCCGGTAAGAGCCGGCTCCCTGTTTGTCGATGATCGCCCCGGCCAGTTCGTCGTTGTCCTGCGTCAGCATGTTGCTTTTGGAAGCCGACAACAAGTAAATGCGGTTCTGGTAGGACTCGTGGCCCAGCATCACGTTGAGGTTATGGTGGCCGATCTGCTTGGTGTAGTTGAGAATCTGCTGTAGGTTGAGGTCGAAATTCCGCTGATGGCCCTTCGAGACCATGCCTTTTTCGCTGGTGAACTGTCCGAACCAGGGATTCAGGACTTCGGTCGTACGGGTTTCGTCGAGCGAAACGCCGGCGTTGAACGTGAACTTGAAATCCTTGAGGAACGTGACGTCGATATATCCCGTACCGTTGAAGGCGTTGCCTTCGGCCTCCTGTTTGTTGAGACGCGAATCCGAGAGGGCGTTGCTGTTGGGGAAGAGCGAACGCTCCATGCCGGCATTGTCGCCGTTGCCGTAGTCGTAGAGCTTGATGCCCTCCTCGTTATACATGACATTACCCTCACCGTCGCGGATGTAGAGCGGATAGATCGGACCGACGGCCGTCGTGTAGGCGAAGACATTGCCCGACGAGTTGCTGGCACCGTCGTCGTCGATCTGGTTGTAGCGGAAATGCGTGTAGTTGGCATTGGCGCCGAACTTGAGCCACTTCTTGGCCTGGTAGTCCACGCGCAGGCGGGCCGTATAACGGTCCATGTCCGAGTTGTAGGCGATACCTTCGTTGTTCAGATAGCCGAACGATCCGTAGATCGAGGCGTTTCCGGTTTGCCCGGAGATCGAAGCGTTGTACTCCTGACGCAGGGACGAGCGGAAGGCGGCATCGGTCCAGTCGTCGGGACGGACGTAGTACTCCTTGCCCTCATAGACGAGACGGCGGCCGAGAGTCGCAGCGGGATTGACCTTGCCGTTGATGCCGATGAACTCCTGCCCGGAAGGAACCGTATAGACCATATAGCCCAGACCTCCGTCATTCGCATTGGCCGTCAAATTCGTATTGGCGCGCAGATGAGCCTCGCCGACACTCATTCCCGAATTGACATAGTAGTTTTTCAGCGCACTGTAATGCAGTTCGTAGAATTGCGCCGGGTTGGTGATGTACGCATAATCCTGGACGGCGCGCGAATTGACGCCCCACTTGGCGTCGATTGTCACGTGAGCCTCCTGCGACTTGGCCTTTTTGGTGGTGATCATCACTACGCCGTTGGCGCCGCGGGCGCCGTACAGCGAGTTCGAGGCGGCGTCCTTCAGCACGGTCATCGATTCGATGTCACTCGGGTTGAGGTTGTTCAGGTCTCCCGAGTAGGGCATGCCGTCCACGATCCAGAGCGGGTCGTTGCCGGCGTTGAGCGAGCTGAAGCCGCGGATGCGGATCGTCGGACTCTCTCCCGGCTGCCCCGAGGTGTTGGTCAGCTGCACGCCCGCGACCTTTCCGGCCAGAGCCTGCGCTACGTTCGACTGCTGCGACTTGGCGATGTCGTCCGATTTGATGACGGTCGCCGAACCGGTGAAAGCCTCCTTTTTTGCCGTACCGAACGCCACGACGATCACGTCGTCGATAGCCTGTGTGTTCTCTTTCAGCACGACGTCGATCCGGGTTTGCGTTCCCACCTTGATCGTGTGGGACTGATAACCCATGAACGATACGACCAGCACATTGTCCGGTGCGGCTTTGATCGAAAAGCTGCCGTCCGCACCGGAGGTCGTACCCTTCGTAGTGCCTTCGACCAGAATGGTGGCGCCGACGATGCCGGCCCCCGCATGATCTTTGACCGAACCCGTAATTTCCCGTTCCTGCGCATGGGCGGACAAGAACAGGCCGAGAACAGCCATCAATGATAGAAAGATTTTTTTGGTCATAAATGCGCCATTTTAACGCTGGTAAAAAAATGATTGTAGAAAATTTGCCGTCTTCGTGTCCCGGCGCGGAGCCGAAACATTCCTCCTCCCCTTCCGGAAGCCCGGAGGGGGGGGGATGTCATCCGCCTGTCCGGTCACCGAACCGGCCGGATCGCAGCCTATTCGTAGAAATCGTCTGCAAGGTCGTTCGGCTTCGAGCCCGAATACTTGTCAGCCTTGCCCCGGAATTCGATGATCAAGGTGTTTCCGGTTCCGGTCGGATCAGGGTTCCATGTACTGAATACTCCCCAATCGACCATCGAGAATTTGAAGATCCACTCCTTGTTCTCCTGCTTGACGGTCACTGCCGCCTTCTCGGGACACCGCATGCAGTACTTAGCCTTGTCGGAATATCCGTACCCGTTATATGAGGACAGATACATATACTGGAACCTGAGGTTCCATTTGCAATTCGTGCCTTCCGCAGGCAGGTCGATCTCTCCTTCATGGTCGAGGTAGCTGTCCGGCAGGAAAAACATCGGAGTAGTATTATCCGCATCGATACTCTCGGTGAAAGCATTCCGGAAATAGAAGCAATATCCCGATAGCAGATCGCCGATATAACTATCCCGATAAGCCGGGTCGTGCCGCACCTCCATCGCCGTAACGGGCCAATACAGCATGTCCTTGTTATCCTTGTCCAGGAATTTGATATAGGGCTCGAACGGTTTGACGGGCTTCAATGTTTCTTCATCCATTGCGTCGGCCGTCGCAGCCGTCGGCACACCGTAGTATTCGGCTTCGACCCCGATGCCGTTTTTCAGCGTCAGATTTACCCGCAGATAAATCTCCTTGCCGCCAGCGGGATTGGGATGGGTCTCGATCGTACCGGTCAGTCCCGCATCCTCGCCGTAGTAGGTCTGATAGGTCTTGTGGTCGTAGAGCCGGAACCAGTAATCGGAGGTCTGCGCCGCAACGTCGATCACGCCGTCGAACTTGGCCGCCAGCACCCGCACATACGCAGCCCAATGACCTTTGGCAAGATCAGCCGGGGCTGCGGCCGTTTCGGCATCGCCCAAAGCGAATACGTAGCTGCCGACCTGCGGCTCCTGCGAGAAGAGCGCGGCGATCGGGGCCTCGGCTGCGGCCGCAGCCTCGCCTCCGGCTGCCGGCTCCGTCACCTTGATCGTATTGGTGGCCGCATAGCCTCCGGCGAACGTGCCTTCGTAGGCGGCACGCAGGCGCTTCCCGTCTTTCGAAGCGTCAAGCGCGACGATGAGCCCCTCGATCGTGCCGAATTTATCCGTCAGGTACTTCGCCGTCAGCGTTCCGGTCGTCCCGGCGCCCGTTGCGAATTCACCGCAGCGAATCTGCACCTTCGCGGGATCAGCTGTCGCAAGGTCGATTTCCTCCGTTCCGAACAGCTCCTCGGCAAGCAGAATCTCCACGCCCGCAGCCCCCTCCTCGGGAGCGGCCAGGCCCTCTTGCTCGTAGAGGCAGAAGCGGCGGTTGCCTTCGCGGACATTGCGCCACTCGACGACGCTTCCGACGGCGGCGATCCGATTGTCGATCTCGTATTGGTTCGTCAGTTCGACGTCACGCTCTTCCGTACAGGTATTCTGGTAACGGGCGATCAGCGTCTTGCCGCTCTTCAATTCGACGTAGGTATAGAGATTGAGCCGGGTTTCCGTCACCAGATCGGCGGAGAGTTCTACGCTCGCGACGTCGTTCATCGTCGTCTTTTTCACCGAAATATCCTTGTATTCGATTTCGAACGGATCGGAGGCCGTGTTCACGGTGCCCTTGGGGCTCTCCACCATCACGCGCAGATAATCGTCGGCCTGTTTCATCTGCTCGGCATTGATCAGCCCCTCGGTCGGCGAGAGATAAAAGGTGTGGCTGCCGTCTTCTTCAGCGACATAGATTGCCGACTTGATGCCGACGAGATCGCCTCCGTCGTACTGGATTTGATCGGTCAGAGTTACAGGAGGCTTCTTCCCGGGGTCGGGGTCGTCGTTGGGATCGTCGTCATCGCATGCACCCAGCATGGCTGCCGATGCGAGCAACGCGCACGCCAGCGCGCGCAGTCTGTAATGGGTCGAGTTTTTCATAACGATTGTTTTTAATAGCGCGGGGTTCGGGAAAACCCCGCGCTATCCGGTTTTTCTGTTGTCATTCGGTCATTCCGGCCTTGCGGAACATGATGCCCGGCAGTTCTTCGGCCAGACGGCTCATCGGAACCGACGGAGCCGGCAGGCGGCGAAGCAGTCTGGGCGGTTCGAGATGATCCTTTTCGGCCGCAGCACGCCCCGTTTGGCTTACGACAGGGCCTTCCCACGTTCCGCGCACATGATGCTTGCGCACGCAGATGCCGTCGACCTCGAACCGGTACCAGTTCTCCTTGCCTTCGCCCTCGACCTTGGTGATCGTAACCTGACCGTCGTAGAGCAGGGCGTGTCCGTCCATGTATTCGAAGATCTTGTTGTCATCTCCCCACATCGAATAAGTCTGGTGCATCCACCGGCTGCCATGCAGACCGCCGTCCAGCATAATGCCGCGCATCATGACGCCGGGTTTGATGTATGCCGGCCAGCGCTGTTCGGTCACCTCGTAGGTTCCCGGAGTGATTTCGTTCTCCTTGCCCGGCTCGGTGGTAAGTTCCACACGGACGATGTCACCGCCCGGCTCGCGATCCACGAAGTCTTCGAGATGGTCTCCTACCCATTCGATACCGATATTGATGAATTGCAGACCGCATCCGTAGGAACTGATCGGTTTGTAGCCGATGCCTTGGATATAGACCTGATCCGAAGTATAGTAATGCGCCTTTTTGATCTTCGACAGATCCATGTCGTAGTCACGCTCGAGCGTCGAGGTGCCGTCGTCATCGGACTTGTCGTCGGATGCGTCGGTGATCGGAATGACTCCGGTGTACGAGCCCTTGAGGGTAAAGCCGTCCTTCGAGGTAAGGTTGAACTCGATCTTGTATACCGGTTCTATTTTGCCGTCTTCGCCTTGGGCCGTACCGGCGGCCTCGATCTTGATGATGCCCTCCTTTCCGTAGGAAAATTGTCCGAAAGAGGTTCCGTCGTCCAACTGGACATAAGTGCCGAGCGGGAATACCAGCCCCTCCATCGGAATTTCCACGGCGGGCATCCACGAGCCCCATTGGAACGAGGTGTTGGCCAGATATTCGTGGGGCTTGATCACGGCTTCCTTCGGATTGCCGAACAGGTCGTTGAATACGACGAGCGCAGCGGCGAGACCGCCCTGCCCCTCCTCCGTGTCGTAGGTTTCGTCGTAAATGTTGATCTGCATCATGCCGGTACCTGCTTCGAGCATGTTGCCGTAATAGGTCGCGGTGGCGCTGAATCCGACCACTTCCACGTCGCGTCCGATCTGCGGCAGGTAGAAGCCGCCGTCCTCCGGCTGATCGACGATCTGGAGCTGTCCCTCGTAGACGATGCTCTTTTCGGAACCGTCCGTATCGACGAAACGAAGCGAAACGCTCCAGACGTCACCCTCGCGGGAGACTTTCAACGGCTCTCCCGAAACCAGCGACAACTGGGTCTTATTGCCTTCGGCGTCGATATACTGAACACCGGTATATTGGGACGTGAACGTGTGATCCTCGTTGAGCTGGCTGGCCATATATTCACCCTCGGGAAGCGTGTAGGCATCTTCGCCCGGAACCGCATAGAGGTCGGCCACGAAAAGGTAACCCGCCTCTTTGAGCGTCACCCGCCCTTTGGATACGGTATGCTCGGCATCCGTGAAGGCCATATAATAGTTGTGCGACTCCACGCTCTTGACCGGGCCGAGGTACCACGACAGCGGAACTTTATCCAGCAACACCTTGTCTGCGTCATCTCCTTCCTCCGAAGCGTCGGAATTCTTGCACAGTCCGTAATAGGCGACCGTCAGCGTTTTTCCGCCGGTTTCGATTTCGGCGGAAATACGAGCGACGCGGGCCGAGAGGAACTCGACCGAGAGATCCGCTTTCGAGGCTTCTCCGACGTTCGAGGAGTTTACGTCGATCTCCCCATAGGCGATTCCGTTGCCGGCAACCGCAAAATCGACGGCTCCGGAAGGTTGTTTGACGGTAATTTTGACGGCATCGTCGGCGATCAGCATGCCGTCCACATCCACAAGCCCTGCCGTCGGCGAGAGATAGATCGTATAGACGGAGGCAGCTTCCGAAGCATCTGCCTTTTCGCCGTTTCCGGGTGTCTCGACCGAGTAGACGGCGGATTTGATTTCCCGTACGACACCGTTGCAGATCAGGGCATTCCCGCTTTCTGGCATGTCGGGGTTGCCGGATGAAGTGGAATCGTCGTCCGAACATGAATTCAGTACGGACGCTCCTGCCATGCAAAGCATGGCCAGAAAGGATAGGTACAACTTTTTCATAGGATGAGATTTAATGAACCGGCTTCCCGGTTTGGCTTTCGGATGTGATAAGCATAATGAAATGCCATACTTAAAACAGTCGATACAATCTACAAAATGAAACCCTGAACGGATTCCAGAAAAATTACTTATCGAGTTTTCGGGATTTTATCGACTTGACACGAGAACGGCGCCAAGGAAAAATCCCCCCCCCCTCGCAATTTGACGAGGAAAGAGGATTCTCTTTGTCGCAAAAATAATAAAAAGATTTTATCCTAATTAATTTTTCGCAAAAAAATCATCAGCAATTACGCTCTAAATGCATAAAAAAGTCTTGCAAAATGCGCATTTTAAGAACAGATTCGCACTTCAGACCGACGGCGAAATCGGGCAGGGCAACCGCTTCGAAACTGCTCCGCCAAACCAAAAACAAGGGTGGAATGAAATATACCATATATAAATATGATCTCTTTCCAGATGAGCGGATATACCACGCTTGCATCGTGCCAATCGGGGTGTTTATTAAGGTTGCAGCTTGATTTTTCCGAGAATATTTCTTTGTCCCTTCCGCAGAAAGTTTCCCTTGTTCTCCACTTGGCAAAATCCCTCAAAGAGTACAAGTTTGTAAAAACTTTTTTTTTCGGATTTCGGCCAGGTGCCGATACGAACTTCGGCATCATTGTTTTGCCGAAAAGTCACAGTTTACCCGTTAGGAAGAATTATTATCGGCGTATTGTACATCTTGTAAAAACATATGTTGATGTATATAAGCAGTTTACTATGCCTGTGATGTACATCTGCTTTTTTTGAGAATCGAATGGTGAAGGCCTAATTTTGCAGTGATAAAAAGTGTGATTACCCCTCCCCAACGATAATTCCTACAAATGAAGAAAATTATATTTATAATTACTTTGCTATTTTGCGGATTCGAGACAAGGGCGCAGAATGATCTAAATACTGATACGATCCGAGTGAAAGTTTATTTCCGGCAGGGCTATTCGACGCTGGAACCTTCTTTCCGTGATAACGGCGTTCGCCTTGATGCATTCACGCGGAGGGTTGCCGAATTACAACGGGATCCGATGTACCGAATCGGGGCGTTTCGGATTGTAACGTTCGCTTCTCCAGAGGGAAGTTCCATTCGAAATAAACGCTTGTCCGACACCCGGGCGGCCCGGATTGCCGACTATCTGCGTCGCTCAACCTCTCTTCCCGATTCGCTGTTCGAGGTTGATTCACGCGGTGTGGATTGGCTGGAGTTGTCCCGTATGGTCGCATCGTCCGACATGCCTTATCGGGATGAAGTATTGGATATTCTGCATAACACACCGGAGTGGATCATCAAAGGCGGGGCAGTCGTAGATGGTCGCAAACGCCGGTTGGGGATGTTGCGCGGTGGTCGGGCATGGTGGTACATGTACGAGCACTTCTTTCCGGAAATGCGTAGTTCCGATGCTCATGTCATTTGCCGAATCGAACGTCTGCCTGTTCCGGTCATGCCACAACGCGATACCATTGTCGTCGAACACCGGGATACGGTGGAGATCATTCGACGCGATACTGTCGTATTGCGTGATACGGTAATCGCATGCGATTCCGTAGATCCAATCAGCAAACCTTTCTACATGGCTTTGAAAACCAACCTGCTTTACGACGCAGCCTTGATTCCGAACCTCGGCGCGGAGTTTTATTTGGGGCGCAGATGGTCTTTGGGCGGTAACTGGATGTATGCGTGGTGGAGAAGCGAGAGACGTCATAATTATTGGCGCATCTATGGGGGCGAACTGGAAATCCGCAAATATTTCGGCCGTCGTGCCGTTGAAAAAGCGCTTGCCGGGCATCATCTCGGCCTTTACGGCCAAATGTTCACCTTTGATTTCGAGGCGGGCGGCACGGGTTACATGGGCGGCAAGCCGGGCGGTACGCTCTGGGACAAGATGAATTACGCCGTGGGTATTGAATACGGCTACTCGCTGCCCGTGGGGCGTCGTCTGAATCTCGACTTCGTCCTCGGCGTAGGTTACTGGGGCGGAGAATATCAGAAATACGATCCCATCGACAATCATTATCTCTGGAAAGAGACCCGGCAGCGCCATTGGGTCGGACCGACGAAAGCGGAGGTTTCGCTCGTATGGCTGATCGGCCGCGGTAACTATAATGAGAAAGGAGGCAAACGATGAAAAAGTTACTTATGTATCTGTTTGCGCTGCTTGTTGTCGCTTCGTGCGCACATAAAGACTTGTGTTACGACCACTCGCACACGGTCGACGTGGAGGTATTTTTCGACTGGCGGAATGCTCCTTATGCCACCCCTGCATCCATGTCGCTTTACCTGTTTCCGACAAGCGGCGGAGAGGCTTTGCGCTATGATTTCACGGATCGGAGAGGAGGTGCGATTCGGGTGCCCATCGGACATTACGACGCATTTTGCCTGAACAGCGATACGGAAACGATCAGCTATCGGAATACGGAGTTGCGGGAAACTTTCGAGACGACGACGCGGACGACCTCGCTATTGGGAGGCCTTTCTGCTTTAGGTGTACGCTCCGATGGGGCACCCCGTGCCGAAGGTACGGAGAATGAACGTATCGCACTGGCTCCGGACATGCTTTGGAGCGATCATATGAAGGGGGTCGAACTGAAGCGGAAAACAGTCGCGTCGACGATCACGCTTTATCCGAAAGTGTCTGTCTGCACCTATACGGTCAAGATTCTCAATGTCGAGAATCTGAAATACGTTTCCGGAGTCAGTGGCTCGCTCTCAAGTCTTGCGGGCGGTCTGCTGCCCGGTGTGGGGCCGGATGCTCTTACGGAGGAGCGTGTGACAATTCCGTTCGAAGCTGTTGTCGGCAAGGATGAAGAGGGCGAAAAAACCATCATTACGGGCGGCTTGTTGACTTTCGGCCATTGCCCCTCGGTGCAGTGTGCGCATCGGTTAACCGTTTATGCCGTTTTGGGGGATGGAAGCAAATGGTATTATACCTATGATGTGACGCAACAGATACATACGGCTGAGGATCCGCGTAAAGTTGATATTGTTTTGGACGGACTTCCTTTGCCTAAACCCATTACCAACGGTGGCGGTTTTCACCCAACTGTCGACGATTGGCAAGCTGTGGAGATAGATATAGGAATGTAATTTCTCTGCTTTTTAATTCACGATTCAACCCTTTTAATTTAATTTATCATGAAGAAACAATTGTTTTTAATGGCTGTGGTGGCTCTCGCCATGGCCTCGTGCTCGAAAGATGACTCGACTGGAATCAACAAAGGCTCTGCAATCGATTTTCGCGTTGCGCTGGGAACTCGCGCTGCTGAAACAACAACGAGCAATCTGACAACGATTTTCGTAACGGCTATCGACAAGAACAACGCCAATCTCTTCTCTGATGAGGAGTTCTCTAAAAACGGGCAATACTTTACATCTGGGGATCCTTATTATTGGCCCAATGATGGTAGCAATCTCTCTTTCTTCGCCTACTCGCCTTCGGCTATGGATCTGGGCGCGACCGTTACGATCAACTCGACGACCAAGACGCTCACTGATTTCCAACCTGCTACGATGATCGCCGATCAGAAGGATTTCGTTACAGCCAACGCCACCGGCAACAAAACCAATGAAGCGACAGGCGTACCCTTGACATTCGCACATCGACTCGCACAGATCGAAATCAAGGCCAAGAACACCAATGAAAACTACGTTTACAAGGTAACCGGTGTGCGTATCGGCCAACCCATTTCGAAGGCTTCGTTCGATTTCAGCACTTTCGATTGGACGCTCGGAACAGACAAGGCCAATTATGCAGTTACCTACACTGCTGCAAAAACACTGACTGCCACTGCCGCATCGCTCATGGCAGCGGACGACGACAACGCGATGCTGATTCCGCAGCAGCTTGCCGCATGGACTCCCGATACGGATAAGGCCAACGCGAACAAGGGTGCTTATCTTGCGGTGAAAGTAAATATTACGACCAAGGCTGGTGCCCGCGTTTACCCGGTTGCTTCAGTTGGTGAATACGACTGGGCTGCCGTGGCTATCGGGACGAATTGGGAGCCCGGCAAAAAATACGTTTATACGCTCGATTTCTCGAACGGTGCAGGTAAGGTCGACCCAGAAAAAGAACAGCCTACTGACCCTGATGTCGATCCGTTCGATCCGGGTGAAAATATTTTAGGCAGCTCCATCAAGTTTACGGTGGAAGTTACTCCTTGGGAAGATGCTGCTCAAGATGTGAATATGTAGAAAATCGTTCGGCAGCACGACGGTCGAACAAACAGGTCGGGCGGGGTTGAACCGCAGAAGCATGCGTGTATTAGAGGCATAGTGCAGCATGTGTTGGGGAGAAGAACCTGAATTCTTTCTCTGTCCTCTCCCGACCACTAAAGGCGATTTTTCCCGTGAGGAATCATAAAATCTAACAATCAGAACCATGAATAAACATGATTTGATAAAAGCGATAGCCGCCACGAGCGGGTTGCGGGCTGTTGATATCTTGAAAGCTATGGGCGCTTTCGAGAATATTTTGGTTGACTGTATGGCGAGAGGGGAGAGGCTCTTCTGGTCTGGCATAGGGTCTTTCTCCGTGCGGGAACATAAGGCTCGTTCGGGACGCAGTCCGTTCACGGGGTTAAAGATTCAGATTCCGGCCCGTAAGGTCGTGAAATTCTCCCCGGGGAGATCCCTGCGCGAGGCAGCCATGAAGAAATAAATCGACGGGAAGAGTCGAGAAACTTTCCCGCTGGGTACCTGTGAGTGGGAACGAATGTTGATCGGGGCAAAACGAAAATCAGCAAACGGAGAAAACGATATGAGTATGAAGATAAAAAAGAATTTATGCCGATTTTTCAGAGGGGTTTGGGGTTCGCTGCTGTGCACGGTCGCCTTATTCGCCTCGTGCCGGGATGACTTGGAGGCGCCCATTCTTTCGGGGGAGGGAATCCATTTCTCGGTATCCGAAGATTCGGATTGGAGGATTACGCGGGGATCCGCGAGCCGTATGGAGGAAGCACCCTCTTTGCAGGACTCCTTGCTGGAGGTGCTGCCTTTGCAGACAACGGATGGAGGCCACGGCCTTTACCTACACGCCTTCCTGACAGAAAAAGCAAGTGCCGTATGTACGGATGGCAAGGAGGCGGTAACCCGATCCGCCCCCGTCGAGACCGCTACTTTCTACGATTCGTTCGGCGTGTTGGCATCCGTTTACACGGGAACCTGGAACGAGGCCGCCTGCCTGCCTGATTATATGTACAATGTCAAGGTTACGAAAGCTTCGGGCTGGACGACCTCCTATCGTTGGCCGGGTGGCGGGCGGCATATCCGCTTCTTTGCCTACGCTCCTTACAACGGACAGGGAATCGTTCTTTCGGACAAGACGAAGACCGGTATTCCGACGGTCGCCTATACGGTTCCGGCGGCTGTCGCCGACCAGAAGGATCTGCTCGTTGCCGCCAGCGCCGCAATGGCGGGCAATACCTCCTCGACGGCTCCGTTGACTTTCGTTCATGCGCTTACTGCGGTACGCTTCACCACGGGTGACGATATGCTGGCCGGACGCATTACGAAAATTACACTCAAGGGCGTTTACGGTTCGGGCATGCATACGATGGGCTCCGATTCGTGGGGTGCCTACGGCATGAAGAGGGATTTCGAGCAGACGCTGTCGGCCGTAGCGGACGGTTCCGCTGATCAGGAGATCACCCCCGTCGCTGCGACTTTTATGATGCTTCCGCAGACGCTTCCGCAGGGAGCTTCGATCGAGGTTGTCTATACGGACGATCTGACTTCGACGCAGCGGACGCTTACTGCTTCTATCGCCGGTAAGAAGTGGCCGATGGGTAAGACGGTCACCTACCGTATTTCCACGACAAGCATTGTTGTGACTCCGACATTTTCCGTAACGGCTCCTGCCGATTTTTCCTACATAGGAGGTAGCAAGAATTATTCAGTCACCAGTTATGCTGTTGTTTCCCGCCCGGGCGATGCGACGCAAACCGTGCCGGTGGCATGGATGGCCGAGTTCGTCGAGGATGACGGCAGTGGGGGCTATAACGTAATCGTCCGTCCCGACTGGCTCGCGAATTTTACTGCGAGCGGTAGCGGCGGCACCTCGCCTTCGACATTTGCAGCTGAGATTGCAGCTCAGCAGGGCATTACCTCCAATCCGCATAATGATGTGTTGCAGGCGGCTCCCGCCGTGAGCGGGACATACGACCTTTCGACCGTTGGTGGTACGACTGCGATGCAGACGGCCAACTGTTACCTAGTCAATGCTCCCGGCACCTATAGCTTGCCGCTGGTCTACGGGAATGCGATCGACTATGCGAAGTATCCGGCAAACGGTAAAAATACCTCGGCTTACGTTTCAAACTCCAGCGGAACGAATGTGCTGCAGATTTTTGTCAACCACCTCAATGCGGCCATCACCGATCCCTATATCTACAACAATGCGAACTGTGCACCCCGGGATGCCGTACTCGTCTGGCAGGATGAACAGAATCTTGTGACGAATGTCCGTCTCGCTCCCGACGGGCACAACCTGATTTTCGACGTGTCGCAGGCGACGATCAAACAGGGCAACGCCATCGTCGCCGTGCGTGATGCGGACAGCCGCATTATGTGGAGCTGGCATATCTGGGTTACGGATTACAGACTCGGCGATGACATCAAGACCGTGTTCAGCAAGAATAACAAATCGTATCGAATGATGCCTGTCAATGTCGGCTGGTGCGACGCCGAAACCACGACTTATGATGCCCGCAGCGTGAAGGTGCGCTTCACGCAGGCGGAAACCCGCGTCACGCAGGTCATAACGCTTACCCAGATAGCGCATACATCCCAAAAACTGGGTAACCAGCCTTATTTCCAGTTCGGGCGCAAGGATCCGATGTTGGCCGGGTTCGGTAATAGAAGCTCTTCGCAAAACAAGCATTGCTATTCGGAGCATTATCCGTTCGACCATACCGGCGGAGGTGGAGCCTCGATTGGTGGGGCCATACAAAATCCGCATCGGTTTTATAGAGATAAACGTCTTGTTGAAGCAGATCCGGACGACTGGTGTTCTTCTTCTTATACGAATCTTTGGGGAGACGTTCCTGTTAGTGGTTCGCTTTTCAGTGACGCTATGTTTTACAAAACCATTTACGACCCCTCGCCTGTCGGCTATCGTTTACCGTCCTCAGGAGCTTTTACAGGAACGACCTATTCCGGGAACGTCGCGGATAAGAACAATCTGGGAAATAACTTTTTCCGTGCTGTCAATTCGCGCTATGCTTCTGCGAGCGATAATTATGAGACCCGGTTTGTTGCTAATGCCGGAGGAGACTTTTACTGTCGGGAAATGCCTTATGCGAACCAGTGGAATGCGGCGGGCGGCACGATCTTCTTTCCGGCTTCGGGCCATCGAAATAATATAAGGGGGAAGATCGGAAATTTCGGCATGTTTGGCTTTTATTGGTCGGCGACACCGCAGTCGCAGAAGGCGGCCGGAGCTTTCTATTGCAATAGGGTGAATGTCTCCCCGATTCTGCGATATGGGCGCGCCAACGGTTTTGCAGTGCGTCCTGTTCAGGAATGATTCATGATATTGCAGAAAGCCGTCGAATACGGATTTCCCGCTGAGGAAAGAGAGGGGCTTGAAATTTGTTCATTGAAAAAATACAACTTTTTTTCTGACTCAATCGATTTTAAATTCGGACAACACTACGCTGCCTTTGCAAGCGCAATCGTCTTAAGGACTGTTGTACACTATTCTATTAACCAAAATTTTAATTATGCTAAAAACAATGACGTCATTATTATTCAGATGTTGCATGGCAGTTCTCGCTTTTGCCGCTCTGAATATACTGACGACTCTCCCAGGGGCGGCACAGACCCGAGGGGAGGGTGTCAGTGGTGTTGTAACTGATGAACAAGGCCCGGTAATTGGTGCCGCCGTGACGATCAAGAACAGTCCGAACGGAGTCACAACCGGCATGGACGGGGATTTCACCCTTTCTAACCTGAAACCGAACGATGTGATTGTTGTGTCCTTTCTGGGCTACAAAACACAAGAGATCCCCTACACGGGACAAACCCATCTCGACATCAAACTGACGGCTTCCGCCGTATCCGTTGACGAAGTCGTGGTCACTGCTCTCGGTATCAAACGTCAGGAAAAGGCTCTGAGTTACAACGTACAGGAGGTCTCCTCCGAGGAGCTCCTCCGAGGGCAGGATGTCAATTTCGTGAACTCGCTCAACGGAAAAATTGCCGGTGTGACCATCAACCGAAGCTCCAGCGGCGTTGGAGGCGCCACCCGCGTGGTGATGCGCGGTGCCAAATCCATCGAGGGCGACAACAACGTCCTCTATGTGATCGACGGTATTCCGCTCGTGAACACCGTACTCGGACAGGGTAACGAAGTCATCGGAGGAGCTCGGGCAACCACGGAAGGTATCGCCGACTTCAACCCGGAAGACATCGAAAGCATCTCGGTACTAAGCGGTCCTTCGGCCGCCGCTCTTTACGGCAGCAGCGCTGCCAACGGTGTAATTCTGATCACGACCAAGAAGGGCGAAGAGGGCAAACTCTCCATCACATTCTCTTCCACGTCGGAGTTCAGCAAGGCTTACATGACGCCCGAATTCCAGAATATCTACGGCAATACCGCCGGCTCCTACGAGAGCTGGGGAAACAAACTACCCACCCCCTCTTCCTTTGATCCGAAAACGGATTTCTTCGAGACCGGACAGACCTTCATTAATTCACTTACCCTTACTATCGGGAACCAACACAACCAAACCTATGCGTCAATTTCTTCTTCCAATTCCAAGGGTATAGTACCGAACAACACGTATGATCGTCTGAACCTGACAATCAGGAACTCTACTAAATTCCTCAAGGACAAGATCCAGCTCGACCTAGGAGCATCCTATGTCAGCCAGAAGGATCAGAACATGGTGTCGCAGGGGCAGTATCACAACCCCGTGATGGCGGTCTATCTGTTTCCTCGAGGAGAGAGCTGGGATGCCGTCAGAACCTTCGAACGGTATGATCAAAGCCGCAACCTCTACACCCAGTACTGGCCGATCAGCGAAAGTACGTTCGCTACCGACAACCCTTACTGGACTGCCTTCCGGAACACCACGCCGAGCAAGAAGGATCGTTATATGTTCAATGTAGGACTGACATACAACATCCTTGACTGGCTGAACGTTACGGCTCGCTACCGCTTGGACGATGCGAATATCGAATACGAAAGCAAGGTGTACGCCTCCACCAACCCGATCTTTACCGAGGGCTCCACAAAGGGACTTTACGAATGGAACAACTACCGGGATCGCCAGGAGTATGCCGACGCAATGATCAATATCAACAAGCAGTTCGGAGACTTCAACCTTTCGGCCAACATCGGATACAGCTACTCTAACTACTGGGCCCGGACGAAAGGTTACCGCGGCCCGCTGAAGCTCGTACCTAACCTTTTCTCCTTCGGTAACATTGATGCTTCGGGTGCTCGCTCCATCGAGGACGGCGGCAACAGTCCTGTGCGCAACAACGCCTTATTCGCCAATGTCGAGCTCGGCTGGAAGAGCATGCTCTATCTGACTCTTACGGGACGAAACGACTGGAATTCACGACTGGTGAACACCCAAGAAGAATCCTTCTTCTATCCTTCAGTCGGTCTGTCAGCCATCATCTCCCAGATGGTGAACTTGCCTGACTGGTTCTCCTATCTGAAGGTTCGCGGATCGTATACCGAGGTCGGGGCTCCCGTCTCCCGTTCGGGACTTACACCGGGAACCATCACGATCCCGATCGTGGGCGGTATCCTTCAGGAGACTGGCATTTACCCGTTCTCGGACTTTAAGGCCGAGCGAACCCGCTCGTATGAGTTCGGTCTCGAAATGCGGCTGTGGAACAATCTCCGGGCACAGGTTACCTACTACAAGTCCAATACCTACAACCAGACCTTCCTCGGTGAATTGCCCGAGTATTCGGGATACAAGCAGATTTATCTGCAGGCCGGAAATGTCGAAAACCGCGGATGGGAGGCTTCGATCGGATACAAAAAGCGCATCCGGGATTTTTCCGTATCCTCGACGTTGACATTCTCGCGCAATGTCAACGATATCAGGGAGATGGTGCACGACTACCATACCGACATGAGCTTGGAGCCCATCAATATCCCGGAGGTTCTCAAGGACAACGGCCGCACCATTCTCCGAGAAGGCGGTAGCATCAATGACATCTACGCGACAACCTTCCTCAAGAAAGATAGCCAGGGATTTGTCGAGATCGGCAGCGACGGTACGTTCGCCGTCGAGGCCGGCGAACCGGTCTATCTGGGCAAAACAACTCCGGACTTCACCCTCGGATGGAACAACGTATTCGCCTATAAGGGATTCAATTTGAGCTTCCTGCTCAACGGACGCTTCGGCGGTGTGGTAACCTCCTCGACCGAGGCCATCATGGATCGCTTCGGCGTATCGAAAGCCTCGGGCGACGCCCGTCAGGCCGGCGGTGTCATGCTCGCCGGACAGGGGCTCGTGGATGCGCAGACATATTACAAGATGATCGGTACGGGAAACTACCAGACTTCGGGATACTATGTCTACAGCGCTACCAACATCCGGCTGCAACAGTTGACATTCGGCTACACCTTCCCGAACAAATGGTTCAGGAATGTGCTGAAGGATCTTACACTCACCTTCATCGCCAATAACCCCTGGATGATTTACTGCGAGGCTCCGTTCGATCCGGAACTTACCCCTTCGACAGGCACATACGGACAGGGCAACGACTATTTCATGCAGCCCAGCGTAAGAAGCTATGCGTTCAGTATCAAATTTAAATTCTGACAAGATGAAAAAGATCCCATATAAGTCAATGGTATTTGCAGGAGCCTTGTCATTGCTGACGCTGTCGTCGTGCAATTACGAGGAGATAAATACCAATCAGTATGAAGTGACGGAAGAGATGGAAACCATGGACGGCATTGCCGTCGGGGCATCCATCACGACCATGGAGCGATATGTCTTTCCGGTCGGCACCAAGGCGGACGGTACCGACATTATCAACCAGTACCAGGTTGCTTATCACCTTTCGGCAGACAGCTGGAGCGGATATTTCGGCCAGGATAACAGGTGGCATAGCGGTCTGTGCAACGTGAACTATTACCTGAATAATGACTGGGTATCGGCGACCTACAAAAACTCATATACCGAGATGATGTCGCCGTGGAAAAAGGTCAAGCTGTATGCGGAAGAGTCCGGCGACATGGCTCCGTTCGCCCTAGCCCAGATCCTAAAAATATCGGCTTGGCACAAGACACTCGAATCTTTCGGCCCAATTCCCTATACGAAGGCCGGCGACATGGCCCTTGTAATCCCGTTCGACAGCGAGGAGGCCGTCTATGATGCCATGTTCCAGGATCTGAAGACCGCCATCGCCGAACTGACCCCGCTGGCCGAATCCGGCGGTTCGATCGTTGCGGATTATGATGCCGTGTATGCCGGCAATGCCGCAAATTGGGTAAAATACGCCAATTCATTGATGCTCAGACTTGCCATGCGTCTCAGATACGTAAACGAGCAGAAGTCGAAGAGCTGGGTGACCGAGGCGCTGAACCATAGTATCGGTGTCATGAAAGTCAGCAGCGATGCCGCCCAGATGAGCTCGGGTGCCGGCTATACCTTTATCAACAACATCGCCTACTTCGCGGCCAACTACGGAGAGACCCGCATGTGCACCTCCATGTATGCCTATCTCAATGGCTATAAGGATCCCCGTCTGAGTGTCTATTACATGCCGTCGACCAGTTCCTACGCCTTGACGGCATTCGACGGGGCGTCTTACGCTCCGGTTCCTCCCGGAACGGCTTCGGAGGCCGACACTTTTGAGGATTTCTCGCTGCCGAACATGTCCAGCACCACCCCGACCTACTGGATGAAGGCTTCCGAAGTCTACTTCCTGCGTGCCGAAGCTGCTCTGTTCTGGCCGGAATTCGGAGATGCCGAAACTCTGTACAAGGAAGGCATCTCCATGTCCTTCAGCGAGAACGGCATCAATTCTGCTGTCGATAGCTACCTCTTGTCAGGTCTTCAGCCGATCGCCGTAAGCCTGTCGGAACCGATCAACTACAGCGCTCCGTCCCCCACGAAGGCTACGCCCGAATTTACCGGCACGAATGAGGAAAAACTCGAAAAGATTATGATCCAGAAGTGGATCTCCATGTATCCCAACGGACAGGAGGCATGGACCGAGTTTAGAAGAACGGGGTATCCCGTACTCAATCCGATCGTTGAGAACAACGGAGAGTTTGAGGGGGTGACGACAGAACGCGGAATCCGTCGCATGACTTATCCGCAGAGTTTCTCCCAATCAGCAGAAGATGCCGCCAATTATCAGGATGCCGTGAGCAAACTGAAGGACGGAACCGACACCCCGATATCGCGGCTCTGGTGGGATTGCCGAAATTAAGATCCGTAAAACTAACCTGACAAGAATTTGATGACTATGAACAACATATTGAAAATCTTGATGATGTGCCCTGTTGCTGCCGGAGGAATGCTTTTAGCCTCATGCACTGACGTTGAAAAGATCGAAATTGACCACATCGGAGGCTACAACACTATGGACAACGCGAAGAGCGAGGCATACTATGCCAAGTTGCGTGAATATAAGAATCAGATATGGAACTATGGACGTCCGGTTGCATTCGGATGGTTTTCCGACTGGGCGCAGCAGGGAGCTTCGAGAGGTGGTTACCTGACCTCCGTTCCGGACAGCATGGACATCATATCCATGTGGAGCGGAGCCCCGGATCGGTTCGAGATCACCCCGGAACAGAAGGCCGACAAGGAATTCGTGCAAAAGAAGAAAGGCATCAAACTCCTCGAGGTGAGCCTTCTGTCTCATTTGGGTAAAGGCCGGACTCCTGAGTCGATCTATATCGACCTTTACAAACAGGCGAAAGCGGAGAAATGGTCCGATTCACAACTGAAAGAGGCCAAGAAACTGGCAAGATGGGACTATTGGGGCTTCACCTCCCATGAACTAAACAATTATAATGAACTGGCAGCGGCTCATTCTCGATTCGCCAAGGCGCTGTGCGATTCCCTTGTAGTCAACGAGTGGGACGGCTTCGACATCGACTGGGAGCCGGGCAATGGATTCAACGACGCGGACGGCACATTGGCTGGCAACATGCATCAAAACCGTCTCATTCTGCACCTGGTTCAGGAGATGGGAAAATACATCGGCCCGAAGAGCGATCCTGAAGGCACCGGGCACAAACTCCTGTGTGTGGATGGGCAGATCAGCATATTCTATGACGACTGTCCGGAATACATCGACTACTTCATCCTGCAGTCCTATGGCAGAGTGGACGATCTCGACTACTATGTCCCGAATACCCACAAGTTCATCCTCACGGAGAATTTCGAGCAATTTGCCTCCATTGGGGGCCAGTTGTTTAGGCAGGCATCCTATATGCCGGCGAGCGGCTACAAGGGCGGTGTCGGAGCCTACCGTTTCCAGAAAGATTATGACAACACGCCGGACTACAAGTATATGCGCAGGGCCATACAGGAGAACCAACGTGTATTCAATGAGTGGAAGGCTGCACAGGCGAAAGACTCCCAAGGCGAAAACTCGGATCAACAATAAAATTTGGAATCAAGATGAAAAATAGGATATTGAACATGTCGGCATTTCTGGCACTCTCCCTCGTTACATTGGCGGGATGCCGGGAAAACGAGTCGGATCTGCTTGAGCCGAAGCTCTATTTTGAATCCACCGAGAATACCATAGAGGTGGATAATGATGCCCCCAAGATGGCTTATGACCTGCAGTCCCGTCTCTCCAGCAAAGTTTCCTCGAATGTGGAAGTTACCTATTCGATAGCTGACGCAGCCTTTGTCGAAGAGTACAATGCCAAGTATGGCAAGGAATATCTTCCGTTCATGACCGCTTCTTTCAGCAGTGAAACGACCAACATCGCTGCCGGGGAGATCTATTCGGACATCGTGAAACTGCAGCTGTCAGGACTTGACAACATTGAGGTGGGCAATACCTACCTGCTACCCGTGAGAGTACAGACCGGAGATGTACCCGTGATAGACGGGGCAGACATCGCCTACTACGTAATCAAAAAACCGGTACGGATCATACGGGCGGCGCGTTTCTACAATTCATTCTTCAAGGTACCCATCACACCGCTCAATGTCTTCAAAGAGGTGACATACGAAGCGATAGTGAATATATCGTCGTTCGGAAACAATAACACCGTAATGGGTTGCGAGGGAGTGATGATCATGCGTATCGGAGATGCCGGAGGCGGCACCGTGCCTGAGAACATTCTCCAGATGGCCGGAAAATCGGAAATGACGTGGTCGGACAACCCGTTGCAGACCGGAATCTGGTATCACTTGGCCTTTACCTGTGCAGCAGACGGAGTCGCCAACCTCTATGTCAACGGAGAGCGAGTCATTCAGGGCAGCTTCACCATGTCTTCGGATCTCACGATGGGCGGTGCGGACTTCGGCTTCTCGGTAGGTATGGTGCCGAGATTCATGTGGGGAACACGTCCGTTCAGCGGTTATATGACGGAAGTCAGACTGTGGAATGTCGTTCGTTCGGCCAACCAGATCCGGGAGAACATGTTGAATGTGGACCCAGAAACTCCGGGACTTGTGGCTTACTACAAGCTGGGCGAGGATTTGACGGATTCCTCGCCGAACGGACTTGATCCTACGGACTACTCCTTACCGACGTTTGAGGATCTCAAGATTCCTGTAGCCATTGGCGGAGGTCTGACAGAATAGGATCAAAATTCACTTGTCTAACAGTCCGGCATTGAGCTGGAGTGCGGAGCCGGAGTTGCAGAGAACAGCAGCTTGTGGCTCCGCTTTTACAATGGTTCCGGTTCTGACAAAAAGCAAAGGAGGATTTCGTGGAATACATTGGGAGCAAAATTAAAGCTCGCGAACATAAGCAGGGAATGAAAGTAAGTTGACATCTAAACTGTCTTTTCAATTAGCTCCCCTTTATATCCTCCATCGGCAAAAATAACCCTTACTCCAGAACGCATTTCTTTGAGGGCTCTCAACTAATTTACTATCATGTACATTAGCTATGACCATAACGGCAATAAGAGAGTCATTCTTATTACTACGACATGACGTTTTATACCTTTTACCTTTTTAAGGAAGCGTTGTGTTTCCATTTGACTATCCGCTTGGTTCCGTGTTTTGACCTCGCGTCTCATGATATGGACACGTAATTTCCCTAATAGTAAGTCAAAGTCCAGCAGAGCCGCCCATTTGCGATAGTAGTAATAAACCAACTGCCACTTTGGGACGTCAAGAGAAAGCATACGCCATTGACAACCGATCTTCACTAAATAAAAAAAATGGCATTCCAAATCATTCGCAAATCATATTTTCACCTTCTTTCTTGCTGGTTCAATACAGTTCGTATATATTTTCACTCGGTTTTCGTCAAAGCAGTCAGTCTGATACATCTTTTTTTAAGTTTGGTCACCTCAAAGAAAGAAACTTCCGACTGATACGACAACTTCGTTAAAAAAGATTTCAGCCATTTTTAAACAGGCTCTAAGTATTTTTCATAAAGAAATGATTTTTCTATAACTTTGTAAATAAATACTTTTTTTCTTCAATCCTCCCTTCTGCATCAGAAAAAGAATGGCAAATGTCTCTTGTCTCATGACATTGAAATTTTTGGGGTTAACAAAATGCCTGTAAGAAAGATTTATTGTTGTGTAAAATGCAGACGTGTAGTGTATTATGTGTAATATCGGGAGCGGGGCCGATAAGTCTCCCTGTTTTTGGGCCTTGTTCTCGAACGTGTTCCCGAGAGTTTGCAGAAATATGTTTTCCGTTACTACCGGAGGCTTTCGGACGAACCTTTGCAAAACGATGATATACAGTTGATTTTCCTCTTTTTGCACCGAACAGGCAACAAAAAAGAGACACGGAAAAAGGCTCCTAAAGTGCGGATAAAGGTGCTTCCGCACGAATGTAAGCCCGATGTATATCAACGAATTGAGCCGGTTTTTCAACTTCTGCCCCCGCATCGCCGCCGTATCTCCATGCATGACAGTACAAATATAGCGATTTGCGGCGAATAATTCAAATGCGAAGACTTTCGGAAGGCGTATAATTGCAAGTTGTATGATTTGAATTTGATGATGTGATCCGGACAATATTTTCCGGTCGATGCCCGATTGCCGGAGATGTGAATGTAGAATTTGATATTTGTTTATATAGTTCGGGTGGAGTATCTTTGTTTTATCTAACTTCAAATTGTTTTTGTTATGAAACTGAGAATGTTTTTTCTGATGCTTGCTTTAGGAGTATGCGGAGCGGCCATGGAAAGTTGTGATGACGATGATGACAACTTGAACGTTCCCGAAAAATTACAGTCTGCGTTTTCTCAAAAATATCCTGAAGCCAGTCCGAAATGGAAAACCCGGAGTAATTATTACATTGCGGATTTCCATGGCCGGAATTATGAATCCGAGGCCTGGTTTACTTCCGGAGCCGTTTGGCTGATGACCGAAACGGATCTTCCTTATGCGGCTTTGCCCGAAGCCGTCAAAAACGCTTTCCAAAACAGCGAATACGGGTCGTGGAGGCCGGATGATGTGGATATGATAGAACGTGAAGGCATGGAGCCGGTCTATGTTTTGGAGGTGGAGCAGGGCCCGCGGGAGATGGATCTGTATTACAACGCAGAGGGAATTCTGATCAGGGCGGTGGAAGATTCGGAGGATGATTCCGAGAATTACCTGCCGGTTGAACTTCCCGAGGGGGTGAAAAATTTTCTGCAGGAGAAATATGCGGCATCCAAAATCGTAGAAACGGATCGGGAGCACGGACAGCTTGAGGTGGATATCATCCACGACGGAGTTGCCAAGGAGGTGCTTTTTGACAACAACGGAAATTGGCTTTCCACATCCTGGGAGATCAGTACGGATACTCTTCCGGAGGCCGTTAAAACTGCGATTCGGCAGGAAATTAACGATAATTATGTCGGTTATGAAGCCGACGATGAGCCGGAACAGGTAGAAACGCCTGATGGGAATTATTATCGAATCGAGCTGGAAGCGGAAGATGACAGGGCGGTAAATCTCAAAATCCGGGAAGACGGTACTTTATTGAAGTAGATTCGTTTGCATAGACATGCCGACAGGCAAATGAAAAATTCGCTTGGCGGTATGTTCGTATCATGTCATCTGTTTTAATTGAACGTTATCTATGAAAAAAATCGGTTTGCTGCTATTTTTTGCGGCATTCGCTTGCTCTTTGTCCGCACAAAACAGGCTTTCCGTCTTTATCGGAAATGCCAATCGGTATGCTTCGGTCGATTTGTCGGATTTTTGCCGGCGCCTCTGCGTGGAATACGATATTTCGGAAGAATCGCTCAATGATTATTACCGGCGTTGCGGCAGAGATTGGGGGCATGTGGGCCTTGCACTGGAGATTGCCCGCACCTCGGGACGAAACATGCGCGATGTCTGTGACCATTATAAGCGTTATAAACGTGAGGGCTGGGGGCGGATTCTGATCGAACTGGGAATCGGTTCCGAGTCGTCGTATCGTGCTCTGTTCTATGATCGGGTGCATTGTCATAGCGATTACTGGCACGAGCATTACGACTCCTATTGCAAACGGCATGGGAAGTATCATCCGCACAGGCACGGGTATAAGAAACACCCGAAATACGGGAAGCGGAAATACGGGAAATATCATGACGATGATGATGACGATTGAGTGGCCGGTGATAATTCCATATGAATCATTATATGTATAATTGTTTTATGAAAAAGATTTTATTGGTTCTTGTTTGCAGCTTGTTCGCTTTCGAGACGGTTTCGGCTCAAGGGAAAAACGCCGTGGGATTACGGTTGGGAGATGGTGCGGAATTTCTTTATCAACGCGATCTTTCGTATCGGAATTTTTTGCAAATCACGCTGGCGACTCCTCATTTTGAAGGACTGTCCGTTACGGGAATCTATAATTGGCGTTGCTGCCAGTGGAATTGGACACCCCGGACTTGCGATTGGTATCTGAATGCCGGTGTGGGTGGAGCCTTGGGGTTTTATGACTTTGACGATTCGGGTTTTTTACTCGGTGTGGCCGGCTCCTGCGCTTTTGGCTGTCATTTCAAAAATGCCCCGATCTCTTTGGAAGTGGATTACCGTCCTGTGATCGGAGCCGTGATCGGCGGTGGACATGACGGCTTCTTTGATCCTGGATTCTGGAATTTCGGATTGTCCGTCAAATTCCATTTTTGAAATTGTAAATGACCGTTATATATTGATAATAGCCGTTTAGGCAGGAACGGCTGTCCGACAAATCGCTGAAGACGAATTCGCCGCCGCCAGATTGTTCCGGCGGTGGCGAATTTGTGAAAATGAATTTATTGAATCGGCTTTTGTCCGGTCTACATGGTATTTTACAACAGGCGTCCGGTAGCCGCCTGAGGCGCCGGTTTCTGTTCTCGACGACATCGGCCGGTATCCTTTCGATAACTGTGCTGTCATAATGGATTCAAATGAATAGGTTCACGTTCGCTTTTCCGGCACGCTCCATGTAGGAGGCGACGCCGCCTACGGTCACGTTGTCCAGCAGTTCTTCGCGCCGGACGCCCATCACGTCCATCGACATTTGGCAGGCGATGAATTCCACGCCGTTGTCGATAGCCTGCCGGCGCAGCGTTTCGAGCGAGTCGATTCCTTTCCGCTTCATGATGCGGCGCATCATCCGGTTGCCGATCCCGAACATATCCATTTTCGAAAGGTGTAATTTGAGCGATGACGACGGCAGCATCATGTCGAACATGCGTCCGAAGATGTCCTTTTTCGTCTTCGGTTTGGCGATTTTCTTGATGACGTTCAATCCCCAGAAGGTGAAGAATATTGTCACCGGCTGTCCGGTGGCTGCCGCGCCATTAGCCAGTACGAAGGTCGCCAGCGCTTTGTCCAAATTATCACTGAACATAATCAGCGTCTTGCCCTTAGCGTCGTGCTCGAGTGGCATCGTGGATGTTTTGGATGAACCTTTTTCGATGATGACCGTATATTTCCCCTTCTCTTCCGAGTTACTGATGAGCCGATTGCCTGTGGTGTCGCACCATGCTTGCGCATCTCGCGAGAATCCGGCATCGGTAGCGACCATTTCGATCCTTTCGCCTTCGGTGATTGAGTCGATCGCTTGCTTGATTTTTATAACCGGACCGGGGCATTGCAATCCGCATGCGTCTATTCTTAAGGTCTTCATGCGGTTGCTGCCGAGTAGGGTATCCGTATCCATTCGTCTGTCCATAGCGGTTGCGGCAGTCCGGGTTACGATCGGCTCGATCGCCGTCGAATAGGTTTTGTAACCACCCGACAGGTTCTTCACGTTGCGGAATCCGTGTCCTGACAGAATTTTTACCGCCAGGTATCCGCGCAGGCCGACGGCACAATAGACATAGATGGCTTTTTTGTGTGGTAATTCGCCGAGTCGGCTGCGGAGTTCCTCGAGCGGAATGTTGACCGACCCGGGAATTGCCCCGAAGGCATGCTCCTCGCGGATGCGCACGTCGAGCAGCAGGATGTCGCTGAGATCGGCTCTTGCAATCTGCCGCCATGTCACTATGGGCATTGCTCCGCTGATAATATTGTTCGCCGTATAGCCCGCGATGGCGATCGGGTCCTTGGCCGAGGAGAAAGGTGGTGCGTAAGTGTGTTCGACTTTCATCAGGTCATATACCGTGCCGCCGTTTTTGATGATTAGTGCAATCTGGTCGATGCGCTTGTCCACTCCTTCGTTGCCAACGCATTGACCTCCGTAGAGTTTGCCGCTTGCCGGGTCGAACGTGAGCTTGATGGTCAGCGGAAGTGCATCGGGATAATATCCGGCGTGCGATGCCGAATGTGTCGTCGAACTGGCATACGGAATACTGGACTGTTTGAGCCGTTTCGCTGCGAGTCCTGTCGAAGCTACTGTCATGTCGAACACCTTGGCAATGGAAGTGCCTATGGCTCCTTCGTATTTTGTCGTATTGCCGAAGACCATATTGTCGGCGGCGATGCGTCCCTGGCGGTTGGCAGGGTTGGCCAAATAGTTCAGCCACGGTTTGCCTGTCAGCGGATGCGGAAATTCGATGGCATCGCCCGCTGCGTAAACATCCGTTGCCGAAGTTTGCAGGTAATCGTCTACCCAGATGCCGCCCGTTTCGCCGATCTTCAGTCCGGCGGCCTTGGCCAATGTCGTTTCCGGACGAACCCCGATAGACAGAAGAACCATGTCGGCTGCAATGCTTTCTCCGGTAGAGAAGAAAACCTCGATCTTTTCGCCTTGGCGCTCGAATCGTTCGACGCTGCGTTCGAGATAGAGTTTGATACCTTTTTGCGACAGGTGCTGGTGTACATGGGCCGCGATTGAAAAATCGACTGGAGCCATCACCTGATTGCCCATTTCCACGACAGATACTTCGGCTCCCGTGCGGTGCAGGTTTTCGGCCATCTCCAATCCGATGAATCCGGCTCCGACGATGACTGTACTCCCGATTCGGTGCGAAGATATATGCTCTTTGATCCGATCGGTATCTTCGATGTTGCGGAGCGTGAATATGCCTTCGGCTTCTATGCCTTTCAAAGGCGGACGCACGGGGGACGCGCCGGGCGAAAGCAGCATTTTGTCGTAGTTTTCTGTATAGGTGGATCCGTCTGCACGGCGTACCTCGACTCGCTTTTTCGTCGTGTCGATCCCGATTACTTCGTTCTCGACCCGCACGTCGATATTGAAACGTTTGGCAAACGAAGCAGGTGTCTGCATGAACAGTTTCTCCCGTTCGGCGATTGTTCCGCCGATGTAATATGGCAGCCCGCAGTTGGCGTACGAAATGTATTTACCTTTTTCGAGCAGGACGATTTCGGCTTTCTCGTCTGTCCGGCGAATTCTTGCCGCCGCTGTCGCGCCTCCGGCGACTCCTCCGATAATGATGTGTTTCATGTGGCCTTATTTTTTAATTCATCGAATTCCGTTAAAAATCGGATCTGTATGATTCCGACCGCGACAAAGGTATATTTATTTTCCGATAAAACAAATTTCCATTGGAAAATAATTTATCCTGTTGAGGTCGATTTATTCGGAGCTGTTCGTTTTGCAATCGGCGGGAAGAAAGAATTATTGAAATAAAAAAGATGCTCTCTTGATTTTATCAAATTAAATTTGTTAAAATGAAGGCGAAAGTTTATTTTTGTAAAGTTGGAACAGGGAAACATGACCGGAATGAAGGAAAACCAGTCAACGAAGGGGACGCTCCGCCGCCGTCGAACCAATAAACAGGTGCAGGCCGATATTCTGTCGGCTGTCGGCCGGATTCTCCAAGAAAAGGATTTTACCCATATCACATTGATGGATATAGTCCGCGAAGCCAAAACGGATCCCAATGTCGTGCTGCGGCAGTTCGGATCTTTGGAACAGGTTTTCGACTGTTACATCCGCACGATTGATTATTGGATGCACGATTTGTTCGGCAACGAAGCCTTGAAACGCGGAGAGCGTTCCGCTTTGGAAAGGATGTTCGCACGAATGACCGATTTTCTTTACAACAGTCCGGAGATGCAGAGACTGCTGGTCTGGGAGATTACCGATGTAAACGATACGACACGCCGTGCCGCCGCAAATCGGGAAACGTACTATCGGGAAGCTTACGAAGCCTATGAGCGGCAATTCGCGAGGGGGGGGGAGAAAACGCCGTTCCGGCAAATCGCATCGTTGCTGATCGCCGGTACTTATTACCTCGTTCTCCATCGGCATACTTCGACATTCGGAGATATGGATTACGATACGCCGGACGGTCCGGTCCGACTGAAAAAAGTATTGCATGAAATTCTGGATATGCTTTACGAACGGTTGGAACGGCCGCAAAGGGTAAGCGAGGCGATTCGCAGACTCAAGGAGCGGGGCGTGGACGAGCAGGTGATTCGTGAATGTCTGAAAGATCTTTAACTATTCTGTACGATGAAATGGTTTTTATGTGCACTCTGCTGTTTGACAGAGGGGTTGTCGGTTTTGCGAGCCCAGATCATGCCGGATTCCTCGGTGCAGATCTGCGCCTATTGGACTCCGGGAGACAAGTATGCCTATGAGGCTCGGGAGGAGAAGTTCAAGATAGATGATCGAGGCGATACGACGCTCGTATGCCGACAAAGCGAACGGCGTGTATTTGAAATCCTTTCTCAGACCAAGAACCGTTACAAGATCCGTCTGACATACGGCGATTACATGACCACCGATAAGGAGGACCAGCTGATGCACGATGCGATCGCGTCGGCCACGGGGCCTTGTGTCGTTGAGTTCGAGACGGATGAAACCGGTTCGTTGCTTGGTATCGCGAACCTCGAAACGCTGGTCGCACAGGCCGAGGCATCTGTCGAACCCGCCGTGAGGGTTATGTGGGAGACGATACCTTCGGCGGAACGGAAGAATTTTCCGAAAAAGAATTTCCGCAAATATATGGCCCGTACCCTTTCCGATCCATCGGTCGTGATCAATGCCGTGAACGATGATTTGGGGCGCATGTTCTTTTTCCATGGGGCACGGCTCGATTCGACGCAGGTATACGAATTCGACGAGACGTTCGCTCCGCTGTTGGGGGGCCGGGATTCTGTGCGGGGAAAGACTTCGTTCTGGATCGACGGCAGACTGACAGATTCATACAGTGCCGTATGCAATACTTATACGGAAGCGGACGGCAGCAAAATGTTGTCCGCGACACTCGGACAGTTTGTGACGGCGTTAGGCGGAGAAAAGGCGATGACGCAGGCTATGAGAGATTCCATCGCCTCGGGAATGAGCGGCATCCGTTCACGGATGGAGCAGTTTTCTTCGGAAGAGATCCATTTGGATACAGGTTGGCCTCTGCATCTTTTTTTTGAGCGCACGATTTACATCGACAGAGATTCGGAACCGATGGCTGCGGCCATAGTGCGGCGTACGCTGGACATTATTGTCGAAGAAGAGCAAGAGGAAGAAAAACGGTAATTTGATTGTCATGAAACAGTTTCTGCTGTTGCCGATCCTGCTCGCTGCAGTAGCATCCGTACGGGGAGCATCGCTTGTCGAGGGCCGCATTTATCTGAAAAACGGCTCCGTCATCGAATGTGTCGGGGACGACCGGCTGCAATTACCGAAAAGATTCGGGAAATTGACCGTCCTCCGCGATGCTTTCCGGAAGACGAAAGCCAAAGAAGTTTTCCAATCCGAAGAAATCGACTCCATAGTCTGCTGGCATGCACAGTCTCCGGAACATATCCGCAAGTTCATTCCGGCGGAGAATCCGGGGTGGATGTGGGTCTATCTCGAAACACCGCACATTTGCGTATGCATCTATTCGGAAAAAGGGTATGGCATCGATTCGAACGGAGGTATTCAGGTCTGGCAGAGGCAGGGAGCTTTCAGCCAGTCGCGCACGGCCTACTACCTGAAAAAAACAGGCGAAAAGAAGTTCCTGACCGTTGGTGCCGCAAATCGGAATACAAAAGACGTCTTCCGGGAACGCATCGCCCGTTATGTCGGCGATGATCCCGAACTTGCCGAACGTATACGGTTGTCGAGCGCCATTCGCAGCAAAACCATACAGTTGCTGCACGATTACGATCCGACGAAATATTGATTCAACTTATAAATTTAAACATTATGAAACGGTTTTTACTTTGTACTGCAACTGTGTTGGCCATGTTCGGCTGCATTTCCCAGGCTGACGCCAAAGATCCGGAAGATCAGGAATTCCGGCACGTAGTCGTAACTCTCAAGTCCGGGGAAAAAGTCGAAGGCTATCTCCATCGGGGATGGCATGCGGAGGGTGCTCTGCTGAAACAGGAGAACTATTCGTTCAAAATCACCAAGACGCCCGATGACAAAGAGCCCGTCAAATATACGGCCGATGACGTAGAGAGTGTCGAATATACCGAGACGACGGAGGAAAATCCGGACGGCATTCGCTGGGAGGCCCTCGACATCGCGTCTCCCGGACTTACGAATCGTTACCGTACTTATCACAGACTGGTTTGTGTGAACAAGGCCGGAGCGAATGCAACGACCTATTGGTGGAAGACGTGGACGACGGAACGAGTAGGTAACAGAGACCGCAGGGTGCTGACAACCATATACGGCATACGTTTCCACAATGATCCCGGCCGAATCGTCTATCCGTATATGTATGTCGGTACGATGTTGATGGACAAACTGCATCCCGGGCTGAAGGCATTTTATAAGAAATGGTTTAAAGGAGCCGAAGGCAAAATACGTAAAAAAGAGGCCGAAGAGAACGACGCATGGATACTCGATATGTACGATGCGTATCTGGCAAGCCGGCCCAATGAATGATGATCGATATTCAAATATGCTGAAAACATGAAAAAACTACTGGCGGTTTGGGCGCTTTTACTGGCAGCCGTTTCCGCGAATGCCGCAGATAAGAAATGTCCCGGAACCGTTCATTTTCTGGACGGCCGTATGCTGGAATGTACCAGCATTACGATTCCCGGATGGATCGATGCCGAAGTGTCTGTCCGGGTGCTTTCCGACGGGAAGAATCAAGCCAGGACGTTGGCGGCCGCGGAAATCGCTTATCTTGAACTTTGGCCGGAAAAGAATCCCGAAGCCAAAAACGAACTTTATTGCGTCCCGTTCATCAAGGAAAAAGGGAAAAAGAAGATGCCGGCAGCCCGATGGCTGGTACCGGAATCTTCGGGCAGGCATGTCGCCTTCTTTACCCGTTATCAGACTTACAAAATGTCTAATAAAGGGCTGGTCGGGATTGTAAACCCCAAATTGAATGTAACCGAACCGAGTGCTTATTTTTGGAAATCGGACGAAAAGAGCCCCGTATTCCTCGGCCAGTATCTTTTCTTTCAGAATTCGAACAAGAAAATGATTGCGCTGGTAGAACGCTATTTTGAGGATGATCCTGCCATGTTGGAGCAAATTCGTCAGCGACGTTGGCTCGGTAAAGGAGGCGGGGTTGCGGCGCTGTTTGCTTTCGTTGCGGAGCATTACGTCCCGCAACAGGAGCAGGAATAGCGGTCGAATAGCATTGAATTGCCATGAATAAGTGCCCGATACTCCTCCTTTTCGTCTTCATGGTGACGGCATGCAGTCCGGAAGGAGAACATGCCCCGTCGCTATCGGAGCCGGATGCCATAACCTTTGCGCCCGGTACGCCGTCCGTTAAGGAATTTCCGGCAATGGGCGGCTTGTGGGTGCTGCGATTCTCCGCGACAAAAGCATGGAGTGCTGTGCCGGCCGATCCGGTCCATGCGGAATGGTACCGGATCGAACCGGCGGAGGGAGACGACGGTAATGGGACGGTAAAGGTAACCGTATTGCCGAATATTACCACAGAAAAACGAAGCGCTGAAATAATCATCCGCTCGGGGCGGGCGGAGCAGAGATTGTCTTTTGCGCAGCAAGCTTCGGATATGGAACCGTGCGGAGAAGAAGAGGTGCGCCGTTTCCTCGAAAAGCTTTATCAGGATACCGGCGGTGACAATTGGCGCTTCCAGGAAAACTGGTGCACGGACAAACCTTTGTCCGAATGGGGATCTTCTGTCAAATACGAAGACGGGAAACTCTCGCTGATTCTCGGCGAAAACAACCTGCACGGAAAAATCGACTTGTCGGGGTGTACGGCTTTGGTGTCGCTTCGCTGCGCGAAAAATTCGCTGACGGAGATTGATGTTTCCGGTTGTCCGCTGTTGGAGGAACTGGACTGTACGAACTGCGGAATTTCCGGTCTGGACGTTTCCGGCTGTTATTCTCTCCGGCGGCTGCTCTGCGGTTACAATGGTCTCACGGAACTCGGTCTGTCGTCCTGTCCTTACCTGACGGAACTGAATGTTCCTTATAACGGGTTGGGGACATTGGACATTTCGTCATGTATGGCCTTGACGGACTTGAACTGCGCCGAAAACCGGTTGGAAAAGTTGGACATGGCAGGACGGGAAGGCCTTCGGATGCTTTTCTGTTATGGCAACCGACTGTCCGTACTGGATTTGTCAAAATGCTCCTCGCTGACGCTTGTGAACTGTGGGGCGAATGAACTGACCCGGCTCGATCTCTCCGGCTGCGAAAAACTCGGCCGGCTCTATTGTTACGACAATCGGCTCGAAACTTTGGACCTGTCTGATTTTGCGCCGCTACTCAGTGAGTTATATTGTTATGGAAATCGGCTGACCGAATTGGATCTGTCCGGAACCGATCGGCTTTCGCAACTCGAATGCTCTTACAACAATCTGCAACGCCTCGACTTGACGGGCTGTAAATCGTTGCGCATCGCGGGGTGTGCGCGAAACGCATTGCGCTCGATAACCCTTTTCGGTTGTGAAATGCTCGGACAATTGGATTGCTCGGGCAACTTGCTGGAGAATATCGATATTTCAGCTTGCCCGTATCTGACCGAATTGATCTGTACCGATAACCTGATTTTATCGGAGATACCGGAGTCGTTCGATCGACTGACTCTTTTCGAACATGATATTCGATACGAATACAGTGTGGAAAAAGATGCTGTCACGGGGCAAGAAAAAATCGTTTATATGGATCGGGGTAAGGGATGGTGGTACTCCGGAGAGCCGGATAAGGGATATCACGGCCGCTGATGTTTTTATTTGAAAAGGACGGGCGAATCGGTTGAGAGCTAAAGGTTATCGACTTTTCGGGTTTATTCGTATCTTTGCTTTCATGGACAGGGGCGAGATTATCATTTATCAGACAGCCGACGGTGAGACCCGTCTGGACGTCCGCATGGAGAACGACAGCGTGTGGCTGACGCAGGCGCAGATGGTAGAGTTGTTCAATTCGACCAAACAGAATGTGAGCCTTCATATAAATAATATCTTTAAAGAGGGCGAGCTCGAGCGAGAGGCAACTGTCAAGGAATACTTGATAGTTCGGCAAGAGGGCAATCGTTCTGTTAGGCGTAAGATTACAGTTTATAATCTGGACGTGATTATCTCTGTCGGATATCGTGTCAAGTCACAGCGCGGAACACAATTCCGTATCTGGGCGAACAAAATTTTGAAAGAGTACCTAATAAAAGGCTATGCCGTCAATACCCAAGCGAAAGCCGAGCAGTTGGAGGAGTTGAAAAAGACTGTTCGCCTGCTCTCCCATGTCTTGGCTGCGAAGGAGGTTACGAAATCCGAGGCGGTCGGGCTACTGCGCGTGATTACAGACTATACCTACGGCCTCGATACGCTCGACCGCTACGATTATCAGCAGTTGGAGGTATCGGCCACTACCGCCGAGGAGCCATTTCGTGCGACCTATGAGAATGCGATGGAGGCGTTGCAGATGTTGCGCGACAAGTTCAGCGGTAGCGAACTGTTCGCCCACGAGAAGGACGAGTCGTTCAAAAGCACGATGGGTGCGATTTACCAGACCTTCGGCGGGCGTGATCTCTACCCGAGTGTCGAGGAAAAGGCGGCCAATCTGCTCTACCTGACGGTCAAGAACCACTCGTTCAGCGACGGCAACAAACGCATCGCAGCGTTCCTGTTCCTGTGGTTCTTGGAGAACAACTGCATCCTCTATCGTTCCGACGGCTCGCGCCTTTTGGACAACAACACATTGGTCGCCCTGACGCTGATGATCGCCGAGAGCCGCACCGAGGAGAAGGATGTGATGACGAAGGTGGTGGTGAATCTGATCAACAGGAACAATTGACACGATATAGTGTTTCGGATATCGGGAAAATGATGAAACCTAAGAAAATAAACCATTTTATGAGGCGAGTTTTATTGTTCGTATCATTGCTGCTTGCGGTAGGCAACGGGGCTTTGGCGCAGGAATGGATAGATACACTCTACTATAGCCGTTCGGGGGTGACGGTGCGGAATCCGATTTTTGCCGATTATTATCGTCTGGTGCTTTATCCTGCGGATTCGGCAGGGCTCAAAATATTCAAGGATTTTTATATTTCGGGCGAATTGCGGAGAGAAGGGCATTTTCAGACAATCGATACGCTCGATGATCGCCGGACGGTGTTCGACGGAGACGTCGTTTCCTATTTCAAAAACGGGCACATATCGGAAAAATCATATTATTCAGGAGGATTGTTGGAGGGTGAATATCTGCAATACGACGAAAATGGAGCATTGAAAACGCGTGCGTCGTATGCCGGCGGCGAATTGTCCGGAACGTACGAGACATACAACGAGGACGGCTCCTGCCGAATGGTGGAATATCGTGCAGGGCTGCCGGTTCATGATTATTATTTGCTGGCGGACGACGCTCCTTGAGAGCGCCGTCCGGGCGTATTCGGCCCAGGTGAGACCTGCCGCCCGCGCCTTGCCGCGCAGGGCGTAGTAGTCTGCTGCGGCCATCTTCACGGTCAGCCGCTCCTTGAGCTTTTCGCCTGCGGATTTGGGCGGACGTCCGCCTTTGGGATTCTTTTTCATTATATCCATTTGAGACCAGCGGGATGAATCTGCAAGGGTTTCGGGGCACCCGAAACATAAACTTGCTCTCTTAAAACCCGGAATGTTACTCCGCGGCGGCCGATGTCAGTTTTTGTCCGAACGTCTCCATTTCGCGGCCGATGACTGTCTCGGAGAATTTGGCGTAGTGGCGCGTCATGTTGGTGTTCGAGTGGCCGAGAATCTTGGCTAGAACGTCAATCGGCATGCCGTATTCGACGGCCATGCAGGCGAAGGTGTGGCGGGCGCAGTGGGTGGTCAGCACTTTGTTGATGCCGCACACGGCTGCTATCTCTTTCAGGTACGCGTTCATCTTTTGGTTACTCGGCGTAGGGAGCACCCGTGAGCGTGCGACGCATACTTCGTCGTGCTCGTAGCGGCGCAGGATTTCGAGTGTGGCCGGGAGTAGCGGGATACGGCTCATCACGGAGGTCTTCTCGCGGGGCTTGTGAATCCACCAGCGGCCTTCGTCGTCCTGCGAGAGGTGCTCGCGCCGCAGGTGGTCGGCATCGGCGAAGGCCAGCCCCGTCAGACAGCAGAAGACGAAGACGTCGCGGATGCGGGCCAGCCGGTGGTCGAGCGCCTTGCGGTTCAGTAGTTCCAGTTCATGCGCCGTGAGGTGCTCCTTGGCCTGCACCTCGTCTTCTTTGAGTTTATAGTAGCGGAACGGATTTTTCGTGATCCACTCGTTGCGCAGGCAGTAGAGGACAAAATTGCGCAGGCAGTCCATGACGGCGACCGCCCCGTTGTGGCGGCAGCGGTGGGCGGTTTGCAGGAAGAGGTTGAAGCCGTCCAGGAACTCATAGTTCATCCGCTCGACGGGAATGTCTTCGGTCTTGCCGCGCCGGGCGAGATACTGTTTCAGGTAGCGCAGCAGCCGTTCGTACTTGTCGGCCGTACGTTGCGTGATGCGTACGCCCACCTCGCTCTGCCGCCGCTTCGCATAGTCGGTAAGGCCCGCGATGAGCATCATCGTGTTGCAGGTCGGGTTCAGGTAGCGCTGCTTGATCTGCGCAGCATTGGCCGCATAGCCTTCGGCCAGCAGTTTGGAGCGGATGTCCAAAATCTGCACGCGGAATTCGTCGAGCATTTCATTGACTTTCTGCGCGAGGCGGCTCGTGCCCATCATGCGCTCCTTTTTCTGGTTCCATAATTCGGGTTTGCCTTCGCAATGGAAGTAGAACTCCTGTCGCAGACTGCCCGTAGTGATGCGGGCGTAAACCGAAGCCAAGCCGTTCTTTTTCGGTCTTCCTTTTCGCATCAGGAAAAGGATGGTAAAAGTTTCCTGTCTCATAACTCGTGACATTTTAAGGATTGACAAAACGTCTGCAAGGAAACTTTATTGCGGTGTAAAGTGCAGCAAAACAATGCATTGCGGGCTAAAAAGGTGGCAATCCCGTTTTCGGAAGCCCAAATCGGCTCTGCCCACTTTTTTGCCACCCAACGGTTTTCTCCGGCTTGCTTTCCGCTTCCGGTTCGGGGAGTCGGCCGAAGCCTTTGCAAAATGATGATATACAGTCTGTTTTCCTCTTTTTGCGCCGGACGGGCAACGAAAAAGGAGCCTCGGAAAAAGGCTCCTTTGTGCGGATAAAGGGACTCGAACCCCCACGCCGGTAAGGCATCAGATCCTAAGTCTGACGTGGCTACCAATTACACCATATCCGCTCGCTATGTGCAAAGGTATATAAAAATTCACAATTCACAATCCGGAGCGGGTGATTATAAGCCTTTTTTATTTACTTTTGTAGGCAATTTATCCGCTTATGCCGCAGAATGTCGCACTCGTTTTAACGCCCCGCCAGGCTGCCGACGCGAAGTATTACACTTCGCTTGCCGCGCAGCGTCTGGGTGTGCCGGAGCACGATATTGCCTTGGTGAGGGTCGTCAAACGCTCGATCGACGCCCGGCAGCGGCAACCGAAGGTCAACCTGACGCTGGAGGTCTATGTCGACCGGGAGCCGCAGCCCGCACCCGTGCATTTCGATTATCCCGACGTGTCGGGACATACCGAGGTCGTAGTCGTGGGGTCGGGCCCGGCAGGGCTTTTCGCGGCGCTGCGGCTGATCGAGCTGGGATTGAAGCCCGTTATCCTGGAGCGGGGGCGCGACGTTTCAGCGCGCAAGGTCGACATTGCGCGGATCAACCGCAACGGGGCGGTCGATCCCGATTCGAACTACGCTTTCGGCGAGGGCGGTGCGGGGACTTTCTCGGACGGCAAACTCTTCACGCGCAGCAAGAAGCGCGGTGATTATAACAAGGCGTTGCAGACGCTGGTGTTCCATGGCGCCACGCCCGAAATCCTCTATGAAGCCCATCCGCATATCGGAACCGACAAGTTGCCGCGCATCATGCAGAATATCCGGCAGACGATCCTTGGCTCGGGCGGCCAGTTCGTGTTCGGTAGCCGCGTTACGGATCTTGAAATCCGCAACGGCCGTATCCGGGGCGTGCGGTGCGGCGACACGTTTGTCGAAGGGGCGGCCGTGGTTTTGGCCACGGGACATTCGGCACGCGATATTTACGAGCTGCTTTACCGCAGGGGCGTGCGCGTCGAGGCGAAGGCCTTTGCCATGGGCGTGCGTATCGAGCATCCGCAGGCGTTGATCGACTCGATCCAGTACCACTGCCCGACGCGGGGCGAATACCTTCCGGCGGCGGCTTATTCGCTGGTGAGCCAGGAGGCCGGCCGCGGGGTCTACTCGTTTTGCATGTGCCCCGGCGGGTTCATCGTTCCGGCCATGACCGATGCCGCGCAGTCGGTGGTCAACGGCATGTCGCCCAGCGGCCGCACGTCGCCCTATGCCAATTCGGGCATGGTGACCGAAGTGCGGCCCGCGGATTTCGAGCACCTGCGTGCGGAATGGGGCGAGCTGGCCGGGTTAAAGTTCCAGCAGCAGTTCGAAGAGCTGGCCCGGCAGCACGGCGGCGAGCATCAGGTCGCCCCGGCGCAGCGCGTCGCCGATTTCGTGGCGGGGCGCCCCAGTGCGGCCTTGCCGAAAACCTCCTATATCCCCGGTATTATTCCTTCGCGGCTCGATGAGTGGATGCCCCCGTTTATCGGCGAGGGGCTGCGCCGGGGGATCGCCACCTTCGGGCGGCGGATGCGGGGGTTCGTGACGAACGAAGCCGTCGTAGTGGGCGTCGAGTCGCGCACCTCGTCGCCCGTCCGGGTTCCGCGCGACCCCGTGACGCTCATGCATCCCCAAACCGCGGGGCTCTTCCCCGCGGGTGAAGGCGCCGGTTACGCCGGGGGCATCATCTCTGCCGCCCTGGACGGCGAACGTATCGCAGAAGCAGTAACAAACTACATAAAATAAATGAACGAATCTCAAAGCAAGTTACCCTCTCCCGAGGTCTCTGTAATCATCCCCGCTTACAATCTGGAAGGGTATCTCGATACGTGCCTGCAATCGGTTCTGGCGCAGACACTCGGGAATTTCGAGGCCATCGTCGTGGACGACGGTTCCACGGACGGTACGCCCGGGCTCCTGCGTCGCTATGCGGAGCGCGATCCGCGGATCATCGTGGTGAGCACCCCGAACCGGGGCGTTGCGCGTGCCCGCGAGACGGGTATTGCCCGGGCGCAGGGAAAATACATCGCTTTCCTCGACGGCGACGATTTTTGGGAACCGCGCATGTTGGAGGAGATGACCGCCTCGATCGGGCAGAATGGCGGGTACGATATCGTATGCTGTAATTTCAAACGGGTCTGCAAGACCTATCAGGCGATCTACCGTGAATCCCGGACGGAGGATATGGAAGGGCTCGAGTTCCTCGAGGCGACGCTTCGCCATTCGATCTGGGTGACACTCTGGGGCAAACTCTATCGGCGGGAACTTTTCAATAACGGGCTCAACCACTATCCGTTACGACTGGGTCAGGATACGATGATCAACATCCAGATCGCCTGCCGCCTTCCCCGCGTCCATTTCATCGACTACGTGGGATATGATTACGTGCAGCGGCCGTCGTCGTCCAATCACCGAAACTTCGATTTTGAATACTGCTGCTTATTTTGTAGTATTGTGGAACGGGAGTTACAACGGCACGGCGAATCGCTTCGGGGACATGCCGAATTCTATGCATTGCTGAATAAGGTACGCTGGTATTCGGTCTATGTCTGCAAAAGCCGCAGTCCGTGGGTCGGGAACCAGGCGTTTGTCTGCGACCTGCGCGAATCGGCCGGCCGGTACCGGGACGAGCTGAGGGCGTACTATTCGCGGGCGCGGATGCTGTTGCTGGAGCTCGACCGTTACCGGGCCATGCGCCCGGTCGTCGTCATGCTGACGACAGGATTGCGCTGGCGTACCAGTTTGCGGCGGCGTCTGGCACGATAAAGGAAAATTATACTGAAACATGGATTTTTACGACGGAGCCGGCAGCCGGATCGTGAAAGCGGTAAATTGGATTGCATAGATGGAGGAAAGGGAAAAATCAAAGCCCGTGGTATCGGTCATTATTCCGGTTTACAATCTGGAAAACTATCTCGATACCTGCCTCGATTCGGTCGGACGGCAAACGTACGGGGATTTCGAGGCTATTGTCGTCGATGACGGTTCGACGGATGGTTCGCAGGCCGTGGCGCTCCGCCACGCGGAGCGCGATGCGCGCATCGTCGTCATAAGTACTGTAAACCAGGGGGCTGCCAGGGCCCGTGAGACGGGTATCAGGCATGCGAAGGGCGACTACATCTGTTTTCTCGACGGCGACGACGTCTGGGATTCCCGCATGCTGGAGAAACTGGTGGCGGCCATCGGGGAAAACGGCGGGTACGATATCGTATGCTGCGATTACAAACGTATTTGCAAGACCTACGAAGCGCCCAAGCGCGAAATGCGCACGTCGGACATGCAGGGGCTGGATTTCCTTGTTGCATCGCTCTACCACGCTATTTCCGTGACCGTGTGGGGACGGCTCTATCGCCGGGCGTTGTTCGAAAAGGAACTGCGTCATTATCCGCTGCGGCTGGGGGAAGACAGCCTGCTCAACATCCAGATCGGCTGTCAGCAGCCGCGTGTCCGGTTCGTCGATTATGTGGGTTACGGATATGTGCAGCGCGGCGGGTCGGCCAACCGTTCGCCGCTCGATATCGGCTACTGCGTTAAATTCAGCGAGGCGGTGCATGCCGAGCTGGTGAGGCACAGGGATGTTGTTGGCGACCGGCTGGAGTTCTACCTGCTGCTCAATAAAATGCGCTGGTACCTGGTTTACCTGCGCAAAAGCCATAACCCATGGGCCGGCGACACGGAGTTTGCCCGCGGGATCAATGCGGAGGCGGAACGCTACCGCGCCGAGCTGGAAGGGTTTTTCAGCCGTTGCGACTGGTTGCTGCTGCGGATGGACAGGCGGCGGTGGATGCGCCCCGGGGTGCTCGCCGTCTCGACCCTGATGCGCTGGGGCAAGAGCCTGAAGCGGCGGCTGACACGCTGAATCCGAGTATTGTAACCTAAACCTGGAACGATGAAAAGATACCTGTTGTACGTTACTTTGCCTTATGCCTATTCAATCCTGAGGCCTTTGGAACATGAAATCCGCCGCCGCGGAGGCGAGGCGGCCTGGTTTGTCGAAGAGGGGTGTCCCGTCGTGCTCGAAGAGGGCGAGGTGCGGTTGGGGACAATCCGGGAGGCGGTCGCTTATAACCCGGTCGCGGTTTTTGCACCGGGCAACTACATCCCCGATTTTATCCCGGGTGTGAAGGTGGCGCTTTTCCACGGCTATGCGATCCAAAAGCGGATCGAGGCCGTCGACGACCACTTCACGGTGCGCGGATGGTTCGACATTTATTGTACGCAGGGGCCGAGCAGTACGCCTTATTTCAAGGAACTGGAAAAGAAATACGGCTTCTTCCGGGTCTACGAGACCGGCTGGCCCAAAGCCGACACCTATTTCTCGCCCGAAGTGCAGCGTAAACCGCAGAATGACCATCCGGTGATTCTTTACCCCCCGACCTTCACGCGCAATGTCTGTTCGGCGCCCCATCTGATGGCGGAGATCGACCGTCTGGCCAAAACCCATCCGTGGGACTGGGTCATCACGTTCCATCCCAAGCTGACTGACCCCGGGATCATAGCCGGCTATAAACGTATTGCGGAGGAGAACGAGAACGTCATATTCTATGAGGGTTCCGACAAGATGCCGCTTCTGCAGCAGGCCGACGTGATGTTGTGCGACAGCTCGTCGATCATCCTCGAATTCATGTTCCTCGACAAACCGGTCGTGACGTTCCGCAATTCGCATCCGGGGCCCCATCTGATCGACGTCGATACGCCGGAGGCCGTCGGCCCGGCCATCGAGCGTGCGCTGGCGCGGCCTGAGGGGTTAATGGAGGAGATCCGCAGCTACACCATGCACCATGAACCGCACCGCGACTGCCGCTGTTCGGCGCGGGTGCTCGATGCCGTGGACGATTATATCGTGCGGGGGCATGCGGGGCTGAAACGCAAGCCCCTGAACCTGGTGCGCAAATGGAAACTGCGCCGGCAGTTACATTATTATCCCCTGCTGGAAAAATTCCGCCGCCGATAGAAAACGTGAGTGCCGCCCCGACCGGGGCGGCACTCACGTTTATGGATGCCGTTTCCTGGGCCGGATGTTTCCGGCCGGGGCTCAATGGCCTGCGCTGGCGGGAACGGGGTTTTTCACCTCGGGTTTGGGGGTGCGGGTCTGATCCGTTTCTCCCAAGTGGCGAGTAAGCCCGATTTCGCAGCGGGTGCGGTGTTCTCGGATGGTTTGCTGGTAACGTTCCTCGTTGGCCGAAAGGCTGTTGCGCTCGCATTTGCCGTGGTGGAGGTGGAAGACCACGCCGCGGAACTTCATGCACCGCTGGCGCACGCCGCTGTTGTCGAGGCGGATCGCCAGTTCGGAATCTTCGCGGCCCCAGCCGCAGAACGATTCGTCGTAACCGTTGACGCGGATCAGGTCGTTGCGCCAGAAGGCCATGTTGCAGCCTTTGACGAAGCGGGTGGGACCCAGCGTCCGGTAGAGGAATGCCATGAGCGGGATGCGGATGGCGTTGTTGCTGTTGCGCACGCCCCGCATCAGTGGTGTGAGCGAGGTGATCTCCCCGCTGAGTACCTTGCGGGTGAGCATTTCGGTGATGATGCCGCGCGACCCGGTGACGTAGCAGCCCCGTTGTGCGAAGATCATGTGATCCTGGATGAAGTTACGTTGGAGGATCAGGTCGCCGTCGATCTGTATGATGTATTCGCAGCGGCTCGCCGCGATGGCTTTGTTGCGGATCATGGCAAGGCGGAACCCCTTGTCCTCGTGCCAGATGTGCCGGATGGGGACGGGCGACACCGCCTCGAAATGGCGGACGACATCGCGGGTGCTGATACCCGAGCCGTCGTCGGCGATCAGGATTTCCGTGGGCATGGCCGTTTGTTGCATTACGCTGTCCAGGCACAGGTAGAGGGCCCGCGGCCAGTTGTAGGTGGAGATGATCAGTGATACCGTCATTGGTAAATTAGGGTTTTAGGCGTCGTTGTTGCTGCGGCCGTACGCAACCGGCCGCAAAATTCCTGCCGCGGCATCCCGCTGCCGGGATGCTGTATTCTCACGTTCAGGGTAACGCGTAGCTTCTTGTCCATCGTACAAAGGTAGTGATTTATCCCCGCTCAGGGTATGTGCACTCCATTTTTATCGTGTTCCGTTTTATATAAATGTGCGCCGGAGGGGAATACTGCGCAGAATATGAAAAAATATTTTCGATCACCCGGGATAGGCTGTACCCGGCTATCTTGCATGTTTACATGTTATTAGATAACGGAATGCATGCGACTTATTAAAAAATATCAAAAAATTCGAAAATTTTTTAATAAAAACTTGCACGGCATGTTTTTTCACCTTATCTTTGCAGTGAAGTTTTAAGGTTCATTTAGGTTAGTAGTTTTAGGTTGGTGAGGAAACTGTGGTATTCCATCGGAATACCGGGTTTCCTTTTTTTGTGCCCTTCCCCTCCCGGCCGACGGTGCGGATTTTAGAATTTTGTCAGCATCGGGAGCATGGTGCTCTACCTGAAATAAGCTTTTCCAAACCCCGGTTTTTTGTCGCCGAAGGGCGTTCCGTTATCTTTAACATTCTGCCCGAATGCTTCCTGGAAGCCTCCTGAGCCCTTTTTGACGGGCTAATGTTACCAAATTGTTAAATATATTTAATATATTCGTAAAATATTTGCATAATTCAAAAATGGCACGTATCTTTGCAGTGAAGTTTTAAGGTTCATTTAGGTTAGTAGTTTTAGGTTGGTTGAGGAAATCGGCAGGTTGTAGCGGCAATCCGTTACTAAGACTCGAAGGGCGGTGCTCGTCCGAAAGTCGAATACCTCCGATTGTACCTCATTTTTGAAGGGGGGTGGTTCCCCGACAAAAGAAAAAGGTCTGAGTCGTGAGACTCCGGCCTTTTTTTATTGTCCCGGGGTGCGGGTTCCGGGAATGTAGGGGCGTGAGCCCGGATACGCCGGGACGGCGTCCCGCCCGGATGTCAGAACTGCTCCAGCTCCTCGCGGCCTATCGCCACTTCGACGGCCCCGAGTGCATAGCATCCGATCGCGTAGGGGTTGTAATAGAAGGTGATGCCTTCGGGAGTGATCTGGAAATTTTCCGTCAGGGCGATGTATTCCGGGAAGAAGCCCTGTTCGGCCAGCCCTTCGTCGTTGTCCGTCCCGTATTGGGCGTAGAGTTTCTCGCGGAGCAGTTTCTCCATGCCGAGCAATTGCGGGGCCGTGAACAGGTCTGCCAGCGAGAGTTCGTATCCGTCTGTGATCGAATAGGTATGGTATTCGATGCCGTACATGCCGTGCGCCCCGCCCGTGAAACTCCACCGGGAGATCGAGTAGGTAACGAGCGTGTCCTGCACGGAGCCTTCGCTTTCGACGGAGATTTCGTAGGCGCCCATGCCCTGTGACATCCCTTCGGGCAGTACGATGTCCGCGGCGACCTGCAGGATGGCCGAGTCCGCGGCCTGGCGTGCCGTACCGGCGAACTCCTCCAACTCGAAGAAATATTCGATATTCGCTTTTTCGATGGCCTCCAGTGCCGCCGATTTTCCGGCATTGCCGATCGTGGCAAAGCGGTATTCTATGTTGCAGCCGTTGTCTTGTGTGCCGAGCAGCGTGTCGATCGGCAACATGTCGAATTCCGGAACGACGGGCTTCCTGTTGCAGGCCGTGACTGCCACCGCTGCTGTTGCGAGCAGGATTGCTGTTTTGATGCGTTTCATTTGTCGGGACGTGTTGTATTTCGTGTAAAGATAGCTAAAATGCGTGTAGCTGTGTGCATTATGAAAAAAAATCATAGTTTTTGCAGGAAAATTTTGCAGTTTTCAAAGAAGGCGTTATCTTTGCACCACAAAACCGACACGGTGGATTCATCTAAGGGTTAGGATACGTGCCTCTCACGCACGACATAGGGGTTCGAATCCCCTATCCACTACAAGGCTTCCGAACGGCCGCACGCAAGTGCGGCCGTTTCCTGTTTCCTGTTTCCGGCTGCCGTCCGTTTGCAGTCTTGTGTGGGGGGCGGAATTGCGGTGCAGGACAGTCGGCCGGGGCGGGCAAATTGCCGGAGCAGGAAGCCGCCGGTCGGAAATTGCCGGGCGGGCATCTGGGAGAGACGGCGGTTTGTTGCCGCTGATGAACAGCCGGGCCGGAGGCTCTCTAAGACAAGCCGGCAGAAAGTGCAGGACGGCATGCCGCCGGGCGGAAACCGTCAGCAGGAACCCGTCAGCCGGAGTGCGCCCGCTGCAAACCGCCGGGCTGAAAATTACCGCAGCCGCCTCATGAGGGGCGGCTGCGGCTTCGTTTTAGGTTATTGGTTGGTTGGTGGGGTTACTTTTCCAGTTTGCCTTTGAATTTGTCCAGCTGGCGCTTGATGGCGTCGATCGCCTCGTCCACCGATTCTTCGAACGATCTGGACTGGTGGCATGCCACCAGGTCTTCGCCCGGCATATGGAGTGTGACCGTTGCTATCTTGTTTCCCTTTTCAAAGTCTTTATCGAGTCTGAGAATGACCTCGGCACCCGTCGAACGCTCTGCGAAGCGGTCGAGTTTGTCCATCTTGTTCTCGACGAATTCGACCAGCCGTTTGTCGGCGTCGAATTTCACGGATTGAATCTGTACGTTCATAGCCTTACAGTTTATAAAAGTTAATCACTTCCCTCCCTTTTCCCGGGGATGGGCCTTTGCGTATATCTCCCGGAGCCTGGCGATGCTGTTGTGCGTATAGACCTGCGTGGCCTGTAACGAAGCGTGTCCCAGAAGCTCCTGGATCTCGCGCATATCGGCTCCGCCGTTCAGCAGGTGCGTCGCAAACGTATGGCGGAGCACATGGGGGCTTTTCTTGCCCTGTACGCCCGCACGGGTCAGTTCCGCCCGTACCATGCGGTAAACGACGCTCCGCGATATGCGCTTTCCTTTGTGTGTTAAAAATAGTGCTTTTTCCGCAGAATTGCAAATATTTTGCCTCGCAATTAGGTCGAGGTAACTTAAAATCTTTTCGCGTACGAATTCGAGGATCGGTACCATCCGCTGCTTGTCTCCCTTGCCCCGTACCCGCAGCGAGGCGTAGTCGGCCGAGAAGTCGTCGCGGTCGATGCCGACCAGCTCGGCAAGGCGCAGGCCGCAGGCGTAGAACATCAGGATGACGAGCGAGTTGCGTGCCGTTTCGAAATCCCCGTCCGCCTCTTCGCATTCGCTGACGATGGCCGTCATGCGGCTCTCGGGGATGAAGGCCGGCAGGCGGCGCGAGGTCTTGAGCGAGGGGATTGTTCGGCAGATGTCTTTTTCGATGGCCCCCGTGCGGAGCAGCCACCGGAAGAGGGTGCGGATTGAGGCGATTTCGCGGTTCATCGACGCCGCGCCGATCTTGCCTTCCTCCGTGCGGTGGATGATCCATTCGCGCACTTGGTCTGTGGTGATGCTGCGCGGGTCGGAGCGCGCCTCGTCGAAATCCAGCCATGCCAGGAACTGCCCGACGTCGTGTTTGTAATTGCGGACGGTGAGCGGGGAGTAACGCCGTTCGGCGCTGAGGTATCGGATGAATTCCGTTAGCATATGGCAAAGATACGTTTTTTTCGTATTTTTGCCTTCACTAAACCCATATACCATGAAACGGATTTTTATTTTTACTTTTTTGCTGTTGCTGGCGGTGCGGGTCGTTTCTGCGGCTACGGTCGACACGCTTGCCGTGCACAGTCCCTCGATGGATCGTGACGTACCCGTCGTGGCGATCGTGCCCGAGGGCGTATCCGCCGCTGAGCCCTGTCCGGTGGTCTACCTGCTGCACGGCTACTCGGGCGATGAGACGGCATGGCTGAAGATCAAGCCTTCGCTGCCCGCAATCGCCGACCGCGAGAGGATCGCCTTCATCTGTCCCGGCGTGGGGAACAGTTGGTACCTCGACAGCAAGGTGCGCGAGAAGAGCCTCTACGAAACCTTCATGATACGCGAGTTGCTGCCCGCCGTCGAAGCGCGTTATCCCGTAGTCCGTGACCGCTCGGGACGCGCGATCACGGGCCTGAGCATGGGCGGTTTCGGGGCCATGTCGCTCGCCATAAAGCACAAGGGGCTGTTCGGTGCCGCAGGCAGCACGAGCGGCGGGCTCGACATACGTCCTTTCCCGCAGAACTGGGAGATCCCGCAGTTGCTGGGCGAGATTACGGAGTATCCCGAAGCCTGGGAAGAGGCTACGCCCATCAACCTCATCCCGCAGCTCGGGAATGGCGACCTGGCGATCGTCTTCGACTGCGGCTACGACGATTTCTTCTTCGAGGTAAACAACGATTTCCACGACGAGTTGCTGCGCCGGGGCATCATGCACGATTTCTATGTACGCCCTGGTGGGCATACCGGTGCCTATTGGGGCAATGCCATCGACTTTCAGATCGTATTCTTCCGCAATTTCTTTGCGAAGGCTAACTGACGCCGCCGATGAAGGAGAGCTGGAAACCCGGGACGCTGATCTATCCGCTGCCGGCCGTGCTGGTGAGCTGCGGTGCGACGCCCGAAGAGTATAACCTGCTGACCGTGGCGTGGACGGGCACGGTATGCACCAACCCGCCGATGTGCTACATTTCGGTACGCCCCGAACGCCACTCCTACGAAATAATCCGCCGCACGGGGGAGTTCGTCATCAACCTCACGACCCGCGACCTGGCCCGCGCCGCCGACTGGTGCGGGGTGCGGTCGGGGCGCGACTATGACAAATTCCGCGAAATGGGGCTCACGCCCGGGAAGGCCTTGCAGGTCGCGGCGCCGATCGTCGAAGAGGCGCCCGTAAGCATCGAGTGCCGCGTGCGGCAGGTGATGCCCCTCGGTTCGCACGACATGTTCCTGGCCGAGGTGGTCGCCGTGCAGGTCGATGCCGCCTATATCGACCCTGTTACGGGGCGTTTCTGCCTCGAACGCGCCTACCCGATCGTTTACTCCCACGGCGAATATTTCGCCCTGGGCGAGGCCATCGGCCACTTCGGCTGGTCGGTGCGCAAGAAGCCGCGCCGGACGGTGGGCGCTGCCCCCGCAGTCCCCGCACCTGCCGCAGGGAATATCCCGGCTGCGGAAGTTTCCGAAGCACCCGGGGCAGACCCCGGGGACGGGAAGCCCGCCGCAAAACGTGTCCCTGCGCGAAAACCCGTGGCACCTGCCGCCCGCCGCTCCCGCCGCAAACCCGACGCGAAGAAGCCGCGGCGCTGATGCCGGGCGCGGGGCTGTCCGGCCACTCAGGGCGCAAGAAATCGCTCCGGTCACAGGTATCTGTGGCCGGGGCGATGCCGTTTAAGAATTCCGATCCGATAAAGGAAGGCCCCTGCCGAAGCAGGGGCCTTACCGGGTTCAGTCGGTTTCGGGTCGGTGGGTGTCGTGTGTCAGGTCGGTGTTGTGCACGCCCAGCACGGCGCGCCCCGACGGTTCGTTCATGTCGCGGAACGCCTTGTCCCAGGCCAGCGCTTCGGCGGTGCTGCACGCTACGGACGGTACCGACGGTACGCACTGCGCTGCCGTATGCGACGGGAAGTGTTCCTCGAAGATCGTACGGTAATAGTACTCCTCCTTGTTGCGGGGCGGGTTGATCGGGAAACGCTCCGCAGCGTGTTCCATCTCGCGGTCGGAGACCGCCTCTGCGGTCAGCTGCTTGAGTGTGTCGATCCAGTTGTAGCCTACGCCGTCGGAGAACTGCTCTTTCTGACGCCATACGATCTCGGAGGGGAGCATGTCCTCGAACGCCTTGCGCAGGATCCATTTTTCGATATGCCCGTCCTTGGCCATTTTCGCCGCCGGGTTGATGCGCATCGCCACGTCGAGGAACTCTTTGTCGAGGAACGGCACGCGCCCCTCGACACCCCATGCCGAGAGCGACTTGTTGGCGCGCAGGCAGTCGTAGAGGTGCAGCTTACTGATCTTGCGCACGGTCTCCTCGTGGAAGGCACGGGCGTCGGGCGCCTTGTGGAAATAGAGGTAGCCGCCGAAAACCTCGTCGGCACCCTCGCCCGAGAGCACCATCTTGATGCCCATCGACTTGATGACGCGCGCCAGCAGGTACATCGGCGTCGAGGCGCGTACGGTCGTCACGTCGTAGGTCTCGATATAATAGATCACGTCGCGCACGGCATCCAGCCCCTCCTGTACGGTGTAGTTGATTTCGTGGTGTACGGTGCCGATATGGTCGGCGACCTTGCGTGCCGCCGCCAGGTCGGGCGCCCCTTTCAGTCCGATGGCGAACGAGTGGAGCTGCGGCCACCAGGCCCGGTCGCGGTCGTTCGATTCGACGCGCCGGTCGGCGTATTTCTTGGCGACGGCCGAGATGATCGACGAGTCGAGGCCGCCCGACAGCAGTACGCCGTAGGGTACGTCCGACATGAGCTGCCGCTTGACGGCCGATTCCAGCGCCTCGCGCAGCGCCTGTATGTCGGCGCCGTTGTCCTTCACGGCGTCGTACTCGAACCAGTCGCGCTTGTACCAGCGCACCATTTTCCCCTCGCGGCTCGACCAGTAGTGCCCGGGCAGGAACGGCCGGATGGTGCTGCATATCCCTTCGAGGGCTTTCTGTTCCGATGCGACGTAGAATTGCTCGTCGCTGTCCCAGCCGATGTAGAGCGGGATGACGCCGACCGGGTCGCGGGCGATCAGGTATTCGTCCTTTTCGATGTCGTACAGCGCAAAGGCGAAGATGCCGCTGATTTTTTCCAGCAGCCCGACGCCCAGTTTGCGGTAGAGAGGCAGGATCACCTCGCAGTCCGAGCCTGTCTGGAAATCGTATTCGCCGGCCAGCTCGGCGCGGATCTCCTGATGGTTGTATATCTCGCCGTTCACGGCCAGCACCTGTTTCCCGTCGCAGCTGAACAGGGGTTGACCGCCCGACTGGGGGTCGACGATCGAAAGCCGCTCGTGCGAAAGGATCGCCCGCTCGCCGCAGTAGACACCCGACCAGTCGGGGCCCCGGTGCCGTATCTGCTTCGACATTTTCAGTACCTGCCCACGCAGCGCATCCGATTTCCGGCGGATGTCAAATAGTCCTACGAAACCACACATAGATTGATTGTTGTTGTATATTACGTTACAAAACTGTTAATTGCCGGCCGCCTGTGTCCCGCTGTGGGAATCCCGCCGCGTCGCCGCCTCTCAAGTCCCCGCCGGGGCGGGGGCTCGGGGAAGGCCGGATTTACAAGCGGTGCCGGAGGCGGCGGACACGACCCGCCGGAGCGCGAAACAATCTGAAAAATTGCAAGGCCTCCCGGGGGATCAGTTGTTCTCCGGGCGGAGCTTGCGCACCACGGCGCCTGTCTGCCACATCTCGCTTTCACGCATCTCGCGCAGCTCCTCGTTGAGTTTCTCGCGGTAGTCAGGTTTGCTGTTCAGGTCGATCGAGCGCTGCGCCTCGTTGCCGGCGGCCACTTCGCCGTAAAGCTCTTCGAAGACGGGTTTGGTGGCATCGCGGAAGCGTTTCCACCAGTCCAACGCACCGCGTTGTGCCGTGGTCGAGCAGTTGGCGTACATCCAGTCCATGCCGTTCTCGGCCACCAACGGCATGAGCGACTGGGTCAGCTCCTCGACCGTTTCGTTGAAAGCCTCCGAAGGGGTGTGCCCGTGGGCGCGCAGCGTGTCGTACTGGGCCGCGAAAATACCCTGGATGGCACCCATCAGCGTGCCGCGCTCGCCCGTCAGGTCGGAGTAAACCTCCCGCTTGAAGTCGGTTTCGAACAGGTAGCCCGAACCTACGCCGATGCCCAGCGCCACCACGCGTTCGAATGCGCGCCCCGTGGCGTCCTGGAATACGGCGTAGCTCGAATTCAGGCCGCGGCCCTCGAGGAACATGCGGCGCAGCGAAGTCCCCGAGCCTTTCGGGGCGACCAGGATCACGTCTACGTCGGCCGGCGGCACGATGCCCGTGCGCTCCTTGTAGGTGATGCCGAAGCCGTGCGAGAAGTAGAGCGCCTTGCCCGGCGCGAGGTGTTTCTCGATCGTCGGCCATACGGCGATCTGCCCGGCGTCGGAGAGCAGGTACTGGATGATCGTTGCGCGCCGGGCGGCCTCTTCGATCCCGAAGAGCGTCTCGCCCGGTACCCAGCCGTCGGCGACGGCCTTGTCCCAGCTTTTCGAGCCTTCGCGCTGTCCGACGATGACGTTGAATCCGTTGTCCTTGAGGTTGAGCGACTGCCCCGGCCCCTGTACGCCGTAGCCGATTACGGCGATGGTTTCGTCCCTGAGGACTTTGCGTGCTTTTTCCAGGGGAAACTCTTCGCGGGTAACGACCTTCTCTTCTACTCCGCCGAAATTGATCTGTGCCATAGTTGTATGAGTTTTAAAAGTTAAAATGAATCCGTTCTTTGTCTGTTCCTCTCGAGTTCTTCGAGGTATTCGTTGAGCAGCTCGCGCCGCGATTTGATGATGGCCACCGTGCCGCTGCGCACGAACTGCTGCACGCCGAAGGGTTGCAGCAGGCGAAACAACGCCTGCGTCTCGGCCTTATGGCCGGTTTTCTCGACGACGATGTAGTCGTCGTCGATCTCCAGAATGCGGACATTGTGCTCGCGTACGAGTTTCTCGACGTTGCGGCTGCGCGTGACTTTATAAAGGGCGATCTCCTGCTGCACGACTTCGTCCGAGGTGTAGACGAAGACCTTGAGCACGTCGATCCTTTTTTCGACCTGCCGCGCGAGCTTCTCGACCCGGTCGGGGCCGGTGCGGACGACGATCGTGAATTTATGGATGCCCGCGAGCGCCGACTCGGAAGTCGTCAGGCTTTCGATGTTGACATTGCGGCACGTGAAGACCGTCGTGATCTGGCTCAGCAGCCCGACCTTGTTCTCCGAAAATACGGTGATGATATACTCTTGTTCCATACCTCGTTCGGTTTATTCGAGCCGGATCGCCGACACGGGAGCGCCGGCCGGCACCATCGGGAATACGTTTTCTTCGCTTTCGACGCGCACCTCCAACAGGTAGGCGCCTTTGCAGGCTTTCATCTCGGCCACCGCCCCGGCCAGCTCTTCGCGCCGCTCCACGCAGCGGTAGGCGATGCCGTTGCCGCGGGCGATCAGCCCGAAGTCGGGGTTCGCCAGTTCGGTGAACGAGTAGCGGCGGTCGTAGAAGAGTTCCTGCCACTGCCGTACCATGCCCAGATAGGAGTTGTTGAGCAATACGATCTTTACGGCGACCTGCGACTGGAAGATCGTCCCCAGCTCTTGGATGGTCATCTGCAGCCCGCCGTCGCCCGCGAAGAGGCATACCTCGCGGTCGGGGGCGCCCAGTTTGGCGCCGATGGCGGCTGGAAGCCCGAAGCCCATCGTGCCCAGGCCGCCCGAAGTTACCAGGCTGCGGCTGCGGCGGAACCCGAAATAGCGCGCTGCGAACATCTGCTGCTGCCCGACGTCGGTCACCAGCACCGCGTCGTTGTCGTAGGCATGCGCTACGGTGTCTACGACCTCGCCCATGCGGATGCAGCCGCCTTCCGGGCGGATCGCCTTGCGGACGACCGCCTCGTATTCGACTTTGTCGCAGGCGCGGAACCCTTCGATCCAGGCCTTGTGCGCGGCGGGGCGGATCCTTTGGGTGAGCAGCGGGAGCGTCTGTTTCACGTCGCCGATGACGGCCACGTCGGCGTGTACGATCTTGTCGATCTCGGCGGGGTCGATCTCCAGGTGGATTACCTTGGCATTCGCCCCGAAACATTTGGGGTTGCCCGTCACGCGGTCGTCGAAACGCATCCCCACGGCGATGAGCAGGTCGCACTCCTGGTTGCGGATGTTGGGGCCGTAGTTGCCGTGCATGCCCAGCATGCCGACATACTGCGGCGAGGAGGTCGGCACGGCCGACAGCCCCAGCAGGGTCGAGGCGACCGGTATGCCGCTCTTTGCGAGGAAGGCCTGCAATTCTTCTTCGGCGTTTCCGAGCATCACGCCCTGTCCCGCCATCAGCAGCGGCCGTTGTGCGGCATCGATCAGCCGTACCGCCTCGGCGATGCACTCCTCGGCGGGCGCGGGTGCGGGGACGTAGCTGCGGATGGACGTCAGTCTTTCGTAGCGGAACGGGGCCGTCCCGCACTGGGCGTCCTTGGTGATGTCCACCACCACAGGGCCCGGACGCCCCGAACGGGCGATATAGAACGCCTTGGCAATCGCCCCGGGAATGTCTTCGGTACGCTTGACCTGGCAGTTCCATTTGGTTACGGCCTGCGTGATGCCCACGAAGTTGGTTTCCTGGAAGGCGTCGGTGCCCAGCAACGACGAACCCACCTGTCCGGTCACCAGTACCAGTGGCGTGGAGTCCATCAGCGCGTCGGCCAGTCCGGTCACGGTGTTCGTCGCCCCCGGGCCCGAGGTGACCAGGCAAACCCCTACGCGGCCGCTGACGCGGGCGTAGCCCTGCGCGGCATGTACGGCGCCCTGTTCATGGCGGACAAGGATGTGGCGCAGCCGGTCGCGGTAGTCGAAAAGCGCATCGTAAACGGGGATGATGGCTCCTCCGGGATACCCGAAAAGCGTGTCCACACCCTCGCGCAGGAACGATTCGAGCAGGGCCTGCGACCCTGTGATACAAGGGCCGGGCTGTTGTCCTTCGGTTCTGGTTGTCGTGTTCGTATTCATGGTGTTGTCCGGTTTTATTCTTCTTCGACGATGCGTACGGCCCCTTTGTCGGCCGAGCTGACCAGCTTGGCATAGGCCCTTAGCGACGCGGGTATGCGGCGGTCGCGTGCCGCGGGGCGGAAATGCTGCTGTGCGGCCATGCGCGCGGCGATTTCGTCGTCGCCGGCCATGAGGCGGATCGAGCGCCGCGGGATGTCGATCTCGATCTCGTCGCCCGTGCGGATGACGGCGATCTCCCCGCCCGAAGCCGCTTCGGGCGAGACGTGACCGATCGACAACCCCGACGTTCCGCCCGAGAAGCGGCCGTCGGTAATCAGCGCGCAGGCTTTGTCGAGGTGTCTGGATTTGAGGTACGATGTGGGGTAGAGCATCTCCTGCATTCCGGGGCCGCCCTTGGGGCCTTCATAGCGTATGACAACGACGTCGCCGGCCTGCACCTCGCCGCCGAGGATGCCGCCGATGGCCTGCTCCTGCGATTCGTAGACGCGGGCGCGCCCGCGGAAGACAAACAGCGACGCGTCGACGCCGGCCGTCTTGACGATGCAGCCCCGGCGGGCGATGTTGCCCGTCAGTACGGCCAGCCCGCCGTCGCGGAAATAGGCGTGTTCCAGATCGCGGATGCAGCCTGCCGTGCGGTCGGTGTCCGGTGTGTCGTAATAAGTCCGTTGTGTGCCCAGTTCCCGGCTGTAAAGGCCGGCCGGGGCGCTCAGGTAGCGCTGTTTGGCTTCGCTGCTCGCCGTTTCGCTCCGCAGGTCGAAGGCCGCGATGGCCTGGCCGAGCGTGCGCCCGTCGACCCTCCCGGCCGAGGTGTCGAGCAGTCCGCCGCGGGCGAGTTCGCCCAGGATCGAGAGGATGCCGCCCGCACGGTTGACATCCTGGATATGGTAATGCGAGTTGGGGGCGACCTTGCACAGTACGGGCACCCGGCGTGAAAGGCGGTCGATATCCTGCATCGTGAAATCTACCCCGGCCTCGTGGGCCACGGCCAGCAGGTGCAGCACCGTATTGGTCGAGCCGCCCATGGCGATGTCGAGCGACATGGCATTCTCGAAGGCTGCCTTCGTGGCCACCGAGCGCGGGAGCACCGAGTCGTCGCCCTCGAAGTAATAGCGTTCGGCATTGCGGACGATCAGCGCTGCGGCCTCTTCGAACAGGCGGCGGCGGTTGACATGCGTGGCCACGACGGTGCCGTTGCCCGGGAGCGAGAGCCCGAGCGCTTCGGTCAGGCAGTTCATCGAGTTGGCGGTGAACATCCCCGAGCACGAACCGCAGCCGGGGCATGCGGCGCGTTCGACGCGCGCCACCTGTTCGTCGCTGCAATTTTCGTCGGCAGCCATTACCATGGCGTCGATCAGGTCGAGCGCCCGCTCGCCGAGATGCCCCGCCTCCATCGGCCCGCCCGATACGAAGACGGTCGGGATGTCGAGCCGCATGGCGGCCATCAGCATGCCCGGGGTGATCTTGTCGCAGTTCGAGATGCAGACCAGTGCGTCGACCCTGTGGGCATTGGCCATATATTCGACGCTGTCGGCAATGATCTCGCGCGAGGGCAGCGAATAGAGCATGCCGTCGTGTCCCATGGCGATGCCGTCGTCGATGGCGATGGTGTTGAATTCCGCGGCGAAACAGCCGAGCGCTTCGATCCGCTGCTTGACGTATTGTCCGATCTCGTGCAGGTGCACGTGTCCCGGAACCAGCTGGGTGAACGAGTTGGCGATGCCGATGACCGGACGGCCGAACTGCTCTTCGCGCATGCCGTTGGCACGCCACAGGCTCCTGGCTCCGGCCATGCGCCGGCCCGTCGTCGTGACGGCACTTCTGAGTGGGTGTTTCATCTTCTTCTTGTTTTCTGCATATTGTGCCTTTGCCATCTGCCCGGATAATAAAAAACCTTTCTCCAGCGGGAGAAAGGCCTTTTTATCATCTTTCGGATATACACATCACCTTTCTCCCGTTATCTTGCCAAAGACGACGAGCAGCAGATTAATGACGTTATTATTCGAATGGTTCTGGGCGTTCATGTCCGGAATTTCCGTATTTGTTTCGTTTCAAAGATAGGGATATAAAATCGTTTCGTCAAAATAATTTTGCAAAAAATTTAATAATGTGATAATCCGGAACCTATTACCCCTCTTATGCTTTATGACGACCCGGATAGATGCCTTTCAGCTTACAGTTTAAAACCGCATTTTTTTGGGTCTTTTAACCGCTTTTAGCCCGATTCGGAGGAAGGCAGGCCTTCCGGGAACCCCTAATATCTTACGGTTTGTCGTCAAGTTCGGTATTTTCAGCCTTTCCGGACTACTCCTATTATATATAAAGCGGCCGCCAGTGCTTTTTAGGGCGTCTTACGATTTGTTACCCGAATTTGGATATTAAATTTTTTTGTTTTATATTTGTCCCCGATGGATATGAAACGGAACCATACGATGACCGGGGGATGCGGGGTAGCCTGCAGCCCGGTGGCGTGCACCGTTTCTTTCACCGTCCTTATCTCCGCTACCGCCACTACAACGACGACGACAACGACAACCCCTGTGGGGGTGTAGTTGTTATTTTTCCGTCACGAGCATACCTGTTATGCATTTTCCGGCCAAGGCTGCCGGAACGGAAAGCCCGGTTCGATCAAAGGTGGTTTCATTCAAAAGGAGATTTTTATCATGCGATATATCAAAGTTTTCGCCCCGGGAACGGTGGCGAACCTGGGTTGCGGCTTCGATGTGATGGGGCTGACGCTCGACGGCGTGGGCGACCTGCTGGAGGTTGGCATCGAAGAAGGTGCTGGGGGGCTCGTTATCCGCAACCGCAGCGGGAAGGAACTTCCTGCCAAAAACGAGGACAACGTGATTACCCCGGCGGTGATGGCACTGCTCGGGGCATACGAAAAACCCGTGCGGGTCGAGGTTACGATCCTCGAAAAGATCGCTCCCGGCAGCGGCATCGGGTCGAGTGCGGCTTCGTCGGCCGCAGCGGTCTGGGGCGTGAACGAACTGTTGGGACGTCCCTTTTCAGGGGAGCGGCTCGTGGAGTTCGCGATGATGGGCGAGGCGCTCATCGGCGGTACGTCCCATGCCGACAACGTGGGCCCTGCCGTGCTGGGCGGCGTGGTGCTGATCCGGGGGTACGAACCGCTGGACATCGTGCGCCTGCCTGTCCCCGAGGGCTTTTTCTATGCCGTGGTGCATCCCGACATCGTGGTCAGTACCAAGGAGGCGCGCGAAGTGCTTCCCCGCGAGGTACCCCTGCACGATGCCGTGACGCAGTGGGGCAATGTCGGCGGGCTGGTGGCCGGGTTCGCCCTGGGCGACGTGGCGCTGATCGGTCGGTCGATGCACGACGTGGTGGCGGAGCCTTACCGCAAGGGGTTCATTCCGGGTTACGATGTGCTGAAAGAAGGGGTGCTCGCCGAAGGCGCCCTGGCGATGAACATTGCCGGGTCGGGGCCTTCGATCTTCGCCCTGGCCGCCGATGAGGCCGTCGCGCAGCGGGTCGCGCAGCGGATGCGGGCGCATTTCGCCCGCCCCGGTATCGGCTGCAAGATATATGCGGGCCGCGTGTCGAACTGCGGGGCAAGGATTGTGGAATAGTATAAAACGACAAACAGATGAAATATTATAGCACGAAAGACAAAGCATGCGCACGCGCCTTTTCGCTTCGCGAGGCCGTGCAGGCGGGGCTGGCACCCGACGGCGGGTTGTTCGTCCCGGAACGTATCACGCAGGCCGATATGGCCGTCGCGGAGCGGCTGGCCGGGGAGTCCTATGCCGCGCTGGCCGGATACCTGGCGGAACTTTTTTTCGGTGACGACATCGACCCCGGTCTCCTGCGGCGGGAGATGGAGCGGATCTACGACTTTCCGCTGCCGCTTCGCCGTGTCGGCAGCCGCTATACGCTGGAGCTCTTCCACGGCCCGACGTTCGCATTCAAGGATTACGGTGCGGGCTTCATGGGGCGGATGATCGGCCTGATGGGCGGTGCCGGCGAAAAACTGGTGATCCTGACGGCTACGTCGGGCGACACGGGCAGCGCCGTGGCGCACGGGTTTTACGGCGTGCCGGGTGTCGAGGTGGTGCTGCTCTATCCCGAAGGGAAGATCAGCCGGCTGCAGGAGTGCCAGATGACCACGCTCGGCGGCAATATCCACCCGCTGCGTGTGGCCGGGACGTTCGACGACTGCCAGCGGCTGGTCAAGGAGCTGTTTGCCGACGCAAAATTCCGTGCGGGGCACCGCGTGTCGTCGGCCAATTCGATCAACCTGCTGCGCTGGATACCGCAGGCATTCTATTATTTCTACGGCTATTGCCTGTGGCGGCAGCAGACGGGCGGCGGACGGCCTGTGGTCGTGGTGCCGAGCGGTAACTACGGAAACCTCTCGGCCGGGATGCTCGCCCGCCGCATGGGGCTCCCCCTCGGCGGATTCGTCGCGGCTTCGAACCGGAACGACGTGGTGCCCGAGTTCCTGCGCAGCGGCGAGTACCGTCCGAGGCCGTCGGTGCGGACGCCGGCCAATGCGATGGACGTCGGAGCGCCGAGCAATTTCGAACGTATGCTGTGGCTCTGCGGCGGTGAGCCGGATGCCCTGCGTGATGAACTGGAGGGATTCCGCTGCGACGATGCCATGATCCGCCGTACGATCGACGGGCTGCACCGCAATTACGGATACCTTTCCGACCCGCACAGCGCCATCGGATATGCCGCTTCCGTAGCGTGCGGGAAACCGGGATTTTACCTCTCTACGGCGCATCCCGCCAAATTCGGGGAGGTCATCTCCCCCGTCACGGGGGCTGCGGTTCCGCTGCCTCCGCGGCTGGCCCGGCTCGCCTGCCTGCCCCGGGTTTCGGAGCCTATGGCGGCCGACCTGGGGGCACTCGAGCAATTCGTGGCCGGGATATAAACCGGCTGCCGGGCCGTGGCGTTGCTGTCCGGGCGGGGTGCGCCTCGTGGCCTGCACGGAAAAAGGGGTTGCAACCTTTGCGGTTGCAACCCCTTTTTTGCGGATAGGAGCCCCCGGAGCGGGGCGTGCCTAAATATGCGCGGCGATGAAGTCCCCGACCTCGGAGGTCGAGTAGCGGCGTTCGCCCTGTGCGGCGAGGTCTTCGGTGACGACACCTTCGGTGAGTGCCCGGTCTACGGCGGCCCGCACGGCGCTGCCCTCCGTGTCGAGCCCCAGGTGTTCGAGCAGCATGGCGGCCGAGAGGATCGTGGCCATCGGGTTGGCGATGTTCTTCCCCGCAGCCTGCGGATAGGAGCCGTGGATCGGCTCGAAGAGCGCCACTTCCGACCCGACGCTCGCCGAGGGGAGCATGCCGAGCGAGCCGCTGATGACGCTGGCCTCGTCGGTGAGGATGTCGCCGAACATGTTCTCGGTGACGATCACGTCGAAATGGGTCGGCTGGCGTACGATCTGCATCGCGGCGTTGTCCACGAACATGAATTCCAGCTCCACTTCGGGGTACCGGGGCGCCATATCCTGCGCGACCTCCCGCCACAGGCGCGAGGTTTCGAGCACGTTGGCCTTGTCCACGACCGTCAGGCGCCGCCGGCGGCTCATGGCGAGCCGGAATGCGACGTCCAGCACGCGTTCGATCTCCGTGCGCGTGTAGGTGCAGGTGTCGAAAGCCTCCGTCCCGGCTTCGTTGCGCCCCTGCGGCCGGCCGAAATAGATGCCGCTCGTCAGTTCGCGCACGCAGATGAAATCGGTGCCGCGCACCACCTCTGCCTTGAGCGGCGAGCGGCTGGCCAGCGTGTCGAACAATGCGATGGGGCGCAGGTTGGCGAACAGTCCCAGCGATTTGCGCATGCGCAGCAGTCCCTGTTCGGGACGTACCGGGGCCTTGGGGTCGTTGTCGTACTTGGGGTCGCCGATGGCACCGAACAATACGGCGTCGGCAGCCTGGCAGATGGCGTGCGTCTCGTCGGGATAGGGGTCGCCCGTGGCGTCGATGGCGCAGGCGCCCACTAACGCCTCGCGGTAGTCGAATCGGTGTCCGAATTTCGCCGCCACGCGGTCGAGTACTTTCGTGGCCTCGGCAATGATCTCGGGGCCGATGCCGTCGCCGGCTAAAAGGGCTATGTTAACATCCATGGTCGTTGTATGTTGGTTCGATTATGTTCAGCATTTTGATCGTCGCCTTGATGGCGGCTTCGGTTTGGTCGGCATCCAGCCCGCGGGTCTTGAACTCCTTGCCGCCCGTCTCCCACGTGATGATCGTCTGCACGAAGGCATCGGTTCGTCCGCCGGGCGGGATCGAGACGGTGTAGTTGCGCAGCATCGGGAACTCGCGGCCGAGCTGGTGCTTGTAGATCTGCCTGAGCGCCCGCATGAAGGCGTCGTACTGGCCGTCGCCGACCGAGGTCTGCTCGTATTCGCAGCCGTTGATCTCGATCTTGAGCGTAGCGGCCGGGTGCAGCCCCTGTGCCAGCGACAGGCTGTAATTGAGTATCCGCACGGGGTTTTCGACCTGGTCGTAGCGCAGTACGTCGGCGATGATGTAGGGCAGGTCTTCGGCCGTCACCAGCTCCTTCTTGTCGCTCAGCTCGACCACCCGTTCGGTTACCTTGCGCATCGAGGCTTCGTCGAGCTCGATGCCCAGCGCTTCGAGGTTCTTCAGGATGTTGGCCTTGCCCGAGGTCTTGCCCAGGGCGTATTCGCGTACGCGTCCGAAGCGTTCGGGCAGCAGCTCGTTGAAATAGAGGTTGTTCTTGTTGTCGCCGTCGGCATGGATGCCGGCACACTGCGTAAAGACGTTCTCGCCGACGATCGGGCGGTTGCCCGGGATCCGGATGCCCGTGTAGGTCTCGACCATGCGGCTGACGTGGTTGATCTTCGTTTCGTCGATGCCCGTGAGGCAGTGCAGCCGGTCGTGCAGCACGGCCACCGTGCTCGACAGGGGTGCGTTTCCTGCGCGTTCGCCCAGCCCGTTTATGGTTACGTGAACCCCGTGGAACCCGGCTTTGACCGCAGCTGCGGTGTTGGCCACGGCCAGGTCGTAATCGTTATGGGCATGGAAGTCGAACCTAAGCTGCGGATAGCGTGTCACCATGTCGCGGCAAAACCGTTCGGTGGCATAGGGGTCGAGGATGCCCAGCGTGTCGGGGCACATGAAGCGCTGCACGGGGGCGTCGGCCAGCCCGTCGAGTATCGTGTAGACGTACCCGGGCGAATGCAGCATACCGTTCGACCAGTCTTCGAGGTAGACGTTCACCTTCATGCCCCGCGCGATGGCCCCGCCGATCGTGGCGCGGATGTCGCAGAGGTGCTCCTGCGGGGTGCGGCGCAACTGTTCGCGGCAGTGTTTGAGCGACCCCTTTGCCAGCAGGTTCACCACGCGACACCCGGCCTGGCCGAGCCAGTCGAGCGACACGCCGCCGTCGATGAATCCCAACGCCTCGATGCGGTCGGTATAACCCTTCGCGGCAGCCCATTCGGCGATGCGGCGCACGGCCTCCTGCTCGCCCTGCGAAACCCGCGCCGAGGCTATCTCGATGCGGCTCACGCACAGTTCTTCCAGCAACAGCCGGGCGATGGAGAGTTTTTCGCGGGCGTTGAACGAAACCCCCGACGTCTGCTCGCCGTCGCGCAGCGTGGTATCCATTATCTCTACGCGGGGATACATCGCGCGGCTATTTATGCGCCTGTTCGAACGCTTCGATCTGGGGCGCGATGCTGCGCAGGTAGTCCACGTCGTCGTAGCCGTTCAGCAGGCACCGCTTCTTGTATGCGTCGATCTCGAAGTGCTCGCTGCGGCCCGTGGCGCAGATCATCAGCGTCTGGTTGTCCAGGTCTACGGTGAATTGCGTCGCAGGGTCGCCGTCGATCGCCGCGAAGACCGCCGCGAGGAACTCCCCGCTCACGGTGATCGGCAGCAGCCCGTTGTTGAGGGCATTGTTGCGGAAGATGTCGGCGAAGAAGCTCGACACCACGACGCGGAACCCGTAGTCGGCGATGGCCCATGCGGCGTGCTCGCGCGAACTGCCGCAGCCGAAATTGCGGCCTGCGACGAGGATTTTGCCCCCATAACGGCTGTCGTTGAGCGGGAACGAGGCGATCCGCTGCCCCCGGGCGTCGTAGCGCCAGTCGCGGAAGAGGTTGTCGCCGAATCCTTTGCGCTGGGTGGCTTTCAGGAAACGTGCCGGGATGATCTGGTCGGTATCTATGTTCTCCGTGCTCACGGGCACGGCCCCCGAGGTGAAGGTTTCGAATTTGGGTATGGACATATTGGTTTTGTTTTTTCCGGCATTCGGCAGCGGCCATTTTGCCGCAAAGCGGCATGTAAGCCCCTGCCTGAGGCGGGGGTTTGGGGGTGGGCCGGAATTATAAACGACGCCGAAGGCGGCGGCAACGACCGGCCGATCCAAACCGAAGTTAAAAATTTTTACATTTCAAACACCTTGCGCGGATCCTCGATCCTGCCGCATACCGCGGCCGCGGCGGCTACCGCAATGCCTGCAAGCATGGTGCGCGCACCGGGCCCCTGGCGCCCTTCGAAGTTGCGGTTCGAGGTCGAAACGCTGTATTTGCCTGCCGGGATCTTGTCGGCGTTCATCGCCAGGCACGCCGAGCAGCCCGGCTGCCGGAGCTCGAACCCGGCGGCGGCGAGCACTTTGTCGAGCCCTTCGGCCCGTGCGGCGGCTTCGACGCCTTTCGAACCGGGGACGATCCATGCCGTCACGCCCTGGGCCTTGCGCCGGCCTTCGACCAGCTTGGCGAAGCGCCGCAGGTCTTCGATGCGGCCGTTGGTGCAGCTGCCCACGAAGACATAGTCGACGGGTTTGCCGAGCAGCTTTTCCCCGGCTTTGAATCCCATGTACTCCAATGCCTTGGGGTCGGCCTCGGCCGGGATCTGCGCATCGACGGCCATGCCCATGCCGGGGTTGGTGCCGTAGGTAATCATCGGGGCGATGTCGGCAGCATCGAACCGGTACTCCTTGTCGAATACGGCGTCGGCATCGCTGTAAAGCGCCTCCCAGCGGGCGACGGCCTGGTCGAACGCCGCTCCCTGCGGCGCACGTTCGCGCCCGCGCAGGTAGTCGAACGTCGTCCGGTCGGGTGCGATCATGCCGCCCCGCGCCCCGCACTCGATGCTCATGTTGCAGACGGTCATGCGCCCTTCCATCGAGAGCGATCGGATCGCTTCGCCGGCGAACTCGATGAAGTAGCCCGTGCCGCCCGAAGCGGTGAGTTGCGAGATGATGTAGAGCACGACATCCTTGGCTTCGACGCCCGGGCGCAGTGTCCCGTCGACCGTGATGCGCATGCTCCGCGGCTTGGACTGGATGATGCACTGGCTGGCGAAGACCATCTCGACCTCTGAGGTGCCGACGCCGAATGCCACGGCGCCCAGTGCCCCGTGCGTCGAGGTGTGGCTGTCGCCGCAGACGATGGTCATGCCCGGCTGTGTGAATCCCAGTTCGGGGCCGATGATGTGCACGATGCCCTGGCGCGGGTTTCCCACGCCGAAATGTTCGATGCCGAATTTGGCGCAGTTGGCCTCCAGCGCCTCGACCTGGCGCCGCGATTCGGTCTCGGCGATCGGCAGGTGCTGGTCGACGGTCGGGATGTTGTGGTCGGCCGTGGCGGTGATTTGTGCCGGGCGTGCCACGCCGATGCCGCGCCGTTCCAGGCCTGCGAAAGCCACGGGCGACGTCACCTCGTGGATGTACTGGCGGTCGATGTAGAGCACCGAGCGTCCGCCGTCTTCGGTGCGCACGGTGTGCGCATCCCATATCTTGTCCAGAAGTGTCCTGCCCATCTTACTCCTCCTTTTCCTTGCGTTCGGTTACGTTCAGTACGCGCAGCGCATCGAGGAACGCCTCGATCGACGCCCGTGTGGTGTCGGTGTGTGCGGCGAAGCCGTGGACGGTGCGGCTGCCGCACTGTACCTGTACGTGTACGCGCCCCACGTCGTTCGAACCGCGGGTGATGGCCTGCATGAGGAATTCCATGAGCACGACCTTCTCGTTGATCAGGGTCTTGATCGCCGACACGGCGGCATCCACCGGGCCGTTGCCCGTGGCGATGGCCATGCGCTCGTGGTCGCCGAACTTCAGCACCACGGTCGCCGTCGGGACGAGCGTGCCGGTGGTCACCTGCAGGAATTTGAGCGATACGGACTGCTGTTTCATGCGGTCGATGTCGCCTACCAGGTATAACAGGTCGTAGTCGTGGATCTCCTTTTTCTTGTCGGCAAGCTCGAGGAACTTGGCGTAGGTTGCGTCCAGCTCTTCCTGCGTGAGGTCGTAGCCGAGCAGTTCGAGCCTGTGTACGAGCGCCGCGCGGCCGCTGCGGGCCGTCAGGGCGATGACCGACTCGTTGAGGCCGATGTCCTGCGGGTCGATGATCTCGTAGGTCTGGCGGTCTTTCAGCACGCCGTCCTGGTGGATGCCCGACGAGTGGGCGAAGGCGTTGCGGCCGACGATCGCCTTGTTGGGCTGCACGGGCATGTTCATCAGGCTCGACACCAGATGCGAGGCTTTGGTGATCAGGCGTGCGTCAATGCCGGTGTCGACGGCGATCTCCTTGTGGCAGCGCAGCGTCATCACCACCTCTTCGAGCGAGGTGTTGCCTGCGCGTTCGCCGATGCCGTTGATTGTCACCTCGGCCTGCCGCGCACCGTTGAGGATGCCGCTCAGGGTGTTGGCCGTAGCCATGCCCAGGTCGTTGTGGCAGTGGGTCGAGATGATCGCCTTGTCGATGTTGGATACGTGGTCGACCAGGTATTTGATCTTCGCGCCGTATTCGTGGGGCAGGCAGTAGCCCGTGGTGTCGGGAATGTTGACCACCGTAGCCCCGGCCGCAATGGCGGCCTCGACCACGCGGGCGAGGTATTGAGGATCGGCGCGCCCGGCGTCTTCGGCGTAAAACTCCACGTCCTCGACATAGCGTTTGGCGTATTTCACCGCCTCGACGGCCTGTTCGAGGATTTTCTCGGGCGTCGAGCGCAGTTTGTCGTAAATGTGCTGGGGCGAAACGCCTATACCCGTGTGGATGCGCTTGTGCCTGGCCAGTCGCAGGGCATCGGCGGCCACGTCGATGTCTTTTTTCACGGCGCGGGTCAGCGCACAAATCGTCGGGGCCGAAACGGCCTTCGAAATCTCGAGTACGGAGTTGAAGTCTCCGGGGCTGGAAATCGGGAACCCCGCTTCGATGACGTCCACGCCGAGGCTTTCCAGCAACTTGGCGACTTCGATCTTCTCGGTGGTGTTCAATTGGCAGCCCGGCACCTGCTCGCCATCACGGAGCGTGGTGTCGAAAATAAACAGTTTCTCGCACATAATATGACTAATCTAACTAACCTTGGCAACAAATATATTAAAAATATTTTCCAAATTCCTATTTTACCGGAGGAAAGTGCCTCTTATACCCGAATTTAGCGGCGTTTTCCCTACGGGAGTACGAATCCGGAAATAAAAACGGCTCCGGATGCCCGAAGCCGTTTTGCCATAATATTTTCAGGTGTCGCCGGAACCTTTTGCTGGTTGCGCTGCGTTTTCCCGGCTGCCGGGGCGGCATTAATCGACCACCTCGACCCACTGTCCCTTTTTCAGGGCGCGGACGGCGTTGTCGTACATCGCCTCGCAGTAGACCGAAGGCAGGTAGTAGCGCCCCTTGTAGGTTGCCGTCAGCTTGACGGGTATCTCCTTGCTTTCGCCCCGGCTCAGGTCGAAGTAGCTCAGCACCCGGTCGTCGCGGATATCCTGGTAGGTGAGCGACGACAAGTCCCGTTCGGAGGTGATCTCCCATCCTGCCGGGAAGATGTGGGTCAGCGCAAGATCGGCGTACCGTTCGTGGCCGCTGGTGTTAGAGACGGTCACGATGGCGTAAAAATCGGTCGATACCCGGATCGAGGCCGGGTCGATGGCCTCACCGTCCATATTCGTGTAACGCACGTCGATCCGGATGCCGTTCGCAGCTTCGGTTTCCTCGCCCTTGCCGGGGGTATAACTCTGGCTGACGACCGCATAGAGGCTGCCCGAACCATTGTTCCTCACCTCGGTCGGTGCGGCCAGGGGCATGCTCGCGATGGATTTGTCGGTCTTGACGAGCTCCCTGCCCGCAGTGGCGTCGATGCCGTTCTGTCCCGCTACGGCGAAATTGGAAAGGGTGCTGAGCATCCATGCCGTCGACTGGGTGCTGAGCCACCTGTCCTTCTTGAGGATGTCCGACATCTTCAGCGCCATGCGGAAAGCCTCTTCGCGGCGTCCGAGTATCGTGAGCGTCATGAGCGAGATCGACATCCGGCGTTCGTCGCTGTTGTAGGTGCCGTCGTAGGGGTTGGCCTTTTCCGCGTTGTCCACGCAGAGCGAGATCAGCCCTTCGGCGACTTTCCTGTTGCCGTCCAAAGCGTATGCCGCCGCCAGCAGCCACTTGGCGTCGCTACTTAGCGAGGCGGCCTTTTCCCGGAGCTGGTTCATGGCACCCCGGGTCGGAGTCCCGTTCAGCGCCAGCACATACTGGGTATAGGCCTGGGTCAGGTAGTAGTCCGAGGGGTTGCTGCGCAGGTATTTGAGCGCCCGGTCGAGCATCGCCCTGTCCACGCCGTAGCCGTGTTTCGCAGCCTCGATCAGGAAGTGCGTCGCGTAAACCGTCCCCCATTCTGATCTCGACGTATTGCCGCTCCAGTAGGCGAATGCGCCGTCGGAGAGCTGGTAGCTGCCCAGGCGCGAAAGCACGCTCTTGACGTTGCGGTCGATGTCCTGCAACATGTTCGCGTCGCACTCCACGACCGAAGGCAGGTAGAGTTGCGGGAAGGCGCCCGAGGTGATCTGCTCGATGCAGCCGTGGGGATATCTCACCAGGTATTCGAGGCGCCGAGAAAGGTCTATGGGCGGGATCGACGAAAGTTCCAGCTTCGCCTTGCCGTTCTCCTTGAGCGGTTTTACCGCCATTGTCTTGCCCGGGTCGATGACATAGTCCTTCGACAGGGTCACATAGGGGTTCGGTTCCCGGACGTCCAGCTCGATTTCCGACGCGGAGCTGTCGCCCGACGACGCAGCCGTGACCCGTACCTTCCCGATGCCGGTTCGCTTGTTGACCTTCAGGCGGAACGATACGACCTCCTCGCCGCTCCGGCCGAGCGTGATGCTCTTGCTGGACGGCCCGACGGGCGAGAACGATTCGTTCGCGGCGATTTTCACGTCGACTTTCCCGACCCCGTCTTCGAGGGCAAAGACCGTGACCGGAACCTCGACCTCTTCGTCGGTGGAAACTACGCGGGGCATGGTGGCCTGCACCAGCAGCGGTTTTTTCACCGCGACATCCTTCTCCGCGGCGCCGAACGCCCGGCCGTTCGAGGCGATGACCATCACCCGAACCTCGCCGAAGTAGGGCGGAAGCGTGATTTTATGCGTGTTCGTCTTCCCGGCGCCCAGTTTCTGTGCGTCGATGAACCGTACGACGGGCTTGAACCGCTGTGCCTTGAGCGCCCCCGTGTTCGGCTGCTCGGCGTCGCCGCCGATGGCGAACATCTGTTCGATCCTGCCGCCATAGGCGCCGATGACATAGTCGAACATGTCCCACGTGCGGACGCCCAGTGCCTCGGTCGCGTTGAAATAACCGTAGGGATCGGGGGTCTTGAAGCGTGTCAGCCCCAGCAGTCCCTCGTCGACGAGCGCCAGCACGTAGCTCATTTTCCGGCCGTTTTTCTCCCGGACTTTTATCGTCACCTCCGATTCGGGTTTTACCGTTTCGGGCATCTCGACCACGGGGGTGAGCTTTCGCGCGGCGTCCTCGACGTCGAGCCGCGTCACGCCGAACAGGCGGATCGGTGCGTCGTTGAGCGTCGAGTTGTGGGGCTGGACGAGTGTTACCGAGACATAGATGTTGGGGGCCATCCCCTCCTTGACGGGGATTTCGATGTCGGTTTGCTTGCCGGTGCACTCCACCCAGAAGCTTTCCCGCACGACGCTGCCGCTTTCGATGCCGACCAGCGCCCGTGCGCCCGGCGACGAGGGGATGGTGACCCTGGCCTTGTCCCCCGGGACGTATTTGGCCTTGTCGCGGGTGAGGGCGAGCCGCGTGGCGGCATCCGTCACCGAAGTGACGTCGCCCCGCCAATCGGACGAGGATACGCATACGATCCGGGTCGCCGAGTGTGCCCGGTTCGGGCTCGTGACGCGGATCATGTAATAGCCGTAATCGCCCGTGCTCCAGCGCATCGTGGCCTGCCCCGTGCCGTTCGAAAGGGTTGCCTGGAGGGTCTTGTAATTCGAGTTGAGCGCATTTTTGGCGTAGTGCGCCTGGGAATTGGGCGTTGAGGCGTCCCACCACCAGTAGGAATCCATTTTGTAGACCGATACGAGCACGTTTTCACTGCCGGGTTCGGGCTTGCCCTTGGCGTCGAGCATCACGACCTTTATGATATGCTCCTTCCTGCTGTCGAGGTATTCGTCGCCCCAGTCGCTTTTCTGGGTGGCGACCCCGATCCCGAAATAGGTGTCATAGGGCGATACGGTCGCGACCTGCTGGTCGACGCTGAAGTCGCCGCTCTTTTCGAAGACCTTCACCGTGAATTTGCCGCTCAGCATACCGGGGCTCAGCCCTTCCAGCGAGGAGAGTTCGTCGGTCGAGAGCGACAGCGACCCTTGGGCGTCGGTGGTGCCGGTGACGATTTCCCGCTCCTCGGTGCCAAAGTATTTCGAGGCGTCGTCGAACGAATAGCCCTCGTAGCCCTTGAAGCGAGTGGCGGTCTGTGACAACTGCGCCTGGAGCACCGCCTTGGCTTCGGCCGCAGGGGCGCCGTGCAGCCACCGGGCGGTCAGGCTGCCCGTGAAATGCGCGGCGTCGACCAGTTGCCCGTCCCCGAGTTTCAGCTCGATTTTCATCCGGTTGGGCTTGATCGCGTCCACCCGGACGGATTTTTCGAACTGTGCGCCGCCGAAGGTGATCTTGGCCCGCCATAGCCCTGTCGGCGACGCCGGCGTCGTCCCCAGGCTGAACGTGTAGATGCCGTCCGAGGAGCTGTTGTTCACGAGCGACTGCACCAACTGCCCGTTCGGGTTGAAGAATTCCAGCGATGCCGGGTGGCTTTCGGGCAGCGGATTGTCCGAGGTGACGATGAACGTGAGGTGTATGTCGTCGCCCGGGCGCCATACGCCGCGTTCGCCGAAGATATAGCCTTTTATCCCCTTGGGATTTGCCGTGCCGCCCACGTCGAAATTACTCAGCGACAGGGCTGTGCCCGGTTCTACCTTCACGAAGGTGACGTCCCCTCCGGCTTCGGCCGTGACGATGTAAGGCTCGTCCTTCGTCCTCAGCACGGCCCGCCCTTCGGAATCGGTGCTCGCTTCGGCCAGCACCTGGTTCTGCCGGTCGTAGGCCCTGACTTTGCAGCCCCCTTTGGGGCGGGCGGAGACCAGGTCGGTCGTGTAGACGACGTACTGGTCGCTGCCGCTGCTCTTGCAGATGAGGCCGATGTCGGACTGCACGACCACTTTCGACCGCTCCTTGTAAGTCCTGTAATCCCCGAAATAATAGTCGTAGTCGTATTCGTCGTCGACGGGCGTAAGCGGGTCGACACCCCGGATTTCGAGCAGGTACATCGACTTGCGGCTGTCGGTGATCAGGCGGCTCAGGTCGAGCGAATAGGTATTGCCCTGGTCGAGCCTGGTCGAAGACCTGGCCCCCAGGTCAATGGTCGTGTCGCGGACGACGCGCGACACATAATCCATGGATGAATAGTACTGGTCGTCGTAGTAGTTCTGCTGGAAGAATTGCAGCAGATTGTTGGCGAATATCTTTCGTACCCGCACCCGGGCTTTCTGGTAGTTCACCGCCTCGAACAGCAGCGACATGTCGTTCGACGAGGGAAGGATCGAGCCTTTGCCCGTGAAGCGAATCGAGGGGGTGCGCGACGGCAGCGTAGCCGTGAACGAATAGCTCTCCTTGAGCTTCTGCCCGTTCTTGCTCACTACGTCGCGGCCGATCGTGACACTATGCGCTCCCGTGGGGCGTGCTTCGGGATAGATGTAGAGCCTGTTTTTGTCGACCAAAGTCCGGAACTTGGTGTCGAAGCGGATCAGGTTTTTCAGATCCTGGTTCTGCCGGATGGGTTCGGAGAAGGTGACCACGATGGCGAGCGGTTCCGGATTTACGCTGTGGTCGATGACCGCGTATTCGTCCTTGCGGGGGACTTCCACCCGGAGGGTTTGCTTTTCGTCGTAATTGAAATCGAGCGTCAGCGTATAGCCCTCATCGCCCCGCGGGACGATGTTGCCCACGGTGTATTGGTGCGTGAGCCCGTCTTCCGAATGCGTCCATTTGACGTCGGTACCCGCCGTGCCGCTTATTTTGAGGTTCCGTTCCATGTAGCTGCCCTCGGCATAGTCCGACGAGACGATCTCGCCGATGAGCACATAGCCGGTCATCTCGTCGTTCTGCTGCAACCAGTTGTCGTTGTAGGTAAACCGCAGTTTGGGGGTCGCAAACCTGAACTCCGCGATGCCCTTGTGCTGCCGGCCGGTGAGTTTCGCGGCGTCGATGGCCACCTTGTACTGCGTGTCGTATTGCAGCGGGGATTTGGGGACGATGCGGATCATGCGCATCCCCGACAGGTAGGCGTCGAAACCGACGGCCGGGGTGATCGATATGGCATCCTGCATGGCGCTTTCCTCGACTTGTACGTTTTCGACGAACGTCACGTGGAGAGGCATCCTGACGCCCGTCACTCCGTTGGTCGACCATTCGATGATGTCGGACGTCTGCTTGCTGCACGAGGCGATGAGCAGGGCGGACAGCGCAAACAAAGCATGGCATATTGTTTTCATAATGGGGGATTTTAGGTAACTTTGCCAAAGATACGTAAAAATATGGCAAAAAAACCGGCTAAAAAGAGAATATGTTTTTTCGCGATGCTGGTCGTTGCCATGCTCGCCGCGGGGTATTGTTTGTTCCTGCCCCGGACGCTCTTCGACGAGCCTTTTTCGGCGACCGTGTGGAGCCGCGACGGCCGCCTGATGTCGGCCAAGGTCGCCTCCGACGGCCAGTGGCGTTTCTTTCCCACGGACAGCGTCCCCGAAAAGTTCCGGGTCGCCATCACGACCTACGAGGACAAACGTTTTTACCGCCATTTCGGGGTGGATCCGCTGGCGCTGGGGCGTGCCGTGCGGCAGAACCTTGCGGCCGGGCGGATCACGAGCGGGGCGAGCACGCTCACCATGCAGACCATCCGCCTGAGCCGCGGCGGGAAACCCCGCACGTTCCGGGAAAAGTTCGTCGAGATGCTGCTCGCCACGCGCCTCGAACTGCGTTGCAGCAAGGATGAAATCCTGGCCCTCTATGCTTCCCATGCGCCTTTCGGAGGCAACGTGGTCGGGCTGGAAAGTGCCGCGTGGTACTATTTCGGCCGCAGTGCGGCACAGCTTTCGTGGGCCGAATGCGCCATGCTCGCCGTGCTGCCCAACTCCCCGTCGCTGATCCATATCCGCCGCAACCGCGAACGGCTGCGGGAGAAGCGTGACGGGCTGCTCGACCGGATTTGGCACGACGGCCGTATCGACTCGCTGACATGCGCCCTCGCAAAACAGGAGCATCTGCCCGACGCCCCCGAACCGATGCCGATGGAGGCGATGTACCTGCTGGGCAAAATGCGCGAGGGGTCGCTCCGCTCGACGCTCGACTACGACCTGCAAAGCCGAGTCAACGACCTTGCCCGGCGCTACAACAAGCGTTACCGGGGTAATAAGATCAACAACATGGCCATCGTCGTCATGGACGTGGAAAGCGGCGAAGTGCTCGCCTACGTAGGGAACGTGTACGACCCCGCCGACCGCACCGAGGGTACGAGCGTCGATGTGATTCCCGCCCCGCGCAGCAGCGGCAGCGTGCTCAAGCCCCTGCTCTATGCCGCGATGCTGGACAACGGGACGGCATTGCCTGCGATGCTTTTCCCCGACGTGCCGACCTATTACAGGGACTTCACACCCCATAATTATAACCGAACCTTCGACGGGGCGGTGCCTGCCGACCGGGTGGTCGAGCGTTCGCTCAACGTCCCTTCGGTGAGGATGCTCGACAAGTACGGGAAGGAGAACTTCCTTGCGCTGGTGCGTGCCCTGGGCTTCGGGACGATCGACCGGAGCGCCGCCCATTACGGGCTTTCGCTGATTCTGGGCGGCGCAGAGATTTCGTTGTGGGATCTGACCTCGGCCTACATGAAATTGGCGGCCAAACTCAACGGCCGGCAGACGATACGCACCCCGCATTACGACCCCGACGGCGGTACTGCGGTCGATGCCGGGGATATTCCCCTCTCACGGGGCGCGATATGGCTGATGGCCAATTCGATCAGCCACGTGGCCCGTCCCGAGGAGGAGGGCGAATGGCAGTATTTCTCCTCGTCGAAGAAGATCGGCTGGAAGACGGGTACCAGCTACGGCAACCGCGATGCGTGGGCTGTCGGCATGACCCCCGACTATGCCGTCGGGGTCTGGGTGGGGAACTGCACGGGTGAGGGACGCCCGCTGATGACGGGCGTGGGGTATGCTGCGCCTGTCCTGTTCGAGGTCTTCGGCCTGCTGCCCAAAGGGGAGTGGTTCGCGGAGCCCGTCGGCGACCTGGAACCCGCCGTGGTCTGCCGCCAGAGCGGCTATCTGGCTTCGCATATCTGCCCCGACCGCGATACGGTGATGATTCCCCGTGCGGCCGCCCTCGGGGAGGTGTGCCCCTACCACCGGATCGTCAACCTGAGCGCCGACCTGAAATACCGTGTGACGGCGGATTGCTACGACCCGGCCAGGATCGTCCGCATGCCGATGTTTATCCTCCCGCCTGCGCAGGAGTGGTATTACCGCCGGCAGCATCCCGACTACCGACCGCTGCCCCCGCTGCATCCCGGCCTGCCGGGTAACCGGGCCGAAAACAATCCCATCGACATCATCTACCCGCAGCCGGGGCGTGTGCTGGTCGCCCCGAGGTCGCTCGAAGGGGAACAGCAGAGCCTTGTCTTTACGGCCGTGCACCGCGACCGCAATGCCGTGCTGTTCTGGCATATCGACGACGACTACGTCGGTTCGACCTCTTTCGAACACAAAATCTCCGTCCGCCCGGCGCCGGGGAAGCACCGCCTGACCGTGATCGACGAACACGGCGCTTCGCAGAGCGTCGTGTTCAGCTGCCGCTGACCCCTCCCGGCACCGGATTGCCCGGGCCTGCCTTTGTCCGGCTGCTTCTCCGTCTATCCGTAGCCGTGTGTCCGGGGTGCTTTCCGCATTCCTGTTTTTGTTGTCCGGACATGGCTCCTCCGTTTTTGCCGGATGCCCCGCAGCCCCGTTTTTGTGCCGGGAGAACGAAATATCCGGGTTATTCGTGCATTTTTACGAATTATGTCAAAAGATCATACTAATATGTCATTTAAAAATATTTTTTGCGGGGCGTTTCCGGCTAATTTTGAAACCCGATACGGATATAAATTCTTTAACCCAGAAATAGTCTAAACCAACCAGCCCATGAAACGAATTTTATTATTGTTCCTGTCTGTGCTGATCTCAGCACATGTCTTTTCACAGAATAGCCCCAAAGCTTATTTAGTATCCAATGCGCATTTTGATTCCCAGTGGAACTGGGATGTGCAGCGTTCGATCCGTGAGTACATCCCGAAGACGCTGGATCAAAACCTGTTTCTCCTTGGCACCTACCCCGATTACGTGTTCAACTTTGAGGGCGGCATCAAGTACCAGTGGATGAAGGAGTACTACCCGCACCAGTACGAACTGATCAAGCGTTACATCCGCGAGGGTCGCTGGCATGTCACGGGCAGCACGTGGGACGCCACCGACCCGAATATCCCGTCCGCGGAGTCCTTCACGCGCAATATCCTGTACGGACAGCACTTCTATCGCCGCGAATTCGGGGTCGAAGGCACGGACATCTTCCTTCCGGACTGCTTCGGTTTCGGGTGGACGCTTCCGACGATCGCGGCCCACAGCGGTCTTATCGGTTTCTCGACTCAGAAACTCATGTGGCGGCACCGCCCGTTCCACGGTACGAGCAAGATTCCGTTCGAGATCGGCTTGTGGCAGGGCGTTGACGGCTCCCGTATCATGGCCGTGATGGACGCGCACAACTATACGACCAAGTGGCGTTACGAAGACCTCAGTCACAGCAAGTACCTGCAGGACATCGCCCAGAGCAACCCTCTGAATGCCGTTTACCATTACTATGGTACGGGGGACACGGGCGGCGCCCCGACCATCGAGTCGGTTCGGGCTTTGGAACTGGGACTGCAGGGCAACGGGCCGGTGGAGATCATCAGCGCCACGAGCGACCGCCTCTACAAGGACTATCTTCCCTATTCCTCCCACCCGGAGCTTCCGGTGTGGAACGGGGAGTTGCTGATGGACGTGCATGCCACGGGTTGCTATACCTCGCAGGCCGCGATGAAGCTCTACAACCGCCGTAACGAGCAGCTTGCGGACGCTGCCGAGCGCAGCGCCGTTGCCGCCGACTGGCTCGGGGCCGTGCCCTACCCGCGCGAGGTTCTCACCGAGGCCTGGAAACGCTTTATCTGGCACCAGTTTCACGACGACCTTACGGGTACGAGCCTCCCCCGTGCCTACGAGTTCTCGTGGAACGACGAGCTGATCTCGCTCAAACAGTTCGGGGACGTACTCACGACCTCGGTTGGCGCGGTTTCGCGGGGTCTGGATACCGATGTCAAAGGGCTCCCCGTGGTGCTCTACAACGCTGCGGGGTTCGAGGTCTCGGACGTGGTGGAGGTTACGCTTCCGCTCGAAGGCAGCAAGTTCACGGTCTACGACGACAAGGGCGTCCGGGTTCCCTCGCAGGTGCTGGGCACGCAGCAGGGGCAGACGCGGCTGCTGGTCGAGGCCACCGTCCCGGCTGCGGGGTATGCCGTCTACGACATCCGCAAGGGCGGGCAGCCGAAGGCCCCGGCGATAAAGGCCGGCGCATGGGGGCTGGAGAACAGCGTCTATAAACTTACGCTGGACGCCAACGGCGACATCTCGTCGATCGTCGACAAGCGTCATGGTCGCGAGCTGGTGGCCGCCGGCAAGTCCATCCGCCTTGCGTTCTTCCCGCAGAACGAGTCTTACAGCTGGCCGGCCTGGGAGATCCTCAAGAAGACCGTGGACGCATCGCCGCAGGCCATCACGGGCGAGGTGAAGGTCTCCGTGGCCGAAGAGGGGCCCCTGCGCGCCTCGGTATGCGTGGAACGCACGCTGGGGGATTCCCGCTTCCGGCAGTGGATCACGCTGCGCGAAGGCGCCCAGGCCGACAGGATCGACCTTGTGAACGACATCGACTGGCAGTCGTCCAATGCGCTGCTGAAGGCCGAGTTCCCGCTTTCGGTCTCGAACCCCGAGGCGGTCTATGACCTTGGCGTGGGCTCCGTGGCGCGGGGCAACAACACCGCGACCGCCTACGAGGTCTATGCGCAGCAGTGGGCCGACCTCACCGACGCGGACGGCAGCTACGGGGTCTCGGTGCTCAACGACAGCAAGTACGGCTGGGACAAACCCGCGGACAACACGCTGCGCCTTACGCTGCTGCATACGCCTGCGACCAAGGGCGGCTACGCCTACCAGAACAAGCAGGACTTCGGACACCATACGTTCACCTACTCGATCGTAGGGCACGCGGGCGATTACCGCGCGGGAGGTGCCGTGCGCAAGGCCGAGGTGCTCAACCAGCCGCTTCGGGCATTCGTCGCGCCCCGCCATGGCGGGGTGCTGGGCCGCAGCTTCTCACTGGCCTCCTCGCAAAACCCCAATGTGGCGCTGCGGGCGCTCAAACAGGCCGAGGATTCGGACGAATATGTGGTTCGTTTCTACGAGACCTCGGGTCTCGGGTCGCAGCAGGCCGTGGTGGGCTTCGCGGCGCAGATCGTCGACGCCCGGGAGCTCAACGGCGTGGAGGATGTCGTGGGCGACGCGGAGTTCAGCGGCCGCGAGCTGCGCTTCGAGGTCGGGCCCTTCGGCATGAAGACTTTCCGCGTGAAACTCGCCAAGCCCGCCCGGGCGCTCACGCCCGCCGCGGAGGCGGCGGTGGAGCTGCCTTACAACGTCAAAACGGCCTCTTACAACCCGTTCCGCTCGGACGCCAACTTCGACGGCAAGGGCTGCTCCTACGCCGCCGAGCTGCTGCCGTCCCGCATCGTGTACGGGGGTGTCGGCTTCGAGATGGGGGATCCCGCCGCGGAGAACGGCGTCAAATGCCGCCGCGACACCATCGACCTGCCCCGCGGGCGCTACGGCAAGCTCTACCTGCTGGCCGCCTCGACCATGTACGACACGCAGGCCGTATTCACCGTCGACGGAAAGGAGCACACGGCACTGGTACCCTATTATGGCGGCTTCATCGGACAGTGGGGCCATACGGGGCATACCGAGCCCTACCTCAAGGATGCGCAGGTGGCCTTCGTGGGCACGCACAAGCATGATATGATCCGCAACGAGGACAGGCCCTACGAATTCACCTACATGTTCCGCATCGGCCTCGACATCCCCGAGGGGGCACGGCAGCTGGTACTGCCCGACGACCCGCGCATCGTGGTGTTCGCGGCGACGGTGGCCGAAGACCCCGCCGGAGGTATCGGTGCGGCCTGCGACCTGCTGCGCGTGCAGCTGCCCGTGAAAGGCGCCGACGCCTCGCAGGCCGGGCGGCGAAACCTGCTCTACGGCAAACCCGTCGTGGAAAGGTCGGGGGAGGTCAACGCCTCCGAGAGGGCCGAGTGCGCCACCGACGAGGACGTATCCACCAGTGGTGCGATTACAGCGATGCCAAACCCAAGCTGCTGGGGGTGGATCTCGGACGGGAGACCACGATCCGGGGTTGGTATGTCATGCACGCTGCGCTCGAAGCCCTGGACTACATCACAAAGGAGTACTCCCTGCAGGTGCGCCGGAGCCCCGGCGAAGAGTGGAAAACGGTGGACACGGTCTACGACAACACGGCCCTCGAAACCGACAGGGTTCTTCCGCAGCCCGTAACAGCCCGATACGTGAGGCTCGTGGTCTCAAAACCTGACCAAAGCGAAGGAAATACCGCCAGAATCTATGAATTCGAGGTGTATTGACGGATGACGGTAAGATTGGGCGGGGCGGAGCCTGTAAAGGCTCCGCCCCTGCTTTTTCCGGGCGGAACACCGGATCCCGCTTCCGGCAACTTCTCTTCCGGGAATCTATGCCCCGGAAATCCGGCATATGGGGCGCTTACCGGATTCCGATAAGTCCGTCCGATCAAAATATAGACTAAAAATCAATTTATCCGCCTGCCGTTTTGAAAATAAGGTGCAATTTTGTAATCCAGAAAAAACGGTTCTCGATGCAAGGCCTGCGTCCGATTATTTCAGTGTATACGCAACCACGATCGGGTTGTCGCTCTCCTTCGAACACTCCAGCAGGCTTTTGATCTTAGGGCTCAGGTTTTTCCTGTATTCTTCGGGGATTTGCGGCGAACAGGTGCCGAAAAAAGTATCGCCGTAGACGGCTATCGGTTGTCGGATAATTTCATGAACAATTGCATCTTCATCCACATTGGCAGTATCCCATGCAAACACTATGTCGGTTCTTTTATCCCAAAAATAAGGTCTGGGGGTAATATATTCCTCCCATTTGTGGGCTATTTCAAAAGAAGCATAACTTTCCCCATCAAGAAATTTACCCGCATATCTTGTGTAGTTGTTCTGCTTGATTAACTTATCTACTTCCAGCGGGGGTATTTTTTTGTTATAAAGATTCCATATGCTCTTCTTTTGGTGGATCACATATTTAGGTGATACTATGGATATAGACATAAATTGGTAAACAGTATCGGAGTAGACTGGAGTAAACAAAAGCTTTCCATCGCAGTCATAAGTAAAGCTATTGTTAATAAAATTATCATTCTGAAGTGGCGTTGGTTCGAAGCCCTTGTAGAGAATGGAGTCTTTGTCGGAAACGAGAATCGCCCAATTCTCATTGTCGTTAAAATCCTGTTCTGGGGCTTGATAATTTATATACAAACTGTCGATATGCGCCAGATAACAGTTCGCCACTCCCGTTTCCTTACGGAGAAACGCTCCGTCATCGGTGGAGAAATAAAGATAGGAGCGAGCCAACGCGTCATTTACAAGTATTTCATTCCGGATGGTGTCGACCTGCATATCTCTGATGCTCTGATATTCTTTCGGCCCCCGGCCTTTATTTTTGATACGGTATAACAGCTTGCCCATTTTACTAAATACGAAGATCTGTTGGGCAACATAGGCATCCAGTATGAATATTTTATCTTTTGTTACGATCATTTTGTTGATTACACCGACGGGCTCGGATGAATCCAGTTTTATGTAGTCGATTGATTTGACCCTATCGAGCATTTCATCCATGCCGATAATTCTGGCATTATCGGCCCGAATCGGGTGCGGAGTGTCGTGGGTGATTTTAATAATTTTCGTGTCGGACAGTACTAATGCCCTGCTGTCGTTTTGTGGCGAAGTTCCGCAGGCAGCGCAGAATAGGGCGGTTATAATTGTGGCTGTTAGTTGCTTCATATGCTTTCTTATTTGGTCTTCTGTCCGGGCGTTTTTACGATTATTTCAACGTATACGCAACCACGATCGGGTTGTCGCTCTCCTTCGAACACTCCAGCAGGCTTTTGATCTTAGGGCTCAGGTTTTCCCTGTATTCTTCGGGGATTTGCGGCGAACAGGTGCTGAAAAACGTATCGCCGTAGACGGCTATCGGTTGTCGGATAATCTCCCCTATATCCGGATATTCGCTCCACCCTTTTGAACTCCATGCGTAAACCATATCAGTTTGCTTGTTCCAAAAACAGGAGATGGGGACAACATATTCATCTTCCTCACGGCCGATTTCGAAATATGCGTATTTTTCCATATCGTAAAATTTTCCGCCATATCTGGTATAGTTATTTTCTAAAATTAATTTTTTCACCTCTTGGTAAGATATTTTTTCGTCATGACGTCTCCACACACTCTTTTCCTGACAAATCACATATTCCGGTTCTACGACGCAGACCGAAGAGAACCGGTAAACCGTGTCTGAATAAACTGGAGTATATAAAAGATTTCCATTACGATCGTAAGTAAAACTATTGATAATAAAATCGTCATTTTGAAGCGGTGTAGGCTCAAACCCCTTGAAAAGAACAGAATCTTTATCCGAGATTATAATCGCCCAATTCTCGTTGTCGTTAAAATCCTGTCCGACTCCGGTGAGGTTAATATATAGGCTGTCGATACGTGCCAAATAGCAGTTCGCTATTCCTTTTTCCCGCCGTAGGAATGTCCCGTCATCCGTGGAATAATAAAGGTAGGAGCGGGCCAGCGCGTCATTTACAAGTATTTCATTCCGGATGGTGTCGACTTGCATATCCCAGATACTAATGTATTCTTTGGGCCCCCTGCCTTTATTCTTGATCCGGTATAACAGTTTGCCTGTTTTGTCAAATACAAAAATTTGCTGAGCCGCAAAAGAATCCATTATGAAGATTTTATCGTTTGTTACGACCATTTTGTTAATTGGCCCCATCGGTTCGGACGAATCCAGTTTTATGTAATCGATCGATTGAATCATATCCAGTAATTTCTTTGTGTCGATGGTTTTGGCCATGTCGGCTCTTATCAAATGTGGGGAACCTGGATTGATTTTAATTATTTCAGTATCGGACAGTACTAATGCCATGCTATTGTTTTGTGGCGAGGTGCCGCAAGCACAGAATAGTAAGGAGAATATAATAATTGTGATCAGTTGTTTCATGGGAGATTTATTTGGGTTGTTAAATGAGATGGTATAATGTAACGGTTGATGTATTTGTAAAGTTCAACTATAATTACATCAACCGTTACAAATTAATAATGACTAAATGCAGTCAGTGCCATCATAGCAATTTCCATCGCCGGTGTTACATTTAACCATCTGTCCCCAGTAGGTGGCATTCCCTCTGGTTCCAGTGCATTCTACTACTTCAGGCTTCCAGTTCGATCCGACCCAATGCGTGTCGTTCACATTCCAAGATTGACCGCCGAATTCAAACTCTGCCAATGCATCCACATTGGCCTGGATCATTGCGGACAAGTCGTCCTTGGCAATGCTCTTCATAAATACGGCCGAGGCTGCCACCATGGCGAATGTCACCAAGCCGAACGTAATTTTCTTTTTCATAGCGTTTTTCTTTTTCTGTTCGTTCACAGTTTACTCGATGCGTTGTGTCTATCCTTTCAACAACGGCGAACCCGCTTGGGGTTTGGGATCAATTGACTATTTTTGCACAACCTCCTTTCCTTTTCCGGGATTTGGCGGCCGGGCGGAGAAAACGTGTCTTTTCCCGAGGCAATTCTCCGCCCTCGTTTTTCCCGATAATTATTCCTCTACCATACCGATGATCTTCAGCGAAGTGCTGCCGGCGGCCGTATTGCAGAAGACCCGCAATGTCTTGTCGAAAGCCCCGGCCTTGTCGGGGATTATCTCCACTTTGATTTCGGATTTCTCTCCGGGCATGACGGGGCTCCGGTTCCATGACGGTTTCGTACACCCGCAAGAGGCGTCGATGTGGGTTATTACCAGCGGTTTGTCCCCCGTGTTTTCCAGGACGAAGGCCGCCTGTGCCGTGCTGCCGATCCTCAAATCCGGAACCTCGATTTCCGGTCGGGCGATATGGATGTCGGTCGTGGGAACCCTGTCCGCCTTCTTCCCGGATATTATCTCCTTATACAACTCCCAAAGCCGCGGCTTATGCGTCGGGTTGCCGACCAATAGAACCTTGTTGGTGCTGTCGAGGAGAAAACATTGGCAGGCCTGGTTCTTCGGAAAGCCATTCAGCCTGTCGATTTCATTTTCACGGTCGATATAAAACGGCAGTTCGAACCCGTCGGCCCGTAATATCAACCCGAGTTCGCGTTCGTTTTGCGGGTGGAAATAGAACAGGAAATCGACCTTGTCGGCCAGCGTCGTGTCGATTTCCCTCACATAAGCGTTCCAGGTCAACAATTTCAGCTTGCAGGAGGTGCAGCCTATCGAGTCTGTGAAATTCAGTATCCTGAATGGTTTTTTCGATTTCGCGGGGTCGCAAACCGTGTCGCAGGAATACGAAGTCGGTTGTATATCCTGCGGCAGCAGTACCGTTTTCCCGACCCATTCCTTTACGATCTTCTGGATTTCTTTTCTGGGATTATTGTCGTTGCACGAGGCGCACCACAGCGGGAGGAGGATGATTCCGGTCATCAAATAGCAGAATTTGGCCATATAATTTTATTTTAAGAACACAAAATAAAGACGCAATCATTATATAGATAATCAAGATATTTGATTATGTGCTACAAAATAAAACAAAAATATTAATATTAGTTCAAAATAATGTAAAAATATTTTGTTTTTTTTGTGTTTTAAAAGGTAACTTCACAGAAGATATCACCCTGCTTGATCAATCTTGTTATGATAACAGCTCCGCCGATTGCCGTATTGAAAAAAATGGCAATAGTTGACTGGATAAATAAAATCCGGGATGGGTTGCGTGGGTGAAGCCCCTCCCCATCCGGGGTGGATAGTAACTGGAAGGGAAGAATAGATGTAAAAGTGTTTCAATCATGAAAAATTTTGACCGTACTGCCGTCAGGCTGATCTTATCGTTCGGTTTGGCATGGATATGCGCCGGTTGTGAATCCCGGCTGGAGGCGGCTTTGGAACTTGCGGGCGAAAACCGTCCGGAACTGGAAGCGGTTCTGCAACATTACAGCACGGACAAGGCCGATTCGCTGAAATACCGGGCGGCCCGGTTCCTGATCGAGAACCTTCCGCTCCATTACGGCTATGCGGGAAAGGGACTGGAGGATTTCAAATGCGATTATGATTCCCTTTTCTGTGATAAGGATATCCCCAGGCAGGTGCTGAGGGGCAGGGCGAAGAATTATAATCCCGATTTTACGAACGTACATCCGGCATTCGACCTTCCAGAACTCAGCCGCGATTTTTTGATCCGGCATATCGACAATGCTTTTGCGACGCTGGACTACCCGTGGACAAAGGGGCTGCCGTTCGGCGATTTCTGTGAATATGTCCTGCCTTACCGGATCGAGAATGAACTGGCGGAGGACTGGATGCCTCATTACAGGGATTTTCTCGCTGAAATAATCCGCCCCCTGCAGCAGTCCGGGGCGGATCGTTACACTGCGGCCAGGACGATCCAGGACAGCCTGCGCAGGATGGATTACGAGGTCATCGACGAATCGGTCATGAGAGTGGCGCTGAGGCCGTCGGATTACCTGCGGGCGGCAGGGGGCGCATGCCCCGAGATCACGAGCCTGATGTGGTATGCGCTGAGGAGCGTCGGGCTGCCTGTAAATTACGACTACATTATCCAGTGGGCCAACCGGAGCCAGTCGCACAGTTGGAATTCGCTGTGGGTCGACAGCGTGCTCTACTCTTTCGGGATGAGCGACCCGGAATTCGGCAAGCATTTCGAATCCCGGCCGCAGGAGCGTGTCGGGAAGGTTTACCGCAAGATGTTCAGTTTCCAGCCCCAGAGCCTGCCCAACCAAAGGGGAGCCCTGGCGGAGGGAATTCCGCCGGCCTTCCGATCCCCCTTCATAAAGGACGTTTCGGAATCGTATTTCGACGGCATCGACCTTGTCCTGAAATTGACGATCCCGATCGCGGCCCCAAAGAAATTTGCCTATCTGGTCGTTTTCGACAACCGGAACTGGGTGCCTGTCGCCTGGAGCCGGATAAAGCGCGGGCGGGTTGCGTTCGATCATGTCGAAAAGGGCTGCGCCTATATGGTCATGTATTATGACCGGGGGCTCCTCCTTCCGGCAACGGATCCGTTTACGGTCTCGAAAGAGGGCGGGGTGGCGGTGCGTAAACCCGACGGGGCCGAGGTTTCCGTCACGCTGAAGCGGAAATACCCGGTTTTCTTTGAGCTGGAGTTTATCCTCAACCGGGTGAAAAACGGCCGGTTCCAGGTTGCGGACAGTCCCGATTTCCGGGATGCCCGGACTGTCTACGTTACGCCCGAGGTGCCGGAAGCCAGGCCGTATTACGCGCAACTGGGGGACAGTATAACCTTCCGGTATATACGTTATCTCTCCCCGAGCGGTGCATTCGTGAATATGGCCGAGGTCGGGTTCTATGCCCCGTCGGGGGAAAAGCTCGTCGGGGAGATAATCGGAACCGAAGGCAGCTACGGGAATTCGGGCGACGACAAATACAAATTGTTCGACGGGGATCCGCTGACCTATTTCAATGCCCCGCAGGAATCCCGCTGCTGGGGCGGCATGGCTTTCGACCGGCCTCAGACCCTGGGTAGCGTGATGTTCCTGCCGCGGAACGACGATAATTTCATACAGGCGGACGAGCTTTACGAGTTGTTCTATTGCCGCGATGGCCGGTTCGTATCCCTCGGCAGGCGCATCGGGGATCGGACGCATGTTTTACACTACGACAATGTCCCCGGGAATGCCCTGCTGCTTTTGAGGAACCATACTAAGGGCAAGGAGGAACGTATTTTTACGTACGAGAACGACGAACAAATATGGTGGTAGCCGTGCCGTGCCGGCAAACTGAGATTCAGGGAACGAAAAGGGCGGGGTCGCTGCCGAATCGTGCAAATTCATGCGCAGCGATCTCCGCCCCGGGCTCCCTTCAAAAAGAAAGAAGGTGCTGTTTATTTATGTAAGATAACGGATATAGACCGAAGACTATTGCCTTCCCACTGTTTAGTAGGCTGGCCCGGCCTGACGGGCGACAAACTGGATGCGGAAATAACGCCGACGGAGCGTTGCCGGATCGCAGGTATCAATCGAGAATTTAAAAAACAAAAACATGAAAAAATTTATTTTTATACTCTGTGCTGCATTTCTGACATTTGCCTTGGTGCTGGGTTTTATCACTTACAATAAAACTACCCAGGCACTGTTGTCTGTCAATATCGAAGCTTTGACGAATAATGAAAATGAAGAGACAAGTAACAATGAAGGAAGTAATAACAAAGGTGATGGCTCAAAATTCTATTATGAACATTTACAGGGAAAACCTAAGACCTGTATTTTGTTTCGCAATGTGAGCTTAAATGGAGAGATATCTTTTTCAAGCGAAAAGCAGACCGGAACGTTGGGGTATACGTCTGTTAAAGTGGAAGGAATTATGGAAATATGCGACAAAGGCGGTTCCGGGTGTACTGCGTATTCATGCCAGACTACAAATTAAAAAATAAAATCTTTGCACACTCTGATGAGTGTGCAAAGAAAAAAACGATAATAATTAAAATTATGAAAAAAATCACGTTACATATTATTTGTATAATCAGTTTCTTCGCAACAGCTTGTTCCTCGAATAATGCGGAAGTGGCAGGCAATGTGAAAAGTATTGTTTTCAATTCGGAGGAAAGTGTGACGAACTCCGATTTCAACAAAATACTCGATACCACCTTCCGGGTCATTCCCCTTGCGACGAATGACGAGTGCTTAATATCCAATATCGATAGATTGGAAATCGTGGACGGAAAGTTTTATATCATGGATCATATGTCGCAGTCGGTCTATGTTTTCAATCCGGACGGGAGTTATGCCGGAAAAATCCATAAGCACGGGCGCGGCCCGGGTGAGTATACCAATCTATCCTTTATGACCGTTACAGATCGTAGTATTATTGTAATAGACCATTTTGTAGGAAAACAGATATTCTATGACCGTCTGACCTTACAACCTGTTTTGGATGACTATGATTTATTCAAACGTCTCAGGTGTACAGAATTATTTGCCATTGGGGATATTATTTATTATATGAACGATTGGAGTAATTCTGCGATTGGTAAATACCGGCTTTTTTCGAACGCTCGGGATGGGGATGGCTATTCCAAATATCTGCCTTTTAAAAAAGATCCCGGTGTACTGGGAATAAACGGCCCCCAATACGGAATAGCAGGAAACGAAGCCCTGATGATTTATTCGGGAGACGATCATATCTATAAGTTTTCCAAAGACAGTGTCTGTGTGCAATACCGTATGGAGTTCAAAGACCCCAAAGCCAAATACACTTCGGGGCGACCCGAAAAAGTTTTCGAGGATAACCGGGGGCGAAATGCCGTATTGGGGATAAACCGGATTCAGCAATCGGAACGGTATATTTTTGCGGAGGTGACTTTTACGGGTGAAAAGGATTATTATTTCTTATATGACAAGGTGGACGATAAAATGTCGATCTATGAATTTGCTACCGATAGTAATTTTTCGGATAAATTCTTTTTCAGCGTAAAACGTGTGATCGGCAACGAGGTAATATATTGGATTAACGCAAATACTTTTGCACACGGATATAAAAACATATCGGACAGAACACCGAAAACCGGGTTTGAAAAAGAGTTGTACGGATTGCTGGATAAACTGTCCGAGAACGATAACCCGGTATTGTTCGTATTCGACATAAAACAGGAGGAATAGCCATGCCCAAACAGAAGCCGCATATCCTCCTGCTTTCAGTGGGTTTGGTGCTCCTTTTCGGGTTCACGGCCTGTGTCATGGCAAAAACATATATCGCCTATTCGAAGCAGTTGAACAGAATGGCGGTAATTCAGACCGCATTCGAGAATATGGCTTTTTGCAGGCCCTATGAGCTCTCCTCGGAAGGGTTTTGCCTTTCCCCCACGACGGTGCTGACTGACGCGGAGGGCAAAAAGTCACCTTTGTCGGAGGTCGTGTCCGCGCATGGCAGAACGCTGGTCTATCGTTTCAGCAGAATGAATTGCCTGCCCTGTATTGCGATGCACTTCAAGCTGTTGAAATCGATCCTCGATGACCGTGCCCAAATAGGGCTGATCATACTGTGCGATTATCACAATGCAAGGGACTTGAGGATACTCAGGAACACGTATGAAGTCTCCTGCGGGCTGTATAGCGTTGACCGACTCGGAATTCCGATAGAAGATGTCAACAATCCCTATTTCTTTATCCTTACTCAAGATATGAGATGCGAGGGTTTCTTTACCGCATTTAAAGAAACATCGCAGCAAACTGAAAACTTCCTTCGGGCGCTGCTGGAAAAATTGTAGCTTCTCTATGACCCGATATTGAAGCTGTCCGGTGGTTTCATTCATCAATAATATGGGGCTCTGTCGAAGATGGATAAAAAAAATAGCCAGGTATTCAGTGCGGTCGCGGTGCCGATGTCCGTAGCCGTAGCCGTGGTCGTGGTTGTGGCCGCGGGAATCATGTGCTTCGTGGCAAATGGCGGAGAGGGGGCGGCCGACGGGCTGCTACCCACTCCGGCACTGATCGGTACGGATCGGGAACACGCCGGCCTTGCCGGCAGCGATACGCTTTTCCGGTTCGAATCCCGGGTTGCAAACCTGGGGCGGATAAGGGTGGGGCATAAGAAAAAAATCGTATTCCGCTTCACCAACGTCAGTTCGGGCCCTGTTGTAATCACCAGGGTTATGACCAGCTGCGAATGCACTTCGGCTGTCTGGGACAAGGCGCCCCTGCTGCCCGGCCGGCGGTCGCGGATCGAAGTGACCTATGAAGCCGAACGGGATGGAGTGTTCTTCCGGAAGTTGTTTATCTACCATGCGGGCGCCGCTTCGCCTTTCGAGATCGCGATTGAGGGGGTGGGCGAGGAATAGCTTCGACCGGTCGGGGATGCATTGCGGGAGGGGCAGGGACGTTCCGGGCGGAAGCGCTGTTGTGTCCCGTGTCCGATCCCCGGGGAGTGCCTTTACGTGTACGTAGAGGACTGCTGCCCTGAAAACTAAAAAAGCCCCGTAATCAAAGATTACGAGGCTTAACCAAGTGCCCAGGACAGGGATTGATTTATGAAAACATATACAAACAACTGAAATTCGAATATATTTATAATATATTGAAATAT
>CEAP01013643.1_pt1 | contig 89495 bp, 64 predicted proteins | sample 557771 | NCBI WGS metagenome assembly CEAP01 (sample SAMEA3182073, study PRJEB8094) | gut metagenome | biome: human; feature: gut; material: Stool; isolation source: human stools | place: Canada | collected 2012-02-15
TTGATATTCTGACTATCTCAATTCCCCTCCTCCAGTTGGAGGAGGGGTGCCCAACGGGCGGGGTGGTAGGTGAGAGAAAAATTCCTTAATTTTATTATTCATAGGTATTTTATTGTTTTACCTACCACCTCCCCCTACGGGTACTCCTCCTCCGACGGAGGAGGAGAATTTAAGATACTTCCGCGTAACAATTCTCTCGCTGGTAAATTATCATTCATCAATTAAACACATATGAAGTCTCCTCGTATACGACATATCATCTGGTTATTGCTGCTGTGGCTCATGCCTGGCAGCTTTGTCGTTATGGGACAGAATGTAAATGGGGAGAGTGCACAAGAAGCAGAAAATGTACAGGATACAATAGCTCCGCGATATTCCGTTCGCAAGACCGTGCCGGGTACACTTAAAGACCTTTCTCCCCACCCTGCCGACCTGCAATCACCCATGAACCTGCGAACCGAAGCAGAATATGATGCAAAAACAGACAAATACTATATACGTACAAAATTAGGGAATACCGAGATCGGTGTGCCAATGATATTAACCCCCGAAGAATATCTGGATTGGACGTTGAAACAATCCATGCAATCTTATTACCGCCAAAAGAACGGAGAACAAATCGGCAAAGGAAAAGAAGCTTTCGACTTTATGGATATGAAGTTCAACCTTGGACCAGCAGAGAAGTTGTTCGGCCCCGGTGGGGTACAGATACGTACACAAGGTAATGCAGAACTCAGCTTCGGCATGACATACAAAAACGTAAAGAATCCCTCACTTCCGGAAAGTCAACGCAAAACACTCGGTTTTGACTTTGACGAGAAAATTAATATCAACGTCAATGGTAAGGTAGGTGACAAGGTGAATATGAACATGAACTACAACACTGATGCTACCTTTGATTTTGACACCAAACGGCTGAAACTGAAATATGAGGGAAAAGAAGATGAGATCATCAAACTGATTGAAGCCGGTAATGTGAGTATGTCCACCAATAACTCACTAATACGCGGAGCATCCGCACTGTTCGGTATTCGTACAGACCTACAATTTGGCAAACTAAAGCTACAGGCTGTTATCAGCCAGCAAGAAAGTGAAGCAAAAACAGTGACAAGCCGCGGTGGTGCACAAACCACTACTTTCGACTTCTCCGCAGATAATTATGAAGGAAACCGCCACTTCTTCCTTGCCCATTATTTTCGGGATGTCTATGACAAAAACCTGGCACAGCTTCCGAATATCCTTTCGGGAATCACAATTAACCGGATCGAAGTATGGGTAACCAACAAACGAAATAACTATGATAATCCGCGAAACATCGTAGCACTAACTGATCTTGGAGAGGCCTTTCACATAGGCAACACTACCGCCTGGAGCGGAGTGGGAAACCCGACCAACCCCAGTTCAAACGTCAACGCTCCCGCCAATAGCGCCAATAACCTCTATGCGGAAATGATTAGCAGTTATGCAGCCGCACGCGATATCAGCCAGGTAAGTAATATCATGAGTACAATCCCCAGATCCGAACCCGGCATGGATTACGAAAAAATAGAAAGTGCCCGTCTGCTCACTTCCTCAGAATACACGCTGAACAGTAAGCTGGGTTACATCTCACTGAAGCAAACCCTTCAACCGGACGAAGTACTGGCAGTCGCTTTTGAGTACACACTCGGTGGACGAAGTTATCAAGTAGGTGAGTTTTCTTCAGACATCAAGGAAACCGGGCAAAGTTTGTTCGTAAAATTATTGAAGAACACGGCAAATTCCCCGGACGCAGCCTGCTGGGACCTAATGATGAAGAATGTCTACAGTCTCAATGCCTACTCCGTGCAAAAAGAGAAATTCCAGTTGAACATCACTTACCAAAGCGATACAACAGGTGTATATCTACGCTACATCCCGGAAGGAAAGATTGCCAAAACACCCCTGTTGCGTGTCATGAACCTCGACCGCCTCAATAGCCAGAACCAAACAGGTGCGGACGGTTTCTTCGACTTTGTCGAAGGCTATACGGTGACAGCGTCGGACGGACGTATCTACTTTCCCGTAGTAGAACCTTTCGGCAGCCACCTGCGCAAAGCCATCGGAAACGATGCGCTGGCAGACAAATACGTGTTTCAGGAACTGTACGACTCCACTCGCACCGTAGCGCAACAAACAGCAGAAAAGAATAAATTCCGGCTAACAGGTGAATACCGTGCCTCCAATGCCAACGAAATACGGTTAGGAGCTATGAATATTCCACAAGGTTCAGTACGGGTGACGGCGGGTGGTATGACACTGGTAGAAAACTCTGACTATACAGTAGATTACACATTGGGAGTAGTTACCATTCTCAACCAAAGCATCATTGATGCCGGCACAGCCATCAGCGTAAATCTGGAGAGCAATACGCTCTACAGTATGCAACGCAAAACGATGATGGGACTAAACTTCACCTACGATTTCTCACAGAACTTCTCTTTCGGAGGAAGCATCATGCACCTCAGCGAGAAACCACTGACAAGCAAAGTTGCAATGGGTGACGAACCACTCTCCAACACGTTGTGGGGAGTAAATGCTTCATGGAAAAAAGAAAGCCAGTGGCTGACAAACATGCTGGACAAACTACCGTTTGTTACCGCAACCGCCCCCAGCAGCATCAATCTCGGTGTGGAATTCGCCCATCTCATTCCGGGACATGCCAAAGGACTGCAACAAAACGCTTCATACATCGACGATTTCGAAAGTACACAAAATGGCATTGACCTTCGTCAGCCCTCATACTGGATGTTGGCAAGCACCCCCTCTCCCCTCTTTCCCGAAGCAACCCGCAGCAATGATATCAGTTACGGAAAGAACCGGGCACTGCTGGCGTGGTACCATATTGACGGACTTTTTACCCGCCGTAACTCTTCATTGACACCTACACACATCAAAAACGACCTCAACCAACTTAGCAACCACTATGTGCGTGAGGTCTATGAGCAGGAACTGTTTCCAAATAAGGAAACTCCCTACCAGGAATCGGCTTCCATGAACGTACTGAACCTAGCCTATTATCCACAGGAACGGGGGCCATACAATCTGGATACAGACCTGAATTCCGACGGTACTCTGAAAAATCCGGAGAATCGCTGGGGAGGCATGATGCGTAAACTGGATACCAGTGATTTCGAAGCGGCGAACATTGAATACATCTCTTTCTGGTTACTGGATCCATTCATCTACGAAGAAGGCAGTATTGAGGGAGGAATAACACGAACAGGTTCGGAAAAGGCAACACGAGCAAATTCCCCCAAAGGTACTCTCTACATAAACCTTGGCGAAGTATCTGAAGACATCCTCAAAGATGGCAAGAAGTTCTTCGAAAACGGTCTGCCCATTGATGGAGATGCAACAAAGACCGAAGAAACAGTTTGGGGGCGTGTTCCCCGCGATCGTAGTGTGGTATATGCCTTTGATAATGCAGCCGGCGCACGCCGTAAGCAAGATATCGGACTGAACGGGCTCTCTACTGAAGACGAACGTACCTTCTCCACTTATCAGAAATATCTGGCAGACGTACAGGGCAAAGTGGACGCCTCCACTTACGAGAAATTTTACAACGATCCGGCAGGCGACAATTATCATTATTTCCGTGGCTCGGACTATGACCGGGAAGAGCGTAGCATTCTGGAACGCTACAAATACTATAACAATACCGAGGGGAACTCCACCGCGAGTGAAGACTCTCCGGAACGATACGATATATCTTCAAAGACCGTGCCCGATGTAGAGGATATCAATCAGGACAATACACTGAACGAGACTGAGAAATATTTCCAATATCGCATCAACCTGACACCTTCCGACCTGAAAGTAGGACAGAATTACATCACGGATAAACGAACCGCCAGTGTCCGCCTGCGCAACGGACAAACGGAAGAAGTGACCTGGTATCAGTTCAAAGTTCCCGTACGCAGTGGCGAGGCGGTGGGAAGCATCAAAGACTTCAAGTCCATCCGTTTCATGCGCATGTTCCTGACCGGATTTGAGAAACCCATCGTGCTACGTTTTGCAACCTTAGAGTTGGTACGCGGCGAATGGCGCACCTATGCCGATGCACTAAATAATACACAACAAGGCGCCTCTACCACCAGCTCTGCTGCACTGGACGTTTCTGCCGTCAATATCGAAGAAAATGGAGACCGTACTCCGGTGAACTATGTAATGCCTCCGGGCATCTCCCGTGTCATCGATCCGGGACAACCGCAACTTCGTCAACAGAATGAGCAAGCCATGAGCCTGAAGCTGGAAAAGTTGGCTCCCGGCGATGCACGTGCCGTCTACAAAAATACCGGTATGGATATGCGGCAATACCGCCGGCTGCAAATGTTTGCTCATGCCGAAGCTTTGCCCGATCTCTCCACAGATCCGCAAAATGGCGAACTTTCCGTATTCATCCGCCTCGGCTCAGATTACCGCAGCAACTATTATGAATACGAAATTCCCCTCACACTCACTCCGCACGGAGAATACAACGGAAGCACCGTTGCAGGTTGCCTTGCCGTCTGGCCCAAAGACAACAATCTTGACATTGACCTCAGTGTACTCACCAATGTCAAGAAGGCCCGTAATCGCTTGAAGAATATCTCGAATAGTGGTGTCAGCTATGCAAAAGTGTATTCGGAATACGATCCGGATAAACCCGCCAATAAGATAAGCGTGATTGGTAATCCTTCACTGGCAGAGGTCAAGACTATGATGATCGGTGTGAGGAACAACTCACGCACCATTAAATCGGCAGAGGTCTGGGTGAACGAACTGCGCCTAACCGAATTCAACGAAGACGGCGGTTGGGCTGCACAAGGCAATCTCAACTTACAGCTTTCCGATATCGGTAGTATCAACCTGGCCGGCCATGTGGAAACAGCCGGTTTCGGCGGACTGGAACAGAGTGTCAGCGAGCGTCGACTGGACGATTATTATCAGTATAGTTTCACCACTACATTCGATCTGGGACGTTTCTTTCCTAAAAAGGCTAAATTGGCCGCTCCTATTTACTTCTCTTACTCCAAAGAGGCCACTACGCCAAAGTACAACCCTTTGGACAAAGATATGCTGCTGGATGATGCGCTGGATGCCTGTACCACCGATTGGGAACGAGACTCGCTGATGAATATCGCCCGTGAAATTACTACCTACCGCAATTTCAGCCTCAGCAATGCACGACTGGGTATTACAAGTAAAAACCCCATGCCTTATGATCCGGGGAACTTTACTTTCAGCTATTCCCGTTCCCTCCGCCACAACCAAGGTAGCACCACAGCTTACGAAAACGAAACGGACTGGCGCGCTGCAATGACTTATAATTATGCTCCTGTCTATCGCCCGTGGGAACCTTTCAAAGCTATGGAAAGCAAATCTCCATGGATGCGTTTCATCAAAGAAATCAATCTGAACTGGCTGCCTCAAAGCATCTCATTCAATACCGATATGACGCGTCACTATTATGAACTTCAACTCCGCGACCTGGAGGCATTGACTGCCGGAAGCAGTTCCATCGGCAGCGGGGATCTCAGTATCGAAGGCATCCCCATCTCCGTCGCTAAAGAATTTCTTTGGAACCGTGACTTTGCCCTGCGCTGGGACCCTACAAAAAACCTAAAACTGAACTTTACCTCTGCTACCCACGCCGAGATTGAAGAACCTTACGGTGTAGTAAATAAAGACCTTTACCCCGATGAATACTCAGCCTGGAAAGATACAGTACGCCGCAGCCTGCTCTCACTCGGCCGCCCTATTGATTTCCAGCAGACATTCAATGCCACTTATAAGCTCCCATTCGACAAGTTCCCCGCTACCGACTGGGTCAGCGCTGACCTTCGTTTCGCCTCTTCTTACAACTGGGACCGGGGTGTTTCCCTTTCCGATGGCATAGAGATGGGCAATACTGTCAGCAATCAGCGCAGCATCGACGTAAACTCGCGTTTCAATCTCGAAGCACTCTATAACAAGGTGCCGTATTTAAAGAAAGTAAACCGCCGCTTTTCTGCTTCCTATCGCAAACCCGCCTCACCCAAAGAACAAAAGCCCCGTCGCTTCGACAAGGAAGTACAATTGCGTGCAGACACTACAGTTACCATTCAACACGGTATGAACTCCCGTCGTCCCAAAGTCACCGCTCTCACAGTGGACGGACGTCGTTATCCCGTACGTTATAAAGTTATAAATGCTAATTCACTACGTATTGATACGCAGGACACGGCACGCATAAAGCTCACTGTAATCCCCGGTCCTGATCCGGAAGATGGTTGGTGGTATAAATTCGGCCAGCATGCCACCCGCATTGCCATGAGCGTACGCAATTTCAGCTTTACCTACAAAAACACGTATGCCATGACCCTTCCCGGTTTCCGTCCTGAAGTCGGTGACATGTTCGGCCAGAAAAAACACGGAGGCTTCCTTGCTCCGGGAATGGACTTTGCATTCGGTTTCACCGGAGACGACTATATCGACCGTGCCTTGCAAAACGACTGGCTCATCTGCAACGACTCCGTTGTCAGCCCTGCCAGCAGCAATGCCCTTGAAGATCTTCAATTGCGTATCTCCCTTGAACCGATACGCGACCTCAAAATAGACCTTACCGCCAATCGTACCCGAAACCGCAGCCGCGAAATACAATATATGTTCGAAGGTATGCCAGATACCCGCAGTGGCAACTTCTCAATGAGTATCATTTCTATCGGTAGTGCTTTCGAACGCCCCAGCGCCGGTGACGGTTACCATTCCGGTACATTCGAACGTTTCCGCCGCAACCTTGACGTCATCCGTGACCGTGTGGAATCCCAATTCCTCGGTGCACAATATCCGCAAGGCAGCACTCTTGCCGGAAAGACATTCGATCCGGCAAACGGCACAATCAGCAAGCACTCACCAGATGTCATGATCCCTGCCTTCCTCGCCGCCTACACCGGAAAGAGCGCTCGGAACTCCGCTCTCGACTTCTTTCCCAGCCTGTTCTCCATGATGCCGAACTGGCGTATCACCTACACAGGACTTACCAAGATAGCCTGGTTCAAAAAGAACTTCCGCAGTGTCAATCTGAATCATGCCTATCGCAGCACCTACAGCGTCGGCAGCTACAACACTTTCCAGAGTTTCATGAGCTATATGGGGGATATAGGCTTTGTAGAAGATGTGCAATCAGGAAATCCTATCCCTTCATCGCGCTTCGACATCAGCATGGTATCCATTAACGAGCAATTCTCCCCCCTTATCGGTATGGATGCCACCCTCAAAAACGGACTTACCGCCAAAGTGGAATATAAAACCAGCCGTATATTAAATCTCAGTATGAGTGCTTGTCAGCTGGTAGAAACCGCTTCCCGCGATTTCGTTATCGGTTTGGGATATAAGATTGTAAACTTCAATTTATTCAGTGCCCGGAATGTAAAAGACAGCAAGAATCGTGTCAGCCATGACCTTGCTCTCCGTGCAGATATTTCATTCCGCAACCAATCCGCCCTCTGCCGGGACATCCAGCAAGGTTTTGCACAAGCTACCAATGGCAACAAAGCTCTGAAAATATCATGTTCGGCAGACTACACCCTGAGTCGCTTGTTAACCCTGCGCCTCTACTATGACCGCCAACAGAATACTCCGTTAGTGTCCTCCAGCTCATATCCGGTAGTCAGTGCCGACTTTGGTTTCAGCATGAAATTCTCTCTCACGCGGTAAATATACTCGACTATTAAGAGCAATTCAAGGGAAAGTCCTATCTTTGTGAGATAAACAACAAGCAATATGAAACAAGCAAGAATTTACATGAAGCGTTGGTTAGGTATTAACGAACGCAATAAACAACTCTCGACCGACACTTGGTATTTGAACTTCGCCAATCAACTGCTATCTTTGATCGATGAATCCCCTTTATACAGTAAAAAGTTTGAAGCAGAGAAAGTAGATGCCGCCCTTTCATTGGCTGTTTATCTGCAAGATGCCATTGCCCAGTCCGGTGGTTGGAAAGAGTTTTCCAATGCCTATTACAGATTGTACAAGTCCTATCTTCCTTTCTATACGCTGACCGACGAGTATCTTCCCGACGAAATCAATGTAGAGGATATCTCATTCATTCAGTGGACGCTCCTCTCCCGCTATGCCATCTTCGAAGAGGACGAAATTATTATCCAGAATCCTCATGATTCTGACCTGATAGAATTCAGCCAAAAGGTATATGATGTGATGGATACCGCCTTTGAAGAAGCTCCCATCTGCGACGAGCCGTCTTCTCCCATTTGGGTGATGGGACTTGATTTATTGGAAATGCCATTAGTACCACTTCCCGAAATCACTCCCGGAATGACACTTAAAAAAGATGTGGAGAACTGCCTGTCATACAGCAAAGGAGAACCACTACTTTATTTTACCACCTACGATGAATTACGCCGTTTCTTTGTGGAAGAACTAAAATGGGAAGATAAAAATGAAAGTCTGTTACCGGAATTAAGAGATGAAAGAAACTTTGTGATCTATGCCAATGCCAAAGGTATGCTGATAGCCTCTAATGTTTCTTATTGCTTCTGCGATCCACGCAATCCGACTTATAATGCAGAAAAGGCAGCTGCCAAAGGATTCAAATTATTCACTTATCCGGGCACCTGCCCCTTTGACCTCCTGAAGTATGGTATGGCAAAAGGCCTGCTTCCTGATATGCAACTTCCCTTCCCTGGTGGAAAAGAAGTATTGCACGATAATTGGGACTTCATTGCACGATACTTCTTGTGTGAGTATTACGAAGGAGAGTGAAAATAAGTGATTAGTTGTTAGTGATAAATTGTAAGCATAACATTAATCACTTATCACTAACAACTGATCATTATTTCTACATTTCTATAATCTCTTCCTTGCACAGTGTCAACTTCTCCACCCCGTCTGCCGTCACTACCCATGAGTTTTCAATACCCAGGGGGCCGACACCCGGCAATACGATTTTGGGTTCGAGGGCAAATACCATACCCGGTTCTAATTCCTGCTTCATACGCGGAGCCAGTACAGGAGCTTCGTTGATTTCCAAGCCAATGCCATGACCGATAAATTTCGCCTTCTGTCCTACTCCCATAAAGTAATCGGCAAATCCGGCTTTCGTTACGATATCAATAGCTGTATTATAGAGATCTTCGCAAACAGCACCCGGTTTTGCCTTTTCAATCACAGCTGCCTGTACATCCAGACATGTTTGATGCGCAGCATAAGCCTTCTCCGGTAACTTACCGATAGAGAATACTCGGCTCATATCACCCATGTATCCATAGAAGTTTCCACCCATATCAACCATAAAACTCTGACCGGGTTGCAACAGTGCACCATTTGCACCGATAGGTATAGACGGATCAAGTCCTTCACCACCTAAAGCAAAGTCATAAGGTGCAGGAGCAGTGGCATTATCTCCCGCCAGCAAGCTACCCATAAATATCTCCATACTCTGACCAAATGTACGGAAAATACCCAGACAACCCTCCAAACGCATCAGGCGTTCTATTTCAATAGACAACTGACGATCTGTCATTCCCGGTCGATACACAGAAGGAATCTGTTCATAAGCCTTCGTATGGGCAATACCCGAACGACGGAACATTTCAATTTCAATATTTGTCTTTACACTACGTGCCTTACGGATCAGAGGAGTACCATTCACAACAGTAGTTTCTAGGAAGCAAGCTGCCAGACGGGTATACTCCGTATAAGAAAGTTCGTCTCCCTCCAACATCAATTTCGCAGGCAAAGGTAGACCGCACTCTTTCAATAAATCGGGCAATTGTTCCGGCTTACGGATAGAATGTATATGTTCTCCTTCAATATTATTAGGACGTTTGATAAATAAGCGTGCCGGAGCATTCAATGGTAAATACAGATAGCCGCTGACAACGCGTCCGTACGTATAAATCAAGTTTACATTGCAAGTGATAAGAGCGGCATCAATCTCTTGTTGAGCCATCAAGACACGTATCTTATCGCGTCTTAACTTTAGTTCCGGTTGTAACATCTCTTTGTTATTTAATGATTTTCCGGGTGCAAAGGTAATAATTTTGGTATTAAGTACGAGGTATTAAGTATTAAGTTTGACTGATAGTTGCGCTGTAGAAGTGAATATACCTAATTGTTGGTATGCCTATAAAAAAAGTACTGCCCTACACCTTCACAGGCAGGACAGCACAAACCACAAATACAAATACAACTAAACAAAGTTTTCCTTTAAATAATTCCCTGACCCATCATTGCGTGAGCCACCTTCATGAAGCCTGCAATATTGGCTCCCTTCACGTAGTTGATGTAACCGTCAGGTTCTGTCCCATATTTTACGCATTGTGCATGAATGCCGTGCATAATAGCGTGCAGTTTCTCGTCCACTTCGGCAGCACACCAACTGAGATGCATTGCATTCTGTGACATTTCCAATCCGGAAGTAGCAACACCACCGGCATTGACTGCCTTACCCGGAGCATACATCACCTTATGTTCGATGAACAGGTCGATAGCTTCCGGCGTACAGCCCATATTAGATATTTCACCCACACACATCACTTTATTTTCAATCAACTGACGGGCATCATCACCATTCAGTTCATTTTGCGTAGCACAAGGCAATGCAATATCAGCTTTCACTTCCCATGGACGCTTGCCGGCAACAAATGTAGAACCGGGGAATTCGTCTGCATACGGAGCCACTATATCATTGCCCGATGCACGGAGTTCAAGCATATAATCTATCTTTTCGCCACTGATACCATTCGGATCATAGATGTATCCGTCCGGACCGGAGATAGTAACTACTTTTGCGCCCAACTCGGTTGCTTTGGTAGCGGCACCCCAAGCTACATTTCCGAAACCGGAAACAGCAACGGTCTTACCTTTGATATCAATACCTTTAGTTTCTAACATCTGGTTAACGAAGTACAATCCACCGAAACCTGTAGCTTCAGGACGAATCAGAGAACCACCGAATTCCAAACCCTTTCCGGTAAATGTGCCGGTAAATTCACGGGTTAACTTCTTATACATACCGAACATATAGCCCACTTCACGACCACCTACACCGATATCACCGGCTGGAACATCCATATCCGGACCAAGGTGACGCCATAACTCCAACATGAATGCCTGACAGAAGCGCATGATTTCACCATCGCTCTTACCGCGCGGAGAAAAGTCGGAACCACCTTTACCACCACCCATAGGCAGAGTAGTCAGTGCATTCTTAAACGTCTGTTCGAAGCCTAAGAATTTAAGGATAGAAAGATTTACGGAAGCATGGAAACGAATACCGCCTTTGTACGGGCCAATGGCATTGTTGAATTGCACACGATAACCAAGGTTGGTTTGTACATCACCTTTGTCGTCCACCCAAGTAACACGGAACGTAAAGATACGGTCGGGTTCAACCAAGCGTTCTATGATTTTAGCTTTCTCGAACTCTGGATGCTGGTTATAGATATCTTCGATGGAAAGAAGTACTTCCTTTACGGCTTGAAGATATTCAGACTCGCCGGGATGCTTTGCCTCTAAAGAGGACATAATTCGTTCGATATTCATAATATTATGTTTTAAAGGTTTATTCCTTCGTGACTTTAAGGTTATTCGAGCAAATTGTCAACGAATAACACTGCAAATATAGGAAAACTTTTGGATTCACCTATACTTTTCAGTGATATTTTGATTAAATAATGATAAAACGTCAGATAAGTAAAAAAATTGAGAGTGGAGAGTTGAGAGTTACCATGCGGCATATAGTCGCAACACAGCGCAGCCACTCTCAACTCTCCACTCTCAACTTATTCAAACTTCATTCCCATATTATACATGATAAAGGCATAAGTGTCAGCCTGTTCTTCAAGAACCTTAGTCATAGGTTTGCCTGCACCATGTCCGGCTTTACTTTCGATGCGGATGATAGTGGGATTCGTACCGTCATTACATTCTTGCAGGGTAGCGGCAAACTTGAATGAGTGTGCGGGAACTACACGGTCATCATGATCGGCAGTAATCACCATGGTTGCAGGATATTTGGTACCGGGCTTCAGGTTGTGCAACGGAGAGTAGCCTTTCAGGTACTCGAACATTTCCTTGCTGTCCTCGCTCGTACCGTAATCGCTTGCCCAGTTCCAACCGATAGTGAACTTATGATAGCGGAGCATATCCATTACACCTACCTGCGGAATGGCTACGCGGAACAAATCGGGACGTTGTGTCATACAGGCACCTACCAGCAAACCACCATTAGAGCCACCTACGATAGCTATTTTATCTTTATTAGTATACTTATCATTAATAAGGTATTCGGCAGCTGCGATGAAATCGTCGAATACATTCTGTTTCTGCATCTTCGTACCGGCTATGTGCCAGTCTTCACCATACTCGCCACCACCACGCAGATTAACTTGTGCATAGATACCTCCATTTTCCAGGAACGGAATACGTGATGTAGAGAAACCCGGATTAAGGCTGATATTGAAACCACCGTAACCATAGAGATACACCGGATTCTTACCGTCTTTCTTAAGATCTTTCTTATAAGTCAGGAACATCGGTATCTTTGTGCCGTCCTTGCTGGGGTAGAATACCTGCTCCGTTATAAATTCATCGGAGTTGAAGTCAACCTTCGGAGCACGGAAGAGCTCATAGGTATTCGCATCCATATCATATTTATACGTAGCACCGGGGATGGTGAACGAAGTAAAACCGAAGAAACATTCTTTGTCATCCTTGTCGCCACTGAAACCTACGGAACCGAGCGAAGGCAACTTAATTTCCTGTATTTCCTTGCCGTCCAGGCCATATACATACGCATGATTGGCAGCATCTTTATCATACGTCAGGAATAACTTCTCACCTATCACACCGGCATCCGAAAGTACATTCTCACTTTCCGGAACCAGCTCCGTCCAGTCTTTCAAGGCGGGTTTATTGATGTCCGCCGTCATGAGGCGATATTTCGGCGCATTGTAGTTCGTAAACATATAGATTTTGTCACCGATCACCTCTATAGGAGCATAAGTGTAATCCATATCCGTAGCCATTGCAACGAACGGTGCATTCGGTTTACGCAGATCTTTCATATACAAGGCATTGCCACGTCCGTCGCCACTCTCATACAGGAACAGGATGGTTTCATCCTCATTCACACTGGCAGTATAGAAACGCTTGGGATATGCCTGATTCTGGTAAACCAGCTTATCCTGCGATTGCGGTGTACCCATCTTATGATAGTAAATCTTATGATTCTCGTTCACGTTAGAGAACTCCTTCCCTTTCACCGGAGCATCGTAAGCGCTGTAGTAAAATCCATCGCCCTGCCAGGTAGCTCCTGTAAACTTTGCCCATTCAATATGATCGTCCAGCAACTTGCCGGTTTCGGTATCCATTACATAGATTTCCTGCCAGTCTGAACCACTACGTGCAATGGTATAGCCGGTATATTTTCCATTATTCGAGAAATAAATGCCTGTCAAAGCTACCGTACCATCATCCGAGAGTTTATTAGGATCAAGAAATACACGTGGTTCACCGTCCAAGCTATCCTGTACATACAGTACACTCTGGTTCTGTAAACCGTCATTCTTATAGAAGTAATACTTGCCGTGTTTCTTGAACGGTGTACCAATCTTTTCATAATTAGCCACATCCGTCAGTCGCTTCAGCAGAGCATCGCGGAAAGGTATCTTAGACAAATAGTCGTTCGTTACTTTGTTCTGAGCTTCCACCCATGCAGCAGTTGCAGCGGAAGTGTCATTCTCCAACCAACGATACGGGTCGGGTACTTCTGTTCCAAAATAGACATCTACAGTATCCACCTTCGCGGTTTCAGGATACGTAAGTTTCTGTTGTTGTTGTGCACATGACATCATGATGATACCGGTTGCAAATAAAGTTACTTTTTTCATATTATACATATATAAGAGTATGATTGTTCTCCCTTTCTAAAAGTGACTGCAAAAAATGTTTTATTAAGTTTAGGCGTTAAAATTACAAAAACGACTAATAGCAAACAAGGATTTCTCCCATAATAATACTTCAGTAAGAGTTTAAATATCATCAACAGAAGTCGAGAATCTATCATTTTCCTTCATTTTGATGGTTTTTAAAGGTTTTATGGCGGTTATCAAACCTTCTTTTGCCAAATTATGGCTAACCTTGCATCAGAAACAAAAGGTTATCATAATCATGAGAAAGAAATCATTCATATTACTCTTGTTGTTCATAAGCAATACTTCCCTATTCAGTCAAAATCCTCTGACGGAGGATGCCCTATTAGAGAAGCAAATTTATGAAACAGGACTGATCCATGCCCCGCTGCCTTTGAACACCTCCCGTTCTTTCGAAGAGAATGCTTTGAAGAAAGAGGTGTTATCCAGCCAGCCGCTTACGGAAACTGAAGGAGCAGACGGGTGGACTCATTCCGGAGCCGGAAAAATGTCTTTCTCAAAAGAGAAAACCACATCGGGCAAAGGGAGCATCCGTTTATCTTTTCCTACTTATACCGGAAAAAGAGCCGCTGGTTCTCCTTCCGATCCTGACTATGCAACTTATGGAAATAGCCGTATCACCTATCACGTCGATGGTAGGAACTGGGAAAAATACAACAGAATCTACTTTTCCATCTATCCTGATTGCGACGGCGCACGCGTAGTCAATATGAACCTGACTTTTACAAACGACAGTTCCACACCCAAACAAGGTTATAATCCCCCCAGCGGTTCCCATCTCATCAATCTGGTAAATAAGCAATGGAACCATTGCTTTCTGGAAATAGACGAATATCAGCGGGATAAGGTAATATCCATCAGCTTCGACACCGCACTGAAAGGGAAAGACCGGACAACAGGAGACTCTGCCATTTATTATGTGGACGATATCCGGTTGCAGCAAATCAAAAATCCGGAAAAAGTGAGCGGATGGGAACCGGCGGAGCATACCATCATATATTCTACAACAGGCTATGCCATAAATAGCCCGAAAACAGCCCTCGCTCATGCCAATTCATGCAAACAGTGGAAACAATTCCAACTGATAAACTCCGTCAGCAAAGAAGTGGCATACGAAGGTGCGCTGAAACAGGAACAAACCACCATCGGAAAGTTCGGAGTCATGGACTTCACCGACTTCAACCAACCGGGAGACTATCAACTGAAAGTAGGTAAAAACATCACTCCTGCCTTTCGGATCGGTGAAAAGTTGTGGGATAATTCTCTCTGGAAAGTACTGAATTTCCTGTTTTGCCAGCGTTGCGGACATCCCGTCCCCGGCAAACATGCCGCTTGTCATACTGATCTATTCTCCCGGCATGACGGAAAAAGCATCGCCTATTCAGGCGGATGGCATGATGCAGGCGATTTATCACAGCAGACGTTGCAGACCGGAGATGTGACTTTCTCCCTACTGGAAGCATACAACCGGCTCAAAACCAGAAATACTCCGTTGGCAGCCCGTCTGCTGGAAGAAGCGGAATGGGGGATCGAGTTCATACTGAAAAACCGTTATGGAGACGGCTATCGTGCCAGCAGTATGGGACTGCTTATCTGGCAAGACGGCATCCTGAATACATTGGATGACATTCATTCCGTACGCGTTCAAAACATGGCATTCGATAATTTCCTGTACGCAGGATACGAAGCATACGCGGCAATGACCATAGATCGGGACCCTATGCTACAAGAGCATCTGCGAAAGGTAGCGGAGGAAGACTTTGCTTTTGCCACAGAAAAATTCGAAAGAGAGGGTTTCGACTTATTCAAACAGATGTACGAACATAGCTACAACACCTCCGAGAGCCAATATATGGCAACCATATCCTGGTCTGCCAGTATGCTCTACAAGCTCACGGGCAAGGCATATTATGCCGAAAAGGCTGCCGAGACCATTCGATATGTACTTGCCTGCCAGCGTACGAAGCCTTTACAGGATCCGGAAAAAACCTGCGGATTCTTCTATCGGGATCAGTCTGGAAAATCCATCGTACACTATATCCATCAATCACGCGAACAAGTCTACATGCAGGCAATGACGTTGCTTTGTGAAACACAGAAACAGCACCCTGATTATCAGAAGTGGGTGAACTCCATACAACTATACGGAAACTATCTGAAAGGTCTGATGAAATACACCCGGCCTTATGGAATGATTCCGAGTGGAGTATATCATGCGGAAGAGTACAGTGATTCAGCAAGTTTCTACGCGCTTCATCTCTTTCCGCCCGCCAATGCACGGCAGCTATACACGGAACAGGTGAAACGGGGAGTCAAACTCGACAAGGAACACTACCTGAAACGTTTCCCTGTATGGTTCAGTATCTTCAATGGAAACACAGCCATACATCTCTCCACCGGAAAATCCGCTGCCATTTGCGGCAACTTCCTTAAAGACGAAGAGTTGCTGAACATCGGTCGGGAACAGCTCTACTGGACAGTCGGAAAGAACCCATTCGGACAATCCCTGATATACGGCGAAGGGTACAATTATCCGCAGATGAACAGTTTTTCTTCCGGTGAGATGACAGGCGAAATGCCCGTAGGCATCCGCACCCTGGGCAATGATGACATCCCCTACTGGCCACAGACCAACAATGCCTGTTATAAAGAGGTCTGGGTGACATCGGCAGGAAAGTGGCTATCACTGATTGCCGAATACTAACAAAAGAAATTATTAATTACATAAAATCAAAAAAGCTATGAAAACTATTAAGTTTTATCTTGTCCTCCTATTTACAGCATGCACCCTTCTGGTAAACGCTCAAACTCCCGAAGGCTATCCTGCCAACTATGCCCGGGGCCCCCGCTTCAAGGCATTAGTCTACTATACGCAGCATGCAGAAGAAGCACATTATCAGTTCTCCCTGCAAGCCGTAGAGTTCTTCAAGAAACTGAACTACGGTGACGGTTTCGTTCTCGATCTCACAATGGATTTGTCTTCCTATACTTACGAAAAGCTAAAAGAGTATAGCGTAGTGGTGATGCTCGACGGCTACCCCAATACAAAAGCCGAACGGGATGCTTTTGAGAAGTATATGGAAAACGGTGGTGGCTGGGTAGGCTTCCATGTAGCCGCCTACAATGACAAGAACACCCAATGGCCCTGGTTCGTCAACTTCCTGGGCGGTGGAGTCTTCTATTGCAACAACTGGCCTCCCCAACCAGTCCTGGTTGAAGTGGACAACGAGAATCATCCAGTCACCAAGAACCTACCCGCCTCTTTTGTGGCACCTTCCAGCGAATGGTATCAGTGGAATCCCAGCCCGAGAGCCAATAAAGATGTGGAAGTTCTGCTGTCCCTCTCTCCCAAGAACTATCCCCTGGGCATCAAAGATGTAGTGAACTTCGGTGATTTCCCCATCGTATGGACCAATACCAAATACAGAATGATATATCTGAATATGGGACATGGCGATGAAGAATTCATTGACGCCACACAAAATCTTTTGTTTATCAATGCCTTCCGCTGGGTGGTAAGTACGGACAAGCAAGGAGATCCTTTCAAAAAATAACATAAAAAGAGATTAACAGTTTCAAGAGGTCAGATATCCTCTCAAGAAGAAGGTAAGTAAGATTATATATCTTTTGTGAGCATACAACACCCGCATGAACAGCATCATTAAAAATACCTAATTAATATTGGGAAAAAGGAGGAGCAATAGTTCCTCCTTTTTGTTTTTTCCTTCCCTCCTATCCGGAAAAGAGGAATATTCTGATTTATCCGGTTTTAACAAATGGATACCGGTAGGAAACAAATAAAACAGATTGCCTTATTTTTTGTCGTACATAATATATATTTCTATAAATTGATAATAAAACTATGGCGACTGTAAAAGTAAAATTCAGAAAATCATCGGTGGAGGGAAAAGCCGGTACAATCTATTACCAGCTATGCCACAAGCAAAGCAACAGGCAGATAACCACCCGAATGCGCATACTTCCACATTGGTGGGATGCAGAAAAAGAAACATTCATAGCTGAAGCGGACAACAATGGGTTGTCGGCCCGCTACCAACAGCAAATAGAGAAAGACTTGCTGTGCATCCGTCGGATTCTATGCGAATGGGACGGAGAAGGAAGAGACTACACTTTAGCGGATGTCATTGACCGCTTTCGTACTTTGAATGAAAACGGAGACACAGTGCTGTCTTGTTTGGCAACCCTGATCGATGAGCTTAAAAACGATGGCCGGTGGGGAAATGCCCGCAATCTCCAACGGGCATTGAACAGCTTCTCCGACTTCCTGGGAGGCTTAGACAGACCACTCAAGCAGGTAGACGAAAGACTTGTCATGGAGTATGAACAATGGCTCCGGACACGAAAAGTGAGCAAAAACAGCAGTTCTTTTTATATGCGGACTTTGCGCTCTGCATATAATAAGGTAATAAACCGGAATCAAATGGAACAAACATTTCCTTTTCGAAATGTTTATACCGGTGTAGAGCGTACCCGCAAACGTGCCGTACCCGAAGATATCATGGTTCGTTTACAAAAACTGGACCTAACACATTCTGCTCCTCTTGCCTTTTCTCGCGACATGTTTATTTTCAGTTATTGCACCCGTGGAATGGCTTTTGTAGACATTGCCTATCTGAAAAAGGAGGATGTAAGCGGAGGAATGCTTAGTTATGTCCGCCATAAGACGGGACAACGCCTCACTGTTCGCATAGAACCTCTTATTGAGGAGATTATCCAGCGCTACGAACCATTTGTCCGCAACAGTCCCTACCTTTTTCCAATTATTACGTCCAATGATCCGGAAGAGGCTTTCCGACAATATCAGACGGCGCTGGGTTATCATAACCGGAAATTGAAGAAACTGGGGAAGTTGACAGGAGAAAATCTACATCTCTCCTCCTATACCGCAAGGCATAGCTGGGCGACGGTTGCACGCAAACACAACGTCCCGTTGTCCGTCATAAGTGCAGGTATGGGACACACTTCCGAGAAGACTACACTCATATACTTGGATTCTGTAGAAAATTCACTGATAGACAAGGCCAATGAAGAAATTTTAGAGGCATTATGTCGTAACGTTTCTAAGTAAGAAACCTTAAAATTACGGCGCAAAGATATAACAAATAAAAGAATAAAACAACATAATGCTATAAATATTTGTTTATATTTTACTCTCAAAACAAGTATAGAATATTGATTTTTAACACAATAAGTAACTACTTATACAAAAAAGAAATGAATAGATATTTAAAACAGATGCTAATATAGAACTCGATAGATATATTCTAAAAAAATTATCCATACATCGTACCGAATCTACAAAACCTAAAAAAATAGGATAAAAAGATATTTTTTATCCTACAGGAATTCAACGCATTAAAACGTCGTGCCGTTTCTTACTTAGAAACGGTACAATTACAGGGTTACGGATACCTTCTCCTGGGTCAGGAGAAGTTCCGAGTTCCAAAAATCGACAGACAAAACGAAGAATTGGATTAACCTTGCTTGCTGCGCATCAGAGTTGCTTTAAAGATCAGAAATACTCCGATACGCAGGAATGGAAGGAATATCTTTTAGGTGAGATACGACAAATATGGAAGAGGTATCTTCAATTATGCATTGGTATGCATTCAAAGTCTTTTACAATAAGGTATTTGAGATAGAAGACTCGCTGAATAGAGACAAAATCGAGACCTATATTCCTTGTGAAAGAATTCTTGTGGAACGTGGCGGAGTGAAAAAGTACGTGCGAAAACCGATCATTTCCTCCCTGCTGTTCTTCTATTCCACAGAGAAACAAGCACTGGCGTTACAGCAGAAACTGACAGACCGAGTCCTCCTATATACCCGTCTTGTCAATTGGCAAAAACTGCCAATAGCTATTCCTGAACGGGAAATGAAAATTTTCATGCTTGTCACTTCCTCCGGCGAGAAAGGGCTGGACTATTTCGGCGACGTCCCCATGGAGTACAGCACCGGTGAACGGGTGCTTGTTACGGACGGTCCATTCAAGGGAGCAGAAGGCTGTATACACCGCATCAAAGGAAATCGTCGCCTGATAGTGGCAATACAAGGTGTGTGTGCGGTGGCAACTGCCTATATTCCCCAATGCTTTCTCAGGAAGATATAAATCAATACATTTAAACAAGCTCTCACCTAATCAAATCCTTCAGAAATGATAACCTGCTATTTTGAAACTTTGGCGGCATTCGCCGTCAGCTGCCTGCTCAGTGCAATGATTATTCCCAAGATATCGCTGATAGCTTTCAGGCGGCGACTTTTCGATCCGTTGGACGACCGAAAGTTGCATACGACGCACATTCCCCGTCTGGGGGGAATCGCTTTTTTTCCGTGTATCATTATGCCCATTTCGCTCGTCATTGCCTGCCATAATCTCTGTACAGACAGCAATTTACTCAGTTGGGAACAATCCACTTGTCTGCTCACCCTATTCAGCTGCCTCTTCATGCTCTATCTGATGGGAATGAGAGACGACCTGATAGGTATGCGCTACCGTGCCAAATTTATCATCCAGACACTTTGTGGCCTTCTATTGGTAGCCTCCGGCTTTTGTTTCGACAATCTCTACGGACTGTTTGGCATCTACGAATTACCCTATTATGTGGGCATACCATTCACAGTCTTTATCATTGTCTATATCATGAATGCAATTAATCTTATAGACGGCATCGATGGCCTGGCTTCCGGATTGAGCATGATAGCATTCTTCGCTTTCGGTTGCATGTTCGTCTGTCTACACTGGTGGTTGTATGCCTTTATCTCCTTTGCAGCTTTGGGGGCACTGATACCATTCTTCTATTATAATATGTTCGGACAGACCCGCCGCGGACGGAAAGTGTTCATGGGAGATACCGGCTCATTGACTATCGGTCTGTTGCTGGCTGTAATGGCCATTCATCTCAGTATGTCCGATCCCGTCAAGGAAGAACTCTTTCCCGGTGCTATCGTGACGGCTTTCTCTTTCCTGTTGGTGCCGATGCTGGACGTGGTTCGGGTAGTGCTTCACCGCCTGCGCAACCATCAACCTCCGTTTCTCCCCGACAAAAATCATATCCACCATAAATTCATCGCCTTGGGTATGTCTCAACATCAGGCACTCTGCTTCATCCTGAGTATCGCCTGGCTTTTTATTATTGCCAATACGCTCTTAGCCTCTTACCTGTCCGTCACCGTACTGTTCCTGCTGGACGTAGCGGTATGGACAGCGATGCACTTCTACATCACAGCAAAAATTACAAAAAAACACCCAAAAAATTAATACTTCATACCTTATACTTCATATTTCTATTTTATATTAAAATTAAAACATGAAAAATCATCTTTTATACTTGCTATTTTCGTTGGCGTTGCTCTCATCGTGCAACACATCGAAAGAGATAATCTATTTTCAGGACGTGGAGGTAAACAGCCCCGAAGCGGTGGCCCCACCCCAGGACATCACCGTTCAACCCAAGGATCAGATATCCATCGTAGTGTCGAGCAAGGACCCCGAACTGGCGGCTTTGTTCAACCTGACACGCGTGCAGCAGAGGGTAGGTTCCACGGGACTGAACAACAGCAACAACAACGGAGAAATTTCCGGATATACGCTTGATGACAAAGGTGCCATCGACTTTCCCGTATTGGGAAACCTCACTGTGGCGGGCATGACCCGAAGCCAGATTGCCGCATTGGTAAAACAAAGACTGAAGGAGGAGAACCTGGTGAACGACCCGGTGGTCACCGTGGAGTTTATGAACCTCAGCTTCTCCGTCCTGGGTGAAGTGAAGACTCCCGGAAAATACAGTATCTCAAAAGACTATATAACCTTGCTGGAAGCTATCAGCATGGCCGGTGACCTTACCATCTACGGCAAGCGGGATGCCATCTTCGTGATCCGTGAAGAAAAAGGAGAACGGGTGACGCACTGGGTGGATCTCCGCTCCTGCGATCTATTCAAATCTCCCGTTTATTACCTGAAGCAGAACGACGTGGTATATGTGCAGCCCAACAAGGTACGTGCCGGACAATCCACACTGAATGAAAACAGCGTGAAAAGCGTAGGATTATGGATTAGCATCGGATCATTCCTCACCTCCCTAGGTGTATTGCTGTTTAAATAATTACTTATTATTATGGTTGAAAAGAAAACGCCTGTCGGCAAACCCGCCGATGACTTTATACGAATACAGGATCTGTGGAGCATGTTCGTTCCCAAATGGTACTGGTTCGCCATCTCCCTGTTCATTACCCTGACTATAGCGGTGTTGTACCTGCTGAGTACTCCCCCTATTTACACCCGTACCGCTGCCATTCTCGTCAAGGACAACTCGAAAAGCAGCTCTTCTACCAGCGCTATGAACGACTTTTCCGATTTGGGTATCTTCAAGTCCAATACCAACATCAACAACGAGTTGCTAACATTAAAGTCGCCCACACTGATGACAGAGGTAGTCAACCGACTGGGATTGAACGAAACCTTTACCATCCGCAAAGGATTAAAGAACGTAGATTTGTACAAAGTATCTCCTGTCACCATTACATTCTGCGACAAAATAGAAGTGCCATTAAGTTTCACCATCAAGTTCTCTTCAAAAGAGGCGTTTGCCATCTCCGAACTTGAAATATCGGGAGAAGACATAGGCGAAACACTCTCCGCCCAAATGGGCGACTCCATACAGACCTCTGCCGGGATCATGATCGTATCCCCTACACAAGAGTTTACCGACGCTTTTATAGGCACATCTATCCGGTACGTCCGGGGAAGCGTGCGCGCTGCCGTCGATACCTATTCAAATGCACTGGTCGCTGAACTGGGTAACGAAGATGCCACTATCATCAACCTCAGCATCAATGACACTTCCATCCGGAAAGCGGAAGACATCCTGAATACCCTGATCGAAGTCTATAATGAGAACTGGATTCGGGACAAAAACCAGATTGCCGTCAGCACTTCGCAGTTCATTAGCGACCGCCTGGGCGTAATAGAGAGCGAATTGGGGCATGTCGACGAAAATATCTCCAGCTACAAAAGCGAGCACTTGCTACCCGACGTACAGGCGGCATCCAGTCTCTACATGGCTCAGTCCGCTGAGAACAACAAAGAACTGTCGACGCTGAACAACCAGCTCTCCACCGCCCAATATATCCGCAGAGAACTGAATACAAAACAGTTGGACCAAACGTTGCCCGCCAATTCAGGTATTGTCAGCGCCAATATAGAAACGCAAATCAGTGAATATAACAATCTGGTGCTGGATCGCAACCGACTGATAGCCAACAGTAGCGAAAAAAATCCGTTGGTAAAGAACATGGCCAGTTCCCTACAGAGTATGCAGCGAACCATCATCCAGTCGGTCGATAATCTGATCGTTTCACTGAATACCCAAATACGTAGTCTCCGCCGTCAGGAAGAGGCTACCACCAACCGGCTGGCATCCAACCCGAACCAGGCAAAGTATTTGCTGTCGGTGGAACGCCAGCAGAAAGTAAAGGAAGAACTTTATCTCTATCTGCTACAAAAGCGTGAAGAAAACGAACTCTCACAAGCATTTACCGCCTACAACACCCGCCTGATTACCGCTCCCCGCGGCAGTATGTTTCCTACCGCTCCCCGCAAGATGAATATCCTGTTGGTGGCATTTGCTGTAGGATTACTGGTTCCGGCAGTAGGCATCTTCATGAAGGAGAACATGAATACCAAAGTGCGAGGTCGGAAGGACCTGGAAAATCTGAGTATCCCATTCATAGGCGAGATTCCCCAATACTCCGGCACAAAGAAAAAATGGTGGGAATTCAAGCACCGGAAGCGGCAGGACATGAAAATCATAGTAGTGAATGAGGGTAACCGCAACATCATCAACGAGGCATTCCGTGTATTACGTTCCAACATGGATTTCATGGCAAGCAAGGACAACAACCAACATGTTTTCGTATTGACCTCATTCAATCCCGGCAGTGGAAAAAGTTTCCTGGCCATAAACATTGCCATAAGCTTCGCCATCAAAAAGAAGAAAATCCTGGTCATTGACGGAGACCTCCGGCACAGAACCGTCTCTTCTTATGTCGATTCTCCGAACAAGGGATTAAGCGACTACCTGAACAATCAGATTGAAGACTGGAAGGAAATCATAGTGTCCTACAAGGGATACACGAACCTGCACATCCTGCCTATCGGAACAATACCTCCCAATCCAACGGAACTACTGGAAGACAACAAGTTGTCTATGCTGATAGAGGCATTAAGACCGGAATATGATTATATCTTCATAGACTGTCCTCCTGTTGACATCGTAGCCGACGCACAAATTATTGAAAAATGGGCGGACCGCACCATTTTCGTAGTCCGCTCCGGCTTGCTGGACCGGTCCATGCTTTCCGAACTGGAAAATATGTATACCGGAAAACGATTTAAAAACCTCTCCATGATACTGAACGGAACGGAAAGTACCGGAGGACGTTACGGCTATCGCTACGGATACCATTACGGTTATGCTTCCTATTATGGCAGTAAAGATAAATAAAACTCATGTGGCCATTTTCTAAATCCCAGCCCGTCGCGGCAAGCGGCATCCTTTGCGAAATGACCGACTACCACTCCCACATATTGCCCGGGGTAGACGATGGCGTGAAGACAATGAACGAGTCACTTCAGATTCTTGCGGAGATGAAACACCAAGGAGTCCGCAAAGTGTGGTTTACTCCCCATATCATGGAGGATATACCCAATACCAACGCCGGGCTGAGAGAACGATTTCAAGAACTGAAAGAGAAATTCCGGAAGCCGGAAGATGCCTATTGCGGTACGGTGGAACTGAATCTGGCCGCTGAATACATGATGGACAACCTCTTCGCGGAGCGTCTGGAGGCCGACGATCTGCTTCCGATCTACGAAGGCGGTTACCGGTATCTGCTGGTTGAAACCACCGGTTTCACTCCGCCCATGAACCTGCTGCCCGTCCTGAAACGCATTCAGACGAAGGGCTACCGGCCTTTACTGGCACACCCCGAACGCTATCTATATATGGGCACGTCCTACTACTGTATGTTGAAGCAAGAACAGGTTGCTTTCCAGTTGAACCTTCCGTCACTGACGGGAGCATACGGCACGTATATACAAAAAAAGGCCGTATCCCTGTTGAAAGCAGGGATGTACGACCTGACAGGAACCGATACGCATTCTTCGAAGCATTTCAAAGAATGGCTCGGAACACGGATTGGCAGTCGAGACAGGGACATGCTTTGGGCACACTTCCCGGCATGTCGCGATGGCCTCTGAGCTGCGCCTTCGGGAAGAGTTTCAGCAACTTTGTCAGAAGCTGTTCCAAGTATTCGAACTGCTCCGGGGTAAGCGTGTCAGCGGGATGTCCTTCCGAGTCCAGTCCGCCTTCATAGCATACACCGATGGAGCACCGGTTGAAAGGACGGCAGTGGGCACCCACTTCGAGCAGTCGGCGATGCTGACTGACGGTGCCATCGCGACGGACGTAAAAGTGATAACCGATAGTACGGAAGCCACGGGCACGATGGTCGCGCAAAAGTTGTTCTACGGTGTAGTCGCTGTTACAGCGTGTGGCGGAACAGTGCAGAATGATATAGCATACGGAGTCGGTGGAGTCCATCATCAATCCGCTTTCCACCCGGACGAGGAGTTCGCGCTCATTAAGCACTTCCTCCTCGCCCACAATCATGGGAAATGTTTCCTGTATCATAGCAACAGACATTCGATGGCGGTTGAACAACTGGTTATTCCCAGTGCCGTAAGAGCCGCAATGGCTGCCTGGATAATGGCATTGAGCAGGGACACCCAGGTGATTTTATTCTTTTTTGCAGAGTCGGTCATGAGATTTATTATTTATAATTTATGATCTATAATCTATAAGCTGCGCAATGTGCGCTTGCGAAACCTCATACGCTTCGCCCACGCACCGCGCAGCCTTTAATTGTTAATTATTAATTTTGAATAATTCTATCCCAAAGGATTTTCGTCCAGTCCGCCTCCGCCGGGATTGTCGGTTCCGCCTTCATCATCCACATTGCCCGGGTCGGACGAAGTCACCTGTTTGATGACTTTTCCGTCCTTGTCGTAACAAGTGATGTTGATGGAGGTATCCTTCAGTTCCTGCTTGATGGTGGTACTGGGAGTGAAAATGACCTTGCGAGTGGTGATGAGTCCCGTACCTACATCTTCCACTTTGGAGACAGCCGCGGCTTGCAGGCCGAAGCGCATGGTACCCACTCCGGGCAGGGCAACGGAATGTCCCTCGGTGGTCCATGCCTTGACAACCTCACCAATGGCTTCCCAGGCGGCCTGAAGGCTTCCCTTCGGGATTCCCGAGCGGATGGAGGCTTCGGATATGACTTTTTCCTGCTTCAGCGTGCTGTAGATTTCTGCCTGCATGATGAAACGATACTCCCCTTTCGAGGGACCTACCGACAGTTTGGTCTGACGGGCTTTTACTTTGATTCCCATAAGTTTAATAATTTAGTTAATCAGTTGGCGAAATTTATTTTATTCCGTTCTGTAGGGTTATGAATATAATTTTAGGCGCGGATTACACGGATTAATGGCTGCGCTATCACACTATATTACAGGAAAAGAATCCGTGTAATCCGCGTAATCCGCGCCTAAATTATTATCAGCATTTAGTTCATTACTGTAGGGTTATGAGCTAAATGATAATTCCAATATTAAGTAAATAGAGTATCTCAATTCCCCTCCTCCGATGGAGGAGGGGTGCCCAAAGGGCGGGGTGGTAGGTAAAGCAAGAAATACCTATGAACCATATAAATAAGGAATTATTTTCTCACCTACCACCTCCCCCTTCGGGTACTCCTCCTCCCAGGAGGAGGAGAATTAAAATAGTATTACTTGACCATCATTTCTACATCAGAAAGAATAAATCCCGTCAACTGATTCGGTTAATAATCTGTGGCAAAGATAGGACGGACCGGAAACCGGCTTATGGGTTTCGATGGGTTCCGATGGGTTTCGCCTTACGGGTCGCCCAAATGGCGGACAATCAGCGACACTTGCCGGGATGTGAGCAACTTCTGCGAACGATGATAACCGACGGTTTCCAGTTCCATCATCAGCGGAGGACAATCATAAATCCAGCGCATCAGGCGGTTGGTGGCCACAGCGGATGTTGAATCCGGAAAGTAAAGTAGAGCCAGTTCGCTCTTCTTCATGGAGATGGGATGGAAGGACATGGTGGGAGAAATTAAAAATTAAAGAATTAAAGGCGTTCCGGATATGGGAGTTTTTTCTTCCTAACTGGGAAAATATTTTTTCCCAGTTGGAGAAAAAAAAGCGGAATCTTGCAAACTTGCATTTCTTGCAGCCCCCTCACACCCACACACGTACATACACGTGCGTGAAGCGAATGGGATCCTTTTTCCGAACGACGTTTCATTTGAACCTGTATTCTCCGCGCCCGCTTTTCACCAGCTGCCCTTTGTTCAGCATTCGCTTCAACAGCGAGTCGAGCGTGTTGGCAGGTATTCCATACTGTTCACCCGCTTGAAGGGCCTGGCTACGGGTGAAGTTGAGAGGCAACAAATCCAGGAATGCCTCCTGCGACGTTTTCTGCTGCATGGAGTCGCCCGCCGGAAGGAATGACAGGATATGACACGAATGTAGGTACAGAGGTTCCGTGAGTGACAGCACGGCATGAAAGTCATCACTGCTGACGGTGAGATCGAACTGAGGCACTACGCCATCCTGCACGTTCTCATGCGGAATGTGGGGTGAAGGCAACAAGCCCGGGCATGATTTCAGCGCTTTTACAAGGTCGTCCGCCGGCTTTTCCGCAGCAGTACGGCCGATGCCATCCGTTGCCATTAACAAGACTTCAAGCGAGCGCATCAATGCCACGATGCCAATGATACGGCAGATGTTGATGGCGATACGTGCCACCGCACTTTTCATGGGATCGCCATGAGCCGCACCCGCACGACCGAATATGCGTGAAAAGTGAACGTTGAATTCCTCTTTCTGCTCTTCGGTCAGTTTCAGGTTGATGCCGCTTACGACAGCCGTCAAGGCATCGAGCAGGCATTTCCAACGTTCTCCCCAAAGGGTGAACATACGGTCGTAATCGATACCGGATTCGCAGAACTGGTCCACCCATTCACGAATGGGAGGCATGCAGTAAAACAACTGGCGCGAGAACAGGCCGTTCTCCGCCGAGGGAATGAGCGGCTTCACTTGGGCAGGCGTACCGCTAAGCAATACGCTAAGATAGGATATTTTACACTCCCGGTATTCGTGGTTGGTGCGGCGGTTGTAAGCCAGGCGTTCGTGGTCGAAACTCTTTCTCAGGGTATCGCTCCAGTGTCCGTAGTCGGTACCGATGGCAGTGCTCACGGTGTCCGCTTCGGTTTCGCATATCAGTCCGGCACCGTTGGCATCCATCAGGTTCTCCAGCATACCGGCTCCGGAGTTATCACCCGCAATAAGGAACATCTTCATGCAAGGCTGTTCGGGTTCGGGCTTGCTTGCCTTCTCCTTGCCCAGCATGTCCCATTGCGCTTTATCAAGGCGATAGGCTTTCATCTTTTCGCTGTACGATTCCATCAGCGCGTCGTGCAGGGGTTCAGCCAGCCGGCGCACCCAGGTCAGCGCTCCTTTGCCGGAAGCGGGCGGAGCGATGACAAAGGTTTGCAGGCACGGAAATTTGATCTTGCGGCCATAGACAAAGCTCAACAGCCGGTTGAGGGTGGCTCCGAATACGGTCAGTGCTCCCAGCAGCAGGATGTCCCTTTGGGCGGGCGATTCGCCGCAGTCCACCACTTGTTGCAGGAAGAGCGGCCACCGGTATTCCGGGAAACAGGGCAGCGAGACGGAGGTTTCCGCATCGTTTTCTCGCACGTACGTGTGTGTGGGTGTGAGGAGGGGCTGCAAGTTTTGCAAGTTTGCAAGTTTCTTGTCGAAACGCACGCCTGCCAGCTGGGCCAGATGGAACACTGTTCCTAAGGAATTACCCCCTCGCCCACTCTGCAAGGCGTGGTTGTAGAGTTTGTCAGCGTCGACCTGCCGATACTTCGCAGACAGACTGCAAAGCCGGTGAAAAAAACTGCGTCCTGCCTCGCCGCAACTGTTGGCAATGGCGAAGGCAAGTGGCATATATTCCTGATACGTAGGTGCAAGGTTGGCTCCGGCCTGTTCTGCGGCAATAGTCAACTGTTCGATAATGTCAAGTTCGTTCACGATGATAAGATTTTTGATTTTAATTTCTAATTATTAATTTTTAATTTGCATTCCGCATCGTATGCCAGGAAGCAGGCTCTCGACATATCGGCATTGGCAGTATCGGCCTTTAGTCCGTGACGCCATTCCAGATAGTCCCAGGCGGTGTGTAGAGCATTGTCGAACGAGTGTTCCAGTGTATCCGTGAGATTTAGCCGGTAGGGCACGAAGAGTTTCACTCCTTTGGCACCGGGACTTACGAAGGCAAGGTCGGGCTGTAGCACTTCGTCGGCAAAAAGTCGGTCGCGCCACATCATGGCCTCTTCGACAGAGGCAAGATGGTCGATGTCTATCACAAAGTCTCCGGACGGCAGCATGATGCACTGCTCCCGACAGTACGAAAAGATTCCGGCAGGCGTGACGTAGGGCAGCAAAGTCTGCTTTTTTCCACGGAATGCTTTATCGTTTTCCGTATCGGCCCTTACTCTTTGTGTCAGCTCCTTCAGATGGGAATCAGAGGAGATATAGGCATGAAGCCCCGCTACGCTACACACTCCGGAAGGCACTTTGTTGGTGATGGGAGCGTTGAAAAAAGACATGATAGATTCTTTCATGAAATTGATTCTGATTTAATTAAAACTATATTTTATATTTAACAGATTTATATCAACAAAGATACAGGATATAATTCATCCTATACACTGCATTAAAAGCCATTTACTAAGCATTTATAATCATTGAGTGCTTATTGATTTATCATTAAAATAATTAAATAGAATGGAGAGAGAAAATATAAATATGAACGACAAACCGGAAATAGAGATAAAGATATTCGGCGGTACGAACATGATAGCCCCGGCAGGCGCTACCGCCGTTCAGAATTTTTACGGCGATCAGTTTGCCGAGGTCGCCATCCGTCCCGAAGAAACCGAGGGCATTGAAAGTCTGAACGATGCCGAGTGCCTTCTCTTCACCTACGTGCCCGACGTGAAAAAAGTGCATGAGTACACCCGACTTCTGGGCGAATGCGCCACCGCCCACGATCTGGCGGGTGTAGTGAGCATCATGCTCAGCGAACCCCGCGTGGGCAAGGACACGGTGGTGAAAGGCACCTTCATCGAGGTTCTTCTTCCTTTCGCTTCCCGACTGACATCGGGGGCAAAGGTGGACAATGTGAGACAACAGATTAATAATATGCTGATGAGGCAAGGGAGAGGAGGAAAATAAAGGAAAACTTTGTTTGGAGAAAACGGGCGGATTTTGTTACTTTGCCAATAAACCATACGTGAAGGAGAAAACAGATATGATGCAGCGACGACTTTATCAGCGGGCAACTTGTATATAAACGATTTTCACCGGCTGAACAGCATGGCTGCTCAGCGATATGGTCATATACGCCTAAAAAATGTGAATCGTAGTATATCTACAAAAATAAGCGGTATATTTGCTGTGTTATATATCTAAAAATCCGTAGTCATGAAATTGAACGAATACCGCTTAAATTCTTTGGAAGAGCCTTCAGATGAATTGTTGCGTCAACTGATGGAGCAAGTAGCCATTTCCTTTCGCGAGTCTTCGCACAGGGTGGAGAACGAAAAGAGACGCAGGCTACGCGAAGTGGCCGAAGAGATAAAGAAACGGAGGAAATCGCAACAACCTGTATCGAAACTATGACAGAAAAGAAACCCACTTTATGCATTGTAGCGGGGCCTAACGGTTCCGGAAAAACTTCTACTACAATTCAATTGTTGCATTATGAGTGGGGAGATAATAGCTTGTATATTAACCCCGATAATATTGCTCAAGAAAAATTTGGAGACTGGAATTCTGCGGATGCCGTTTTAAAAGCCGCAGAATACGCTACGAAACTGAGATATAAATGTTTGCATGAAAAAAGCGATTTTGTGTTTGAAACCGTTTTCTCTTCCGAAGAGAAGCTTGAGTTTGTAAAAAAGGCAAAGGAAGCGGGCTTCTTTATCCGTTTATTTTTTGTCTGTACGTCTGACCCTGCAATAAACGTAAACCGTATCACTCAACGCTACTTGGATGGTGGTCATGAAGTCCCGATTTCAAAAGTTATATCTCGATATTATAAATCGTTATCTAATGCAGGTTTAGCTATTTCTATGGTAGACCGGGCTTATGTATATGACAATTCCATAGAAAACCAAATGCCACAACTTCTGTTCCGTACCATAAGCGGAAAAATGTTCAAACAATATTCGAATACGATTCCTGAATGGGCAAGAATGCTTGTTCAGGAGTAGCCCGTCCCGGTGGATAATGTCATCCGCCAGTCATGAGCATCAGGATTTTCAATCCGAAAGTTTCTACACCCTATTATATCTTTAAAATAAAACCTTTCATCTTTTAAAAACAGTGTTTATACTAAAGACAAACGTAGAGGGTTTGGCCATCATTAAGCCACGCCTTTTCAAAGACGCACGCGGTTACTTCTTCGAGTCTTTTTCCCAACGGGAATTTGAGGAAAAAGTGCGCAAGGTGAATTTCGTGCAAGACAATGAGAGTATGTCATCGTATGGAGTAATGCGTGGACTTCATTTTCAGAAGCCGCCTTTTGCACAAAGCAAACTGGTGCGTTGCGTTAAAGGCCGCGTACTTGATGTAGCTGTAGATATTCGCAAAGGATCACCCACATACGGTGAGCATGTGGCTGTGGAATTGTCAGAAGATAATCATTTGCAATTCTTCATTCCCAAAGGTTTTGCCCATGGTTTTGCCGTATTGAGTGAGGTGGCTGTATTTCAGTACAAATGTGACAACTATTATGCTCCACAAGCCGATGGTGGAATCAATATCTTGGATGAAGGCATAGGAATAGACTGGAAAATATCGGCTGATAAAGCGATACTTAGCGAGAAAGATACGAAGCATCCGTTGCTAAGGGATTTTGAGAGTCCGTTTGAGTATGAAAAATAGGGACTTGACATTAAAAACAAATGAAGACAAAATCGCGAACAAAGAAAAGTATAGTCAATGCGCGTATGAACCTCATATGCTACTTCCTCACTTTGGTGGTAGCATTTTTTACACGCAAAACACTACTCGACTATTTAGGTACAGAATTTTTAGGACTCACCGGCACGCTCGGCAGTCTGTTGAGCTTTCTTAATTTAGCAGAATTGGGCATTGGCAGTGCTATCGCCTATGTGCTATACAAGCCCTTGTTTGAGTGCGATGAATCCAAGATTAACGAGATTATCTCTGTTTTAGGTTATCTGTATCGGAAGATAGGAAGTTTCATCCTGTTGGCAGGCCTCCTGTTGTCTGCCTTTTTGCCTTGGATATTTAGCAATACAGAGATTCCATTGAGCGTGATATATACCGGTTTTTATTGCTATTTGGTTTCGTCTATGTTCGGATATTTCATCAGCTATAAAATAACCATCCTCTCGGCTGACCAACGCAATTATATTGTTACTGGATTTTTTCAATTAATCACTACGATAAAGGTCATCCTTCAGATGACTTTAGCATACTATACTCGCAATTTCTATCTCTATTTTGCTGTAGAACTTATCAGTGGTCTCCTGCTATCACTGCTACTTAACCATAAAGTATATCGATGCTACCCCTGGTTGCAAACCGATGTCAGAACTGGTCGGGAACTATATAAAGAATACCCCGAGATAGGGAAATACATTAAGCAACTCTTCTTTCATAAGATAGGCGGTTTTGTTCAGGGACAAGTGCTTCCTATCTTGATATATGCTTTTGTCTCACTTCCCATGGTTGCTCTGTATACCAACTACACACTGATTACGCAAAGAGTTCAAGGCTTGTTAGACGGGATACTCAACAGTACAAACGCCGGTGTGGGCAGTTTGATATCAGAAGGCAATCAAGAGAAAATATGGATAAACTACCGTCTACTTTTTTCCTTAAGGATGCTTACATCCGGAATTTTTTCGTTCTGTACCTCATATATGTTTTCGTCTTTCATATCCCTATGGCTGGGACAAGAATACATATTGCCAGATACGGTAGTTTATTTGATTGTCATCCTGATGTTTTTGCAACTCTCTCGTGGGATTAATGAGCAGTTCTTGTTTGGTTATGGTCTGTTTTATGATGTTTGGGCACCTTTGGTAGAGTCTGCCTTATTCATTCTCCTTTCCATTGTTTTTGGCGCAATCTATGGTTTGACGGGCGTATTGGCAGGCCCCATCGGAGCCACTTTAATCATTGTACATGGTTGGAAACCATATTTTCTATTTACGAAAGGCCTCAAACGTCCTATCGTGAGCTATCTGAAACTATTACTCGTGCATTTGTGCCTCACTATTGTCGGTTACATTGGAAGTCTGAAGGTAATGGAATACTTCTTACCTATGATAGACGGACTCCATAAATGGGTGTATTGGATTACTCAGGCTTCTCTGTTCACTGTGATTATCTCTTGTTTTACCATAACGCTTTATTATATCACCTTAAGTCACTTTAGAGCATTCGTTTATCGAATTGTAAAAATAAAATTTCCATAACGTCCAATAACGATAAATAACCCAATAATGAATATCTGCATCATCAATATTGACTACCAACCTCAATACATAGGTGGAATAAAAATTAAGCCGGAATTGCAGTGATTCAATCGGTATGTTTAATAATAAAGAAATAGCTAATCGTTGGCTAAACTTATTCTCTGATTTATGACAATAACTTTTCTTTTCCCCCAACGCTTTAATTACTAACGATAAATTCAGAAGAGAATGCGAATCAATAATATTACCCCTAACTATTATAACACTGAATCACATCGTGTCAGCTGCATAGTACCAGCATATAATGCAGTCAATACCCTCTCCGGTTGCATCTATGGATTGGTGAATCAGACCTATCAAAATCTGGAGATTATCATCGTGGATGATGGTTCAAAAGACGGCACCGGGATGTTGTGTGACGAATACGCTGAGCAGTATGCTAATGTGAGAGTAATACATCAAGGAAATAGTGGAGTAAGTATTGCGCGTAATGCGGGGCTGAAGCAGGCAACCGGTGACAGGATATTTTTTGTGGATGCAGATGATGAGGTGTTACCAACGTATGTTGAGAAATTAATAGCCGAAGATGCCGATTGGGTATTGGGGGGCTATCAGAACGGTGCTCACAGAATTGAGTTGAAGAATGAGCGGTACAATCACAGCGAGATACCTCGATTCTTCTTGTCACATTTTCATCGATTGTATACCACAGTGCCTTGGGGAAAACTTTATAGAACGAGCATCATCAAAGACCAAGAATTGAAATTTGACCCCCGAATTCGTTTGGGAGAAGATTTGGTGTTTAATCTGAACTATCTGCTCTATTGCAACAGCATCGCCCTAATCCCGTCTGTTGGGTATCGTTACATTCAAGAAGGAGTGGGTGCAGAAAAATATCACTTGCATGCGGAAGAAATAGCCTACACCATACGTCAGGTGGATAGTTCTGCGGATATGCTTCGCAAGAAATATGGAGGTGCTTCATTCTGCTGTCGGGATATAAAGCGAACACTGATTGGAACCTATCCTTTAACACGTATTCTGGATGGAGATAGCGAATATGAGACTCTCTATCTCAAGACATTCCCGGACAAAGATAAAAAGTATCTTTGGAATGATGTTCTCTGTAGTCCTTATTTACGAGGCAAGAGATACATTAAATATTATATAAAAAGCTATCGAATTGCAGCTGCACTGCACATGATGCGCAAGTTGCTGTTTGCATGCTGCAAGTATTATGTATGATGAAACTAGCAACTTTTGATATTTTTGATACGACATTGCTGCGCAAATGCGGAAGTCCGGAAGTTGTACAACCTATAGTTGCCCATCGTCTGTTTCCTACAGACAGGTGTAGGCGTGAAGCATTTCTTGCTTGGCGACTCACAGCTAACGGAAATGCAATTACCTCAATTTATGCATCGGCAGAAGAGGCTGGTTTTGATAGTTATAGCACAGATTCGCTGATGCAAGCTGAGCTGAATGTAGAAGCTGAGATGCTGACGGCTAATCCTATGGTACAAGCCAAAATCAAGGATTATCGCAAGCAAGGATATGTTATTAAGTTTGTATCGGATATGTATCTTCCCTCTGATTTCCTAAAAAGAATACTTATACGTGAGCAGTGTGCCTTGTTAGATGACGAAGTCATTGTGTCTTGTGAATGGGAAGCGAGAAAAGACAATGGCTCACTTTATCAGAGAGTGAGAGCAGCCTATCATCCTAAAGAATGGATTCATCATGGCGACAATCGTTGGAGTGATGTGACGATGGCGAGAAAGAACGGAGTGAAAGCTTTTCTGATTGATACCCAATATACGGCAATAGAGCAGCGGATATTGGAGGCGGCTCAAAATTTGCGTGACGGATGGCAATTAACTTGGTTGGTTGGTATTAGCCGGACGGCACGTCTACAGCAGAAGAACACACCCGAAGCAGTCTTTGCGGCAGACTATATAGTACCGACCTATCTCCCATTTGTGATAGATGCCATAGAAGAAGCAAAACAGCAGCACATTGATTGTTTGCAATTCCTTTCACGCGATGGTTACATTATGCTGGAGATGGCTAAAGCATTGGCACCGACAGAAGTGAAATTGAATTATCTATTTGCTTCGCGGCAATCTCTTCGATTGGCTTATTTGAAGAACGGGAACGCAGAGACTTATCTGAAAATCGTAGATAAACATTCCCTTCTTTCTAAAAATATCTCAGATTTACTTTGGCAACTTCAAACGACACCAAAGGAAATGCGGGAAAAATTTGGTATTGAATTCTCTTACCGTAAGATTAAGAATGAAGTAGAAGAGCAGGACTTTTTGAACAAAATTTTTCATCATCCTCAATTTACACCCTATTTTAAGAACAAATGCAAGAAAGCCTGTGATTTGACAATTGACTATTTCCGTCAAGAGAAGATAATTGGAGATACGCAGCATTCAATGATGGTAGATGTAGGGTGGTTAGGAACTTCACGTTTGATGCTGAATCACATTCTAAAAGAACATAGTTATCCGGAAGTCCCTACTTATTACTTAGGAGTTCGTGCCGATGTATTGCCCAGAAGCAATGGAGACTATATACCGTATTTCCGTATTGGTCAGTTAGACACCATGGCTACAGCTGTAATAGAAGCATATTTCTCGGCTTCCCCATATCCTACAACTGTAGGGTATCACAAAGAACACACACACATTGTACCCACTTTTCCGGATGGGAAAACTTATCAAGAGAATGATGTTGTGAGAACCAACAGAGAAACCGCTATTAATATGGCACAAATGGTGAAAGAGATTGGAACAATAGACAGCCATATTTTATATCTATGGGCAAAGATTTCGATAGATTCATTGGCACAACTGAAAGACAAGGTTAATCTCTCTCCATTGACTAAAGTTGATGCTTCTGATATTTTCGTATCACTTGTTAAAAGGTTGTCATTGATAGAATTGTTGAATGTGATTTTTTTAGCAGGAAGAGTATCCGGCTTCGACCGGGGAAGTCTATATTATACTTTAGGAAACCGTTTTTATAGATTGGTGATTCCGATTCATAATCTAACTTCAAGATGCAGAAGCTATATATATAGAAAATTGATGCGTTGAATTATATAAGCAGTGTGATATGTTAACAATTCCCATAATATTACTCAACTACAACTCTTCATCAGATTGCCGCAAATGTATCTCCTTTCTAAAAAATCAGAAGAATGTGGAAATAGAGATTGTAGTGGTAGATAATTGTTCCAAGAGCGAGGACCTCTGTTTATTAAGGACTTTGTGCCAAGAGGAACAATGTACCCTCATAGAGAACAAAGAAAATCGTGGTTACAATGCGGGCAACAACATTGGGTTGCGCTATGCAGTTCGTAAAGGATACAAGTATGCGCTAATTACCAATCCGGACATGGAGTTTCCACAGGAGGAGTATCTGAAGCAATTGGTGGATGTAATGGAAGAACAAACGGAAGTAGTTGTAATAGGAAGTGATATTGTTACTCCAGAAGGAATACATCAAAACCCGATGATGCACGATGGAAATTGGAAAAGCTCTTGGAGATGGATCATATCATTCTTCAAACAAAAAAGAGAAGATACCTACGACTTTATAGACGTTTATGAACACAGCCATTATTGCGCAAAGGTAAGCGGATGCTGTTTATTGGTACGATTGGATTTTATACAAAAAATTGATTTCTTTGATGAAAGCGTTTTCCTTTATTGCGAAGAGGCTATTTTGTCGCGACAAGTGGAAATTGCTGAAAGAAAAATATACTATAATGCCACGGTGCAAGCTATACACAGGCATGTAAAAAATGAAAAAGGTAATCCGGCGAAACGGTTCAAGTATTGGAAAGAATCAAGAATTTATTATATCAATAGATATAGTTCATATTCTTGGTATGGAAAATGGTTATCCGGAATTTCCATGCGGCTGTATGTCACCCTTATGCAACTATACTATAAAATTAGATAATAACATTCTATGCAAAGAGAACGATATATTGATATAGTCAAGGGATTGGCTATTTTGTGCATTGTGCTATTACATTACGAGAACGGCTTATTTCCCACTAAAGTGAATGTCTTTGTCGGTTCATTTATGATCACAACGTTTTATGTCACGGCCGGCTGGCTAATGGCAATGCGGAAAAACGCATTAACAACGAAAGAGTTACTTCATAGACGTTGGCAACAATTAGGACTGCCTTATTGCTATTGGACTGCCATTATTATCATATTCGATGTACTGCTATGGGGAGGCGGCTATTACGATACATATTATATTGCCCGTGAATTATACAAATCGGTAACATTGAGAGGCATCGGAACACTTTGGTTTCTTCCGGCTTTGTTTTTTGGAGAACTTATTTGGCATTGGTTATGCAAAAAACGAACTTTTGTTATTTGGACTATATTAATTTTAATGCTTACTTTTACGAATGCCTACCATTGCATCTTCGACACCCATCAAGAACCTTTGTATAGGATTGTAGATGCCCCTTTTAGGGTAATGACCAATGCTTTGAACGCTTGTATAGGGATCGCAGCAGGTTCTTATTTTTATAACTTTACGAACAACAAACTTGCCGAATGGCGACTTGGTAAAACCCTTTTTGTTGGAGTCAGCCTTTGTCTGATTGCTTTTCTTGCAGCAAATTATTTGCCCTCCTATTTGTCATTTATGTGGGGATGTTTGGCACCATTATTGGGTCCTTTAGGATTCTTATGCATAGCAAAAGCGGTGCAAAGTTCCAGGTGGACGGATTTCTTTGACTATTGGGGGAGAAATTCCCTATTATTGATGGTAACACATTACTCTATAGTGTTAGTCCTTTTTCAATGGTTTACTGAAAGTGTGTTGAGTAAATCCTTTTCCGGTTGGATTTCATTGGGTTGTTTCATCATTTCAATACCAATTCAATATTTGCTTGTGCCTTTCTTTGATAAATATGCCAAATACTTGTTAGGAAAATGATTCGCATTACTTCTTTATTCACCAATCGTTCACTTGCACTTATTTATTTGGTGGTGATGTGTACACAAATTCTCATAATAGAAGGGTTTGGAGTAAGTCCATTGAAAGTTTTCCTTATGGGATTATCACCTCTTGTCCTCTTGATAAAGGTTCCGTATTTATCCAAGGCATTGTTTGTTGTATTGTGCTATATGTTTGTAGTATTTGTTTGCGCTACAATGCAATTGTATGTCCGATTTTCCACCATTGGCTACCTCTTTATGTTCTTAATGACATTCGTGATGTATTACAATTTAGTTTATGGTGGGGTCTTTTCTTTCGATGAATATAGAAATCTACTTCGCAATTTTATTCTTGTTTTTTTCTATTGTGCATTATTACAACAAGTATTCTCTACAGTAGGCTTAAGATATATTCCTTTTTTAAATATGGTAGGGCAATCCTATTTATCACCCACACATTTCAACACACTCACATTTGAACCATCTTCTTCGGCACGTATATTAGCTTTTCTATTTCTTGGTTTCCTGCGAATGGAGGAACGTTTCTTGGGATATAAGCCTGATTTGCGATATTTGTGGAATAATCAAAGAACCGTTTTATTGGCTTTTCTTTATGTAATGGTGTTCATGGGTAGTGGTACTGCAATGATTGCTCTTGTTATTCTATCATTTTATTTTGTACAAAAGAAATATTTAGTTACCACAGCGTTGTTGATTATGGTGGGATATATGGTTATTGTAAATGTGGATTATCTTCCGGTAAAAAGGATGGTAAATACCATAAATGCAGCAATGACACTTGATGTAGATGAAATGACAACAACAGATAATAGTGCAGCTGTTCGAATTAATCCATTGATTAATACTTTAACAAAAACGGACTTGACCTCTTCAGAAACGTGGTTTGGAAAAGGAACCGTTTCTACGGAAAAACAAAAAAAATGGTACTCAACAATTAAAACGGCAAAAATGGGTAATATTGACCAATATGGATTACTGAGTTTTTTAATAGGACTTGCGCTGATTTATATTTGTTGCATTCCACGCCTTTTTTCAGTGGAAACTATACTCACGTTTTTATTGATAGGAATGACTATTAATAATTTCTCCTATATCTGGGGATGTTACTACATATTGGCAACTACGAAATACTTCTATAATAATGAATATAATGAGTAAAATTGTAAATGTTAGACCGATTGCCATATTATTGGCAACCTATAATGGTGAAAATATTTGGCAGAGCAAATAGAAAGTATCTTGCAGCAAAACAATAAGGAGTGGACACTTTATATTCAAGATGACGGGTCTAAAGACAATACTTTGGATATTATCAAGAAATATACTGACAGCTCCCATATAGTATGTATAGATAATGGGCTGACAAGACAAGGATGTTGCATGAATTTCATGTCACTCCTTAATAAAGTAGAAAGCTCATATTATATGTTTTGCGATCAGGATGATGTGTGGCTTCCCGAAAAAGTACAAATAAGTATTGATAAGGTAAGAAGCTTGGAAGAAACGAATCCGGGGAAACCGGTTTTGGTCCACACTGACAAAAAAAGAGTGGATGCTAAATTGAATATCATACTAGAATCAGAATTGAATAGGACTAATATTCCTCTGCGAAAGCTTGACAAATTAATGAAGGAGCGTAATTCATTAGAACAACTACGATTAGGAACATTCATTGCAGGTTGTGTGATGTGCTTTAATCATAAGGTGAAAGAGATTTCGTTTCCCTTTAACAATTCGCGTATGCAAGATAGCGTTATTGCCATGGCTGTTGCTGAAAAAGGAGGCATTATTTCTACTATATATCAACCGACTATGCTATACGGATACATACCCATAATACTTGCGGAGAAGCTGAAACTTCTATGCAAAGTAAAATTGGAAATATCCGCAAGACAATGAAAGGCAATGCGAGGATGTATTTCCTTTACAAGCTGTACGGTGGTGGTAGCTTGTTAAATTTTATCCATTTACGATTTCGAAGATTCATTATTAGAGGATTCTGAAACGCAATAAACAGTTTGAACAAATAACTTTATTTATGGATTTAACTCTCACTATCTGTATGTATAATGCAGAGCAATATATAGAAAAGACACTGTGCAGTATATTGTCACAGACTAAACAGGATTTTCAGCTATTGATAGTGGATGATTGTAGCACCGACAACAGTGTAGAGTGTGTTGAACATTTTTTTCAAGAACATCCTCGGCAGTATGTACTCAAGCTATTGAATGAAAACCAAGGCATTGCCTATGCAAGGAACTATGCTTTGAACGTAGCTGTAACCAAGTTTATGGTGTTTGTTGATGCCGATGATCTGCCCTTACCGACTCTACTTGAGAAGGAATATGCTTTGCTTACTTCCGACCAAGATCTAATGGCGGTCAGTTCCTGGTCGGAGTTTATTGATAAACAAGGATGTCGGATAAAAGGAGGTCTCTATATTGGTGAAACCGATAAGGAGAGTTTCAAAAAGCGAGCCGAACAGGGGAAACGAATATTTCTCCCCATCCAGACCATGTTCGATCGCTCATGCGCCATCCGTGTTGGAGGATTTTGCTGCACGGGGTTTCCGAAAGGGAGACCGCGTTATCAGGACTTTTGTGAGGATTTAGATTTGTGGACACGTATGAGCGACCTTTATACAGAGGGGAAGGCCATTGTTTCGATTCCAGAGGTATTGTATCAGTATAGAAAAGGAGATGGGTTGTCGTCCAACCACTTCAATATGATTATTAAAATGCAATATACGAAACAAAATGTACGAAGAAGAAGGATGGGGTTACCTAATCTGACTTTTTCAGAATATTATGCGAGTTTATCTGAAGATGATTTGAAAACATTAAAAAGAGACTCAATGGCCGCAGACGCATTGAAAAATGGAGTATTCAATTTAAAACAGGGAAATATAAGTAAGGGTGTGTGGAACATACTAAGTTCAATCTGGTACAAACCATCCTATATAATACAAAAGTTGAACGCTAACTTTTAAGTGAAGTTATAAATGAAGAATTTAACAGTAGAACATATTTCGAATGTTATAGCATTCCTAAACGAACATGCAGACTATGCTGTTCTGCGCAATTTTGAAGGATTACCCGACCACAATAAAAGCAGGGATATTGATATAATCATCACCCGGAAAAGCTATCAGTCTATAAAGGAAGATTTAGTGAAGTTGATAGCGTCTTCAGAATGGAAGATTGTAACTTATCTGCATAGTGATCGACTATTAACGTATGTGTGTGGAATCATAACGGAAGAAGGACATACAGAATTGGTGCAATGGGATTTTTTTGTTAACACTTCAGTTTTTGGTATTCCATTGATGGATGCTAAAGAGTTTTTAAATAATAAAAAATTCAACGGATTCCTGTATCATGTAGAAGACGATTGCCGTTTTTTAGATAAGTATCTCTATAATTGTGCAGTAGGAAGTAAATACCCTGAGAAATATAAAGCTACACGTATGAAAGCCGAGTACCTGCCATTGGTAGCCCATAAGGTAAAAGCACTTTATGGCGTTCAGTCGGTGGCTGAGTGCGATAAGGTTAGCGGCAGGCATTTGCTGCTGCGTGCAGTCCTTTGGAATATCAAGAATAATTTTTGGGAATTGATGAAAGGAATCTTCCATTTCTTATATACTTTCATCAAGAACTATTTATGTTCCAATACCGGTTTATCCATCGGATTCACCGGTCCGGACGGTTCGGGAAAGACAACGGTGATAAATTTACTGATAGAGAACTTGGGTGATGTATTCCGCACAGCACACGTATATTACCATTTCCGTCCAATGATGTTGGGTAATTTGGGTGAAGTGGCACATTCAGCAGGCATCAAGAAAGATGTGGATAGAGCGTATGACAAGCCGCATCGGGGTGGAAAGACGGGGATTGTAAGTTCACTGTGCCGATTAGTTTACTATTCTTTGGATTACATTTTGGGATATTGGGCAAAGGTGAAAAGCATGACACGCATCACGCGTATCGTTATCTTCGACCGTTACTACACAGATATTATCTGTGACAGCAGGCGGAGTAGAATCTATTTACCTCCTAAATTTCTCTACAGCTTTGGGAGGTTATTTATTCCTTCATTGAACTATAACATCCTATTGACAGCAAAAACAGAAACGATACTGTCACGTAAACAAGAATTGGGCATCAAGGGCATTGAAGCCATCAATAGTAAGATAGACTATTTGAAAGACAAAAAGGGTTATTATAAGATAATAAACGAAAGTACTCCACAAAAAGCAGTTGTCGAGATATTACAAATTGTGTTTGAGGAACAACAGCAGAAAAACTTGAAAAGATTGAAATATGGGAGCTGTAAAATTTAAAGCCGAGGGGAAATTGGGCAAAGCTTGTTCACGAACAAAATGGATTTTATCTTCTTTTTTTGAGCAATGGAGGAGCTATGGTTTCTCCATCGCCTATCCCAGTCTCATGTGGTGGATAGGTAATTATGGGCGTAAACCGTCAATATCTTTTTGGGCGCTAAAGCATTTGACAGCTCACTTAGACCAATATTTTGAAAAGAAATATCAAAGCATAATCAGCCAGTATATCAATAACACTAATAAATTGCAACATCAACCATGCGAATCGTATCTTATTTGGGTATTTTGGTGGCAGGGAAAGGGAATGCCTGAGTTGGTAGAAAATTGTTATAAACAACTAGTGAAGCATAACAGCAATGTAATTCTTATCACAAAGAATAATATCCGAGACTACACGCATATTCCTGAAGAGATATACACAAAAGTGTCGAAAGGACAAATCAGCTATACACATCTCAGCGACATCCTACGCCTAAGCCTATTAGCTGAAAGAGGCGGCATGTGGCTCGATGCAACTTGTTTTGTACCCTACTCTATTCCGGATAAGGCTAAAAAAGAAGTTTTCTATTCACCCTCCACTCGTGGATTGGATGACATGCCTTCGTGGTCGAATAGCCGTTGGTGTAGCTGGAATGTGGGTTCATGTATAAAAAACAATCCTTTTTTCATGTTCGCCAGAGATATGCTATACTCCATATACATAAACGAATCATGTGTACCTCATTATTTGGTAATGGATTATGTTTTCGATTACGCTTATCGAAAACTTCCGAACATCAAAGAAATGATAGATAACCACACCGAATACAATACAAAACGAAATGAATTACATTTCCTACTAAATAAGCCATATAAAGAAGATACCTATCAGCAATTAATAAAAAATGACTGGGTTTTCAAACTATCATATAAGTCACTTTGGAAAAAAGAAGTGGATAATCAGATTACTTTCTACGGAAAACTGATAAATGGAACCTTAAACGCTGATTGAAGGAGTATGAAAAAAGAGAAGCTAAAAATCTTCGTCTCCGCCTACGCTTGCGAACCGGATTTAGGCAGCGAAATTGGTGTGGGCTGGCACTGGGTGCTGGAAATGTCCCAATACTTCGACCTTTGGGTACTGACTCGTGAAAGCAATCGGCACACCATAGAGCCCTGGATTGCGGAACACCCTAAGTACAATCCTATTCATTTCCTTTATTACGACTGGCCCAAGTGGGCACGGTTCTGGAAAAAAGGCCTGCGAGGCGTACGCACCTACTACAATATCTGGCAGTATTGCACTAATGGCATTGTGAAACGAGCCATGCAAGAAAACAATATTTACATATTCCACCACCTCACTTACGGCAATGTACTCTGGAAAGTAAGCAGCTACGGGCAACGGCAGTTCTTTGTATGGGGGCCGGTCGGTGGGCTGGAAAGTATCTCGGAAGAATATTCTCGCCATTATAATAAGAAGTCTCAAATGATAGAAAAGATCCGGAGAATAGCGACATCGTTAACATCCTACAACAGAGGATTCAGGCAACGTTGCAAACAAGCTAACCTAATTCTTTGTAAGACAGAAATAACCCGCAATCGAATACCGCAGAAGTATGCAGATAAGGCAATCCTTTTTACAGATGTAGCAGCAGATATCTCCAATACAGCAAGACTATCCGGGACTAGGAACGACACAATTGAATTTATCACTGTAGGACATTTGGATGCATGGCGAGGCTTTGACCTAATTATTGAAGCTATGGCAGAAGCCATAAAAGAAAATACTCATCTTCATTTGACAATCGTTGGAGACGGATCGGACAAGAAAAGACTTGAAGAACTTATTAAAAGATTTAAGTTGGAAAAGGCCGTGACACTAACAGGAAAAGTTCCTATGGAAACTTATAAAACAATGATGGATAGAGCAGATGTTGTGATTAACGCTGCCCTAAAAGAGGGTGCTGTTACCGTATCATTCGACTGCATGGCTATGGGAAAACCGTTGATTTGTCTGGATACCACCGGTTACACCCGCTACTTTACCAATGAATATGCCATCTTAATTCCGCGAACCGGAAGAAAAGAAGTCATTCAGAATATAAGAGACGGAATATTACGTCTCACAGACTCAAGAGAACGGGAAATGCTCGGACGAAAGGCACAGGAAGCCTCCTGTAAATTCTCATGGGAGAATCACGGGAAAGAAATCCGGGATGCGATTGTCAAGACTTATATATCTTATTCTTCCAAATAAAATAAATGCAAGTCGATTCCATTTTAGAACGTTTCCTCATAAAGGGAACGGGTAAACATCTATATCGTTTTTCTAACGCTGACGGTAAAACTTGGCTGATGCCTGCACATAATATGCAGGTGGCAATGAATCTTTACCAGCCCAGCGGACGAAATGGAAAAATGGTGAAAGCGTTATTTCCGTGGTTATACCGCTTACCATTCGTTCTCAAAGTCATCCATGCGAAAAGTGTGTATTTTGACATAAATGATGAGTTGAAGCGGTTGTTTTATCAGTTATTCCACGAAGCAGAGATCGATTTTTCGATTTTCTGCGGTACTCCTTGTGTACATCAGAAGATTACAATGCAAATCAGCAAAGACAAACGTATTTTAGGCTATTGTAAGGTGACGGACAGTGAAAATATTGCTACTTTGTTCAAAAGCGAAGCCCATATTCTAAAAGAGTTGGATCGAAAAGGATTAAAGGAAACACCAGTATGCATGTTCTGCGGAGAAACAACAGATGGAATAAAGTTGTTCGTGCAAAGTACAGTAAAAACCCGGAATTCACAAGTTGTGCATAAATGGACAGCGTTGCATGAGGATTTTCTTGACAGACTCTATAAAAGCACCCATCAACTCATTACTTTTGAACAAAGTGATTACTACCGGACATTAACTGATTTACAGTTGCATATCGAATGGCTTCCCCAAGAAGTGGATGTCACGTTGGTAACGACTGTCATTAATCGGGTATTATCGCAATACCAAAAACAGGAAATGGATTTTTCTGCCTATCATGCAGATTTCACTCCATGGAATATGTTTATGGAGAACAGACAATTATTTGTATTCGATTGGGAATATGCACAGCTTACCTACCCTCCCAAGTTAGATAAATATCACTTCTTTACTCAAACGGCATATTTTGAGAAGCATTGGAGCGTTTCGCAGATTATCGAATATATAAATTCAGAAAATGGGAAATGGATAGACCGGGAGATGTATTTACTCTATTTATTAGAGATAATATCTCGTTTCGCTATTCGTGAGAAAGGGAACATAAACAGAGAAATGGTTAAATCATTCCGAATCTGGATATCCTTACTAAAATATTTACAGGAATGAACCGTATCATTTGTTTCCACCTCTTTAACGACTACAGTGGTAGTCCTAAAGTACTAAAAATGGCGCTGGAAGGCTTACTCAAAAAGGGTTATCAAGTAGATTTAATATCTTCCAAAGGTGGGGTACTGGATGAGTTACTGCATTACAAGAACTTGCGTAAGTACTCTTACTCTTACCGCTTTTCCAATAATCCGGTAATAACAATACTGCGCTATAGTACTATACAGATTTACACATTTTTATTGGCGTTCCGCTGGCTATTCCATAAAGATGTGGTATTCTACATCAACACTTTACTCCCTGTAGGACCGGCATTAGCCGGGCGCATCATGGGTAAACACATAGTTTATCATTATCATGAGAACGCATTTGCAAAGGGAGCATTCTACAAGGCACTGGCTACTGCCATGCAGAAGTTAGCGCACGAAATCATCTGCGTATCAGAATATCAAGCATCATTCCTGAAACGGGAAAAAGGTGTAATAGTTGCACCCAATTCTCTATCAAATAATTTCACAAACAGACTAATTCCTACCCCCCAGACAGCTTTTGAGCGAAAACAGATTTTAATGCTCGGCTCATTGAAATTGTATAAGAGTCCGTTGGAGTTTATCGAACTTGCACAAAAATTGCCACAGTTTACTTTTGAATTGGTGGTGAACGACACGCAGGAGAACATTAACGGCTTTATGAAGGAACACAAGATAAATATCTGCAAAAACCTGACCATATATCCTCAACAGAACGATGTTGTACCTTTCTACAATCAAGCTTCACTCGTTTTAAATCTTTCCGATAAAAAACAGGTAGTGGAGACATTCGGACTGACCGCATTGGAAGCAATGAGTGCCGGGTTACCAGTAATAGTGCCTACAGAAGGAGGAATTGCAGAGATGGTTGTGGATGGAGAGAACGGTTACAAAATAGACGTACAAAATCTTAATCAGATAGCCGAATGTATAAAAACAATTCTATCTGACGAAACTCTTTATATGAAATTAGCCCAAAATGCACTCGCTTATTCCAAAAGATTCAGTGAAGCAAAGATGGTAAATTGCATTGAAATGATACTAAACAGGAAATAAAACAATCCTTTTATATTTATGAAACAAGTAGCTATCGTAGGCATCCAAGGTGTGCCTGCAAAATATGGCGGCTTTGAGACTTTAGTGGAGAACATTATTGGTGATAACTGTTGCTCCGAAGTCCGTTATACCGTTTTTTGTAGTGGTAAAGATTATACCACACGCATGAAAACCTACAAAGGAGCACAACTGAAGTACATCCCGCTATTCCATGCCAATGGGATGCAAAGCACTCCTTATGATATTCTATCGATGCTTAGATGTTTGCGAGGTTATGATACCGTAATCATATTAGGTGTGTCAGGCTGTATTTTTTTGCCCGTCTTCAGGCTGTTGTATCGGAAGCAATTAATAGTGAACATTGACGGGTTGGAACACCGGAGGGCCAAATGGGGTAAGTTTGCCAGATGGTTTCTGCGAACAAATGAAGCGATGGCCGTACGCTATGCTGACGTAATCATAGCCGACAATAAAGGAATACAGGACTACGTATGGAATACGTATCATAAGAAAGCCGAATTAGTAGCCTATGGAGGAGATCATGCACAAAGAAATGTCACCGAAGAAAGGCAGAACGAGATTCTGAGGCAATACGGAATCACTCCCGGAAACTACGCTGTCAGTGTATGCCGTATTGAACCGGAAAACAACTGTCATCTGATCCTGAAAGCCTTTGCTACTTCTGGAAAGAATCTGGTGTTTGTGGGAAATTGGGAACGGAGCGAATACAGCCGACAACTCAAAGAAGAATATTGCAGTCAAAAAAATATACAGATGGTAGATTCTGTGTATGACCTCGATATACTCTATGCACTGCGCAACCAATGCAGGTGCTATATCCACGGACATAGTGCAGGCGGCACAAACCCTTCGTTAGTGGAAGCTATGTTTTTCGGCAAACCGATTTTAGCTTACGACGTGATTTATAATCGTGAGACAACAGAAAACGAAGCTCATTACTTCAAAACAAATGAAGAACTGGTAGAATTGCTACATGACAGCCCCGAGGACGGATACAAGATGCGGGAGATTGCAAAGCAACATTATACCTGGGCTTTTATAGCTCAACAATATAAAGCATTACTTTCATCCCACAAATAACTAACCATCTTCACAAAAGAAAACTCATCAGTAAAATATTTTATAAGCTATCCGTACAGATCGAATTATTTATAGCGGCAAAGTGCCGGAAACAATCACCCTACTTAGCGATTGTTTCCGGCACTTTCTTTATAGAAGAGCCATAAGAAAGAAAATATTCATCATTTTCCTAACGTCCAGTTAATAGCATTCCTGAACATCTTCGTGAAATCTTCCGTCTCATACAGCCTCTTGCTGTGCCCTATCTGGAAATAAACATTGCGCGCTTTTTTACTTTCGTTCACCCATACCACAGGATGATCGCCCATCTTGATATCCGAAGCAGGCGTATAGGTAGCCTCATCAACACTGGCTAACACACGCACATTCGGACGTGGACTCTTGTCATAAGTGTACCACTCATCATCAGGCACCACGAAAGAAGCCTGCACTCCCTTCATCACCGGGTGTTTCTTATCCTCCACAAGCACCGTACCATCAGCAAGCGGCGCTATATAATTCTGGAAACGTACACCACCCATAAAATCAGAAAACCATTGCCACAGTGGAAAACCGTCAAACTCACCCAACAAAGTGGCATGATGGAAACCGATCCAACCACCTTTACCTTCCTCTATATATTTAACGAAAGTATCTTCCGCTTCTTTCGGCCATGTATAAGGAGGATAATCCAACTGGATAATCAGATTGAACTGGGACAGATAAGTCTCCGTAATAGGTTTGGCATTGTTTATCTCGGTAATGCTGAAATTCATCTTTCTACTTTCATCAGTCAGCCACTTCAGACCCGCATCCGTAAATCCACCATGCTGACCACCTCTTTCCGTCAAGACCAGCACCTTAGTTCTATGCTTCTTACCAAGCAGATTCTCAGCCACCGTATGACGCAAATCTCCTTGCTCATTATCACCACTATAGTCCCAATACATACCACCCAATAAATCTCTATCCAAGATATATTGACACTTGATTGCCAGTGAACGGGCATTTTCAAAACCAAATACCAGCGTATCATTCTTATTAACCAGATAAGGAACCTGGGCAACCGTATCCCACTTTTCAGTATAATCACCACCGGTACTTCCTACTTTATTAAAATCCTGGAAACTGGGGTATCCATCTCCGCCACGACCATAAAAAGGCATCCCCATCACCAGCATGGAAGGTGGCACACCGGCTTTCAGATGCGCAGTAACAGCCTCATCCGACGTAATGCCTCCACTGTTTGCAGACCGATAAAGTGCCGAATGGTGTTTCGGTGCAGAGGCCATGTCATAAGCCATGATATTCACAAAGTTAATAAAAGGAAGAATAGCTTTGAAGTCGATATATTTCGCTGAAGCCACAGTGGCAAGTGTCAATTCCTTCTGATCACCTATCGCTGCCCTGATATCTTTCATCAGAAGTGTAAAGTTCTCCGTGTCATCGGGTGAAGCTGAAATGTTCGCCATTGAACTCGTGGGATATTCCCAATCGATATCGATGCCATCCAGATCAAATTCCTTCACTACCCGGTCGCAATCCTTAGCAAATGCCCGGCGATATTCATCATTGGCAGCCATTTCACTGAAACGTCCACTCCCCCATCCGCCGACAGACAGAAGTACTTTCAATTCGGGATTTTGCTTCTTCAGGTCCACAATTTGTTTCAAGCGTTCTTCATTGTCAATCCTGACGCCATCAAAACTTTCGTTTACATGACCGAAAGCATAATTAATATGCGTCATGTACTGGGGTTCTGGCACGATGTTACTCCAAGAAGTTACATACGCCACAATCACTTTGGAACTCAAGGGGTTCGCTGTGCTTTCCCCCGACTTGGTGGTGCTGCATGAAGCCAATATAGCTAAAGCAGCCGCCATCATCATTCTAATCTTTTTCATAAGTATTATAATTAATCAGCTGTTTGACGAATACGTGAACCTATCAATGCGTAATAGAGCATGAATATCTCGCCCAAAAGTACAATAAACCAAGACCATCTCCAACTTCCGAGCACATCAGCCAGTATTCCCTGCAACAAAGGCAGAATGGCACCACCCACTACACCTATCATAAATACCCCGGAAGCCACAGATGTATATTTGCCCAAATGGGCTACGGACAGGGTAAAGATGGCTCCCCACATAATAGAATGGAACAATCCGACTGCCGTCAGCAACCACGGATTATTCAGAAGGATAGCCAACAAAGCAAGTGCTCCTGCCGAAACCGTAGTTACAACCAACTGCACACGAGGAGAAATCTTACTCAAAGAGCTTCCTACCAACCGCCCCACGAGCATCCCGCCCCAATACAGTGTAGCCATTAATGCCGGAGATGCATAATTCATTTCAATGGCATACAGATTGATATTGGCACCTATACAGACTTCCACGCCCACATAACAGAATATAGCACAGACTCCTAAAGTGAGATGCCGGAACGACCAGATACTCTTTTCCAGCTTCTCACCTTTCTCTATCCGAGTTCCCTGTATATCCGGCAAAGATAGTTTCATTAACAGGAAAACAATCAAAGAAATCACCACTATCAGCACCAGGAACGGAATCATTAACTGATCTATCCGGATATCTTCCATTGCCAGGCCACCGAAAACAACACCCGTAACAAAATAAGGTGCCAAAGTGGTTCCTACAGAATTGGCTGAGCCACCAATGGCAAGACGTTGAATGGCTTGCGTACCTTTCACATGGCAAGCCGTGAGATAAGGATTGATAACCACCTGCAAGATGGTAGCAGAAGCTCCCACCACAAAAGACCCCAAAAGGAAAATAAAGAAACCACCGGGAATAACATTTCCTCCAGCATGCCAGTTGGCTTCCGGAAAGAAAACCGTAAAATAAGAGGAAGCGAAAAATAATCCCAAACCAACCACCATTACCAACAGTCCGCGCATCAGCGTAACTTTATAGCCATATTTACTAATCCAGGACGACCCTACCCGACCACAGACCGGATAAGCCAGGAACCAGGAGAAGGTAATCAATGTGGCGAATGTGTTTTTCAGACCACCCACTTCGGCAAGGAATGTTTCTTTCAGCGGTCCCTGGAACTGAGTATTGGCAGTAGTGAGGAAACCTACAATGAAGAACAGGAATACCATTGTGATAAATGGTCCCATATAGTTCACTTGTTTTTCTTGTTGTGTCATAGTATCATGTATTAAATAAAAGAAATTCGCAATTCGGGTGAAGCTGAAGTACCGATGCAGGAACTTCCGGTGTAACGGGTCCCTCCAGCATTTTCCTGACGATATCCGCCTTGTTCGCACCTTTGGCAACCAATACGATTTTACGGGCCTGCATGATGTTCCGGATTCCCAAAGTTGCACCACCTAGTTCTTTCTCCGGCGGTGTATTCGTTTCCCGTCGGATACGTTCTTCCAGTTCCGTATTCATTTGAGTCACCCATGTTTCTCCTCCTAAGGGAGAACCAGGTTGGTTAAAACCCAGATGGCCATTCTCACCCAATCCCAAAATCAATAGGTCAATGCCTCCACGACTCTCTATTTCTTGCTGGAAAAGCTTGCAGGCTTTGTCAAAATCATCAGAGACTGTAGGTAGCATCAAGAAGTTATCTTCTTGGATGCCCAGCGTATCGATCAGTTCTGTCTTCAGCATTGTGTAACATGCACCTGCATACTCACGGGGTACATTAGTCACCTCGTCCAGTCCGAAGAATGTAACAGAAGAAACATCAAAAGGATATCGGGAATAGATTTCTCCAACCAGGCGATGCAGGTTGCCGGTAGTACGCCCTGTAGAAAGTCCGATAACACTTTCCGGCTTATTCAGAATTTCACCAATAATGCGCCATGCAGCGATACAATCAAATTCTTTTTCACTCTTTGCTATAGTTATTTTCATGAGTTCACTTTCTTATCACTAATCATTAATCACTATTTACATATTCATCGCCACCGCGCCTGCACCCAGCAAACCTATAAAACCCGGGTTAAGTTTAGTGATAACCACGCCATTGGTTACAAAGCGCATCGTAGTAGGATGAAGTTTCTCCAGTATTTTCTCATGAATATATCCGTCGGACACAATGCCGCCACCCAATACCACCGTATCAGGATCAGTAACCCGTACCAGATTCATGATAAGATTTGCCAAAGCTTCCGAGGCATTTTCAACCAGAGCCACACACAAAGGATCTCCTTTCTGGCTTAGCGCAAAGACTTCGCTGATCAGTACCCGTTCTCCCTTTTCTGCCGGGATATGCAGATTGGTTTCATACCGGTTGCGAAGAAGACGGGCGCAATTATCAAAACCGATACCGGCAGCAATGGCCTCCACACAATCCATTCTTCCACAACCACACTTAATGCCAAGATTCACTCCCACACGCACGTGCCCTACCTCACCCGCATTGAAGTGACTGCCACGTATCTGCCTGCCATTGATAACCGTACCGACGGCAATACCTGTACCTACATTAATATAAATAAAGTTCTTAGATATTTGTCCGAATCCCCAGACACGTTCGGCGCGAGTGGCACTTTTCACATCATTATCTATATGGCAGGGGATACCATAAATATCCGACAATTCCTTTGCCAGCGCTATCGGTTGCGTCCGACTCGGATCAATCTGTAACCAAATGCCCTGATTAGGATCTACACGCCCTATCAGCCCGACTCCCATACCGACAGGTTTCTGGTCACACCAACCCACCGTACGGATATAATCATCGAGTGACGACTTTATGATTTCCGAAGCTGCTTGCTGGTTAAAATATCCGGAGTCATATTTCTTATACCTTAAAATATTACCATGGCTGTCCACCTCACCAATCAGTAGCTTGGTTCCACCCAAATCAAGACCTAAATAAGTTTCCATTCTTTATTGCGTTTTTAATATTGTTTACTGTCCACAATATTACGCACTATCAGGAAAACGGGAGTTGATTATCTAACAAAAAAGGTTTGATACCTGTCCGTGGTGGTTAAAAAGCTATCTTTAATACTTTAAATTTTGCTGGGACTCGTACCAAACTGCTTTTTAAAGCAAGTACTGAAGTATTTTGAATCAGAAAATCCAACCATGGAAGATACTTCACCAATCGAGAATCTTCGGGAAGCCAGAAGTTCTTTCGCCTTATTCAGACGGACAATACGGATAAAATCATTAGGTCCCTGCCCAGTCAAGGTCTTGATCTTATTATAAACGGAAGTACGGCTCATGCCCAGCATACGGCAAAAGTCGTTGATAGAGAATTCTGAATTAGAAAGTTCTTCATCAATCACTTCCATCACTTTATCCATAAACTCCTTGTCCAACTGGCTGGTATAGTCCGTATCTTCCGGTGGAGTATCCATGGACAGCACCGTATCGCGAAGATGCTGCCTATTCTGGAGGATATTCCGTATCCGGACTTTCAGGACAGAGAGGTCGAAAGGTTTAATTATATAATCATTCGCCCCGGCTTCGAGTCCGAATATGATATTCTCCCTTTCACTCAGAGCCGTCAATAGTATCACAGGAATATGGCTCGTATCGACAGAAGATTTCAGTATACGGCACAATTCATCACCTTCTAACACGGGCATGACAATATCCGAAATAATGATATCCGGATTGATCTCCCTTGCCATCTCCAAAGCCTTCCCGCCATCGGGCACTCCGATTACTTTATATTCTGATGACAAACTGTTCATCAGATACTCCCTCATATCTTTATCATCCTCAGCCAGAAGCAACACATTCTTACCGGCATCTTCTTGTTCCGGGAAGGTATCAACAGTGGGTATTTCCTGCGTATTTTCTTTTCGCTCAACAACTATCCCCAACTTTATCTTCAACGGGAATGTAACGGTAAATATCGTCCCTTTACCTTCCGTACTGCTAAACGAAATATCACCGTGATGCTGCTTCACAATCCTCCGTGTAATCATCAGCCCGATACCTGAACCTGTTTCCTGAAAGTTCATGGCATTCTGTGCCCGATAATACTCATGAAAGATATTTCTTTGTTCTTCTTTTGGAATGCCGATACCTGTATCTTTTACTTCAATCGACCATTTCTTCTTCGTTGTTCTTACCGTAATATAGATAATCCCTTTCTCCGTATATTTCAAGGCATTCGAAAGGAGATTGTCCACAATATGATCCATCTTATCCCGGTCCATCCACACCTGCGGCATGTCCGCCTCTGCCTTCAACTGAATTTCCACTCCCTTTTGCAGGACGGCCATGTGGAACTCCGCTATCTTTTCTTCCAGATAAGCTTTGATATCGTAAGGAGAGACTTTCAGACATTCGGCATGCAGTTCCGTTTTCTGTAAGTCCAACAACTGAGTAACCATACTCAACAGTTTCTCGGCATTCTTCACAGCTACCGCCACTGTCTTCTTACTTTCTTCCGGAAGCTCCCGCTGTGCTTCAAGTTCGCTCAGAGGTGCCTTTATCAAGCTGATCGGGGTGCGTATATCATGCGCTATGCTGATAAAGGAACGTATCTTCTCCTTTACCCGGTCTTCATTGGCTTTATGCCTCCGATACTGCACAAAGATATAAACAAAGACAGAAAGCAATATAAAATAAAACAGCAATGCCCACCATGAAACCCAGTAAGGACTACTGATTACCACCTTCAGACTGCGCTCCCCTATCTGTTGCCCGGTATATTTATCGAATGCCCGCAACCGGAATGTGTATGTACCGGAAGAAAGGTCCATATAGTTCACGCTCCGCACCGAATTGGAATGTTCCCATTCTTCATTATGCCCCTCCAACATATACTCATACCTGATTCTGTGCGGAGCCGTAAAATTGATGGCAGAGAAAGAAATGGAGAATGAATTCTGGTTATAGTTCAAGCCGATCTTCTGCGTGTCGTTGATATTAGTCTTTAAAAGGGAACCTTTCATACCCGCCTTCACCGATTCATAAAGCAATTTAAAATCTGTCAGTATCAGTTCGATAGGGCCATGCTGTCCGAAGTTCAGCGAAGGAGAAAAGGTTATCACTCCCTCCGCCGTACCAAAAGCGAGGCATCCGTCGTCCAGCCTGAAAGCTGAATTAGGGTTATAATATCCCCAGGTGATATCCAGAAAATCGTTTGCGCTGATCAGAATATCGTTTGATAAGTCCAGGCAATAGAGTTCTTTTTCCGTACTGAACCAGATACGGCCATCGTTATCTTCCAACAGGCTATTAATGGAATTGGAAGCAAGACCGTCATCCGTAGTATAGGCACGTGCCTCTCCTCTATCAGGCTTGAAACGTACCAATCCTTCTCCGTCGGTGGCAAGCCATATATCCCCGGATGAAGATTGCAATAAGCATCGGATAGGATAGTGCAGGGAAATATCTCCGAACTTCTGATGCCACTGTGCTTTTCCCGTAGCTTTATCGAAAACAGCCAGACCACTACATCCTGCTATCAGTAATGAACCGTCTCTACCGGACTTCAAGTCTCCTACACAATCAATCGGATAATAGGTATAAGTATCCGTCAGCATATTGTAGCGTGTAAATTCGCCTTCAATACCACCTATCCAAAGATAATCACCTTCCGCATGGATAGCATAAATGTAATCGGTGGCCACACCTTTGTCCGAACCGGTTTTCCGTTTTTCCATCTTTTGCACCTTGCCTGTTCTCTTATGGATAGCATAAAGACCGATACCATATCCACCGACCCAAATGTTTCCTCTTGAATCTTCAGCAAGAGCCAATACAACTTTAGAACCATGCTCCGTACCATCCAGAAAGTGCTTCCATTGACGTTGTTTGTTCCGGTAAAGGCTGACTCCATTGTTTGTGCCATACCAGCAATCTCCCTCGGAATCCTGAAATATGACATTGATATGATCCGATTTCAGGGAATTAACATTATTCTGTTCATGCTTCATTCTTCTTACATCAGGAATATTGGGGTCTAAATAGCTGATGCCATTGGTGGAGGTACTCACCCAAATGCCGCCAAATTCATCTACACAAATATCAGAAACAGTATTGCCATTCAGACTTCTTTCATCATCTTCATTGGTGATATAATGCTTCAGAAGCCGTTCCGTAGTTCTGTCTATCTGGAAAACACCGGCACCGTCAGCTCCTATCAGTAAGGTATTATCAGGAGCCTGTGCAAAAGTGCGAATGGGAACATGGGGGATGAACTCTTTGAAAGACCGTACCTTCCTTGTCGATTTATCCACGACAAAAGCCCCGTCGGAAAAGGTACCTACAAATAATTTATCTCCGAAAGCACACAATGATTCGACATGCATTTCCACGGGAAGAGGTATTGCTTCCTCTGAAGAAAAACCGGTTTTATTCGCTCGCTTCAACCGATAGATACCTTTATTGGTTCCGGCACAGAATTCAGTATCATCTATCTGCACAATGCAATTGACGCATTGTCCTTTCAACCCGGCAAGCAATAAGCCGGACTCTTCTTCCCAACAGTAAACACCCGTTGACATACACAGCCAAAGGCGGTTATCCACATCAAAAAGGATATTATTCAAGACCGGAGAAGAAAGATATCCGGATGCATCGACACGCAGTTGAAAAGCATCCGTCCGATTATCGTACGCGTATATCTTTCCGTTCTTCAAGGCAATCCAGATATTCCCCGAATAATCACAGGTCATGGTAGTGGAAGACAGGATATGATCTTTGGACTCCACCGTTTCGTCCAGCTGATAGTGTTTTATTTCATTGCCGTCATACCGGTCTACCCCCATATGGGTATAGGCCCATATAAAACCGGCAGAATCTTTACTGACCTGAAATACCTGCCGGCTGCTCAACCCTTCTTTTATACTCAGGGGACGAAACGAACCGGCAAATAAAGTGAAGCATTGAAGGAGAAATATAAGTAAGGTGAAAATGTATTTTATCATAATATCGTTATTATCTGTCCGCATTACACATTTATAGGTTTCGCGGATGCAATATTAGACACAAATATAAAAAAAGTGGTTTAAAAACTATCCAAATAGGTTTGATTTCTATTACTTTTGTCCATCAAACCAATAAACCGTGATAGGCCATGCTCAGCAAGCTTAAATTAAACCAGCTCTATTTCAAAGACACGCAGTTCGCTAACCTGATGACGCGACGCATCTTCAACGTCCTTCTGATAGCCAATCCTTATGACGCTTTCATGCTGGAAGACGACGGACGCATTGACGAAAAAATCTTTAATGAATATACTTCACTTTCTCTGCGCTATCCACCCCGCTTTACCCAGGTATCGACTTGCGAGGAAGCCTTGGCACAACTCTCTACCGTACCATTCGATCTCATCATCTGTATGCCGGGAACGGGAGATAACGACAGTTTCGATGTGGCGCGACACATCAAGAGCCTTTACGAACATATTCCCATGGTGATACTGACCCCTTTCAGCCACGGTATCACCAAACGCATCGCCAACGAAGATCTGAGTCCTTTCGAATATATCTTCTGCTGGCTGGGAAACACGGACCTACTGGTGTCTATCATCAAACTGATAGAAGACAAGATGAACCTGGAACACGACGTAAATGAAGTAGGTGTGCAGGTGATTCTGGTTGTGGAGGACGGTATCCGTTTTTATTCATCCATATTGCCCAACCTCTATAAGTTCGTATTGAAACAGAGCCAGGAGTTCAGCACCGAAGCATTGAACGCCCACCAGCGCACGTTGCGTATGCGTGGACGTCCGAAGATTGTACTGGCCCGTACGTATGAAGAAGCTATAGGCATTTACGAGAAATACAAAAATAATATATTAGGAGTCATTACCGATGTCCGCTTTCCACGTGTGGAACGTGGTGAAAAGGACGGACTTGCCGGTATCAAGCTTTGCGCTGCCATCCGTAAGGAAGATCCCTTCGTACCGCTCATCATTCAGTCGTCCGAATCGGAGAATGCGCTTTATGCTTCAAAATATGGTGCCGCCTTTATCGATAAGAATTCCAAGAAGATGGACGTAGACCTGCGCCGCATCGTATCGGACAATTTCGGTTTCGGCGACTTTATCTTCCGCAATCCCGACACACTGGAAGAGATAGCACGTGTAAAGAACCTGAAGGAATTACAAAACATCCTTTTTGCCGTACCGGCAGAGTCATTCCTTTATCATATCAGCCGCAACCATATCAGCCGTTGGCTCTATTCACGCGCCATGTTCCCGGTAGCTGAATTTCTGAAACCTATCACCTGGAACAGTTTGCAGGATGTGGATGCCCACCGTAAAATCATCTTCGAAGCAATTGTAAAATACCGTAAGATGAAGAACCAGGGTGTGGTAGCCGTGTTCAAGCGTGACCGTTTCGACCGCTACTCCAACTTCGCCCGCATCGGTGACGGCTCATTGGGAGGTAAAGGGCGCGGCCTCGCTTTCATCGACAATATGGTGAAGCATCACCCTGAATTCGAAGAATTCGATAACGCCCGCGTTGCCATTCCCAAGACCGTAGTGCTCTGTACTGATGTCTTCGACGAGTTTATGGAGACAAACAATCTGTATCAGGTAGCCCTTTCGGATGCGGAGGACGATGTGATCCTGCGATACTTCCTGAAAGCGAAGTTACCCGACCGACTGGTAGAAGACTTCTTTACCTTCTTTGATGTAGTGAAGTCTCCGCTTGCCATCCGTTCGTCTTCTTTGCTGGAAGATTCACACTATCAACCTTTTGCCGGAATATACAATACGTATATGATCCCCTATCTGGATGATAAATACGAAATGCTCCGTATGTTGTCCGATGCCATAAAAGGCGTGTACGCTTCGGTCTACTTCCGAGACAGTAAAGCATATATGCAGGCCACAAGCAATGTCATCGATCAGGAAAAGATGGCGGTCATTCTGCAAGAGGTAGTGGGCAACCAATATGGTGACCGTTACTACCCCAGTATGTCCGGTGTGGCACGCTCGCTGAACTATTATCCTATCGGTGATGAAAAAGCCGAAGAAGGTACTGTGAACCTCGCCCTCGGTTTGGGAAAATATATCGTAGACGGTGGTATGACACTCCGCTTCTCTCCCTATCATCCCCACCAGATATTGCAGACCAGCGAAATGGAAATAGCACTGAAAGAGACGCAAACCCGTTTCTACGCTCTCGACCTGCGTAATGCCGGACACGATTTCTCTATGGACGACGGCTTCAACCTGTTGAAACTGCACGTGAAAGAGGCGGAAAAGGACGGAGCACTGAATTATATAGCCTCTACCTACGATCCCTACGACCAGATCATTCGCGACGGTCTATATCCCGGCGGTCGCAAAGTCATTACCTTCGCCAATATCCTGCAACACGACGTTTTCCCGTTGGCACGCATACTGCAACTGGTACTGAAATACGGTGAACAGGAAATGCGCCGCCCCGTCGAAATAGAATTTGCCGCCACCATGAGTCGGGAACAGGACAAATCGGGTACTTTCTACCTGTTGCAGATACGCCCCATCGTAGATACGAAAGAGATGCTGGATGAAGATCTGACAACCATACCGGACGATAAAGTACTGCTTCGCTCCAACAATTCCCTGGGACATGGAATTATGAATGATATCTATGATGTCATCTATGTGAAGACGGATGATTACAGCGCATCACACAATCAAGAGATTGCCTGGGAAATAGAGAAACTGAACCAACAATTCCTTGATGAAGGCAGGAACTATGTTCTCGTTGGTCCCGGACGTTGGGGTAGCAGTGACACATGGCTGGGTATTCCTGTAAAATGGCCACATATCAGTGCCGCCCGCGTCATTGTGGAAGCCGGATTGACGAATTATCGCGTAGATCCCAGCCAAGGGACCCACTTCTTCCAGAACCTGACTTCTTTCGGTGTAGGCTACTTCACTATTAATGCCTTTATGAATGATGGCGTGTATGATCAGGACTTCCTGAATGCACAACCAGCCGTACACGAAAGCAAGTATCTGCGGCATGTCCATTTCGAACAACCTGTAACAGTAAAGATGGATGGCAAGAAGAAGCTGGGTATTGTGCTCTTACCCGGTGAGTGAACATGCAAAAGATGCCATCTGCATCAGTAGGTATTAATCTTTCTGCTGATGCAGTATAATCATCACCACTTCGCTGGGCGCAAAGAGCCGGATGTTCTTATTAGATGTACCGATGCCATTGGTTATAATCATCGGTATGTGAAGCGAGTTGTATTTCAATCCGGTGCGGAAACGCTTACCATAATGGGATGGAATGATTGGTGCGTACAAGCCAAATAGAGTGACCTGTCCTCCATGAGTATGTCCGGCAAGTACGAGATCGGTATTCGTAATGGGAACATCCTCCGCATAGTCAGGCGTATGCGTCAGCAGAATGACAAAATCATCGGGTGAAAGTCCAAGTGTGGGAGATGTGCCATTCTTCTTTAAATTGAAAGGATTACGTACGCCGGCAATCAAAATTTCTTCTCCGTCCCGTCTCAAAGTATCTACTTTATGTTCCAGCAAGTGCATACCGTACTTCTGCAATCCACGTACAATATCATCATAACAGGCTTCATAGTCATTATTGCCCAGTACGACATAAGTCCCCATCGGTGTTTTCACCCCGGACAGGGCAGCCAAAAGGGGCTGAACATATTCGCATCCTTCATGCAAGTCACCACCTATCAACAATGCATCTGCATGCTGGCTATTGAGCAACTTGACTAAATTAGTCAATCCCTTCTCTTTGAAAAGACTTCTATAATGCAAGTCGGATATAAAGGCAATACGAAAACCATCGAAAGCAGTTGGTACATCGGGATGGGTAAATTCATAAGTCCTTACCCGACTGATGCCTTTATATCCGGAACCGGACTTGGAAGACGAAAACATACTGCTACCCGACTTACAGGAAGAAAAGAATAGTAAGGAAAGGACGCATATATAAAATAAATTCTTCATCATAGGCAAGTATATTATTCATCGTAAGTGAGTACATTATTCATCATAAACGAACGCAAAGATAGGCATTTTCTGTATCTTTGCTACAAAATTGGTACATGATAACTTACTTCTAAAACCGGAATATGAAAGAGATCAAACAGAATTCCCCCCGTGCATGGCTCCTTGCAGCCCGTCCCAAAACCTTGACGGGAGCTATCATTCCTGTGCTGATAGGTACTTCACTGGCATTTGCCGACGGACAATTCAAAGTTGTTCCCGCTCTGCTGTGTATGCTCTTTGCCTGCGGTATGCAGATCGCCGCCAACTTCATCAACGACCTCTTCGACTTCCTGAAAGGTACCGACCGTACCGACCGCCTGGGCCCGGAACGTGCCTGCGCACAAGGCTGGATTACACCGGAAGCCATGAAAGTGGGAATCGGTGTCATCGTCATTCTTTCCTGTATTTCCGGTCTCGGACTGCTATACACAAGTTGGGGAGAACTGCCTCACGGAGGATGGGAACTCATTGTGCTGGGAGTATTCTGCGTAATATTTGCCTTCCTTTATACCACCATCCTCTCCTATCAAGGTTGGGGCGACCTACTGGTGCTGATATTCTTCGGTTTTGTTCCGGTAGGCGGCACATACTATGTGCAGGCATATACATTCACCCCAAACGTCATCATTGCTTCGCTCATCAGCGGACTGGTAATAGATACCTTATTAGTTGTGAACAATTATCGCGACCGCGATCAGGATGCCCTCAGCGGAAAACGTACGCTCATCGTCCGTTTCGGAGAACCTTTCGGCAGATACCTTTACCTCTGGCTCGGCATCATCGCGACATTGCTTTCCTTCTGGTTTGCCCAAGGCTGGAACTATGCAGGTATCTTCATGCCTTTCACCTACCTTTATTTCCACGTAACTACCTGGAAACGTATGGTAAAGATACGAAGCGGTAAAAAATTAAACAGCATACTGGGCGAGACTTCGCGCAATATGCTGTTTATGGGGATTCTTCTTAGTGTTATAATAGCAATCACTAACCGTTAATCACTAACATCATCTCTTTCCGTACATCTTCTCGTAATAGTGCTGATAATCACCGCTGGTTACTTCTTCCACCCAGTCCTGATTATTCAGATACCACTCGATAGTCTTCACGATACCGTCTTCGAATTTCGTTTCGGGATACCAGCCTAAAGCGGCAGTGATCTTTGCCGGATCAATGGCATATCGCTGGTCATGGCCGAGACGGTCTTTCACGAAGGTAATCAAGTCTTCATTAATCCAGCTGATATCAATCTGACCGTCTTCATCCTTCACTTTCTTCTTTAGAACTTCACGATATTCCGGTTTCTCCGTCATCAATCGGTGGATAGTGGCAATAGTTAACTTCACGATTTCGAGGTTGGTCTTTTCATTATGACCGCCTACATTGTAGACTTCACCTTCTACGCCTTCGCGAACTACCAGGTCGATAGCTTTGCAGTGGTCTTCCACATACAACCAGTCGCGCACATTGCTACCGTCACCATAAACAGGAAGCTTCTTGCCTTCCAGAATATTCTTGATAATCAGCGGAATCAACTTTTCGGGGAAATGATACGGACCGTAGTTATTGGAGCAGCGGGTAATGGTTACCGGCATCTTATACGTATCATGATAAGCCATAACCACCATATCGGCACTTGTTTTGGAAGCACTGTAAGGACTGTGCGGACAAAGCGGAGTTTGCTCTGTGAAGTATCCTTCGGCACCCAATGAGCCATACACTTCATCGGTAGAAACCTGATGATAGCGTACACCCTTGCGCCAGGTAGGATAACCATTTTCATCCTTACCCGTCACCCAGGCACGACGCGCTGCATCCAGCAGGTTCTGCGTACCCAGAATGTTAGTAACCAGGAAAAGCTGCGGATTTTCAATACTGCGGTCTACATGACTTTCAGCGGCAAAGTTCACCACATAGTCGAATTTGAACTTGGCAAACAGTTCGTCAGCCAATACACGGTCGCAAATGTCACCCTTCACAAAGATACAACGTTCATCATCAATGTCTTTGGCGATGGTACCGAGGTTGCCGGCATAAGTCAAAGCATCCAGTATCACAAACTTGACATCATCATGCTTTGCCAGAATGTGCTTGATATAATTCGCGCCGATAAACCCGGCTGCACCGGTTACGAGATAAGTCTTCATTGATTTATGATTTATAATTTATAATTTATGTTTTTCTCAACGGTGAGAATTGGCAAGTTCCATCAGGTATGTACCGTATTCCGTTTTGCCGAGTTGTTCACCAAGACGATATAACTGATCGGCATCTATCCAACCTTTGCGCCAGGCTATTTCTTCGATACAGCTGACGCGGAAACCTTGTCGGTTCTGTATGGTAGCCACAAAGTTGCTTGCTTCCAGCAGACTGTCGCAGTTACCCGTATCGAGCCATGCGAAACCACGGCCAAAGATTTCTACTTTCAGTGTGCCTTCATCCAGATACAAGCGGTTAAGATCGGTGATTTCATATTCGCCACGGGCAGATGGTTTCAAAGCGGCAGCCTTGGCAGTGACAGTAGAGTCATAGAAATAAAGACCGGGCACGGCATAGTTGCTTTTGGGTTGCGCAGGCTTCTCTTCGAGCGAAATGGCTTTGCCGTCGGCATCGAATTCCACCACGCCATAGGCACGTGGGTCCTTTACATAATAGCCGAAGATACATGCGCCTTTTTCTATCGAAGCGGCACGCTTCAACATAGCAGAGAAGCCCTGGCCGTAGAACATATTATCACCTAGGATAAGACATCCCGGTTCACCATTCAGAAACTCGGCACCCAGGACAAAAGCCTGTGCCAGTCCGTTAGGTTTCTCCTGTATCTTATAAGAGAAGGACATTCCGAGCTCTTCACCCGTACCGAGCAATTCGCGAAACATGGGTAAGTCACGTGGAGTGGAAATAATCAACACTTCGCGTATCCCCGCCAACATAAGCGTGGAAAGCGGATAGTAAATCATCGGCTTGTCATAAACCGGCATAATCTGCTTGGAAATAGCCTTTGATAAGGGGTAAAGGCGGGTGGCGCTACCACCGGCAAGAATAATTCCTTTCATATTTCAGTTCTTTTTTCGGTTGATACAAATATAGAATAAAATAAGAAGGAGGACCAAGCCCCACGGCTCTCAATTTGCTATTCAAGTCGCAAAGATAATGCAAAGCAAATGTAGTACAAAATAATTTAATTTATTTTTAGGAGCTTTCTTAACCTGCCAACTCTATTACTTCAAGATCCTTGAACACTCCATTGTCAACAATGAAACGGACCATTGTGCGTACCTTATGGAATCCGGAAATACCTGCGGCACCCGGATTAATGTGCAGCATATCCAATGTTTTGTCATACTTCACCTTCAATATATGAGAATGTCCGCTAATGAAAAGTTTGGGCGGACGCACCAGAATGCTTCCCCGTATGGAAGGATCGTAATTGCCCGGATAGCCGCCAATATGTTTTATCAACACTTCGGCACCGTCAATAGTAAAACGATTGATTTGCGGATAGACTTGACGGATGTCTTGCCCGTCAATGTTGCCATACACGGCACGGAAAGGACGGAATGCCGCCAACTTCTGCGCCACTTCCAGCGAACCGATGTCACCGGCATGCCAGATTTCATCACACGTTTCGAAATATTGCAGATACTTTTCATCCCAATATCCGTGTGTATCGGATAATAAACCAACTTTTGTCATCTTTCTTTTGTTTATCTGTGCAAAGGTAACTATATTTGGGAAAATCTTGATGAGTATGGAAAACCAATATCAATATTTTAAACGGGACATTAGTTGGCTGTCATTCAATTACCGTGTTCTGTTGGAAGCGGAAGATGACACCTTGCCTCTGTATGAACGCATTAACTTTATATCCATTTATTCTTCCAACCTGGAAGAATTCTACAAAATACGCGTTGCCGACCATAAAGCTATAGCTACCGGTGCTGCACAAAGTGACGAGGAAACCGTACAGTCTACCATCGAACTGGTGGATGCGATAAACCTTGAAGTAAACCGCCAAATGGAGGATCGTATTCGTATCTACGAGCAAAAGATACTTCCTGCCCTGAAGAAAAATCATATCATTTTCTATCAGAGCCGAAATGTGGAACCCTTCCATCACGACTTCGTACGTCGTTTCTTCCGGGAAGAGATTTTCCCGTTCCTGCAACCTGTGCCGGTGTCCAAGGACAAGGTCATTTCATTTCTGCGCGATAATCGTCTGTATCTTGCCGTCCGTCTTCAACAGAAAGGATTGCCGCCCGGTGCTCCGGGACGTACGCAATATTTCGTAATGAAACAGCCGTACAGCAAAGTTCCACGTTTCATAGAGTTGCCCAAAGTAGGAAACAACTATTATCTGATGTTCATAGAGGATATCATCAAGGCTAATCTGGATGTTATCTTCCCGGGCTATGATGTAGAAAGCAGTTATTGCATCAAGATTTCTCGCGATGCGGATATACTGATAGATGATGCCGCCAACACTTCCGAAATCATCGAACAGGTAAAGACTAAAGTAAAGAAACGCAAGATAGGAGATGTATGCCGCTTTGTGTACGACCGTGCCATGCCGCAGGATTTTCTTGATTTCCTGGTAGACGCTTTCCATATCGACCGCCGCGAGTTGGTTCCGGGAGACAAGCACCTCAACCTGGAAGACTTACGCCATTTGCCTAATCCCAACCCCAATATACACCCTATACGGAAGCCGCAACCGATGAAACTGACCTGCCTTGATGAACGGGAATCCATATTCCGCTATGTGGAGAAAAAGGATTTGCTACTACATTATCCTTACCATTCATTCGAACATTTCATCCACTTCCTGTACGAAGCCGTACACGAACCTACCGTGCGTGAAATCATGGTAACACAATACCGGGTTGCCGAGAACTCAGCTGTAATCAACACTCTGATAGCCGCCGCACAGAATGGCAAAAAGGTTACTGTTTTTGTGGAACTGAAAGCCCGCTTCGACGAAGAAAACAACCTTGCCACTGCTGAAATGATGAAAGCTTCGGGCATTAATATCATATATAGTATTCCTAAATTAAAGGTACATGCCAAGGTTGCCCTCGTTCTTCGGCGCGACGCAGAAGGGAAAAAACTAACCAGTTATGCCTATATCAGCACCGGTAACTTCAATGAAAAGACTGCTACGCTCTACGCAGACAGTGGTCTATTTACCTGTAACCGGATCATCGTGAACGATCTGTACAACTTGTTCCGTACCCTTCAAGGTAAAGAGAATCTGAAGTTCCATCGCTTACTGGTAGCCCGTTTTAACCTGATACCGGAACTGAACCGTCTGATTGATCATGAAATGGAGCTGGCGAAAAAAGGAAAAGCCGGTCGCATCATACTAAAGATGAATGCACTGCAAGATCCTACCATGATAAACCGTCTGTATGAAGCCTCGCAAGCCGGTGTGGAAATAGACCTGATCGTCCGTGGCATCTGCTGCCTGATACCGGGGCAAACATACAGTCGTAACATTCGTGTCACACGTATTGTGGATACATTTCTGGAACACGCACGTATATGGTATTTCGGTAATGGAGGAAATCCGAAACTATTCCTCGGCTCACCGGACTGGATGCGGCGTAACCTGTACCGTCGCATCGAGGCTGTCACCCCCATACTGGACCCGGATGCAAAGCAGGAACTGATAGATATGCTTTCTATCCAGCTCTCAGATAAGCGTAAAGCCTGTTTTGTAGATGAGAATCTGCGTAACTGTTGGAAATCAGCTCATCCACAAAAGGAAAAAGTACGTTCACAATATACTTTTTATGAATACCTGAAGGAGAAGACTGAATAGTTTTGTAACATCTATGTAATATGTATGACATTTCTCTGCAACACGATTTACGTTCCTTTGCAGCCAGAAATAAAATACATTATTATGGAAACTATTTATCTATGCATTGTCATCTTCCTGTTCGTCCTTGCGGTGTTCGACCTCATTGTGGGCGTCAGTAATGATGCAGTCAATTTTCTTCAATCGTCAGTCGGAGCAAAGGCTGCTTCTTTCAAAACCGTACTGTTTATCGCCGGTTTAGGCGTATTCATCGGTGCAGCGTTGTCCAATGGAATGATGGACATCGCCCGGCACGGTATCTATCAACCACAGCATTTCTACTTTGCCGAAATCATGTGCATCCTACTTGCCGTAATGCTGACGGACGTTGTGCTGCTGGACGTCTTCAACACAATGGGTATGCCGACTTCCACTACCGTATCCATGGTATTCGAGTTACTCGGAGGTACATTCGCATTGGCACTGATCAAGGTGCAAGGCAGTGATACGCTGGGACTTGGCGATCTCATCAATACAGACAAAGCACTATCCGTCATTATGGCAATCTTCGTTTCTGTCGCTATCGCTTTCTTCTTCGGTATGCTGGTACAATGGCTGGCACGCGTGGTGTTCACTTTCAACTACAAGAAGAAAATGAAATACAGCATCGGGATATTCGGAGGTATCGCCGTTACGTCCATCATCTATTTCATGCTGATAAAAGGTTTGAAGGACAGCTCATTCATGACCCCCGACAACAAACAATGGATACAGGACAACACAGTTATGCTGATCGGTTTCTGTTTTATATTTTTCACGATACTCATGCAAGTACTGCACTGGCTCAAAATCAATGTATTCAAAGTAGTGGTTTTGTTGGGTACTTTCGCCCTGGCTCTCGCTTTTGCTGGCAATGACCTTGTAAACTTCATAGGTGTACCTTTAGCCGGATATTCTTCTTTCATCGACTTTACCACTAATGGAGCAGGCAGTTCGCCGGACGGTTTCCTGATGTCCTCACTTCTCGGTCCCGCCAAAACACCCTGGTATTTTCTCTTCGGAGCAGGTATCATCATGGTATACGCTCTCTGCACTTCTAAAAAAGCACATAATGTAATCAAGACTTCCGTCGACCTTGCCCGCCAGGATGAAGGAGAAGAGAACTTCGGAAGCACGCCGATTGCCCGCACACTGGTACGTTTAAGTATGACAATGTCCAATAATATTTCTAAAGTGATGCCCGAAGGTATGAAGAGTTGGCTCGACACCCGCTTCCGCAAAGACGAGGCCATCCTTGCCGATGGTGCTGCATTCGATCTGGTTCGCGCTTCAGTAAACTTGGTATTGGCAGGTCTGCTCATTGCATTGGGTACTTCATTAAAATTACCTCTTTCCACCACTTATGTGACTTTCATGGTTGCCATGGGTACTTCCCTCGCCGACCGTGCCTGGGGACGTGACTCTGCCGTATTCCGTATCACAGGTGTACTTAGTGTGATTGGTGGCTGGTTTATTACAGCCGGTGCCGCATTTACCATCTGTTTCTTCGTTGCCATGATAATCCACTTCGGTGGTACATTTGCCATCATCGCGCTGATTGGCTTGGCAATATTCTCACTGATTCGTAGCCAGGTGATGTACAAGAAACGCAAAGCTAAAGAAAAAGGGAATGAAACCATCAAACAGCTGATGCAGAGTAGCAACAATGCAGAAATTCTGGAACTGCTGCGTAAACATACCCGTGAAGAGTTAGTGAAGATACTGGCATTTACCGAAGAAAACTTAGAACGTACCGTAACGGCATTCCTGCACGAAAACCTTCGCGGATTACGTCGTTCCATGGGTTCTGTGAAATTTGAAAAACAACTCATTAAGCAGATGAAACGTACCGGCACCCTCGCCATGTGTCGCCTGGACAACAATACGGTATTGGAAAAAGGTCTTTACTACTATCAAGGCAATGATTTCGCCAGCGAACTGGTATACAGCATCGGACGTCTCTGTGAACCTTGTCTCGAACATATCGACAATAACTTCAAGCCATTGGATGCCATTCAGAAAGGTGAGTTCTCTGACGTTACGGAAGATATAATCTACTTATTACAAGTTTGCCGTCACAAGATGGAAAATAACGATTATGAAAGCTTTGAGAATGAACTCCGAAAAGCGAATGATCTGAACGGACAATTATCGCACCTGAAGCGTGAAGAGTTACAACGCATTCAAAGTCAAGCCGGCAGCATCAAGGTCAGCATGGTTTATCTGACAATGATACAGGAAGCCCAGAACGTTGTCACTTATACAATCAACCTGATGAAAGTCAGTCGCAAGTTCCAACTGACTGAATAAGATTTCACCACAGAGTAAAAGAGGAGTCTCACAGAGTTTAATTTCAAATTGATTAAACTCTGTGAGACTCCTCTTTTACTCTGTGGTGAGAAACAAAATTTAGTCTCTGCGTCCCATAAATATCATAATGTAGTAAATCAGCGTTGCCAATGAACCCAATGCAGCCACCACATAGGTATAAGCAGCGGAACGAAGTGCATCTTCGGCTTGCTTATGATTGTAAGAGTTCGTAATGCCCGAACGGCTCAACCATACCAATGCACGCTTACTTGCGTCTATTTCCACCGGCAAAGTGACGAAACTGAACAGTGTGGTCATAGCAAACAGGATAATACCTGCCAGCAATAACTGCGGGAACGTGTTCAATAGCAAGATACCACCCAGCAACAACCAAGTCATCCACTGTGAAGCAAACGATACCACCGGCACCAACTTGCTACGCATAGTCAGCGGAGCATAAGCCCGTGCGTGTTGCACTGCATGCCCACACTCGTGAGCGGCAACGGCAGCAGCCATGATACTGTTACTTTCATATACACCTTCACTCAGGTTTACTGTCTTATTGGCAGGGTTATAGTGGTCTGTCAGTTGTCCCGGCGTATGTGTCACCTGAACATCATAAATTCCATTGTCATGTAGCATCTGAAGGGCAACATCACGGCCCGTCATTCCATTACCGGTAGGGATCTTGGAGTACTTCTTGAACTTGTTCTGCAAGTTCATTTGCACCAGCCAGCTGACCACAGCTATACCAATAAAGATAATCCATTGTATTCCTATCATTCCTTCCATAATCTTTTTCTGTTTTTAGTAATTAAAAATGTGTCGTTTGTTATATATAATACAAATTGTTTGCCAAAAATAAAGGGAAACCGTGAGCTTTACTACAGTTTCCCTTATATTTTAGGAAGAATTAGCGAAAACCTACTATTGCCCAACAAGTTGTAACTCTATCACGTAATCCGTATCTGCGGGAACTTCCGGTAATTGCAACACCACTCCCTGTCCGGTACGGGTAATTCGTATTGGGGATTGATCTTTAAACAGAAAACCCTTCTTCACCATTTTTCCATCCAATGGAAGATAAAGCGCATTATCCTTCAAATTCAAGATGTGAACAAAAAGTCGGTTTCCTTTTTGTGTTGTCACTCCCCAATCATGTGGAGGAATAATACCGCCACGAGTGCCATAAATCGTTTCGCCATACACTTTCATCCACTCTCCCACTTCCTTCAGCCTCTGAATTGCCACTTCCGGCAGACATCCGTCCGGCTGAGGGCCGATATTCATCAGTAGATTTGCATCCTTTCCGGCAGCCTTCACCAGATAATGTATCAATGTTTTCGTTGACTTATAATCTTGATCAGTAATCTTATATCCCCACATCCCGTTCATGGTTTCACAAGTTTCCAGAGGCAGGTGACTGACATCTTGCCCAGATAGTCCGGCACTGTTTTCCCCCGGCAGATCACGCTCGAAGATTTGTATATCTTCCCCTGGGAAAGGTACCTGATGATGGTTGTTCCCTACCAGACAAGCAGGTTGCAGGCGGTGTATCAGCGCATATTGTTCCGGCAGCTGCCAGTCAAAATCCGGATTAGCATCCTGGTCCCACCAGCCATCGAACCAGATAGCACCTATCGGACCGTAGTTCGTCAACAACTCCGTCAACTGGTTATTCATAAAAGTATAATAGCTTTTCCAGTCTCCCTTCGGATTAGGCCTTCCGGTTCCACGCCCTGTACGTCCCCAAGGTGCGTCTTCACGATACCAGTCAATATGGGAGTAATAGAAATGAAGCCGAATACCTTGTTTATGACATTCGTCTGCCAATTCTTTTACTACATCGCGCTTGAAAGGGGTTGCATCTACAATATTATAATCGGAATACTTGGTATGGAACATAGAGAACCCTTCATGGTGGCGACTTGTAAAGCAGATATATTTGGCTCCCGATGCCTTAATGGCACTTACCCATTCAGCCGCATTAAACTTGGAAGGATAGAAACCTCCGGCAAGTTTGGCATATTCTTTATAGTTCAAATCTTTATTGGTCATCGTCCACTCACCGGTAGCCAACATACAGTATAGTCCCCAGTGCAGGAATATTCCAAACTTATTGTCTTGAAACTCCTGACGGGCTTTCAGGTTCTCGGCAGACGGTTGATAAGTCTGCGCCTTTGCAGGCAAAAAGGATGCTGCAAACAAAAGGGATAAAAGAAGGTGTGTTTTCATCATAAAGTATGCGGATGGGTTAATAAAAAATGAGATTACATCAGCATGTATATCTGATGTAATCTCATTATAATATAGTTAGACTTACTCTTCTGTATAACGTTCAATCGTCTGTCCACGGTCAGGACCTACGGAAACAATCTTGATGGGCACACCAAGTTGTTCTTCCAGGAATGTCAGGTAAGCATTGAATTCTTCTGGGAATTCATCTTCGCTCTGCATTCTCGTCATGTCAGTTTCCCAACCGGGCAACTCAACATAAACCGGCTCAAGACCTTCACTGATGTCATACGGGAAATAATCAATTTCTTCACCGTTTACTTTATAAGCTACACAAGCTTTGATTGTTTCGAATGAATCGAGTACATCGCTCTTCATCATGATCAATTTGGTAACACCGTCTACCATAATGGCATACTTCAACGCCACCAAGTCAATCCAACCGCAACGACGTTTACGACCTGTTACCGAACCAAACTCATGTCCCAGTGTACAAATCTGGTCACCTGTCTTATCAAACAGCTCCGTAGGGAACGGACCTGCACCTACACGTGTACAGTATGCTTTGAAGATACCATAGACTTCACCAATCTTATTAGGAGCCACACCCAAACCGGTACATGCACCTGCACAAATAGTATTGGAAGAAGTAACAAACGGATATGAACCAAAGTCGATATCCAACATCGTGCCCTGAGCACCTTCACAAAGTACTGACTTATTATCGTTCAGCAGGTTATTAATCTCATGCTCGCTGTCTACCAACGGGAATTGCTTCAGGTACTCAATACCCTCCATCCAGGCCTTTTCAATCTCTGTCAGGTCATACTCATAATTCAAACCTTTCAGAATTTGCTCATGACGAGCTTTGGCTTCAGCATATTTCTGTTCGAAGTTATGCAGAATATCACCTACACGCAGACCGTTACGACTAATCTTATCGGTATAAGTCGGACCGATACCTTTACCCGTCGTGCCTACTTTAGCATCACCTTTCGCAGCTTCGTAAGCGGCGTCCAATATGCGGTGGGTCGGCAAGATGAGATGCGCTTTCTTAGAAATATGCAAGCGCGCTTTCAGGTTATGACCGGATGCTTCCAATGCTTCAGCCTCTGCCTTGAAGAGAGCCGGATCAAGCACCACGCCATTACCAATGATATTCACCTTGTCACCTTGGAAAATTCCCGAGGGAATAGAACGGAGCACATACTTCTGCCCTTCGAACTCGAGTGTATGTCCGGCATTCGGTCCGCCTTGGAAGCGAGCCACAACATCGTATCTCGGAGTTAATACGTCAACGACTTTGCCTTTGCCTTCGTCGCCCCATTGTAATCCTAATAGAACATCTACTTTCATTTTTCTTTCTTATGGTTATTATTTTTCTTCTTACGTTTGTTAGCGCGGTCGCACTTACTGCACAATCCATACAGATAAAGCGAATAATGTGACAGACTGAACCGACTCAACTTAGTATTCCCAATCGCCTGCTGTAACTCTTCGTTCTGAAATTCAGTCACCTTGCCACACTGCGTGCAGATTTGATGGTGATGCGTATCACGGTTATAGCTCTTTTCGTATTGGGAGGAATTTCCGAACTGATGTTTGATTACCAGTCGTGCATTGATGAGAAGGATAATAGTATTGTAAAGAGTCGCGCGGCTCACACGGAAATTCTCCTGGTCAGCCATCAGCGAATAAAGCGTATCGATGTCAAAATGACCATCAATGGAATAGATAGTATCGAGTATGGCATAGCGTTCGGGAGTCTTGCGATGCCCGTTCGCGTTGAGATATTCAGTGAATATCTGCTTTACCGTATCTTTCACATTCTGACTTTCCATTTTGGCGGCGCAGTTTTTTACAGCCAACAAAGTTAAGCCTTTTTTGCGGAAAGCAAATGAGAAAGGGGAAAAAAAACAAAAAAAGAGTGATAGAGTAATCACCCTATCACTTTATTCTATTTCTTCTCTTACAAGATTATATAGCAACTGTTCGGCTTCCGATTCGGAATGTTCCATCTCTTCCACCCGACGGCACACTTGGAAAGCATGTTCTTCACTATGCTGCATGAAGCGGCGAATGGCCGCCATAGCTGCATTGCGCACGTGGTAGGAACCGGAAATAAAAGCGCAAACCGCCTGGTCGAGAAATTCGTTCGCAGTACGTTCATTCATATCCCCCTTCTTCATCAGCAAGCGGGCAATGGTGAGAAAACCGCACGTCTGTACATACTCCCGCTCATCGGCAATCCATTGAAAAGACTTCGCAGGAGCATAAGGAAGATGCTGGAACAGATTCATAGAAGTAAGTTCCGCTATTTCAATATTCTGAATATTTTCCACCCAGATATCAGCAATCTCCGGAAAGAAGCTGTCTACCGGCTGCAACAGCCCTGCCAAAATCTTACATTCACGGATATCCTCTTTCCACAAAGCTTGCGCCAATGAGTGATCTTTTTCGTACCCTTCGGCAATTGCCTTGATACGGGGAAGTTCTACACCGAAATTCAATTTATAGACCAGCCCCTTTTCACGCATACTTTGAGACACAGCCCCGTTCATAGAGAGGCGGAGCTGTGTTTTTATTTCTTTCAGTTGTTCATGTAGATCCACAAAACAATGATTTATAGTTAATTATTAATAGAAGGCAGATTAGAATAATCCTTACTGTAACGCAACATTTGTTCCGCATAACCTTCGTCATAAGTCACCTTTACATCGGTTATCTTACCGGCTGCATCTACCACTGCTTCATATTTCGGATTTACAAATCCCTTGTACGGAGCCAGATTCAGTTTCTTATAACGTTCCAGAACTTCGGCATGCAAAGCCGGATCCACCTTCACTGCATAGTTTTCTACCAAATCATGCGCACTTTGATAGTCGCCTGTTGATTTGATACGTTGGATCTCGGACAGTAATTTACCGAAGAGTTCACGCAGTTTTTCGTAATCGTTCACCACCACATAAGTCTTACCATCTTTCTTCACCAGTTCTACTACTTTATCCGCCGCACCTTTCTCAAACACCCAGCGGGCAATGAGCTGACGATTACGCATGTGGGCTTCTTCCACATTATTCCCCGGTTCAATGCGAACCAACTGTGTCATCAGGCCGTTCATCAGATAAGTATAATATTCTGCTTTGTAAGCATCTTCATTGGGTGTCAGTCCCAATTCTACCAACTTAGGATCAGCTACATAATACAGACCGAACAAGTCCGCACGCGCTTCCTCAATCGTGGAGCCATAGGCTTTCAAAGCATCCGGATCAACTCCCGGAAGCAACTTTCCGGAACCATGTCCCAGACATTCATGCAAGTCCGTATGGAGTTCGCCTGTCAGATCGGCATATTTATCTATCAACTGCAATTCGGCATCGCTATATACAAACTCTTCATTGAATCCGTTGCCATGAGCCGCCTTATTATATGCATCCGTAATATTACCGATAGTCACAGATTTAGAACCATGATGGCTACGTATCCAGTTGGAGTTAGGTAAATTGATACCGATAGCCGTTGCCGGATAAAGGTCACCGGCCAGAATAGCAGCAGTAATCACCTTGGCGGAAACACCTTTCACTTCATCTTTCTTGAATTGTTTATCTACCGGAGAATGATCTTCAAACCATTGCGCATTGCCACTGATAACCTCAGTACGATGCGTAGCTTCCATATCCTTAAAGTTTACCAATGATTCCCAGCTTGCCTTCATACCCAACGGATCACCATAGCTTTCAGTAAATCCATTCACAAAGTCCACAAGGGAATTCAAATCTTTCACCCAAAGGATAGCATATTCATCAAAAGTCTTCAGATCACCGGTCTCATAAAACTTTATCAGTTCGGCAATCACAGCCTTCTGTTCCGGATTTTCAGCTACGCCTTCCGCTTTCTTCAGCCAGTATACAATCTTATCGATAGCCTGTCCGTACAGACCACCCACTTTCCAAATCTTTTCCTGAATCTTGCCGTTCTCTTTCACCAGGCGACTGTTCAGACCGTAAGAAACAGGCGTTTCATCTTTCGGGTCTTTCATTACATTATAGAAGTCTTCAGCTTCTTTCTGCGTCACACCGTCATAATAGTTGCAAGCAGAAGTCAACACTAAGTCCTCTCCTGCTGCCTGGTTCACGCGTTTCGGCATCACAGCTGGATCGAAAATAACCGGAGACAGCTCATCGCATAATTGCTCCACGGTTTGTCCTTCAGCCAGCGGCAATGTAGAGGCATCTACACTCAGCACAGCCTCTTTGAAAAATTCGGGAGCAAAACCAGGCACGAACTTCTCAGAACCATAATGGTGGTGAATGCCATTAGAGAACCACACACGTTTAAGATACACTTCCATCGCCTTAAAATCAGGTGTATTTTTGTCACCTTTATATCCTGTATAAACAGCTTCCAACGTTCTCCGAATGCGCAGGTTATATTTTCCATTCTGATCGAAGAGAATGTCACGGCCCTGCAAAGCAGCTTCCGTAAGGTAATACACCAGCTCTTTCTGTTGGAGCGACAAGTTCTCGAAACCGGGAACCCGGTAACGTAATATTTGTAAGTCTGCAAATTGTTCCACTGTATAATCAAATTTATCTGCCTCGGCAGTTGTTGTCTTCGAGCCGCTACAAGTTGTCAGCAATGCAAAAGCGGCACATGCTATTAGTTGTTTCTTCATGTGTCGGGAGATATGTGAGTTGGTATTTAGAAAAGACGAAAAGGAAGTATTCCGAAACAGTTGCTCCGGAATATTTCCTTTTTATACATTGTTCTACGCAGAATTATTGTTTTTTATCTGCGTGTTTTTTGCGATATCCGTTAGGAGTTTCACCTACATTTTTGTAAAATGCAGCGTAGAAAGACTGACGGTTGGCAAAACCTACCATCGTGCTAATTTCCTCTACATTCTTGTCGGCATATCTCTTGTCCGTCAATAAATGCTTAGCATCTTTTACTCTGTACTCATTCAATAGGCATGAATAGTTCATACCAAAACGAGAATTTACTACAGCAGACAAATAGCGAGTGTTGGTTTTCAACTCTTTCGCCAAGTCTTTAGCCGAGTAATCGGGATCTTTGTACTTCTTCTGCACAACCACGATATTCAATATCTTGTCATACAATTCATCTGCCAATTCCGGACGAATCAACGAGCGGTAAGCAGCATTCTTCTCTTTTTTCTCTCTCAGGTTATAGGGGCGCTTCTTTGTAGCCGCTTCCTGATTCTTGTTTTCTAAATCACTCATTTGAATTAACTGGTTAGGGTTTGTTAAAAAATGAAAACCCGAAGGATTTTCCTTTAGACTTTACAAAAGTCTGACATTTTTTTCTAATACGCAACTTTTCTCGTACATATTTTTGATCTATAAACAACGAAAAAGGTTGAAAAGTAGTCTTTAAGCCGATTTAATAAGAAACTTTAACTTTTGCAAAAGAGGTTATGATATAAAATGAATACGTTTATCAGCTTGTTTTATATACAATAATTAATGTACCTTTGCAGGATAAAACTTTATCAACGAAAATGATACAGACGCTTAAACGATATTTTGGTTACGATAGTTTCCGCCCCTTACAAGAAGAGATCATCCGCACATTACTGGCCGGAAAAGATTCCTTGGTATTGATGCCTACCGGAGGTGGAAAGTCCATTTGTTACCAGCTTCCGGCCCTGTTATGCGAAGGAACTGCCGTCGTAGTTTCCCCTTTAATTTCCCTGATGAAAGATCAGGTGGAATCACTTTGTGCCAACGGTGTAGCTGCGGGTGCTCTGAACAGCAGTAACGACGAGACGGAAAATGCCGCTCTACGCCGTTCTTGCATGGAAGGAAAGCTGAAATTACTCTACATTTCGCCTGAGAAATTAATAGCAGAAGCCAACTATCTTTTAAGAGATATGCACATCTCATTATTTGCCATAGATGAAGCGCATTGTATTTCACAATGGGGACATGATTTCCGTCCGGAATATGCACAAATGGGATTCATACGCGAGATGTTTCCAAATATTCCGGTCATAGCTCTTACAGCTACAGCAGATAAAATTACACGTGAAGATATTGTACGGCAGTTACACCTCAACCAGCCGAAGGTTTTCATCTCTTCTTTCGACCGCCCCAACCTGAGTCTTACCGTAAAACGGGGATACCAACAGAAAGAAAAGAGTAAAGCCATACTGGATTTCATTAATCGCCATCGCGGTGAAAGCGGCATCATCTATTGCATGAGTCGCAGCAAAACGGAGACAGTAGCACAGATGCTGCAAAAACAAGGGCTCCGTGTAGCCGTTTATCATGCCGGATTATCCTCCGCCCGAAGGGATGAAGCACAGGATGATTTCATCAACGACCGTGTACAAATAGTTTGTGCCACGATTGCTTTCGGTATGGGAATTGATAAAAGTAATGTGCGCTGGGTCATCCATTACAATCTGCCTAAGAGTATAGAGAGTTTTTACCAGGAGATCGGGCGTGCCGGACGAGATGGATTGCCAAGTGATACTCTCTTATTTTATTCTTTGGCCGACCTCATTCTATTAACCAAGTTTGCGACGGAAAGCGGTCAACAAGGTATCAACCTGGAGAAGTTACAACGTATGCAACAATATGCTGAAGCTGATGTTTGCCGGCGTCGCATCCTGTTGAGTTATTTCGGTGAAGCCACTACAGAGGATTGCGGGAACTGTGATGTCTGCAAGAATCCCCCCCAACGTTTTGACGGAACTGTGATTGTACAAAAAGCTCTAAGTGCTATCGTCCGTACGGAACAGCAAATCGGCACGAGTATTCTTGTAGATATCTTGCGCGGAAATAATACTCCGGATGTATCGGAGAAAAGCTACCAGCAACTGAAAACTTTCGGTGCCGGACGTGAAGTTCCTGCCCGTGACTGGCAGGACTACTTGTTACAAATGCTACAACTGGGTTATTTTGAAATAGCATACAACGAAAACAACCATCTGAAAATAACAAGTAGCGGTAGTGATGTTCTCTTCGGACGGGCGCAAGCACGGTTGGCAGTAATCCGGCGTGAAGAGTTCGCACCCGCCAAAGGGCGAAAGAAAAAATCAACCATTCCGGTCAGAGAGCTACCATTGGGGTTACCGAACACGGAAAGTGAAGAACTTTTCGAAGCCCTGCGTGCGTTACGGAAAAGGCTCGCAGATCAAGAAGCACTACCGGCCTATATTGTACTGTCCGACAAGGTATTGCATTTACTCAGCACCGCCCGCCCTATTACAATGGAAGCATTCGGAAATATCAGCGGAATCGGTGAATATAAAAAGAAGAAATACGGGAAGGATTTTGTCGAGTTAATCAAGAAATACGTTTAATAACCCGTTTGCGGAATTTCTTATGGTATAAATAATATACTAAAGATGTAAACCACTTATCATTTGCATTGCTGTAGCAATCCCCTGAGATCCGCCTGCGGCACTCCAAGAGACATTGCTTTCTCAAAATCCTGCTTTGCCAAATTTTTCTTCTTCTGGGACAGATAAATCTGTCCGCGCATCAGATAGGCTTCCGTCTGCGAAGGATTCAATTTTAGAGCTTCTTCCAGATCAATCATTGCCAGATCAACATGCTGCATATCCTGTTCTATCCCCGCACGTGCTACGTATAAGGCTGCATCCTGCGGATCTTCTACCAGCATCTTATTCAATATCTCCAAGGCTTTCTGTAAGTTTCCATCTTTTTGCTCCAGAGTGGCGAGTCCTAAACGGGCATTATAATTCTGAGGATCGAGCTTCAGTAATCGTTCATAATCTGCCCGGGCAAATTTGAGATCGCGCTGAGTCACATAAATATAGGCACGCATCAAGAGTGCTTCCCGGTTATCCTTTTCCAGATCCAGCACTAAAGAATAGTCTACACGTGCTTGCTCATTCCGTCCCATTTCAAGATTCAGTGCGGCACGATTCAAGAGAATGGGAACAGCCCGTGGAGCAATGTTCAAGGCATACGTGTAAGATTCTAAAGCCTGATCATAATCCCGTTGCCGACGTTGGATAGTACCGAGATTAGAAAACAATAAGGCATTATGCGGATTAGCAGGTTCCAGTTTCAAAGCCTGGCGGATATAATTTTCCGCCTGTGCCAGACTATCTTGTTCCGTACAAGCAATGGCACGGTCCGAAAGTTCCTGGTAAGTTTGGGCAAACACAGGAGATACACCTATTATATATACAAGGAAAGAAAGAATAGACTTCTTCATTTTTAATTTATTTAAAGATTATGTTTCAAGGAAGGGAATCATTTGTTTCATTACTTGAAACCATTAGTTTCATTACTTGGAACTATTAGTTTCATTGCTTGAAACTCCTGGTTTCACACCGAGAAACTGCTTGTTTCATCGCTTGAAACTATTTGTTCCACACGAGGAAATATTTTGTTCCCTAATATGCAACGAAACGTTTAATAAGGATGACTAATCCAACGGATAAGTTTCAAATGCAAACAGCTCTGTCGAAAGATAACGCTCTCCCGTATCAGGCAGAAGAACTACAATCTTCTTATCCGCAAAATCCGGACGTTGTGCCAGCAAGCGCGCTGCATATACAGCCGCACCGGAAGATATGCCCGCCAGTAATCCTTCGGTAGACGCCAACTCGCGTCCGCCACGAATTGCTTCATCATCGGGCACAGGAAGCACTTCATCTACAACGGAGGCATCATAAATAGCAGGAATAAAATTGGCTCCGATTCCCTGAATACGATGTGGCCCTTCCACTCCGCCTTCCAATACAGGAGATGATTCTGGTTCTACGGCAACAATATACACATCCGGATTATGTTTTTTCAAGGCACGTGCCACTCCACAGATGGTTCCGCCTGTTCCCACTCCGGCTACAAAGACATCCACTTTTCCGTCTGTATCCGTCCAGATTTCTTCACCTGTAGTGAGCGTATGAATCTGTGCGTTAGAAGGATTTTCAAATTGTTGAAGGATGATTGAACCAGGAATAGACGCCCTCAACTCCTGCGCTTTTGCAATGGAGCCTGCCATACCGGTCAATCCATCTGTCAGTACAATTTCAGCACCCAGTGCTTTCAGCAGATTACGACGCTCTATACTCATGGTTTCGGGCATCGTGAGCATCAGGTGATATCCTTTGATTGTAGCAACCATCGCCAGTCCCACACCGGTATTTCCACTGGTAGGCTCTATAATCGTCGCACCGGGCTTCAGTGCTCCGCGCGCTTCTGCATCTTCGATCATGGCAAGCGCCACACGATCTTTCACACTCCCAGCCGGATTGAACGCTTCCAACTTTGCGATAATATTCTGTTTCAGTCCATATTTACGACTGTATTCCGCTAATTCCATAAGCGGAGTGCGACCGATAAGTTCCGTCAGGTTCTTTGCTATTTTTGCCATAACAATCTAATTATTAAATATCCTCACTTGCAGGTATCTTTGTACAAAGATAGATAAAAAACTATTTCGCTGCTCAAGTGTTACATTTCTATCACGTAAATTTGCATAATAAAATTTATATAACTCTTACACCTTATTAAATATATGTCACACGAACATTCACATCAGCATAGCCATGCCATCAACGCAGAGTCGCTGAACAAGGCATTTATTATAGGCATTGTTCTCAATTTAGCTTTTGTCGTCATAGAGTTTGCAGCCGGTTTCTGGTTCGATTCCCTCGCGCTGCTTTCTGATGCAGGACACAATTTAAGCGATGTAGTCAGTCTCGTGCTGGCATTGCTGGCTTTCCGTCTGGCCAAAGTCAAAGCCAATGAACGATATACGTATGGTTATAAAAAAAGTACGATCCTGGTATCCCTGCTCAATGCAGTCATTTTGCTGGTAGCCGTAGGCGCCATTGTCATCGAAAGTATTCATAAGCTGAGTAATCCGGCAGTTGTTCCCGGTGGAGCCATTGCCTGGGTAGCAGGTGTGGGTGTACTTATCAATGCATTCACGGCTTTCCTCTTTATGAAAGATAAGGAAAAAGACCTGAACGTAAAAGGAGCTTATCTGCATATGGCGGCAGATGCTTTGGTATCAGTGGGAGTATTAGTGGCAGGTATTGTTATCAGCCGAACCGGCTGGTATATCATCGACCCGATTATCGGTCTGATTGTGGCTGTTGTCATTCTCATCTCTACGTGGAATTTACTGCATGACAGTCTTCGTCTGACGCTGGATGGCGTGCCCACGAGTATAGACAGTCAAAAAGTAGTAGAAGCCATCCGTGCCCTTCCCGGTGTTGATGACGTTCACCATATACATATATGGGCCATCAGCACCACAGAGAATGCACTGACAGCCCATATTGTTTTAAAGCAACCGGAAGGTATGCAAGAGGTGAAACACCTCATCCGCCACCGGCTTGAAGATTTCGGCATCGGCCATGCCACCCTGGAGTTTGAAGTTCCGGGCGAACATTGCGAAGCCGTATTTGCCGAAGATTAGCTACGTTTGATATAATCTACCACCCATGCTCCTACTTCTTTGGTACCATACTTCGCACCACCTTCTACCTGAATTTCCGGTGTACGGACGTTAGCATCCAAAGAAGCATCTACAGCTTTGCGAATCAATGCCCCTTCTTCCAGCAAATTGAAATATTCGAATAGCATTGCAGCCGAAAGGATTTGTGCCAACGGGTTAGCAATATTCAAACCTTTAGCTTGTGGCCATGAACCGTGGATCGGTTCGAATACAGGAGTGCTTTCGCCTGTAGAAGCCGAAGGAAGCAATCCCATAGAGCCACTGATTACAGAACCTTCATCCGTAAGGATATCACCGAATGTATTTTCGGTAACCATTACATCAAAGAATTTAGGCTCCTGAATCATCTTCATGGCTGCATTGTCCACGAACATATAGTCCGTAGTCACTTCAGGATATTGCGGTGCCATTTCCTGGGCAATCTGTCTCCACAGGCGTGAAGATGCGAGCACATTGGCTTTATCTACCACCGTGAGGTGCTTATTGCGTTTCATGGCATACTCGAAACCAACTTTCAGAATACGTTCAATCTCCGGACGAGTGTACATATTGGTATCATACGCTTTGTCGTTGTCCTGATACTTCTCGCCGAAATACATACCACCGGTCAGCTCGCGGATACAAAGAAAATCTGCACCATCCACCAATTCTGCACGAAGCGGTGATTTATGGAGCAGACATTTGAAAGTTTGTACCGGACGGATATTGGCAAACAATCCCAGTTTCTTACGCATAGCCAGTAGACCCTGTTCGGGACGTACTTTGGCAGTAGGATCATTGTCAAATTTCGGATCGCCTACAGCCGAGAACAAAACAGCATCTGCGTTTTTACAAACTTCATAAGTAGCTTCGGGAAACGGATCGCCCACTTTGTCGATAGCATCTGCACCGCAGATGGCATATTCGTAGTTTACTTTATGTCCGAACTTCTCACATACGGCGGTCATTACGTCCACACCTACGGTGGAAATCTCCGGGCCAATGCCGTCACCGGCTAATACTGCAATTTTAAAATCCATTGTTTTCTTTATTTTTTAGGTATTCTTCTATTTTCTTTCCCTCAGCGGGGTTCATCATTCTGATTTTTTAAGTTCATAATCATCCTCAATGATATTCAGCATCTTCATTGTCGCCTTAATCGCTGCCTCCGTCTGGTCGGCATCCAGTCCGCGTGTACGGAACACTGTGCCGTCATAGCTCCAGGTAATCACTGTCTGCACAAAAGCATCGGTACGCCCACCGGGAGGGATGGTTACGGCATAGTTCGTCAGCATGGGGAATTTGCGTCCTAACGTCACCTTATAAATCTTACGCAGAGCACGTACAAAAGCATCATACTGACCGTCACCGCTGGAACTTTCTTCAAACTCCTGTCCGTTGATTTCAATTTTCAGCGTAGCCATCGGCTTCAGACCGTAAGCAAGGTTCACGATGTATGTCTTCAGTTTCACTTTCTCATTCATCACTCCGTGCTTCAGTACATCCGAAACGATATAAGGCAAATCTTCCTGGGTAACCAGTTCTTTCTTGTCACCCAACTCGATAATCCGTTCCGTCACCTTACGCATGGAATCCTCATCCAGCGTCAGTCCCAGATCTTCCAGATTCTTACGGATGTTCGCCTTACCACTGTTCTTACCCAGTGCATACTCACGCTTACGTCCGAAACGCTCGGGTAACAGGTCGTTGCAATAAAGGTTACTCTTATTGTCTCCATCTGCATGTACTCCCGCTACCTGCGTGAACACATTTTCACCTACAATCGGTTTATTGGCGGGTATGGCAATACCCGAATAAGATTCAACCACCCGGCTGACTTCATTCAGACGGCCTTCGTCAATGTTAGTGATAGCATTGAAATGATCTTTCAGAATAGCCTGCACACTAGACAACGGTGCATTACCGGCACGTTCGCCCAGACCGTTGATCGTGGTATGAAGTCCCTTCGCACCACTCAGCACGGCAGCTAGCACATTGCTCACTGCCAGGTCATAGTCATTATGCGGATGGAAATCGAAGTGAGCATGCGGATAGCGCTTCACCATCTTCCGCATATATTCGATGACCTGCAACGGATTCAGCACACCCAGTGTATCAGGCAACATATACCGTTTGATATTCGTGTGCATCAGTGCATCCACCATCTGGAAGACATACTCCGGAGAATCTTTCATCCCGTTGCTCCAGTCTTCCAGGTAAATATTCACCTCCATATCCTGCTCATTGGCATAATTCACTACGCCAATAATATCCTCGATATGTTCTTCAGGGGTCTTTCTCAACTGACAGGTGCAATGCTTCAGCGAACCTTTGCACAGAAGATTAATGACGCGGCAGCCGGTAGCGTGTATCCAGTCTACCGACGTATGCCCGTCTACGAAACCCAACACCTCCACCCGGGGCAATAAATTACGCCGCGCCGCCCAGTCACATATCATCTTGACTGCGTCGAACTCACCGTCCGAAACCCGTGCCGAAGCCACTTCCACCCTGTCTACTTTCAGTTCTTCCAGTAGCAGACGTGCTATCATCAGCTTTTCATGGGGGACGAACGACACACCACTGGTTTGCTCACCGTCGCGGAGCGTGGTGTCCATGATTTCTATTTGGGGCTGTTTATACTTCATTTTTATTTTCCCACGCTTCTATTTTATCTTTATTCTCTACCAGGAAATCGATGTCATCCAGGCCATTCATCAGGCAATGTTTCTTGTAGGCATTGATTTCGAAAGTCTCACTTTTGCCTGTTGCCTTGTTAGTGATTGTCTGTTCCGGCAGGTTCACCACTACCTCCGTTTTCGGATCGGCGGCAATGGAATCAAACAATTCTTTCAGGAACGGTTCGCTCACTACTACAGGCAATACGAAATTATTCAGTTCATTATTCTTGTGGATATCTGCAAAGAAACTGCTGACTACCACGCGGAAACCATAATCTGCAATGGCCCATGCTGCATGCTCGCGGCTACTGCCCGAACCGAAGTTCTTTCCGGCTACAAGCACCTGTCCGCTATAGGTCGGATCGTTCAGAACGAAAGAGTCGATTTTGTTTCCTTGTTTGTCATACCGCCAGTCGCGGAACAGATTCTCGCCAAAGCCCTCTTTAGTCGTAGCTTTCAGAAAACGTGCAGGAATGATCTGGTCTGTATCTACATTCTCCAACGGGAGAGGCACACAAGTACTGGTGATGATATTGAATTTCTGTTTCATTGTTTCTTATCTTTGATTTTGAAATACTTATTATTAATGACTTCTGCCAGGAGGACTGAAATTACATCAGTTCTCTCGGGTCCGTAATCACTCCCGTTACTGCTGCCGCAGCTGCTACCAGCGGACTGGCAAGCAATGTGCGTGAACCCGGTCCCTGACGACCTTCAAAGTTACGGTTACTTGTAGAAACCGCATACATTCCGGCAGGCACCTTATCATCATTCATTGCCAGACAAGCCGAACATCCCGGCTGGCGGATAGCAAAACCTGCTTCCTCCAATACCTTATCCAGACCTTCTTCACGAATCTGTGCATCTACCATCCACGAACCGGGTACCAACCAGGCAACCACATGTTCCGCCTTCTTATGGCCTTTCACTAACGAGGCGAAAGCACGGAAATCTTCAATACGTCCATTCGTACAAGCACCCAAAAACACATAATCTATCTTTTTGCCCAATACTCCCTCACCGGGTTGGAAGCCCATATAATCCATTGATTTCAGGAATGAAGCTTTAGCAGCCTCTCCCATTCCATCAGTCGTAGGAATGTGCTGCGTGATACCCATACCCATACCCGGATTTGTTCCGTACGTAATCATCGGTTCGATATCTGCCGCATCAAAATGCACTTCTTTATCAAACGTAGCATTCTCATCGCTCTTCAACGTCTTCCAATATGCCAACGCCTTCTCCCATTCCTCACCCGCCGGAGCATATTCACGGCCTTTGATATATTCGAATGTCACTTCATCCGGTGCCACCATACCACCACGTGCACCCATTTCTATACTCAGGTTGCACAGCGTCAGGCGTCCTTCCATAGTCAGACTGCGAACTGCTTCTCCGGCATATTCCACAAAATAACCGGTTGCACCGCTCGTTGTCATTTTAGACATCATATAAAGAGCAATATCTTTTGCCGTCACACCTTTACCCAATTTTCCATCCACTGTGATACGCATTGTCTTGGGGCGTGTCTGCAAGATACATTGTGAAGCCATTACCATTTCGACCTCACTTGTACCGATACCAAAAGCCACTGCTCCCATCGCACCGTGCGTTGAAGTATGCGAGTCACCACACACAATCGTCATTCCCGGCAATGTCAAGCCTCTTTCCGGACCTACCACATGGATGATACCATTCTTCTTATGCAACATGCCGAAATGTGTCAATCCAAAATCTTCCGCATTCTTGGCCAGTGTATCCACCTGTGTTTTGGAGATCGGATCTTCAATCGGCTTGTCCTGATCGTGGGTCGGCGTATTATGGTCGGGCATACAAACAATCTTTTCCGGACGGAAACATTGGATACCGCGTGCACGCATTCCCGCAAAAGCCTGCGGACTGGTTACTTCATGACAATAAAGGCGATCTATATATAACTGTGTGGGACCATCTTCCACTTGCTGAACCACGTGGGCATCCCAGATTTTATCAAATAATGTATTCATCAGATTTATTACGATTTTACAATTTATAATTGAGGTTAGTCTTATGATTTGAACTTATTGATACAATCGATATAAGCTTCTACCGATGCGGCAATAATATCCGTATTCGCACCGAAACCATAATAGATATGATTGTCATATTCCACCTGCATGTGTACCTTACCCATATCGTCACTACCCTTGCTGATAGCCTGGATCGTAAATTCCTTCAGTGTCATATGACGGTCAATGATCTTCTTCAAAGCCTTTATCGCTGCATCTACCGGACCGTTTCCACTGGCAGCCGCTTCAAACTTTTCACCGGAGATATTCAGTCCCAGACTGGCAACCGAACGCACACCTACTCCACTGGTCACTTGCAGATATTCCAGTTTCACGCGGTGGTTCTGTGTGCGGTCTGCACCGGCAAGCACCAGGATATCATCATCATTAATATCTTTCTTCTTATCCGCCAATTTCAGGAAAGCTTCATATACCTTGTCCAGTTGTTCCTGTTCAAGCTCCACGCCTAATACCTGCAAACGATTCTTCAAAGCAGCACGTCCGCTACGGGCAGTCAATACGATAGAATTATCGTCGATACCCACATCGTGCGGGTCGATAATTTCGTAAGTCTGCACATTCTTCAACACACCATCCTGATGGATACCCGATGAGTGTGCAAATGCATTGCGACCTACGATAGCCTTGTTAGGCTGCACCGGCATGTTCATCAAGCTTGAAACCATGCGGCTTGTCGGATAAATCTTCTGTGTATTGATGTTCGTTTCAATTTCAATATCTTTATGGCATTTGATAATCATAGCCACTTCCTCAAGCGAAGTATTACCTGCGCGTTCACCGATACCATTGATAGTAACCTCTACCTGACGGGCACCATTCAGTACACCGGCCATCGTATTTGCAGTAGCCATTCCCAGGTCATTATGACAGTGTGTAGAGAGGATCGCTTTTTCAATACCATTCACATGCTCCATCAAATACTTGATCTTCGCTCCATATTCATCCGGCAGACAGTAACCGGTCGTATCCGGGATGTTCACCACTGTAGCACCCGCTTTAATTACAGCTTCCACCACACGAGCCAGATATTCATTGTCCGTACGACCTGCATCTTCTGCATAGAACTCTACATCATCCACGTAACGGCGGGCATACTTCACGGCAGCTACTGCACGCTCGATGATTTCCTCACGATTGGAATTGAATTTATACTTGATATGCGAATCCGATGTACCGATACCTGTATGAATACGTTTGTGCTTGGCAAACTTCAGAGCATCCGCAGCTACATCTATATCTTTTTGTACCGCACGGGTTAATGCGCAAATAGTAGGCCATGTCACCGCTTTGGATATTTCAATAACAGAGTTGAAATCTCCCGGACTGGAAATCGGGAATCCGGCTTCAATAACATCCACGCCCAGCAGTTCCAATGCCTTTGCTACCTGAATCTTTTCCACTGTGTTCAATTGGCATCCCGGAACCTGCTCGCCATCGCGGAGCGTTGTGTCGAAAATAAATAACTTGTCACTCATTTCTTATAGTTTTTATAAATTATTGCCATTAAAAAAAGCCTTTCACACTTGGAAGTGAGAAAGGCTTTCGAATATCCTAATCGTTACATATATTCACGCACAGCACTCACTTCCACTAAACCTTGCCAGTAGAATAATAATACCACACAGTAGAATATATGTAAAGTTCTGTATCATTTTTATCTTCTTGTTTTTATTATGACGGTGCAAAGGTATAGATAATTCCGTAGCATACAAACAAATTCGTTACTTTTTTCTCTAAAAAAACATCATTTTATAAGTTTGCTACCAAATAACTCTATAAAGTATAACAAAAAGGGACATACTTGAACGTATGCCCCTTTTTTATATGATCCTATGTGATAAGAATTACTTCTTGTCGCAAGCTTTATCACATTCTTTTTTCTCTTTGCAGCAAGCTTTTGTGCTATCGCAAGCAGCAGAATCTGCCTTGCAGCAAGCTTTTGTTGAATCACATGCCTGTACTTCTTCTACAACTTCAACTTCAGTAGCTTCTACTTCTGTATTAGCTGCCTTTTTGTTACCACAAGAAGTCACGGCGAAAGAAAATGCAACTGCAACAGCTGCCAAAAATAACTTTGTCTTCATCTCTAATTTTGCTTTAAACATTAATAATAAATAGTGCGGCGCAAATATAAGCAAAAAATTAGAATTATACAAATACAAAAAGCCTCCGTATCATTTCGATATGGAGGCTTCTCTCTAAAAAACGGCAACTACCTACTCTCCCACTTGACGCAGTACCATCGGCGTGATCAGGCTTAACTTCTCTGTTCGGAATGGGAAGAGGTGGAACCCTGATGCTATAGTCACCTAAATAAGTTAGACATGATGCAAAAAAGCAAAGATTTTAAACTGAACGTATATACCTGCCATACAAGGCAAAGACCAAAAGTGAACGGGCAATTAGTAATGCTCGGCTATGATGTTACCACCTGTACACCTGCATCCTATCAACGTTGTAGTCTTCAACGACCCTAAGAAATCTAATCTTGTGGCTGG
>CEAP01014522.1_pt1 | contig 47378 bp, 30 predicted proteins | sample 557771 | NCBI WGS metagenome assembly CEAP01 (sample SAMEA3182073, study PRJEB8094) | gut metagenome | biome: human; feature: gut; material: Stool; isolation source: human stools | place: Canada | collected 2012-02-15
TGAACTTCTTTGTGAACAGGAGTACAAATGCAGCAGCGGAAGCATTTAATGCTAAAATCAAAGCATTTAGGGCATCATTTAGAGGAGTAGTGGATATGAGCTTCTTCCTTTTTAGGCTAGCAAAGGTATATGCATGAAGGGAATTGACTAAACTTAATCCCCCAAGAATTACAACTGAGCCGATATTAAGCACGTATATTACTACTCATTGGAGTTGGGAAAGATCTTTTCCACAAACTATGACAAGGATGTAGCAAGAGCAAAGCTGGCACTATGGTATAATAAGATTGAAGAATATGGATACGATACATTCACAACAGTAGCAAACTCTATTGAGAATCATTATGAAAGGATTCTGAACTTCTTTGTGAACAGGAGTACAAATGCAGCAGCGGAAGCATTTAATGCTAAAATCAAAGCATTTAGGGCATCATTTAGAGGAGTAGTGGATATGAGCTTCTTCCTTTTTAGGCTAGCAAAGGTATATGCATGAAGGGAATTGACTAAACTTAATCCCCCAAGAATTACAACTGAGCCGAATTACAACTGAGCCGCGATAGTTCAACATATGTCAAGCGTTCGTTCAACAGCTGTCAAACGATAACTCGTTAGGCAATTGAAAGAATAATATAAGCAAGAGAAAGAAATAAAAGCTGCATATTGACGAGTTATTGTCAGCGGTAGTATCTTGGGATCATTTCCGTACCGGAATGAATTAATTTTTAGGGATATGCCGCCGTTTCATAATCTTAGCGGTCTAAAGTAAAACAAAAAAAGAGAATCTAATTTCTCAGATTCTCTTTGGAGAGCGGAAGACGGGGCTCAAACCCGCGACCCTCAGCTTGGAAGGCTAATGCTCTATCAACTGAGCTACTTCCGCAATTTTTGTGGGCAAAGATGGATTCGAACCACCGAAGTCGAAAGACAGCAGATTTACAGTCTGCCCCATTTGGCCACTCTGGTATTTGCCCTTTTTTTGCTTTTGAGGAGGTTTGTTTCTCAATTGCGGTGCAAAGATACAACTATTTATTTAAACTCCAAACAAAATCGATCATTTTTATTGCAGTAATTGCACATTCGTCTCCTTTGTTACCCAGTTTGCCACCGGCACGATCCTCTGCTTGCTCCATTGTATTTGTGGTAATTAATCCGTAAATAACTGGTATATCGCCAGTTGCGTTTAATTCGGTAATTCCCTGGGTTGCTCCCATACAAACATAATCAAAATGTGGAGTATCTCCTTTAATTACGCAACCAATTGCAATAATTGCATCAAGATCGCAATTTTCCATCATTTGATTGGCGCCAAAAGTTAGTTCGAAACTTCCCGGTACAGTTTTTACCAGAATATTTTCGTCTTTTGCTCCATGTTTTTTTAATGTATCGACTGCGCCTTTCAGTAAAGCACCGGTAATATTGAAGTTCCATTCGGATACGACAATGCCAAATTTCATTGCTTCTGCATTCGGAACGGAATTGAAATCATATTCGGATAAGTTATGGTAAGCTGTTGCCATAGTAAATTAAAAGTTGAGAATTATAAAATGAAGTTTGAAAGTATGGGAAATTAAGAAGAAAGGCACGGATTTCACGGATTCCACGGTTTTAATAGATAATCCGCTTAATCCGGTGTAATCCGTGCCTCGATCTCCTTATATAATAAGGTATTATTTTTTCATCAATTTAGCCTGTTCGATATATTTGTCGATGTCCATAGCTTGATAAGACTGGAAGTATTTATCCTTGATCTTAGTGTAAGCGTTTACTGCATCGTCATATTTTCCTTGTTTTACCAGGATTTCTCCGGCTTGTATCAGGAAAATCGGGCTTAATGTGTTGTTGTCAGCTTTGTCTGCTGCCGACAGTAAAGTAGAGGCAGCTTTGTCCAGTTGGCCAAGTTGTGCATAGCAGTTACCTGCAGCACCCAAGATTGCCGGAGCAACCATTTGGTCTTTTCCATTGAAGCTATCCAGCATCTTCACTGCTTCTTCATATTTGCCAAGTTGTGCGTAGCAAATACCAGCATAAGCTTTTGCCAAATTAGCTGCTTTTGTTCCGCTGTACTCATCAGCTACTTTCAGGAAACCTGTGTAACCGATGCTGTCACCGTTTAAAGCCTGTTCAAAAGCATCCTGTTCAAAGTATTCCTGTCCTTTGAAAAGAGCTGCTTGTGCTTTTTCTTCACGTGGTTCAGCATAGAGGTTTTTGTACATGATAAAACCTGCTACAATAATAATCACAGCAACAACACCGCCAATAATTGCGTTTTTGTACTTGATAAGAAATGCTTCCGATTGTGTCAGTGCATCTTCTACGTTCAGATGTTCGTTCTGATTCTTTTGTTCTGCCATTTTATATGATTCTTTTTGTTATTATTCACAGTTTGATATTTCGACTCGCAAAAGTAGTTTTTTTATATCTACAAATGAAATTTAGAAGCATCTTTTTTTGTTTTACACCCGAAAACCACGAAAATCTTGCTACTTTTGTGAACAAATTAACGTGTGCACAATGATACTGAAACGAATATCTATATTAAATTATAAGAATCTGGAAGAGGTGGAGCTGGGATTCTCTGCCAAACTGAATTGTTTTTTCGGACTGAATGGGATGGGGAAGACGAATCTGCTGGATGCAGTGTATTTCTTATCCTTCTGTAAAAGTTCCGGCAATCCGATTGATTCGCAGAATATTCGTCATGAACAAGACTTCTTTGTCATCCAGGGTTTCTATGAAGCGGAGGACGGAACTCCTGAAGAGATTTATTGTGGAATGAAACGCCGTTCGAAGAAACAATTTAAGCGGAATAAGAAAGAATATAGCCGCTTCTCGGATCACATCGGCTTCCTGCCTTTGGTGATGGTTTCACCTGCCGATTCTGAATTGATAGCCGGAGGGAGTGATGAACGTCGCCGGTTTATGGATGTAGTGATTTCGCAGTATGATAAAGAATATCTTGAAGCACTGATACGGTATAATAAAGCATTGGCGCAGCGTAACACATTGCTGAAGAGTGAGTTCCCGGTGGAGGAAGAGTTGTTTCTTGTATGGGAGGAAATGATGTCTCAAGCCGGTGAAATCGTTTTCCGGAAGCGTGAAGCGTTTATCCGGGAGTTTATTCCTATTTTCCAATCTTTCTATTCTTTTATTTCTCAGGATAAAGAGGCTGTGGGATTATCTTATGAGTCTCATGCACGGGATGCTTCTTTGTTGGAAGTGTTGAAGCAGAGCAGGGAGCGGGATAAGATAATGGGGTTCTCTTTGCGGGGGATTCATAAGGATGAGTTAAATATGCTGTTGGGCGAATTTCCGATAAAGAAAGAAGGCTCGCAGGGACAGAATAAGACATATCTGGTGGCGTTGAAATTGGCACAGTTTGATTTCTTGAAACGTACGGGCAGAACTGTTCCTTTATTATTATTAGATGATATTTTTGATAAACTGGATGCTTCCCGCGTAGAGCAAATAGTGAAGCTGGTGGGCGGAGATAATTTCGGGCAGATATTTATAACGGATACGAACCGGGGGCATCTGGACCGTATTTTACATAAGGTAGGTAGTGATTATAAGATATTTCGTGTAGAAGAGGGTACAATTCAAGAAATGGAGGCTGACGATGAAGCGCAATGATGCCGAACAAATAGGAAAACTGATTCAACAGTTTCTTCGTCAGGAGAGTTTGGAATCTCCGCTGAACGAACAAAGACTGTTGGATGCCTGGTCTCAAGTCTTAGGACCGGCGGCGGCTTATACCAGCAATCTTTATATTCGTAATCAGACATTGTATGTGCATCTTACTTCTGCTGCTCTCCGGCAGGAGTTGATGATGGGGCGTGAGGTATTGGTGCGCACACTCAATCAGAGAGTCGGTGCTATGGTTATTACAAACATTATTTTTCGTTGAGGAAAGGGATTCTGTCTATAACCTTTATACCCAGCTTGCGAAGTGTTTCGGTTGCACGGCTGTAATAAAAAGGATTTTCCAGATATTGATTATTGTGAGCATCTACACCGATGATAGCGGTGCAACCTTCATGGGCGGCTACTTTCCAGAAATCCGGGTAAGGAATGCTGGTGATTCCATGAATGTCATTATACTCTTCATAACCAAGATTATATTCCAACGGTAGGTTTAACCGTGCTGCTGTTCGGCAGATATGTCTGCTGACCAGTTTGCAATGATGATCGAATTCCGGGTAGGAACGCATGAATAAATCCGGATGGGCAAGGTAGGCAAATAGTCCGCTTTCCATCCCTTCAATAGCACTCTCTTCGTAGAGCTCGAGCATGTCTACCGAATCTGTATTCCGGCCAAAATAGGGAAACTTCTCATCTGTATGAAAATGGTGATTTCCGAAGATGATGTAATCCAGCTTATATTCTTTGATGATTCCTTTTAACCAGTGTATATATTCAGGAAAGTATTCACATTCCAATCCTATTTTTATACTGATTTGATTCTTGTATTTTTCTTGTAGCGAACGGAGGCTTTCCACATAGCCCGGCAACTCTTCAGGGAGCATGCGGATGTCGGAGATATAATTGGTGTGGTATTTCCACGGAGTGTGGTCTGAAAAGCCTATTTCTTGATAGCCGCCTTTGATGGCACTTAAAACAAATTCTTCGTCACTCCCTGTCGCATGATGGCAGCGGGTGGTATGGGTGTGATAATTCGTCTTCATTGATTGTTATAATTATATCCATGCGGACGTCGAATGATTCCGCAGGAACTTCTTCTACTAATTGAAATGGGAAACAAATCCCAGCTTTGTAAGCTGTTGGTATGCGTGGCAAGAGGCGGTCGTAGTATCCTTTTCCTCGTCCCAAACGATTACCTTTTGCGTCGAATGCTACTCCGGGAACGACGATGAAATCGATGGCTGCATAGTCTGTGAATGCTTCCCCGGTTGGTTCTTCTATGCCATAGACACCACAGATTGACATATTTTCAGGCCCGGTATATATCCGAAGCTCCAAATCATCGCCTACCACTACGGGGAGCAAGATTCGCTTCTTATTGCTCCATTTTCGGATAAACTCATGTGTGTCTACTTCATCATTTAGCGAATGGTATAGTAGTACGGTATTGGCCGCCCTGAAAGCCGGGTGGGCTTCAAGGGCGGTCAGTATGTTAGCTGATTGCAGCTTTCGCATAGTCGAATCCGCGTGTTGGGTCTTCAGTAATGCTATACGCTTGCGCAGTTCTTTTTTTCTTTCCATCTTTTTTGTCCTTCGTCACTTCTTCCTCTTCAACGGCTACCGGAGCTTTTGGGAAAGCTTCTCCTTTTTCGAGTATCTCAATGCCTTTAATGACGGTAGCATCTGTCTTGTTAAAATATTGAAGATAAGCTTCCAGTCCAAGCATATTGTAGATGATATTACCAAAGAGGTTCTTCTCCAAAAGTTTGTATGACTTCTGAATGAGGATATTTCTTCTTTTCACTCCTTTGCTGTCGGCAAAACGGACAAACTGTTCTACCAATCCCTGATGACGAAGATAATTCAGCAATTCTTCCTCTGTTTCATATTGGCTAAGTTTCTTCCGGTTATTGTCGGTGTACTGGAATGTGAATTGAATAGTCAGTCCCCGGTTGATAACAGTAGAAAGATAAGAGGTGACTCCCGTTGTATCTTGCGGTACGAATATATCCGGCATGATACCACCACCGCCATAAACAGTACGTCCCAAGCTGGTGTTATAACGTTCGCTTTCATTCTGCTTGATACTGTCGCGTGAGAAGAATTCCCCATGTTCGTAACGGGTATATAAATCCAGTTCGTAGTTACGATCTTTACCGCTTTCGTATGGGCGTTGGATACAGCGTCCGGATGGAGTGTAGTAGCGGGCGATTGTCAGGCGGATGGCTGAACCGTCACTGAAGTCGATCGGTTGTTGCACAAGCCCCTTACCAAAGGAACGGCGTCCTACAACTGTACCCCGGTCGTTATCCTGAATAGCTCCGGTGAAGATTTCACTGGCAGAAGCAGAACCTTCGTCAATCAATACGACGAGTGGCATTTTCTGACAGCTACCTGTACCGTTGGCGAATTCTTCTGCACGTGGATATTTACGGCCTTGAGTGTATACGATTAATTTGCCTTCGGGCAGGAACTCATTCACCATGCGAATGGCAGCTTCCATATATCCTCCGGTGTTACCGCGGAGGTCAATGATTAGACCTTTGCATTTTTTATGGTTGAGTTGTGCCAGTGCATTCAATAATTCTACATGGCTGGTACGTCCGAATTTGCTGACTTTCACGTAACCAATGTCATCGTTTAGCATATAAGCTGCATCAACGGTATTTTGAGGAATGTCTCCACGGGTAATGTTGAAATGCAATAAGTCTTTTTCTCCTGTTCGTTTGATACCTAATTTCACTTGTGAACCTTTCGGACCTTTCAGAGTGCGCATAGCCCGTTCGTTGGTTACTTTCTTACCGACAAACAAACTGTCGTCCACGGTAACAATACGGTCGCCCGCCATCAATCCTATCTTTTCAGAAGGGCCACCCTGAACGACTGCATTCACATGAATGGTGTCGTTCTGTATGGTAAACTGGATACCGATTCCGCTAAAGCTACCTTCCAGTTCCGAGTTGACTTCTTCGAGATTTTGGGCTGGGATATAAGTTGAATGTGGATCTAATTCGGCCAGAATCTGCGGCATGGCTTTTTCCACTAAATCGGTCATGTTTACGGTGTCGACATATTGATCGTCTACAATGCGTAACAATGCGTTTAGCTTATTGGAGGAGCCGTTGATAATACCCAAACGGTTGCCGGCAAAATGCTTGGCATAAAATGTACCGATAAGAATCCCGACTACCACGCTGACTGCTATGATGACAGGTGTAAAACGTGAAGAGTTTTTTGTACTCATGTCTATTCCTTTTTTAAAACGTTCGTCTTCTTATTTATCTGGAGAGGAATGGTTATCTAATTCTGTGTAGATAACTTCGATTCCCGCCCGTTTTAATAACTCAATTCCATCTTCCAGGCGGTAATGTTCGGAGTAAACTACCCGTTTGATCCCTGCCTGTATGATTAACTTCGCACATTCGATGCAAGGAGAGGCGGTGACGTACATGGTAGCACCGTCGCTACTGTTGTTTGAACGTGCTATTTTGGTAATGGCATTTGCTTCCGCATGCAGAACGTATGGTTTTGTCAGATTGTTTTCATCTTCGCATACATTCTCAAAACCGGAAGGCGTTCCGTTATATCCGTCGGAGATAATCATTTTATCTTTAACAATTAAAGCTCCTACTTTACGGCGTTGGCAATAGGAATTTTCAGCCCATATACTGGCCATGCGTATATAACGTTTGTCAAGTTCTAATTGTTTCTTTTCAATGTCCATGTTGTTAATTATTTGCTATCTTTGTACATGAAATGCCAATACGTATGTTTGCTGGCTTCCGGCCGGATTATAATATAAGAATAATCCATTGTCATCCCCTATGTATGAAGAGGCATTGTTTAGCCCTTTTATAAATTCTTTAGCTAAATCATCATTCTCATTGACATTGGTAACGCTAGCATGAAATTCATTATTCTTTCCATTAGCACTCCAGGTGCCTGTAAGATCTGCAGTGATAATTCTCCCTTTGACAGCACCATTAGAAATTCTGTTATCTTCTTCGGTTCCTGTGAAAGTTATTGTATAGGATTCTTGATTTTCATTCAATATTTTGATGCTTTTCTCACTAAAACCATTCATCCACCCGCCTTTATCCTTTAGATTGATGTAGGTCAGTTTCCATGTCTTTCCGGTGAATATACCTTGCAAATCGTCCGAATCATTACATCCTGAAAATAAAGGAAGCAATAAAAGCAATCCTACTATTTGAAATATACTTCTCTTCATATTTTATATCTAATAACTTAATACTTACTTTCTTATTCCATTTCTGATTAATAAAGCATCAATACTTGGTTCCTGCCCGCGGAAACGTTTATAAAGTACCATCGGATGTTCCGTTCCTCCTTTCGACAGGATATTATTGCGGAACGAGTCTGCAACTTCCTGATTGAATATTCCTTTTTGCTTGAACAATGAGAAAGCGTCAGCATCCAGTACTTCCGCCCATTTATAACTATAGTATCCGGCAGCATATCCACCAGCAAAGATATGGGAGAACTGCGTACTCATGCAAGCTTCCGGCACAACCGGCAATATTTGTGCATCCTTCCAGGCTTCCTGTTCATAAGCTTTCACGTCTCCTTCAAAAGGAGTGTCGCGAGTATACCACGCCATATCGAGTAAACCGAAACTTAGTTGTCGCAGACAAGCATAGGCAATATTAAAATTAGAAGCATCTACAAGACGTTTTATTAATTCATCCGGTAAAACTTCTCCTGTCTGATAATGACGGGCAAATGTATTGAGGAAATCTTTCTCTATGGCGAAGTTCTCCATAATCTGCGAAGGAAGCTCCACAAAGTCCCAATATACATTGGTTCCGCTTAAACTTCTGTAGGTGGAATTGGCAAACATACCATGCAGGCTATGTCCGAACTCATGCAAGAATGTTTCTACTTCATTGAATGTTAATAAAGCAGGCTTATTCTCGGTTGGCTTGGTAAAGTTCATCACAACGGATACATGCGGACGGCTGTTTTCGCCAGTCTTTTTATCTATCCATTGGTCTTTGTAACTCGTCATCCAAGCTCCGGCGCGCTTACCTAAACGCGGGTGGAAGTCAGTATATAAGACGGCTAAGAATTTTCCGTCTTTATCAAACACTTCAAAGGCTTCCACTTCTTTATGGTAAACCGGAATTTCTGTATTTTTCCGGAAAGTAATTCCATATAACTTTTCAGCTAGTCCAAACACTCCTCTCTTCACTTGTTCCAATTCGAAGTAAGGACGGAGCATTTCTTCATTGATATTGAATTTTTTGTCTTTCAGTTTGTTTGAATAATAACTCCAGTCCCAAGGCATTACAACGAAATCATCTCCCTGCTCTTCGCGGGCCAGTTCTTGTATTTCTTTGTATTCTTGTTGTGCGGTAGGAGCGTATGCTTCCAGCAGTTGGTTGAGCAGCTTGTATACAGACTCACTGTTTTCAGCCATTCTTTTCTTTAGCGTGTATTCCGCATAGTCTTTGTATCCCAATAGCTGGGCTATTTTCATACGTGTATTGGCTATATTTTTTACGATATCGATATTATTGAATTCGTTATCGTGCGTACATTTTGTATTGTAAGCCATATACAATTTCTGGCGTAAATCACGATTATCGGAATACGTCATGAAAGGAACGTAGCTTGGAGCATGAAGCGTGAACGCCCATCCTTCTTTTTCTTCGCTCTTGGCTGTTTCAGCAGCAGCTTCTATGATAATTTCGGGTAATCCGGCGAGACTTTCCTTTTTTGTCAATAGCATCTGATAGGCATTTGTTTCTTTCAGATTGTTTTCACTGAAAGTAAGCGTCAGTTTACTCAACTCGTTAGTCAGGCGGCGGTACTCTTCCCGCGCTTCTCCTTCCAAATTGGCACCATGACGAACAAAACTGTTGTATGCATTTTCCAGTAACTGTTTTTGTTCCTGTGTCAGTTGCAAAGTCTCTTTTTGGTTATACACTTCTTTCACACGTGCGAATAACTTTTCATTCAGTGTGATATTATTGCTGTGTTCACTAAGCAACGGCATAATCTTTTGAGCGAGTTCTTGCAGATCGTCATTCGTTTCTGCGCTCAACATATTACCGAAGACGGCAACTACTTTATCCAGTAATTCCCCTGATGCTTCGAAAGCTTCTATCGTATTGCTAAAATCAGCCTTTTCCGGATTCTGTATGATAGCCTCTATTTCAGCATTTTGCAGCTTGATTCCTTCGAGGATAGCAGGCTCATAATGTTCAGTTTCAATCCGGTCGAACGGCACGGTTCCGTGCGGCGTATGGTATTGCCCGTAGAAAGGATTCTGGGCGTTTGTTATATTGCTCATAGTGCAAACTAGTATCAATGTTATTAATAATCTCTCCATAGAAGTACAAAGCTACTAAAATTGTCGCTTATTCAACGGATAACACGTTGCTTTTTAACAATATATAAAATGAAATGTATAAAAAAACCGCTACGGTTTCCCGCAGCGGTTTTCTATATGGTTCAAGCTTCTAATTAAGCGTTAACTGATGCCATGTGAGCGATCAAGTCAAGAACTTTGTTAGAGTAACCGATTTCGTTGTCATACCAAGATACAACTTTAACGAAAGTATCAGTCAAAGCGATACCTGCTTTAGCGTCGAAGATAGAAGTACGAGCGTCACCTAAGAAGTCAGAAGAAACTACTGCATCTTCAGTGTAACCCAGGATACCTTTCAATTCGCCTTCAGAAGCTTCTTTCATTGCAGCGCAGATTTCAGCGTAAGTAGCCGGTTTAGCCAAGTTAACTGTCAAGTCAACTACAGATACGTCCAAAGTCGGAACACGCATAGACATACCAGTCAATTTGCCGTTCAATGCAGGGATTACTTTACCTACAGCTTTAGCAGCACCAGTAGAAGAAGGGATGATGTTGCCAGAAGCAGCACGACCACCTCTCCAGTCTTTCATAGAAGGACCGTCAACTGTTTTCTGAGTAGCAGTTGTAGAATGAACTGTAGTCATCAAACCGTCAAGGATACCGAACTTGTCGTTCAATACTTTAGCGATAGGAGCCAAACAGTTAGTAGTACAAGAAGCGTTAGATACAAATTGAGTACCTTTTACGTATGTCTTTTCGTTTACACCGCAAACGAACATCGGAGTGTCATCTTTAGAAGGAGCTGACATTACAACATATTTTGCACCAGCTTCGATGTGAGCCTGAGCTTTGTCTTTGCTCAAGAACAAACCTGTAGATTCAACAACGTATTCTGCACCTACTTCGTTCCATTTCAAATCAGCCGGATTTCTTTCAGCTGTGATACGGATAGCTTGACCGTTAACGATCAATTTGCTGTTTTCAACATCTGCTTCAATAGTACCGTCGAATTGACCGTGCATTGTATCATACTTCAGCATGTAAGCCAAGTAATCAACCGGGCAAAGGTCATTGATACCTACGATTTGAATATCGTTTCTTGTCATTGCAGCGCGGAAAACGAAACGTCCGATACGTCCGAATCCATTAATACCTACTTTAATCATTTTGTTTAAACTTTTAAGGGTTTTATAATATTTGTTCAAATATCTCTCTACCTCCGCACTTGTTTTATTTTCAAATGCGGTGCAAAATTACAAAAATGTTTTTATATTCGCGCATTAAATTCACATTAAATATTGAAAAAAGATGGGAAAGAGTACATTTTTACAGGACTTTAAGGCGTTTGCCATGAAAGGTAACGTCATAGAAATGGCTGTCGGTGTTGTTATTGGTGGTGCGTTTGGAAAAATCGTATCATCATTGGTTGCTAATGTTATTATGCCTCCGATTGGTTTACTGGTTGGCGGTGTGAACTTTACGGATTTGAAATGGGTGATGAAAGCGGCAGAGATCGGTGCTGACGGTAAGGAGATAGCTCCGGCTGTGACATTGGATTATGGCCAGTTTCTGCAGGCCACCTTTGATTTTCTGATTATCGCTTTTGCTATATTTTTATTTATACGTTTGATTACGAAACTGACAACTAAAAAACAGGCAGAAGTAGCGGCTGCTCCTCCAACTCCTCCTGCGCCAACGAAAGAAGAAGTTTTGTTGACGGAGATACGTGATTTGCTGAAAGAAAAAAATAATTGATTCTAATTAAAATAAAGGAGATTTCGGGTGTAAACTTGTGAATCTCCTTTATTTTTCTCTTCATTATTAATATAGATTGCGTACTTTTTTCTACTTTTGCAACTCAATTTATTCAAAATCCAACCATTGATATGCAGGAAAAAATAATAATTCTTGATTTCGGTTCGCAGACAACACAGCTTATAGGCCGCCGTGTACGTGAATTGGATACGTATTGTGAAATCGTTCCTTATAACAAGTTTCCTAAAGAAGACCCGACTATTAAAGGAGTCATTCTCTCCGGAAGCCCTTTTTCGGTTTACGATAAAGATGCTTTCAAAGTAGATTTGAGTGAAATTCGTGGTAAATATCCGATATTGGGTATTTGTTATGGTGCACAGTATCTGTCATACACCAATGGCGGAAAAGTGGAACCGGCCGGAACGCGTGAGTATGGACGTGCTCATTTGGCTTCTTTCTGCAAAGATAATGTACTGTTTAAAGGAGTGCGTGAGGAGTCGCAGGTGTGGATGAGTCATGGAGATACGATTACTGCTATTCCTGATAATTTCAAGAAAATAGCTTCAACAGATAAAGTAGAGATTGCTGCTTATCAGATAGAAGGGGAGCAGGTATGGGGTGTCCAGTTCCATCCGGAAGTATTCCATAGTGAAGACGGAACTCAAATCCTGAAGAACTTTGTGGTAGATGTTTGCGGCTGCAAGCAAGATTGGTCGCCGGCTTCTTTTATTGAGAGCACGGTTGCCGAACTGAAAGAACAGTTGGGTGATGATAAGGTTGTTCTCGGTTTGAGTGGTGGAGTCGATTCATCGGTTGCGGCAGTGCTGCTGAATAAAGCTATTGGCAAGAACTTGACTTGTATCTTTGTAGATCATGGTATGCTGCGTAAGAATGAGTTCAAGAATGTGATGAAGGACTACGAATGTCTCGGCCTGAATGTGATTGGCGTTGATGCCAGCGAAAAGTTCTTTACGGAACTGGCTGGTGTGGCCGAACCGGAAGCTAAACGCAAGATTATAGGTAAGGGTTTCATCGATGTGTTCGATGTAGAAGCTCATAAGATCAAAGACGTGAAATGGCTGGCTCAAGGTACAATCTATCCGGATTGCATCGAGTCATTGTCTATCACGGGTACAGTGATAAAGAGCCATCATAATGTAGGTGGACTTCCTGAAAAGATGAATCTGAAATTGTGTGAGCCACTTCGTTTGTTGTTTAAGGATGAAGTTCGTCGGGTAGGTCGTGAGTTGGGTATGCCGGAACATCTGATTACCCGCCATCCGTTCCCGGGACCGGGGCTGGCAGTGCGTATTCTGGGTGATATTACTCCTGAAAAAGTACGTATTCTGCAGGATGCTGATGATATCTTTATTCAGGGATTGCGTGACTGGGGATTGTATGATAAAGTATGGCAGGCAGGAGTTATCTTGTTGCCAGTACAGTCTGTAGGCGTGATGGGAGATGAACGTACGTACGAAAGAGCAGTTGCTTTACGTGCTGTGACATCTACAGATGCCATGACAGCCGACTGGGCGCATCTGCCTTATGAATTTATGGGTAAGGTATCGAATGATATTATTAATAAGGTGAAGGGAGTGAACCGTGTAACCTATGATATCAGTTCTAAACCACCAGCAACCATTGAGTGGGAATAATAACACTTTATAATCTAAAAATAGCCTCAATAGGAATTCCTGTTGAGGCTATTTTATGATGAATAGGTCTTTTTATAATGAGCCAGTCCGTATCTATTCGCTTACCAGCTTCTGTGCATCCGGAATAAGAATCTCTTTCCGGCGTAATTCTAATAATCCTTTGTCTTGTAGCTCATTGAGTGCTTTTGAAGTATTCAGCCGGGTGTCATCTAAGTAGCGGGCAAGATCGTCCATCTTCATTTTGAATATCTTTTCTCCCTGAATCTTTTCACAATGCAACAGAAAAAAGCGAATGATTTTCTCTGTTAAATCCTGTGTCGGCTCTTCCCATAAGCGGGAGTAAAGATTTTGTGCCCGGTTACTTACGATATTCATATAGTTGAGCCGGAATATTTCATATTTGAACAGATCGCTAAGTACAAATGCTTTGCTGATACTGACAGTATGCGCTTCTGTATGTGCCACATAAGCAGAAGTGTAATGAGTGTTCATGCCAAACAGCGACTGTGGTTCCAGCAGGTAAGGTGCTTCCATCTGTTCAATGACGGTGTATATATTTTCTTTGGAATTTGTGACAATAGAAACCTCGCCTTTTAACAGGAAGCAGAGTTGTTTACACGGACTACCACTCTCAATGATAGTTTCTCCTACTTTATGCTTGATAAAGTGTAGCTTGACCTTATCCAGAATACTTGTGAAATCTTCATGACAAAGACCTTGAAATAAAGGCAATTGGAGCAAAGTGTCGAACATTGTTTCCATATGTTGTAATCTCTTGTTAATCGTACAAATTTACTCATAATACAACACGGCTGTCAATATCTGACCCTTCTTTTTGTTTTTTTTATTGTTTGAATGTATAAAAATAGAGTATATTTGCAGAAAAAAAGGAGGAAATTATGTTTGCAGGCTTCAATTGGCAACAGATGGTTAGTGCGTTTATCGTACTTTTTGCCGTGATAGACATTATCGGCTCTATACCTATTATAATTAACCTGAAAGAAAAGGGGAAAGATGTGAATGCAATGAAAGCTACCGTCATCTCTTTTGTTTTGTTGATCGGATTTTTCTATGCGGGAGATATGATGCTGAAACTCTTCCATGTAGATATCGAATCGTTTGCAGTTGCCGGTGCGTTTGTTATCTTCCTCATGTCTTTGGAGATGATTTTGGATATTGAGATTTTCAAAAATCAGGGTCCTATCAAAGAAGCTACTTTGGTGCCGCTTGTCTTTCCTTTGTTGGCAGGTGCCGGAGCTTTTACTACTTTGCTTTCTCTTCGGGCGGAATATGCCAGTGTTAATATCATTATAGCTTTAGTATTGAACATGATTTGGGTTTACTTTGTAGTGAGTATGACTGGTCGTGTAGAACGTTTCTTGGGAAAAGGTGGTATCTATATTATTCGTAAGTTTTTTGGTATCATCTTATTGGCTATTTCTGTAAGGTTGTTTACGGCCAATATAACGTTATTGATTGAAGCGTTGCATCGGTCTTGATTAATAATCTAATCTTTACTTGTTTTCTACTTGTTATTTTTGTATATTTGACGATTTTACTTATACTTTTCACTAGGGTGAGAAGAGCTTGTCATCGAGGTGAAAAGGGCTTCTCATTCGGGTGATAATGTCTCATCATTTTAGTGAGAGGTTACTGATGTTGGTAATAAACAGGGAAAACGCACGAGTTAAAACGCTTTAATAAAGTTGTTTATCAAATTAGCTAGATACTCATCACTCCATCCAGCCTTCTTCCTTTTCCTATTGACAGAAGTCTTCTTGTCTTCATCCTGATAATTCTTCAAAATGGTCAATGCCATTTTAGTTAAAGTGGAAAAGTTTTGTGCCGAATTCATCATTTTTCTTCCATCATCTTCATTAAATGTAACATCCAACTGCCAATGCAATCCATTTTCTACCGCCCAATGCTTTCTCTTATATTTAAGAATAAGCTCTGGATTGTTCACTAATGAAGAGATGAAACAATGTTTCTCATTCTGTATTTCCCCTGTGGCTATATTTATTTTCTCGGTCTTTATTATTCCATAAGTCCTAAGATTCTTCCAATCGCGATAACAGAACCCTAATCTACTGGGTTCAGAGCAGGATATGCAGGTCCTTGTCACCATAAATCCATGACCTTCTGTGGTTTCTTCAGCTCTTTTGATAAAATCATTTTCTCTTCCGGAAATTAGCAAGTACTCCGCATCGTTTTCGATATTTTCCCTTAGTTTTAAATGATTATCTTTCACCTCTAAAAGATAATCGGCTTGTTTCTCTGTTATTTTTTCTACAATCTTCTTTTGAGTGCCAAGTGCATCGATGGTAACTACATCTCCTTGTCGTATATCAATGTCGTCCAGTAATTTGGGTATTGCTACTATTTCATTCTCTTTTATTGAGACCCGTTCCTGCCCTAATGACAGACTCATATCAGAAAGAAAGGCACTGACAATATGAAGTTTGGCTGATGCTGCCTGCTCCTTTGTTATTTTACCCGCCGACTCTTGTACCAGTTTATCAGCATTGATGGCACCACAGATCGTTTTCCCGTCAATAGCTATATGTCTATTCGTATAAAGATCATTACCCTCACCTATTTGAACTTTCGACCAGTCGCAATCTTCTATGGACGGTGAATCACCTCTCATATTACAGGCCCATTCTCTGTAACAACTCTCTAATCTTTCTGTTTTTATGATACAAAAAAATCGGCGTAATGTATCATGTGAGGGGGTAGTTTCTAAATCCGGTATGAATCTCCTAAGAAAATCTTTCTTATAACGGGCGAAGTCTGCTATATCATTCCAACTCTGACAATCACAAAAAACACCCGATAAAGTGACAAGCATTATCAATTTGCCCGAATAAGTGACTTTATTCTTTTCACGTGGGTCTATTGTATCAATAGCTTCAGACATACTAGCCATATGACGTGCCAATTCGTCATTTATTAAAAAATCCTTTGCAATCTTATCCATTACTGTTTATTATTTAGACGTGAAGATAATGAAATACCAGAATGAATACAATATAAATAATCAATATATCAATTGAAGAAGCCCGAAGATTAAAAAGGATGAAAGCAATAGGTGGCATGACCATGTAAAGTTGTGACACGTCTATATGAGGAAAAGTAACTAGGAAGACTTTATTTATTATTAGATATACAAGAGTATTGCCATTAAATAAGTTTTGAGAAGAGAAGGGAACTATTGATTATTAAACAATTAGCACTCGTGCGTTTTCCCTGAGGGATGAAAAGCAACTTTACTGTTAATAAAAAGAAAGTTTGGACTTAATCAAGAGCAACTTTTCTATTAATAGATTACATGAGAAGTAAGCAGTGTTGAGAGAGAAGTAATCAACGAAGCTTACTTTTCTGCGTCGTTAGCATAGATACACTACAAGAATATCAATTGGTATACAAAACTTTATAGGTCTTATATCAATGATAAACACATGGCTTAAATATACATATTGATAAACGTGCGATATGAAAATAAAACTGATTGCATTATTATTTATAATGATGAGATCATTGAAAAATGGAAGAGGCAGACTCTTAGATTGTGTGAACTTAGTAGTGAAGTAATTGTTGAAAAATAGAGGTACTTGATAAAATAGAGTTGCATTTTCCGTATAAAAACGTATCTTTGTGTAAAGAGAATCAAAGACATCGATTATTAATGGCTATTTTTTTTCGCACTGCGAAACAAAACATATAAGCGATTGCCTGATATTTAATAGATGATATTAATGATTAACACAATGAAAATGCGCTTGATTTTTCCTTTTGTTCTATTGATTTATTCATTGATCTGTCAGGCAGATGGCGGTAAAGATTCATATATCTTCCGGAAAGTAGATTATCAGCAAGGATTATCTAATAGCGCTGTGCTTTGTCTTTTTCAAGACAATACAGGGTTGATGTGGTTCGGTACTTACGATGGCGTCAATTGTTATGACGGCAGAAGCATGGAAGTTTTCCGTTCCGATTTTTCAGCTCCCAAGGCTTTGAGTAACAACGTAATCCATTCTATTCAGCAGGCGGATAATAATTGTTTGTGGATTTCTACCCATTTGGGGATCAATCGTCTTTCACAGGATTCACGGCAAGTTGTCGGATATTATGACTTTACAGATGATTATTATCTACATTCCAATTCTAAAGGAAACACATGGGTGGTGAGTCATGGTGGAATTTTCTACTATAATACATCTTATAAACGATTTGTACAGATTAAGAATCTGAAAGTACCCGTAGAAGATATGGATAAACGGGCGTTCGTCACGGATGATGGTGTTTTGTGGATTTTCACTCAACAAACAGGGGAGCTGTTACAGGTTTCGCAGGATGCTTTTGATTGTGACACATTATCAATTCATTCAACTGTTTCATCTACTAGTTTTCATGCGAAACCTATTGAAGATGTCTTTTATCAGAATGGCGTTCTTTGTTTTATCGATAGTGAGCATGATCTTTATGTTTATGATATTTCCCGACAATCTAAAATTTATATTCGTAACCTTTCTTCATTAGTGCAGAAGAATGGAACTATTGCAGGAATAGCCCTTTTCTATGAAGATATTATTATTGGTTTTCGAACGAATGGGTTAGTCCGGCTCCGTACTTCACAAAAATATAAAGAAGAAGTGGTCGACCGGAATGTACGTATATATAGTATTTATCGAGATCCTCATCAGAATGTCTTATGGGTTGCTTCAGACGGACAAGGAACGATTATGTATGCTAAGAAATATTCTATTGCCACCAATTTGATGCTCAATCAACTGTCATCTAACTTAAGCAGGCAGGTACGTTCTGTTATGACAGACAATAGTGGTGGGCTATGGTTCGGGACGAAGGGTGATGGACTGTTGCATATACCGGATTATCGTGAGAATGAGGAGGCTTCTGCCGTTACAGTTTACTCTCCTGAAGGTAAGCAAAATGTTGTGTCTTATATACGATGGAATAAAGAATTTCCTGTTTATAAATTGGTTCAAAGCCGTTATATGGATGGCTTTTGGATAGGATCTGGAGATCCGGGACTATTTTACTATTCTTTTGAAGACAAAGCTTTGCATTCTGTGGAGAATCTGCCGGCACAACCCACCGAGATACATGGCATTTATGAGGAAAATGATAGTGTACTTTATGTGGTGACAGCCGGTTCCGGTTTTCATAAATTAATACTTGAGAAGCAGGCAGGTACCATTCGTTTCAAGTCGCAGAAAAGTTATCATTTTTTTCACGGTCAGCGAGAAATTACGATGTTCTATCCAATGCTGCCCGAAGGGGATTCTATTTTGTGGCTTGGCAGTCGGGAGAAAGGACTCGTACGGTTTGATAAGCGGACTGAAGAATATAAAGTGATTTCTTTGAAAGAAATGCTTCATAAGTCGGTAGACGATGTGCTTAGCCTGTATCGGACCAAAGAAGGGCTGTTATATGTAGGGACAACATCAGGGTTGGTATGTCTGAATTCTAATGGAAAACAGATGAAAGCTACTTATATCGGACGGGAGCAAGGTTTGCTCAATGATATGATTCATGGTGTACTTGAAGATGAGAACGGACTCTTATGGCTTGGTACGAATCGGGGGCTGATTAAATATAATCCGATAAATGGCTCATCACATGCCTACTTTTACAGTGCAGGTGTTCAAATCGGTGAGTTTAGTGATGATGCTTATTACATGTGTCCATATACACAGGAGCTTTTTTTCGGTGGGATTGACGGGTTGCTTTATTTGGATAAAGAGGTGCAGGCTGCTCCGGAATTTTATCCGGATATTTTGTTACGTAAGTTGACTGTTGGACATACGCAAGTGGTTCAGGGGGATGGAGATTACTATACAGACGATGGTAAGGCATTACAGTTGAAGGGGACGGAGGTTTCATTTGCACTTTCTTTTGTTGTTCCGGATTTTTTATCAGGAGAAGATATAGAATATTCTTACCAGTTGGAAGGATATGATAAGGATTGGACCTCTTTTAGTAGTATTAATGAAGCCTCATATACAGGAGTGCCGGCAGGTGATTATATCTTTAAGGTACGCTATAAGAGGGATGTATTTGATACGGAATATCGGCATTTTTCTATTCCGGTATATATCCTTTCTCCCTGGTATCGATCGGTGGCGGCTTATTTGGTTTATTTGATCATTTTCTTGTTGCTGTTAGGGTATGTGATATATTTACTACGTAAAAACTACCTTCAGGAACGGATGATGAAAACACTGATGGGGACAGAAAGTTGCCGGAAATCCGAGACTGTATATACAAACCGTAGGATGCTTGAAGATTTTACTCTTATTTATAATTATTGTGACCAATTGCGTGCAGAGAATCTTTCTTATGAGCAATGTCTTGAGAAAGTGTCACTGATACGCGAAACTGTGATGAACGCACTTCTTAATCCTGACGCTCTGTTTTTGGAAGAACTTAAACAATTCTTTCCGGATCGGTTTATTGTTTCTGCACGTATGAGTATACAGGGAGTTTCTCAAGAGGTGTTACGTACGTTGGAAGAACAAGGGATTGATCATTCTTCTATATCGTCAATGATTCCGGAACACTTAACATTTCCAGTTTACAAGAATGCATTATACAGTATTCTTTATTGCTGCTATCTCCGGATTACTGAAATGAAAGGTACTCATGGCGTAATAGTAGAAATGTCAGAACAGGATGGTAAGATGCAGCTACATTTTTCTTCTAAAGATGCTACTGCGAAAGCGTTGTATGAATATCTTTCAGATAAAGCTTCTTCAGTGACGGAGAAAGATTCCGATCATGTGTTTGCTGTGCATTTACTTTTAGGTTTTGTACGGTCGGCTTTGGAACGTATTCATGCCGTTCTTCGTTATGATGATGAGAGTGGTAGTCGGTTGACGATTATCTTTGAACCGGCGGTCTTGACAGTGGCAGGTGAACAAGGGAAAAAAACTGTGCTTTTGTTGGAAGACAGAGATGAAATGACTTGGTTGATTAGTAATTTCCTGGCTGATGAATATGTGGTTCATCAGGTAAAGAGTGTGCAGCTTGCTTTTGACGAAATTCGTCGGTCGGCTCCGGCTCTATTATTAGTGGATATGACAATGTATGCCAATGCTGAAAGTACTTTTATGGAGTATGTTAGCCGAAATCGTACTCTGCTTTCAAAGACAGCTTTTATTCCATTGTTAACCTGGAAAGTTGGTTCGGCCATTCAGCGGGAACTGATCTTGTGGTCTGATTCTTATATTGTACTTCCTTATGATATATTATTCTTGCGGGAAGTTGTCCATAATGCTATTTATGGAAAGCGGGAAGCGAAGCAGATATATATGGAGGAACTGGGAGATTTGGCGGGACAGATTGTCTGTACAACTACCGAACAAGCTGATTTTATTCGTAAATTGTTAAAGGTGATTGAAGAAAACCTGGACAAGGAAGAACTGGGCTCAACGTTGATCGCTGATCGTATGGCAATGAGTTCCCGTCAGTTCTATCGTAAATTCAAGGAAATCTCCAATACTGCTCCCGGTGATTTAATAAAGAGTTACCGTATGGAAAAGGCAGCCCGCCTGTTACTTGATGAAGAACTTTCTATTCAAGATGTTATTATGGAGGTCGGTATTTCCAGCCGGTCTTATTTTTATAAAGAATTTACCCGTCGGTTCGGGATGACACCGAAAGATTATCGGGAACAGCGAAAGGTATGCTGATTGTCAGGCTAAATTCTTTCGTATAGGTGATTGGTTGGGAAACATTATTATTTATTTGTTTGTCACAACCTTGTGCTCTAAATCCCTTCTGTTAATTTTATTGTATTGATTTTTAGGGTATTAACCTGTGCTCTAATTTGCCCTTCTGTGCTTTAAAGATGTGTCTTTATTTTGCCGTTTTTTTGGCAAGGTAGAGCATTGGAGTTTTATTCGAATAACCTTTATTTGCAATAATCTTTTTAAAGGGAATTAACCTTATTACTAATCAAATTTAAAGGAATTATGAATGAAAAACTAAAGTATCTTACCTTATTTGTAATAGGTATGATGTTGAGTTTGGGCATGAATGCTCAATCTGTAAAATCAATCTCCGGTACGGTAACCGATGATCAGGGAGAGGCGGTTATCAGTGGTACGGTGAAAGTTAAAAACGGTAGTACAGGAACAATCACTGACATTAACGGTAAATACACTCTCTCTGTTCCTTCCAATGCCACCTTGGTGTTTTCGTATATTGGTTATATCACACAAGAATTTAAAGTCTCGGAATTAAAGAGTAATGTTCTGAACGTAGTTCTGCAATCGGATACGAAAGCACTGGACGAAGTAGTCGTTGTTGGTTATGGTACCATGCGCAAATCAGACTTGACAGGTTCCATTTCCACAGCCAAAGGTAAAGACATGCTGAAAGCACAATCATTCAATGCGCTTGACGGATTGAAAGGTAAAGTGGCCGGTGTGAATATCTTCTCTAATACCGGTCAGCCGGGTGGAGAATCACGTGTCATCATTCGTGGTATTTCTACTATCAACGCATCAGCATCACCGCTGTACGTAGTCGATGGAGTGGTGATGTCAAACTTCGAATTGCTTAATCCGAATGATATCGAATCTATCGAAGTATTGAAAGATGCTTCCTCTGCTGCCATCTATGGTGCCCGTGGTGCAAATGGTGTTATCATGGTGACTACCAAGCGCGGTAATGCAGGAAAAGGAGTCCATGTTTCCTATGATGGTTCATTGTCTATCGGTAAGATGGCTAGAAAAATAGATGTAATGGATGCTAACGAATGGATGTCTACCTTCAAGCAGGGATTGGAAAATGCCAACGAATTTCAAGGCAAGAACTTCACAACTGATCTGTCACAGATATTCACAGACGAACGTTTGTTCAATGCAGACGGTTCTCCGAAATATAATACCAACTGGCAGGATGAAGCATCCCGCACTGCCATCTCTCATAACCATCAGATCAGTATCCAACGTACAGGAGAAGGATCTTCTATCGGAGCATTCATCAATTATACCGATCAACAGGGTATTTTGTTGAATTCTTACTTTAAACGTATCAATGCAAAATTGGCGTATGATGACAAACCGACTGATTGGCTGTCTACTTCCGTTAATTTATTAGTAAATCATACTTGGGGTAATAGAACTTCTGATAACCCTTACGGACAAGGCGCATTGCGTACAATGATCGAACAGTTGCCTTTCTTACCGGTTAAGCTGGATGGTGAATATACGCAGACGAACATTATTAATACAAGCTCTATTCTCAATAATCAGACTGATCCTAATAGCGGAAAACAAGGATTCAGCCCGGAAGGTGTAGGTAATCCCGTTGAGTTGCTCGAACGGATGCAGGCTATGCAATATCGTACGCAGATTTTTGGTAATGCTGCTTTGACTTTCCATCTCATGAAAGGATTGGATTTGAAGACCCAGTTCGGTATCGACTACCACAATAATCGTGATGCTAACTATACGCCGTTCACTCCGCGTCCGATGATTAATCAAAGTTCCGAGGGAGCAGCTTCTGCAAATAACTCCAACTCTTTGTATTGGCAGGAAGAAACCTATTTGACTTATGTGAAAGATATAAACAAACATCACATTAATGCAATGGCGGGTATGTCTTGGCAAGAGTATAATTATACCAAATTCGAAGCTTCCGACAGTAAGTATATTGATGACTTCTACGGATATTATAATTTAGGTTCCGGAACGAACCGTCCTTCTGTTGGCAGTGATTACGACAAGTGGGCAATGAACTCTTATTTCTTGCGTCTGGCGTATTCTTATGACAACAAGTATATGGCTACCGTAACCGGTCGTTATGATGGCTCTTCCAAATTCGGACAGAACAATAAATATGCATTTTTTCCGTCAGTAGGTTTGGGCTGGATGATTTCTAATGAAGACTTCTTGAAAGACAACTCATTGATTAGCAAATTAAAATTGCATACTTCTTACGGTGTGACAGGTAACTCGGAAATCGGTACTTATAAGTCATTGGCCACGGTAAGCCAGTCAAATACGATTATTGGTGATGCTTTGCACGTTGTATCTTATCTGGACAATATGCCTAATCCTGACTTGAAATGGGAAAAGACTGGACAGTGGGACTTAGGATTCGAGTTGGGTTTATTCAATAACAGACTGAATTTCGATATTTCCTATTATTATAAATATACTTCAGATTTGTTGCTCGACCGTCCGGTTCCTGAATCAACAGGCTACTCTTCCATTATGGATAATATTGGAGCCGTTTCCAATCGTGGTGTAGATATTCTGGTTACAGCATATCCTATTCAGACACATGATTTCCAGTGGACTTCCACTCTTAATTTAGGTTTCAACAAAAACCGTGTAGAGAAACTGGATGAAAGTGCATCTGTTGATCCTGTCACCGGTAAGCGTCAGATTACAACCGATGGTTTTGTGGGTTACGATATGTTGATCCGTGAAGGTGAAGAGCTTTCTTCTTTCTATGGTTATAAGCGCGCCGGTATCTACGATGGTATTCCGTCTAACTGGGATCCGGAGACAATGAACATACCTTCCACTATCGGTGAAAAGGTAACTTATAAGAAACGCGAAATTATCGGTAACGGATTACCAGACTGGATGGGCTCATTTATCAATACCTTCAATTATAAAGGTTTCGATTTGACTTTAGACTTCCAGTTTACATGGGGGGTAGACGTGATGCAAGAATATTATCACTCTACTGTAGCCCGTTTCCTGACTAACGGTATAGACCGTCTTTATAAGGAAGCATGGCATCCAACTCTCAATCCGTCGGGTAAAGAACAGGCAATTCGTCTGAATAACTTTGGTCAGGGAGCTAATAACCAGGCAGATGATGACTGGGTTTGCAATGGTTCTTATTTGCGTTGTAACATGATTCAGCTCGGATATACCTTCAATCCGACACTGATTAAGAAGATCGGTCTGTCTTCATTGCGTTTGTATGCGAATGTGAATAACGCGTTCCTGATTACTTCTAAGGACTATAACGGATACGATCCGGATAACTCATCTCGTTTAGGTGACAACAAATGGGGGGCTAACCGCCAATTCTTCACCTATCCGCGTCCGAGAACGTTTACGTTCGGTCTTAATGTAGCATTTTAATTCACCGTTATAAAAACCATAAGAATTATGAAACTATTAAAAGTATATATATCTGCATTTTGTATGTGTTCACTTTCTGTGTTGCTGAATTCATGCGACGATTTCCTGAAAGAAGAACCATTGGATATGAAATCATCTGACCAATTCTGGAAGACGAAAGCTGATGCGGAGTCAGGTGTGAACGCATTGTATTTTGGTGGTGTACCTTATTTACACAACACTGATGTAGGCGGTGGCTGGACTCCTAAAGCGACAATGTGGGGTGGTATTGTGTCCGGATTGTACGTTGATAAGCGTAAGGATAGAACATTTACTACGGCATCCGAAGGGTGTAACTTCAATATTGAATCTTTTGATGATATTGCAATGAAATACTGGCATGAGTTTTATAAAGGTATTTCACGTGCCAACTTTGTTATAGCCAATATTCCGACAATGACCGGGGTGCTGGATGAAGCTACTATTAATAATTATGTGGCTCAAGGTAAATTCTTCCGTGCATACGGATATTTTTGGCTGGTCAAAGAATTTGGTGGTGTTCCTTATATTTCAGAACCTTACACATCTACAGAAGGTATGTACAAAGAACGTCTTTCTGCTGAAGAGGTTTATAAGAAAATTGAAGCCGACTTGCTGGATATTGTCAACGGGGATGCATTGCCGAATAAAACGTTCTATGAAAATGGCTGTTATGTTACCAGAGCAATGGCGCAGACTTTGCTGGCACAAGTTTATCTACAATGGGCTGGTGCACCGTTAAACGGGGGGGCAGACTATTATGGAAAAGCTGCACAGATGGCATTGAAAGTGATTAATGATAGTCCTCACGGACTTATTCATCCGAATGGAACGACTGATGATTTGAACTCTGCGTATAATGTGATTAAGACAACGAAAGAATCAGCTGAAATCATTTATGCTAAAGAATACAATTATAGTGATTATAGTGTAGGTAACTCTTATGCTTGTCGTTCTATCGGGACAGATGCTTTTCAGTGGGGAGTGTTCCATCCGGGAGGAGACGTGCTGTATAATGCATACCTTCCCTGTGATATGTTGCTTAACAGCTATGCCTCTAATGATATTCGAGGACATGAGAAACAGTTCTTCTTTAAGCAATATACCGATGCTGAAGGAAATACTCATACTTTGAATAATGCAGGCAACTGGGCATGGTTTGATGAAAATGCTTTGATTAGCGGTCACGACGGTGATTATAATATGCCGGTATTCCGTTTTGCGGAAGTCTTGCTGATTGCGGCCGAAGGTCTGGCACGTACAAATCATGAAGATAATGCTGTCGGTGGAGCTAAATATTATCTCAATCAAGTGCGTAAACGTGCTGGATTGGCAGATGAGACGGCTACAGGAAACGATTTAATACAATCGATTTTGACTGAACGTTTGCATGAGTTACCGTTGGAATTTAAGATTTGGGATGACATTCGTCGTACTCGTTTGTATCCGGAAGCATCTACCGAATCAGGAAAATTGAAATGGACTGCTCTTGCATCGGCTCAAATTCAAAACAAGCCCGATGGAAGCACAAGAGCCGGTGCCATTCCTGAATATGCTTTGTTATGGCCTATCCCGTTAGATGAAATTCAGGCTAATCCTGCGTTGGAAGGACGTCAGAACCCGGGATGGAATTAATTAGGTAATAATAAATATTTGTTTCTGATAGAATTGGAGAGAGGGTAAAGGCAAATTATCCTCTCTCTATTGCTTAAACAGTTAGTCCTCCGGTTGTACTCTCGTGGTATGCACATAAATATTACATCCTGATTCTCACTTATTTAACTTGTACTCTCGTTGACGCTCGTATCCTTTGGTTGACCAAATGCTATTTTTTTCTTATTTTGGCGTATCAGAGGACTGATAATTACAGAAAGATGCTTTAATTTGTAACGTAAATAAAAAAGACTTGATAATCTAATTAATAGCTTAATTCGTAGACCATGAATAAAAAGAAACTACTATCTTTCGCAATAGCCCTGCTATTGGGAGCTTCTTCTACCTTTGCGCAAAAGCAACCGGTAGACTATGTGAATCCTTTAATGGGAACTGATTCGAAAATATCACTATCTAATGGGAATACATATCCTGCCATCGCGTTGCCTTGGGGAATGAACTTCTGGATGCCACAAACCGGAAAGATGGGTGACGGTTGGGCTTACACTTATGCATCCGACAAAATCAGAGGTTTCAAGCAAACCCATCAGCCTAGTCCGTGGATCAATGACTACGGTCAGTTCTCAATCATGCCGATGACTAAACAGTTGAAGATCGATCAGGACAGTCGTGCTTCCTGGTTCTCTCATAAGGCAGAGAAAGCCACTCCTTATTATTATAGTGTTTATTTGTCAGAGTATGACATGACAACTGAAATAGCTCCGACGGAACGTTGCGCATATTTCCGTTTCACTTTCCCTGAAACCTCTGATGCCTATGTGGTGGTAGATGCTTTCGACCGCGGTTCGTATGTGAAGGTGATTCCCGAAGAAAATAAAATAGTTGGTTATACGACACGCAATAGTGGCGGTGTTCCTCAAAACTTTAAAAATTACTTTGTGATAGAGTTCGACAAGCCTTTTACTTTCAATAAAGTATGGGCAGACTATCATTTGGTTGAAACACATCTCGAACTACAATCCAATCACGTGGGTGCTGCTATCGGATTTTCAACGAAGAAAGGAGAACAGGTACATGCAAAGGTGGCATCCTCATTCATCAGTCCTGAACAGGCTGAACTGAACTTGAAAGAAATTGGTAATAAGACCTTTGAACAGACAAAAGAGGCCGGTCGTAAGGCATGGAACAATGTCTTGGGGCGTATCAAGGTTGAAGACAGCGATGAGAACCGTATGCGTACGTTCTACTCTTGTTTGTATCGTTCGGTGTTGTTTCCTCGTATGTTTTACGAAGTAAACGGTAAGGGGGAAACTGTGCATTACAGCCCCTATAATGGTGAAATCCGTCCGGGATATATGTTTACCGACACTGGATTCTGGGATACTTTCCGTTGCTTGTTTCCATTTGTTAATTTGATATATCCTTCAATGGGTGAGAAGATGCAGGCAGGTCTGTTGAATACCTATCTTGAAAGTGGATTCTTTCCTGAATGGGCAAGCCCGGGCCATCGTGGTTGCATGGTTGGGAATAATTCTGCTTCTGTAGTGGCGGATGCTTTCATGAAGAATATAACCAAAGCGGATGCAGAAAAAATGTATGAAGGTCTACTGAAAGGGGCCAATAGCGTACATCCGAAAGTTTCTACTACCGGACGCCGTGGATATGAATATTATAACAAGCTGGGCTATGTGCCGTATGATGTGAAAATTAATGAGAATGCGGCACGCACATTGGAATATGCATACGATGACTGGTGCATTTACCGTATGGGTGAAAAATTAGGTCGTCCGGCAGAAGAACTGGATGTTTATAAGAAAAGGAGTCAGAACTACCGTAATCTGTTCGATCCGGAAACTAAGTTGATGCGGGGAAAGAATTCCGACGGAACTTTCCAGACTCCTTTCAATCCTTTTAAATGGGGAGATGCCTTTACGGAAGGAAATAGTTGGCATTATACATGGTCGGTATTCCACGATGTACAAGGACTGGTTGATCTGATGGGCGGCAAGAAGATGTTTGTTAGTATGCTTGATTCTGTATTCAATCTTCCTCCTGTATTTGATGATAGCTATTATGGAGGAGTGATTCACGAGATTCGTGAAATGGAAATTGCTAACATGGGTAACTATGCGCATGGCAACCAACCTATCCAGCACATGATCTATTTGTATAACTATGCCGGCGAACCTTGGAAAGCCCAATATTGGTTGCGTGAGACGATGAACCGCCTCTATCTTCCTACTCCGGACGGTTATTGTGGAGATGAAGATAACGGTCAGACTTCGGCTTGGTATGTATTTACTGCATTGGGATTTTATCCGGTATGTCCCGGCAGCAATGAATATGTAATGGGAGCTCCTTACTTCAAGAAAGCAACGATTACACTGGAGAACGGCAAGAAACTGGAAATCTCCGCCCCGAAGAATAACGATGATAATCGTTATATTCGTTCATTGAATTATAATGGCAAGAATTATACAAAGAATTATCTGAACCATTTCGATCTGTTGAAAGGCGGTCGTCTGGTGTTTGATATGGATAACAAACCGAATAAGGGAAGAGGTATCAACGAATCAGACTTCCCGTATTCATTCTCTCGTGACGCAAAGTAAGCTGATATGAATAATTTGAGAAAGAAAGTATTGATGATGACTATGGCGGCAGCAACTTTGTCCGCCATAGCTCAACAGCCGGTAGACTATGTGAATCCGATTATCGGGACCAATGGGATGGGGCACACTTTTCCCGGTGCTTGTACTCCTTTTGGATGGGTACAGTTGAGTCCGGACACAGACACAATTCCGCATAATGTAAATGGAGCTTATCAGAAAAATGCCTACGAGTATTGTGCCGGTTACCAATATAGGGACAAGACCATTGTTGGCTTCAGTCACACTCATCTTAGTGGTACGGGACATTCTGACTTGGGAGACATCTTGTTGATGCCTGCTGTTGGCGATGTGAAGTTAAATCCCGGTCGGGCGGATTATCCGGAAGAGGGATACCGTTCACGTTTTGACCATGCTACAGAAAAAGCTGTTCCCGGATATTATGAAGTGATACTGGACGATTATGGCATTAAGGCCCAACTGACAGCAACACAACGGACGGGTATACATAAATATACCTTCCCGAAAGGAAAAGATGGTCATTTGATTTTGGATCTGGTGCATGGTATTTATAATTATGACGGCAAAGTACTATGGGCTAATTTAAGGGTAGAAAACGATACTCTGTTGACCGGATACCGTATCACCAACGGATGGGCGCGCACGAATTATACCTATTTTGCTATCTCTTTGTCACAGCCGATTAAAGACTACGGATATAAGGATAAGGAAAAAGTACTGTACAATGGCTTCTGGCGTCGTTTCAAGATGGAAAAGAACTTCCCCGAAATCACAGGTCGAAAAATCGTGGCTTACTTTAACTTCGATACCGCTAACAATTCGGAACTGGTTGTAAAAGTGGCATTGTCGGCAGTCAGTACGGAAGGGGCCATTAAGAATCTGCGTGCCGAGGCTTCCGGAAAGAGTTTCGAACAGTTGGCGGAAGCTGCTCGTACAGATTGGAATAGTGAACTGGAGCATTTCGAGATCGAAGGTACGTCCGATCAGAAAGCAATGTTCTATACTTCTCTTTACCACACCATGATTAATCCGTCTGTGTATATGGATGTAGACGGTTCCTATCGTGGGCTGGATCATAACATACACCGGGCGGAAGGATTCACCAACTATACTATATTTTCCCTTTGGGATACCTATCGTGCGGAACATCCTTTCCTGAATCTGGTGAAACCGGGACGCAATGCGGATATGGTGGAATCCATGATTAAACATGAGCAACAAAGCGTGCACGGAATGTTGCCGATATGGAGTCTGATGGGAAATGAAAACTGGTGTATGAGCGGTTATCATGCTGTGTCTGTACTGGCGGATGCAATAACCAAAGGCGTCTTTTCGAATGTGGATGAGGCATTGGCGGCAATGGTCAGTACATCCACCGTTCCGTATTATGAAGGTATAGCTGATTATATGAAGCTGGGATATATTCCGCTTGACAAAAGTGGTACAGCAGCTTCTTCTACTTTGGAGTATGCATACGACGATTGGACTATCTATCAGACAGCTTTGAAGGCAGGTAACAAGGAAATAGCGGAGACTTACCGAAAGCGTGCCCTCAATTATCGTACTATCTATGATACAAGTATTGGTTTTGCACGTCCCCGTTATAGTGACGGTTCTTTCAAGAAAGAGTTTGATGTATTGCAAACCTATGGTGAAGGTTTTATCGAAGGCAATTCATGGAATTTCTCTTTTCATGTGCCACACGATGTATTTGGCATGATCGACTTGATGGGAGGAGAAGGGACGTTCGTGCAGAAACTGGATGAACTGTTCTCCATGCATCTGCCGGAGAAGTACTATGAGCATAATGAGGATATTACGGAAGAATGTTTGGTCGGCGGATATGTGCATGGTAATGAACCGAGCCACCATGTTCCTTATCTATATGCGTGGACTTCCCAGCCGTGGAAATCACAGTACTGGCTGCGTGAGATTCTGAATAAGATGTATAAGAATGATATTAACGGATTGGGTGGAAATGATGATTGCGGACAGATGTCAGCATGGTACCTTTTCTCCGTGATGGGCTTCTATCCGGTTTGTCCTGGTACAGACCAGTATGTATTGGGAGCGCCCTACCTGCCTTATCTGAAGATGACGCTTCCTAATGGAAAGACATTGGAGATCAAAGCGCCGGGTGTCAGCGATAAGAAACGTTACGTGCAGTCGCTGAAATTGAACGGTAAGGTATACGACAAGATGTACATTACACATGAAGACATTTTGAAAGGAGGCGTGCTTGAATTCAAGATGGGGGCGTCACCTAACAAACGTCGCGGATTATCACCGGAGGATAAACCTTATTCATTAACTAACGGAATCAACGAATAATCAATAAAGGAGTATGAAAAAGATACATTTAATCTATGCAGCCTGCCTGCTGGTAGGTATGGGGGCTTGTGCTGCAAGTGTGCAAAAACAGGTGAAGGATAATTCTGATGTATGGAAAGAGTACAATACAGGTGCTGTATTGTTTGAGGATAAAGCACCGGAAACGCTGGGATCGGACATTTACCACCGGATCATTCCCGATGCTGAATCGTATATCAAGGAACAGGCACGTACTGTATTAGCTACTCTTTACAATTCTCCGGAAGATAGTATTCCCGCAGTGCACAAGATACATTATACTTTGGAAGATATCAACGGTATTTCTGCTAAAGGCGGTGGCAATGGTGATGTGACGATTTTCTACAGTACACGTCATATTGAAAAATCTTTTGCAGCGAATGATACGGCAAAGTTGTTTTTCGAAACACGCGGGGTATTGTTGCATGAACTGACACATGCTTATCAGCTGGAACCGCAAGGAATCGGTTCTTATGGAACCAATCGTGTGTTCTGGGCATTTATCGAGGGAATGGCAGATGCTGTGCGGGTTGCCAATGGAGGATTTGACGGACCGAATGCCCGTCCGAAAGGCGGGAACTATATGGACGGTTATCGTACAGCCGGTTATTTCTTTGTCTGGTTGCGTGATAACAAAGATCCTGAATTCCTGCGTAAGTTCAATCGCAGTACGTTGGAGGTGGTGCCTTGGTCGTTCGATGGTGCTATCAAACATATTTTAGGGAATGAATATAATATTGACGAATTATGGCATGAGTATCAGGTCGCTGTAGGTGATATACAAGCATAATAATGTAAATATGGTGAGTGTAATGGGTAAAAGAGGATTGTTTTTAGTATGGCTGTGCCTGGTGAGTATTTTGCCAGGCATGGCTCAAACCGAGAAACTGATTGATTATGTGAATCCATTTGTGGGAACAGATGGTTATGGTAATGTGTATCCGGGTGCGCAGATTCCTTTCGGGGGAATTCAGATGAGTCCGGACACGGATAGTAAATACTATGATGCGGCTTCCGGTTATAAATATAATCATTCCACCTTGTTGGGGTTCAGTCTGACTCATTTAAGCGGGACTGGTATACCTGATTTGGGAGACTTCTTGTTTATTCCCGGAACAGGAGAGATGAAACTGGATCCGGGGACACGTGAGGAGCCGGAAAAGGGATACCGTTCACGTTATTCTCATGAAAAGGAATGGGCATCACCTAATTATTATGCGGTGGAACTGGCAGATTATGGAGTAAAGGCTGAAATGACGTCAGGGGTACGTAGTGGTATGTTTCGCTTCACCTATCCTCAATCGGATAAAGCTTTTATAATGATTGATATGAACCATACTTTATGGCAATCTTGTGAATGGGCGAATCTGCGCATGGAAAATGATTCTACCATCACCGGATATAAACTGGTAAAAGGCTGGGGACCGGAACGGCATATCTATTTCACGGCTACTTTCTCTAAAAAGTTGACCGGCTTGCGCTTTATGCAGAATAAGAAGCCGGTGATTTACAATACCTCCCGGTTTCGTAGCAGCTATGAAGCTTGGGGAAAGAATCTGATGGCTTGCATCTCTTTTGATACAAAAGCCGGAGAGGAGGTGATTGTAAAAACTGCTATTTCATCGGTCAGCACAAACGGGGCAAAAAACAATATGGCGGAACTTGCCGGACTCGCTTTCGATGATCTGAAAGCTAAAGGAGAAGCACTATGGGAAAAAGAACTTGGAAAATATACCCTTACTGCCGACCGTAAAACGAAAAGAACATTCTATACGTCGGCTTACCATGCGGCTTTGCATCCGTTCATCTTTCAGGATGCAGACGGGCAGTTTCGAGGATTAGATAAAAATATAGAGAAAGCCGAAGGATTTACCAACTATACGGTATTCTCTCTTTGGGACACCTACCGGGCTTTGCATCCCTGGTTCAATCTGGTTCAACAGGAAGTGAATGCCGATATTGCCAATTCCATGTTGGCTCATTATGATAAAAGTGTGGAGAAAATGCTGCCTATCTGGTCGTTTTATGGAAATGAGACTTGGTGTATGATTGGGTATCATGCAGTTTCCGTATTGGCTGACATGATTGTGAAGGGAGTAAAAGGGTTCGATTACGAACGTGTGTATGAGGCTATGAAGACCACGGCGATGAATCCGAATTATGACTGTTTGCCGGAATATCGTATGATGGGATATGTGCCTTTCGATAAAGAGGCGGAGTCAGTATCTAAAACATTGGAATATGCGTATGATGATTATTGCATGGCACAGGCTGCCAAGGCTTTGGGTAAAGAGGATGATTATCGTTATTTCTTGAATCGTGCACTCTCTTATCAGACTTTGATTGATCCGGAAACGAAGTATATGCGTGGCAAGGACAGTCAGGGAAACTGGCGTACACCGTTTACTCCGGTAGCTTATCAGGGGCCCGGATCTGTAAATGGATGGGGGGATATTACGGAAGGATTTACTGTACAATATACCTGGTATGTACCACAAGATGTACAAGGATATATGAACGAAGCTGGCGAAGATTGGTTCCGCAACCGGTTGGACGAACTGTTCACGGTAGAGTTGCCGGATGACATTCCGGGAGCACATGATATTCAAGGCCGTATCGGAGCCTATTGGCATGGGAATGAACCTTGCCATCATGTAGCGTATCTTTATAATTACTTGAAAGAACCTTGGAAATGTCAGAAGTGGGTCCGTACGATTGTTGACCGTTTCTATGGCGATACTCCGGATGCATTAAGTGGCAATGACGATTGCGGACAGATGTCGGCTTGGTATATGTTTAATTGCATTGGCTTTTACCCGGTGGCTCCTTCAAGCAATATGTATAACATCGGTTCTCCTTGCGTTGAGGCAATAACAGTTCGGATGAGTAACGGAAAAGTTATTGAAATGGTAGCAGATAATTGGTCGCCGAAGAATGTGTATGTAAAGGATTTGTATGTGAATGGCAAGAAGTATGACAAATCTTATTTGAAATATGAGGATATACGTGATGGCGTGAAACTACGTTTTGTCATGAGCAGTAAACCGAACTATAAGCGTGCGGTATCGGATGAAGCGGTAGCTCCTTCTTTGTCGTTGCCTGGAAAGACAATGAAATATCAGGTAAATTTGATGAAAACGGGTATATCAAACCAGTGAAAATAACTTTTGAAGGAGTATTACCCAGTCCGTTTGATAGTACGAAGTGATGTTTTTATTACATTTGCCATTGTAAAACGATTATTAATTAAATATCTAAATCATGAGAAGATATTTCCTGTTAGTTGTGTGTTTGTGCTTGGCATCACTACTTCGTGCACAGAATAAGTTAGAGTTAATTTCTCCCAATGGAGAGCTGAAAGTGTCCTTGAATCTCTCGGATAAAATCTATTATAGTATAGATTATAACGGAGATGTATTGTTGAAAGACAATACCCTTCAGTTGACATTGAGGAATCAGGTGTTGGGACAAAATCCCAAACTGCGCCGTCAGAAACGTATGAGTGTCGACGAGCAATTAACTCCTATTGTTCCTTTGAAATATTCGAAAGTCAATAATCGTTATAATCAATTGCTACTGACCTTTAAAGATTATGCAGTAGAATTCCGTGCTTTTGACGATGGAGTTGCTTACCGGTTTATTACCTCACAAAAAGGTGATGTTGAAGTAATGAACGAAGAGTTTGCTATCAACTTCCCGTCGGATTATCTTCTTCACTTGCAACAACCGGGAGGCTTCCATACAGCTTATGAGGAACCTTACACACATGTTCAAAGTAATGCGTGGAAGCCTGAAGAACGGATAGCTGTTTTGCCGGTATTGATTGACACACAAAAAGACTATAAAATATTAATCAGCGAGTCGGATCTGGCTGATTATCCATGTATGTTTCTCAAAGGAACGGGGACGAACGGAGCAATCTCTGTTTTTCCTAAAGCTCCGCTTGCGTTTGCTGAAAACAGTGATCGTAGCGTGAAGATTACTCAAGAAGCTGATTACATTGCTAAAACAAAAGGTACGAGAAATTATCCTTGGCGTTACTTTGTGATAAGTAAAAATGATAAGCAGTTGATTGAGAATACAATGACTTATAAACTGGCTGAAAAGAATCAACTTCAGGATGTTTCATGGATTAAGCCGGGACAGGTGAGCTGGGAATGGTGGAATGACGCTTCTCCTTACGGACCGGATGTGAATTTTGTTTCCGGTTATAACTTGGATACTTATAAGTATTACATTGATTTTGCTTCTAAATTTGGTATTCCATATATCATTATGGATGAAGGCTGGGCTAAAAGTACACGTGATCCTTATACGCCTAATCCCAAAGTAGACTTGCACGAGTTGATCCGTTATGGCAAAGAAAAAAATGTAGGGATTGTGCTTTGGTTGACGTGGTTGACGGTAGAAAACAATTTTGATCTCTTCAAGACTTTCAATGAATGGGGAGTAAAAGGACTTAAGATTGATTTTATGGACAGAAGCGATCAGTGGATGGTCAACTATTACGAACGGGTAGCCCGGGAAGCAGCCAAACATCATTTGTTTGTCGATTTTCATGGCTCTTTCAAACCTGCCGGACTGGAATATAAATATCCGAATGTATTGTCTTACGAAGGAGTGCGTGGCATGGAACAAATGGGCGGTTGTTATCCGGATAATAGTCTGTATTTACCGTTTATGCGTAATGCTGTCGGTCCGATGGATTATACTCCCGGAGCGATGATTAGTATGCAGCCTAATGTGTATCGCTCGGAACGTCCCAATGCTGCAAGTATCGGAACACGCGCTTATCAGTTGGCACTCTTTGTGGTTTTTGAAAGTGGTCTGCAGATGTTGGCGGATAATCCTACTCTTTATTATCGTAATGAAGATTGTACCCGTTTCATTACACAAGTTCCCGTAACGTGGGACGAGACTGTGGCACTGGAAGCTAAAGCGGGTGAATATGTCATTGTAGCAAAACGGAAAGGTGATAAGTGGTTTATAGGAGGAATGACTAACAATGGTGAAAAGGAACGTGAGTTTACCATAAAGTTAGATTTCTTGAATAAAGATCGCTCTTATCAAATGACATCTTTTGAGGATGGTATCAACGCAGGACGTCAGGCGATGGATTATCGTTGCAAGTCATCCCAAGTGAAAGCCGGGGAGCAGCTAACTATAAAGATGGTTAGAAATGGTGGCTTTGCAGCTGTCATTGAATGATGGCACATATTCTAACTTTCCATATGTAAAAATGGAATCCTCTTTCAATCTATCACCATCCTTCTGAAACGCATTGTTCATCGAGCTTTCAGGGTGGTGATAGATTGTTCTCCACCTGTCACCTAATCATTCATCTATCACCGTTTGAAATGAACATGCCTGCATATAAATATAAGCTTGTATGTAAATAGAAGTTTCAACAGGGGATACCTTTAGTTTCAAGGCGGGAAACTTTAGTTTCCATTAGGGGAAACTGCAGTTTCAGAGGCTTGAAACTAAAGTTTCCTCGGTGAGAAACAAAGTGTTTTACTACATGAAACTGCTTGTTTCAAGCGTTGAAACCAATCGTTTCACGGCATGAAACACTTTGTTTTGCTATTTGTTCTAAGAAGACAATGTCTCGGAATCAACGTTTTCTCTTAGAGAACCACTCTTTAAACTCTGCTACTCGGGCTTTGCTGACAAGTATTTTTTCTTTGATTCCTGAATAATACAAGTTGATGGACAGTCGGCTGTTGAACCATAAGTCAATATCTTTGATAGCTTCTCGCGAAATAAGATATTGGCGGTTAGCTCGAAAGAAAAGAGAAGGATTGAGACACTCCGTAAGTTCATCTAATGTTTGAGAAAAACAGTATTCGGTTTCATCGGTTAAGACTACTTTGACCTGACAGTCCTTAATATAAAACAATTGTATCATATCTACAGAAACGGGCAATAGTTTGTCTCCTTTGGTAGGAATAAGGAAATGACTTTTATAGTTTTCTTGCTTTTGGAGTGAATGTATTAGTTTCAGTAGCTCATTCTCCTGTTGTGGAAAAGGAAACTGGTGTTTGTCAGCAGCATCCTGTAAACCTTGGAGCTTATCGAAAGCGTGTTCTATGTCTTCCTTACCGATGGGTTTTAATAAGTAGTCGATGCTGTTTACTTTGAATGCACGTAACGCATATTCATCATAGGCAGTTGTAAAGATAATCGGACAAGTAATATTGATATGATTGAATATCTCGAAGGCGGAACCATCTGCCAGGTGAATATCCATGAATACCAGTTCCGGCATCGGATGAGAACTGAACCATTCGATAGTGGAACTGATACTATCCAGTATGGTCACGATTTCTCCATTCGGTTTTATTTCATTAAGCAGTGAAGTCAGGTTTCGTACTGCTGCTTTTTCGTCTTCTATAATGACAATCTTCATGGTGATTATTGTTCTAGTTGTGATTTTTCAATCAAAGGAATACAAACTGTAAACTCTCTGTCCTCCGTTATTTGTATATCCCGTTTAAACAAGAGCCTGTATCGCTTGGCAAGGTTGGCAAGTCCGATGCCGGTTCCGGAAGTTGCAGTCCATTTGGGCTGAATGTCGTTGCTGATAGACAAATTGCCGTTATCGTCCGTCGTGATATGAATAGTCAACGGCTTCCGGTTGCTGATTTCGTTGTGCTTTACTGCATTCTCAATCAACACTTGCACCGCCATTGGAGGGAGGAGATATTCTTCGTATGCATTGCTTATCTGTATGTCGAATTGTAGATTGTTCTCAAAACGCATCTTTAATAGAAATATATAAGCGGAAACAAATTCCATTTCTTCCCGGAGACTGACACATTGTGACTCATTACTTTGTAAAGTATACCTTAGTACCCGGGAGAGTTCCTGAATGTAATCCTGCGCTTTATCCTGATTTTCGCGTACCAGCGAACGCAGGGTATTCAGCGAGTTGAACAGCATGTGTGGGTTCAGCTGATTCTTCAGTACTTCATACTGATTGCGGAGATTCTCTGCCTGAAGCTGTTCGTTCTCGATAAGTACCAGTTGCTGCTTGAATATAAGATGAATGATGCAGCAACTACTGGTGACGAGACATGCCACAATGAAATCTCGCAATGGATGCAAATAATGATGTACCATGGCATCGATGGCCGGAATATCAAACGTTCTGTGAAGGAAAACAAAAAACTGTCCTGACAAGTTACTCAATATCCATGTCACGATAAAGGAAAGCAAAATCTTTGTCCCTGTAATTTTAATGGACGCCTGATTGAAATGAAACAAACGGGTATTGATGGCAAAAAGTAACAATAGCGACAGAAAGGTAAACAATATTTCGTTTGCCACATCTATAAACTTCATCCCCGGGAATAAGGAATGACTTTCGAAACGGTCGAAAAGAGATACTGATTCAGGAAAATGAATCAGTACAGCAACCGCCAAGGAGATGATGACTGTGGAAAGTATATACTTATCTTTTTTTATTGCTTTGGCTATCATACAACAAAGATAGTGGTAAATTATGAGTTACCGGTTATAAAATGTCAATGCTGTTGTCACAGTTGGTCAATTATTGTTTTTGAATGTGTGCCGTGACATACATACCGGGGCGGAATTGCACATTTTCCTCCTTGATGGAAGCATACACCTCGAGCGAACGATTGGTTTCGTCTACTTTTTGTCCGATGGAAATCACGATGCCGTGAAAAGTTTGTGTCCCCATTCCGTTTACACGAAACTGTACCGGGCTGCCGACTTGTATGTCTGCAAGATCTTTCTCGTAAGTAGTCAGGCAAAGCATCGGGCTGCTTTTATCGATAAGTTCGCAAAGTGCTTCTCCCGGATTGATATATTTGCCGATATTCATCGCTACATTAGCGGCATAACCACTAATGGGGGCTTTGACTTCCAGTAGCGGTTGTATTCCGTTCTTAAGTAATGTCTCCGTTTGAACGCCTAAAAGAGAAAGTTGTGCAGCAGCGGCGTCCTGGCGACTCTTCATGGAGAGAAAGTCCGCTTTACTTTGCTGGAATTTCTTTTGAGAAGCTGCTTGTTCGGCAGACAGATTTTTTTGCCGTTCGTATTCGGCTAAGAGATATTCGGTTTGTGCGTGACTGTCCAGATAAGTTTGTTGCAGGGTGATGAACTCCGGATTCTCTAACGTGGCGATTACACTGTTTGCAGCCACCCATTGCCCTGGAAGCAGAGAAGCCTTTTTTACAATGCCTCCCATGGTTAAAGCAATGGTTGCCTGACGTTGAGGAGGAAGAACGATTCGTCCGTTGAACGAAACCTGATTAGGCTTTGAGGTAGCTGAAGTGATGGCATCCACTTCGGGTTGTGCGATGGTATCTGCTACCGTTTCGGCAACGGGAATTGCGGCGGATTCGTTATTTGTAGTTTGCTGGTTTCCTTTGCAAGCCGTTAGAACTAGTAAAAGGATGGGATAAACTATCTTTTTCATATCTTATGTTTTATAATAATTATTCTGGGTGATGTATGTCATTCAATGTCTCGATTTTCCACTTACTTGAAAAGTTCATATTCCAGTGCAGCAATATTGTATTGGTAGACTGTTTCAATATAGCCTCTGCGTATCTCTCTGGCGGTGGTAATCGACTGTATATATTCGGCAATGCCTGTTTCGCTCTGCTGCAATTGCAGGTTGGCTGCCTTTGTCAGTTCGTCCGCTTCTTTCAAGGCCGATGAGGTATAATATCGTAAACTCTCGTTATATCTGCGGAGGGATGCTTCCAGTTCGAGTGTCTTATTTCTTAACTCCCGGATGTTGGCATCTGCCTGTATTTGCGCTGAAGCGGCAGTTAGCCGTGCCTGCTTCACTTTGCTCTTTTGTGGCAGGAAGTAGATGGGGAAAGAAACCCCGATCATCCAGGCATTCAGATTCTTAAGTGGGAGAATGTCCTGACGTGTATACTCCACACTGATTTCAGGAAAGAAATGGCTCTGCTCTACACGGAGCATTGCTTTCGCTTCATCTGCTTGGCTTTGAAAGTAAGCAGTATGTGCTCCCGACAGGTTTCCATCCGAAATGTCGGTATAGAATAAGGATAAAGTGGAATCTACCGGAACAATGGGATCGTTGGAGTAGCAACTCCATTGGAAACGTGCCAATGCCATTTTCTCTTCTTCTTTTGCTTGGAACCAGCGGTTATGCAGATCGGCAGCTATGGTGGTCATCATATTTTTCTCTAGCAAGGTGATCTCTCCTTGTTGGTATCGTAATTCTCCGATGCGCTGCAGTTCTTCTGCCATTTTATCCTGATCCCGATACATTGAACAGAGATTAGTGGCATATTGGTAGTAGGCCCACGCCCTTTTCACTTCTGCTGTGATTTCTTTCTCTACCATCTGCCGATAATAGGTGTTCGTTTTTACCTGACGGTTGACTAACGCATTCTTGTAGAATGGCGTTAGAAGGGAGCCCAGACTTTGCTCGAAAGCCAGTTCCTTGTCTTTTTTGTTTTCTCCGTTAAGTTGACCCCAGGAATAGCTGAACGAGGTAGGCGTTGCTTCTATCACTTCTCCGCGAGTGGCTTTGGCTTGTTGAATAGCATTATTGGCTATTTTCAGGCGAGGATGATTTTGTTTGGCTATTTCTATCGCCTGTTCGAGACTGACTGTTTGTGTCTGTTGAGCGGAAACGAACGCGGGAAGAAACAAGAACAGGAGATACAATCCCCCGAAAGGCCAGCGCAGTTTGATTCCCGGACGTCTCCAGGTAGCAAATGAATTTACAATTTTGTAAAACACCGGAATGATGAGTAAAGTCAGTACGGTAGAAATAATCAAGCCACCGATGACCACTGTTGCCAACGGACGTTGTACTTCTGCGCCGGCTGAAGTGGCTATTGCCATCGGGACGAATCCCAGAGATGCAACCAGTCCTGTCAGGAATACAGGACGGAGCAAGTGTGGAGTCCCTCTTTTGATAATCTGGTTTGTAGTCATGGAATAGGTATTTTGTTTACGAAGTTCGTTGAAGTGATTTACCATCAGGATACCATTCAATACTGCCACCCCGAACAAGGCGATGAATCCTACTCCGGCCGATATGCTAAACGGAAGCCCGCGTAGCCAAAGTGCGGCGATACCACCGATGAGCGATAGGGGGACGGTTGAGAATACCATCAGAGTATAGGTGATGTTCTTGAATGCGAAGAACAGAATCAATAGAATGAGCATTAATGCCACGGGGATGACTACCAGTAAGGTATTGATGGCATTTTGCAAGTTCTCGAACTGGCCGCCGTATTCGAAGTAATATCCCGGCTTCAGTTTGATGTTCTTGTTCAGTGTCTCTTGAATATTGGCGACAACTTGCTGGATGTCTGCGTCACGCACATTGACACCGATGACGATGCGCCGTTTGGTTGCATCCCGGTTGATTTGCAGTGGCCCACTGACAAGGTCGATGCTTGCTACCTCTCCAACAGGGATTTGAATTCCTTCCGAAGTGCGTACAAATAACTTATCAAGATTCAAGTCGGCCACTTTCTCCTGGTCAAGCCGGACCACGAGATCGAATCTTCGTTCGTTTTCAAAGATTACACCTGTTGACTCTCCGGCATAGGCAGTTCGGATAATGGTGTTAAGCTCTTGTATGTTGATGCCGTAACGGGCTATTTTGCCACGGTTGTATTTCACTACCAATTGAGGTAATCCCATCGTTTGCTCAACGATGACATCCGCTGCTCCCGGCACTTTTTCTACAAAGGTAGCTGCTTCTTTGGCTCTTTCATATAATTCGTGCGTGTCTTCTCCATATAATTTGATGGCAATATCTGCTTTTGCTCCCGTCATCAGCTCGTTGAAGCGAAGTTGTATCGGTTGCGAGAAGTTGAATTCGGCACGTTCGGAGAGCGGAGCAAGTGCATCTTTCATTTTATCCACCATTTCTGCACGGCTTCCGGCACTTGTCCATTCTTTAAATGGTTTCATGATAATCATCACATCGGCATCTTCCACTGCCATCGGGTCAGTGGGAACTTCCGCCGTTCCTATTTTGGCTACAACATGTTTGATTTCAGGGAATTTATCCATTAATGCTTTCTCTGCCAAGCGGGATACTTCGATACTTTCGGTCAGCGAACTTCCTGCGGGTAGTGTCATTTGCATGGCAAAATCTCCTTCGTCCAAAGTAGGAATGAACTCTGCTCCCAGGCGGGTAAAGAGAAAAAGTGAACCGATCAGCACAGAGAAGGCTACGATGACGGTACGCCATTTGTAACGAAGACAGGCGCGCAGGGTGTGCTGGTAGATCTTGTTCAGTTTCTCGAAGAAGCGGTCGGCAAGGGTGGGTTTCACAACAATGGTATGCTTCAGAAAGAGGGAGGCCATCATAGGAACATAAGTCAGTGAAAGAATTAAGGCTCCGATAATGCAGAACACAAGTGTTTTGGCCATGGGGGTGAAGTATTTCCCTTCAATCCCGTTCAATGTAAGGATGGGGAAGAAGACGATAAGGATAATTAATACAGCAAAGGTGGCGGAACGTGCAACGCCGGAAGCTCCTTTTTCCACTTCTTTGTCCATCTCTTTGCGGGTCAGTGTGCGGCCTCGGAATTGTTTTCCGTAAATGTGGGCGAGGATACCTTCCAATATAACGATAGAGCCATCTACTACAATACCAAAGTCAATGGCACCGAGACTCATTAGATTGGCGGTGACATTGAATACACGCATCATGATAAAAGCGAAGAGCATTGCCAGCGGGATGACGGATGCGACAATCAGTCCGGCACGGAGGTTGCCGAGGAAGAGGATGAGTACAAGGAAGACGATAACCGCTCCTTCAATCAGGTTGTTGACAACCGTAGAGATGTTCCGGTTTACCAGTTCCGAACGGTTCAAGTAAGGTTCTATACTGACTCCTTCGGGTAATAGCTGCTGTATTTTTTCTACCCGTTTTTCGAGTTCTTGAGTCACTACATTTGCGTTGGCACCTTTCAGCATCATGGCAATTCCGCCGACACACTCGCCCTCACCATCCTTTGTCATGGCACCGAAACGCTTTGGAGAGCCGAAGCGGACAACTCCTACATCACTGATATGTACCGGAATCCCATTTCGGTTGGTCACTACAATCTGTTCAATATCCTTGATGCGGGTAATCATACCTTCCGACCGGATATAGTAGGCATTCTTTATCTTCTCAATGTAGCTTCCGCCGGTATTTTGGTTGTTGCTGCTAAGTGCTTCGAACACCTCGCCGATAGTGATATTCAAAGAGAACAGGGCGTCCGGATCAACGGCTACTTCATATTGTTTCAGGTAGCCGCCGAAACTATTGATTTCTACTATACCGGGTATACCGGACAACTGACGTTTCACCATCCAATCTTGAATGGTGCGGAGTTCCATTGCGTCATATTTCTTTTCATATCCGGGAGCTACCTTCAATATATACTGGTAAATCTCTCCCAGACCGGTGGTGATGGGCATCATCTCCGGTGTTCCGAGTTCGGAGGGAATCTCGCTTGTTACGCTTTGTATTTGTTCATTTATCAACTGCCGTGCATCGAGTGTGGGGACACTTTCTTTAAAAACGACCGTTACGACCGATAGCCCGAAGCGGCTGACAGAACGGATGTCTTCGACATTCATAATATTGCTCATCGCTATTTCGATAGGCATAGTGATGAGTTGTTCCACCTCTTGTGGCGCGAGTGTAGGGGATACGGTCACTATTTGTACCTGATTATTGGTAATGTCGGGCACGGCATCGATAGGTAGTGTCAGCATCGCATAGATACCTCCGATAAACAGGAAGAGAGTAGTGAGTCCTACAAATAGTTTCTTCTTGATTGAAAAACGTACAATAGCTGTAAACATGACTTTCGTTGTATTATTATTTCACAGTACAAAATTACTGCCTATCTTCATCCGTTATCACTAAAAATAAATGAAGCGGAAAGATTGTGGGGTGAAGTGACGGATTGGGGAATTGAAAGATGTAAAATCATAGTTCTTGTTTCACTGCTGAACAAACATTTCTTTCAGTTTACTCGTTTAATATAAAAACAAACTAAATGTATATTCAGCATGAAAACATTCGTCTTGATGATGGTAAGCCTGTTGTTTGCAATTTCTTCGGAAGCGCAAAACAAGTCTTTTTATGATTTTACAGTGAAAACTATTGATGGTAAGGACTTTTCTCTTTCTTCACTGAAAGGTAAGAAAGTGCTGGTAGTCAACGTGGCATCTAAGTGTGGGCTGACGCCCCAGTATGCCCAACTGGAAAAACTATATGAGAAATATAAAGAAAAAGACTTTGTTGTTATCGGTTTTCCGGCGAATAACTTTATGGGACAAGAACCGGGTAGTAATGAAGAAATAGCCAAGTTCTGTTCTTTGAACTATGATGTTACTTTTCCGATGATGGCTAAGATTTCCGTTAAAGGAAAAGATATGGCTCCTCTTTATCAATGGTTGACGGAGAAAAAACAGAATGGAAAAGAAAACGCACCGGTTCAGTGGAATTTTCAGAAGTTTATGATTGATGAGAACGGACATTGGGCGGGAGTTGTGTCTCCGAAAGAAAGTCCGTTCTCTGAAAAGATTATTACTTGGATAGAGAAGGAATAAGAGAGACTTTTTTCAGCTCTTCTTCGAAGTTGGGAGTGAAGATTCCTTTACCCAGATTTTCTTTTATTTCTTCGATCTTCCAAAATCGTCCACCGTCCAGTTCGTCGCTGGGATGGATTTCTTCCTCATAAACGATTTTGTGGACAAAAACAAGCTCTTTTTCACGGCTGGATTCAAAAACATAACTGGTGAGAAGCTCGGGGGTGAAGTCTGTGATGCCCAATTCTTCACGGACTTCTCTCTTTAGGGCGATTTCTACGCTTTCGCCCAAATCAATATGTCCGCCCACAGCCGTATCCCATTTCCCCGGTTGAATGTCTTTCCATTCGGGGCGTTTCTGTAAGTAGATGTCTCCTTGGGCATTGAATACGTGAAGGTGAACTACCGGATGAAGCAGTTTGCTACCGCTGTGACATTCTCCGCGAGTGGCGGCTCCGGTGATATTTCCCTGTTCGTCTACGATAGGGAACATTTCCTGGTTATTATCGCTTGGCATAGTGTCTTTTATATTGCGTAAAATCTTTCGGAGAGGAGGATTTCTTATGGTATTAATAAAGAAGAATCTCCATAACTTAGGAATCGGAAATCATGCGCCAGTGCATAATCATAAATTGTGCGCCAATTCCCTTTTACAAAAGCTGAAACTAAAAGCAGCAAGGTACTTTGCGGCTGATGGAAATTAGTAACCATCGCTTTCACTATTTTATAATTGTATCCCGGTGCTATGATAATCTGTGTACTGGTGTGAAGGGTTTCCAAACCATTCCTGTCGAGATATCCTAATATCTTTTGCAACGCAACAACGGGAGGAATCTGGTCGTACTTTTCATAAGGCTGCCATTGTTTGACACGTAGTTCTTCTTCCGTAGCATACGGATTTTCAGCCAATGTAACTCCAATGTGATACAGGCTTTCCAGAGTCCGTACAGAAGTAGTCCCTACTGCAATAGCACAACCGTCGTGGTCAATCAGTTTTTTGATGGTACTCCGATTGACCGATATATATTCCGTGTGCATCTCGTGACCTTCGATTTCTTCACTTTTTACAGGTTTGAATGTGCCTGCTCCTACGTGTAGAGTTAATTCTTCAAGATCGATGCCTTTCTCTTGAAGTGCATCCAATACTCGTGGAGTGAAATGTAATCCCGCCGTAGGCGCAGCTACCGAACCTTTAATCTTAGAATAAACAGTCTGATAAGTTTCCTTGTCACTTTCTTCCGTATCCCGGTTCAAGTAAGGCGGAATAGGAAGCTCTCCGAATACTTCAAGGATATCGGCAAACGTCACTTCTGGATTATCCCATGCAAAATCTACCCAATGGCTGGTTCCTTTACATTCTCCTCGGGTAGCGGTCAAGGTAATAGGGAATCCTTTGACGGTCATTTCGCGTTTCAACTGTCCGTCTTTCCATTTCTTCAGATTGCCGATCATGCAAAGCCAGGCGGCATGTGCTGTCTGTTGGAAATTCAAGACATAATCGTTTGGCTGGATCGGTTCAAGACAAAACACTTCGATCAGTGCTCCCGTCTCTTTTCGAAAATGGAGGCGCGCCTGAATGACTTTTGTATTATTGAATATCATCAGACTGCCTTGCAGCAGATATTCCGGCAAAGAAGTGAAAACATCTTCACTGATTTCTCCACGACGGTATATTAAGAGTTTGGACTGGTCGCGGGTAGGCAACGGGAATTTAGCAATACGTTCATCCGGAAGAGGATAACTGTATTCACTGATATGGATATGTCTAGGATCTTCTTTCATTGTTTTCTAAAATAAAAAGAGGTTAGAACCCATTCGGTTTCTAACCTCTTTAACCAGTCGGGGTGACTGGATTCGAACCAGCGACCACACGCCCCCCAGACGCGTACTCTAACCGGGCTGAGCTACACCCCGAATTGCGGATGCAAAAGTACAGATTAATTTTTAATTAGCAAATAATCCGTTGATTTTTCTAGTATGAATTGTGCCGATTTATAGCTATTATTCTGATTATTAGTCTTTCTTGTGGTCATGCAAATCTTTATCTCAATGAGTTAGTAGTTCTTTTGATTGCCTCTTATGTGATATAAAAGTACATTTCTTTAATTTTGCTTGAATTAGAAAACAATCTACTTATTTTTCATTTGAAAGCATTAATCCTTTTCTTGTCCTAAAAACACTATAAAAACCAGGTCAGTCTATAATAAAACGAAATAGGAAAATGATAAATGAACTAACAATCAGAGAGTTTGTTTATAAATTAATGTAAATCCTCAAATCCGCAACTACGCGCATAATATGATATAGAAGCGAAAAGAATCAGCATCAATAGTGAAAATAGGGTACAGGGCATCTAATGTCACCATAAAGACATATAAATTCCCCTTACCCCACCATGCGACTTGAGGCAATACGCAGAATCATAACCATAAGTTGTTGGCGTTATCCAAAGTCATTCTGGAACACATTGGCATAAGCATTGTTGCATGAATAGATATTCAGCACATACTGCCTTGATGTCTTTATCCATTTGGCCGGCACCGAGATGAACCTGAAGACAAACGCCTTGATGCGACTTGTTGCTTTGAGCCCGAACTTCTTCACGTCAAGCCTTCCCATGATGAATTTGTAGAAGTTGCGTATGAGTGCCGTGAGCAGAAGAAACACAGTGTTTTCGCCCATG